>Ga0180431_10000575_pt1 | contig 52512 bp, 42 predicted proteins | sample SS_ome_11_FD_132459 | JGI IMG/M metagenome (GOLD analysis project Ga0180431, IMG submission 132459) | Hypersaline lake sediment archaeal communities from the Salton Sea, California, USA - SS_1_MS_1 metaG | ecosystem: Environmental > Aquatic > Non-marine Saline and Alkaline > Hypersaline >... | reverse complement strand
GTCGCCCGTCCGCGTTGAGGTCGACACTGTATGGCCACCCGCCCCCCGACGGCGCGCCGGTCTGGTGCCTCCACATCACCGTGCCGTCTCCGTCGATCGCAGCGACCCAGACCTCCGAATCGGTCATGTCGCCGACGCGGACGCGGTTGCCCGGGGCGGTGAAGACCGCAACGTACTCGTTCTCGCCGTCCGAGTCGAAGTCCTCCGCGAGAACGTGCCGGGTGACGATGCCTGCGAACGGAGTGAACCACAGCAGCTCTCCGGTGCGCGCGTTGGCTCGCCCCACCCCGCGCGGGTACCGCGCGAGGCCCGTCTTGACCGCGAAGGTGATGGTCTCCCGCCATCCGTCCCCGTCCTCGTCCGATGCATCCGCCGCGATGAACCTCCCGTCCCAGACACCTCTGGCAAGCCGCTTCTCCGCCAGTTCGAACAGCACCGGGGTCGCTCCGGCGAGGCTGTCCGCGACCAGAGACGTCGAGTCGACGAGCACATCAACGAACCCGAGTTCCGCCCACGAGTCGCCGTAGTGCGTGCTGGTGAGGATCTCCGGGAACGGGTCGCCGTCGATCTCCAGCATTCCCGCGTGCTCGTAGAGCCACGCCTCGTCGTTGTTTCGCTGATCCGCAACCTGAATCGTCTCGCCGACCTGCCGCCGAAGGGCCAGGTAGTAGTAGGCGTCGTTGGGAGCACGACTGAAGGTGACGAACTCCTCGATGCCGTCGCCGTCGAGATCCGCGGCCTCGATGCTCATGAAGCCGGTGATGGGCGCCCCGTGCTTCTCAATACGATACGGAAGCCCGCTCGCATCATCCGGCAGCCCCTCGCCGCATCCGGAGAGCGCGAGCGCAACCACGACCACGGCAAGAACCGCGCGTGCAGCAGCACGGCGCCCGCGCCGCCTCTCACCGGCGTGATCCTCGCTATGCATCATCCGACACCGCCTTCATCTTCACCTTGAACACGGCTCCCTCGCCCGGCGCGGAGCGGACCAGTTCGATCGAACCGCCGCGGCGCTCGAGGATCTCGCGGCTCCTCGGCAACCCGTGACCGCCTCCATCGCGCTCGCTGACGCCCCGATGAAAGATCCGGTCGTGCTCGGCCGGGTCGATGCCGCGCCCGGTGTCCCGCACACGCACGGTCACGTCGTCCCGGTCGACTTCCGCCGTCAGACGGATCTCCGCGCCGTCGACTCCGCGTGTCGCGCGCAGCGCGTTCTCGACGAGGTTGTCGAACACGAACGTGAGTTCCGCCGGTGTTCCGACGACGCGGACGTCCTCGAGCGGCCCAAGCCCTGCGGCATCGATGGTCATCCCGGGGTGTCCGAGCTCCACGGCACGCGCCGACAGGACGCGAGCGAGCTCTCCCGAGAGCGCAGTGGAGCGCTCACGCTGGGCCTCGCGCCTTGCCGCACCGATGCCGCGCTCGATGAGCCTCAGATCCTCCTCCAGTCGAGAGTGCATCGCCGAGGCGACCTCAGCCCCGGGTGGCGCTGCGGGGGTTTGATCGATCGCCCTCGCCATGTCCGCGAGCGCGCGTGACAGCGCCGGTGTCTCGAGCGGCGCCAGACCAAGCCGCCTCGCAGCATCGACGATCTCGCGAACCATCGGCAGACCGACCTCCTGCGCGTTCGCGACCGCCTCACGATAGCGCTCGGTGAATGCGGCGGGCGGCGTACCTTCGTGCTGCGCGAGCATCGTGTACTGCCCTGCCAGGCGACGCAGTGTCTTCGTGGCGGAGAGCATCCCGTGCCCGCCGGTCTTAAGCTGCTCGAGAAACTCGTCGAGCTCTGCCTCGCGTCTCCGCCGCGGGAGGAGGCGCCTTCGGACCGCTCCGAAGGCCCGCCGCCGGTAGCGAGGGAGAACGGCGCCCGCGACAACGAGCGTTGCGACGGCCACGATGAGGAACGACGCGATACTCCTGAGCCAGTCGATGGCGCGTCGGAGCCACGGCGGAAGCGGAACACGCTCCGCGTACGTGTAATAGAGGTGCTTGCCGGTCTGGAAGATCATGCCGGGCACGACCTCGCCCCCCACGCTGAACCGCGCGGGCGCGACCTGGCTCTTGAGATCGATCGCCTCGGTCGTCCGCCAGGCAGCCAGGGGTGCAAGCTGATCGTCAACAAGAACGATCGTCCCGTTCACGGTCATCACGATGAGAGTCTGCGCCGCCCCCTGAACGCCGAAGTCCATGGCGCGAACGAGGCGGACCCCATCGGTGTCCCGAAACGCCGCGTCCTCAACCAGCGTTCCGCCTGCATACTCGAATCGAAACACTCGGCCGTCGGCCAATCCGATATAGAGCCGCTCGCCGTCCCTCGAGGAGAATGTCGTCAGGTCGTTGACCGGGCGATCGCACGGCAGCGATGTCAGAGGCTCCCCGGTCGCTCCACTCCACAGGCCGACAGCGAAGTCATCCTCAAGATCGCGATGGTGGCCGCTGACCCCGGTGACAACCTCCATCGCCCCATCACCATCGAGGTCGCTGACAGCGTATGAGACGAGCGAGGTGTATCCGGCCAGCTCGCGCCACCACGTGAGTGACAGGTCCATCTCGAAGACCGCGATGTAGGAGTGCCCATCGTCGAACGGTTCGCTGACCGCGCCGTTCCCCGGCGACTCGAGTGCGATGACGATCTCGTCCGTACCGTCACCGTCGACATCAACGATAAGGCCGCCCCGCGGCGTCGCGGCCGTCTCGCGCTTCCCAACGAGTCGGCTCGTCTCCCAATCGATGAGCCAGAGCCCCCGAGGCGTCCGCCGAACACCGGTGTTCATACCCAGAAGCACCGTCTCACGCGTGCCGTTCCCATCCAGGTCGAACGCGGAGATCAGATACGCGCCGCCGCCCCAGACCCCGTCGTCCATCGTGCTGCCTGTCGCGTCCCAGAGAAGGGATCCGATCCGGCGACGCCCGGAATCGACCGTGATGGTGTCGAACTCGGTGACCGCGAACTCGACGACACTCTCGGGGCGCTGTTCCGACCAGATGATCTCGTGCTGACCGTCGCCGGTGAGGTCCATGACGCCCATCAGTTCACACGCGGAGCTCATGTTCATCTGCGTAATGCTGTATCTCTGCGATTCCTCGACGAAGGCCGCCGCCATGAACCGCTCGGCGTGGCGACGATTCCGTGAGAGCGTGACGATCTCGTCGATCCCGTCGCCGTCCAGATCGGCCGCTCTGACCTGGAGCCGCGCCTCGTCGAAGGGAGACGCGTGAGCAAATCGATACGGCATGTATTCGAGATCCTCGGGGAGCGAGTGGACGGTGTCCGTGGACCGCACGGCGACGACGAGAACGACTGCCGCGAGGATGAGGAGCAGGGCACCGGCGAGCCGCGATCGCCATCGCACGTGGAAGGTGTGAAGCCGCTGGGGCATCGATCGACACTCCCTCGGGAGGAACGCGTGGGTGTCCAGTACAGCGGCCGGGCGGCGTGACCGCTGAGATCCGGTCTCAAGGGCCATTATAGAGGTATTGCCGTGCTCTGGCCACTATTGCCTGTACTGCGGCCGCACAACCTGACGGACAACCCCGCAGGCGAAGTCCTGCGGCGCTGATGGTCCGGGCGCACTCCTTCACCGACCGGGAGAGACCGAGGGAGCCAGCTTGGCCCGAGCGCGGTGACTACGAGGATCGGGTCATGAAGTGCGCGACGCCCGTCATGAGCATCTGAATGGCGATGGCGACGAGGAGCATTCCCATGAGCCGCTCGATCGCGACGAGCGCGCGCCGCCCGATACGCTGGAGCAGGAGACCGGAGAGCACGATGATGACGCCGGTGGCGAGCCAGGCGATGCCGACGGCGGCGAGCCACTCGGGCCAGCGGCTCGGATCCCCGTTCATGATCAGGAGCGTGGACACGAGCGCCGAGGGTCCGGCGACGTACGGGACGGCGAGCGGGACGATGAACGGTTCGCCGTCTATGTCCTCCATGAGACTCCCCTGCCCCGGGAAGATCATCTTGATGGCGATGAGCAGGAGCACCGTGCCGCCGGCCGCCGAGAGCGCCGGTTCGCCGATGCCGAGCGCACCGATCAGGGTCTGACCTCCGAAGAGGAACGCAATGAGGATCCCGAGCGCGATGAACAGCTCCCGAACGATGACGCGCATGTGCCGCTTGCGGTCGACGCCCGAGAGCGCCGACACGAAGAGCGGGATGTTCCCGAACGGGTCCATGACCAGGAAGAGCAGCAGAGCCGCCGAGAGAATCGTCATCCGTGTGCCTCCTCCAGAAGATCGATGTACGCTCTGTCGACCAGGTCACGCGTGCTGACGCCGAGCGCGTTCATGAGCTCGCGGCATCGCGCGACGCCATCTTCCTGCGATGTCACTGCTCCGGCGGTCCCAAGCACAACCTCGAGTTCGAGGAAAGAGCCAAGGCCATCGACCTCGTCGATGTGAATGCGCGTCTCGCCCGCACGATAGAGCGTCCGTCGCTTCGACACAACCCCGCGCACACCCAGTGCCGCGGACAGCGCGGCCTTGAGCGCCGCGGGATCCTGCACGGCGACAAGTGAGTAGCTCGACGCCGTCGGGTCCTTCGTATCGGGCCGTTCGTAGAAGATGAGCTCGGCCGCAGCGGCGGCACGAAATTCGCGGAGCTTGAGCCGACCGCGCGGGACTACGAAGAACGTATCCTCCTGCACGATGATCGTCGGACCCGAGTCGGCAAGGTCCATCGCTCGCGCGTGGGCCGCATCAACGCCGCCCGCCATCCTCGCCTTGATCTCGATGTTCGACGCCAAGCCTCGGTCCTCCGGGTGTCGGCACTGCATCCGGTGCGCCTCGCCTGGACGAGGGTTCCGCCTACTGAACGAAGAAGGGGGCGCGCTCGCGCCCCCTCGAGTTCACGGAAACGGATGCATCGAGGCGCTCAGCCGGTCTTCTCTACGATCATCATTGTCGCTGTGCCGCGTGCCAGCAGCCGGCCGCTCTCGTCCTCAACGCGACCCTCGACAAGCACCGTCCGCCGCGTCTCCGCAACGACCTTCCCGCGCGCCCTCAGCACTCCCTCGCGTGCCGCGCCGAGGAAGTTGACCTTCATCTCAAGCGTGACCGCGGGGAGCCCTTCGTCCGACACTGCCTTGATGTACGAGCGCGCCATCGCGGTATCGAGCAGGCTGCAGTAGACGCCGCCGTGCACGATGCCGCCGATGTTGATGTGCCGCGGCTCGATCTTGAGCTCGACGACGTACTCGTCGTCGACGAATCCAACCGGGACCAGACCGAGGTCGGCTACGTGGTCGATCGCACTCATGAGTCAACTCTCTCGATGACCATGGCGACGCCCTGCCCCACTCCGACGCACAGCGCGCAGAGCGCATAGCGGCCGCCGGTGCGCCTGAGCTGGTGCACGGCGGACGTGAGTATGCGCGCGCCGCTCATACCGAGCGGATGCCCCAGCGCGATGGCGCCGCCCAGTGGGTTGAGTCGAGGGTCGTCATCGGCGAGACCGAGCTCGCGAGTGCACGCCAGCGACTGCGCGGCGAACGCCTCGTTGAGTTCAATGATGTTCATGTCGTCGAGCGACATATCGAGACGTTTGAGGAGCTTGCGCGTCGCGGGCACCGGGCCGAAACCCATGATCCGCGGCGGCACACCGGCCGACGCCGTGCCGTGAATGCGGACGATGGGTGTCAGACCGTGCTCGTCGGCCGCCTCCTTCGAGGCGACCAGAAGCGCCGCGGCGCCGTCGTTCACACCGGACGCGTTCCCGGCCGTGACGGTACCGGGGTCCGCGAAGAGCGTCCGAAGCTTCGCGAGCTTCTCGAGCGACGTCTCGCGCGGGTGCTCATCGGTATCAACGATGATCGGGTCGCCCTTCCGCTGCGGCACCGTCACAGGCGTGATCTCCTCGCGCAGCCGGCCGTCGGCCATCGCCGCGGCCGCCTTCGTCTGACTCCAGTAGGCGAACGTGTCCTGGTCCTCACGACTGATGTTGTGTTCCGCCGCGAGGTTCTCAGCGGTGATCGGCATCCCGTCGGTGCCGTACTGCTCGTGGAGCTTCTTGTTGACGAAACGCCAGCCGATGCTCGTGTCGTAGATCTCGGCGTTCCGGTCGAACGCCTTCGTCGCCTTCGCCAGAACGAGCGGCGCACGGGACATGCTCTCGACGCCACCGGCGATCATGAGGTCACCCTCGCCGACCTGAATGGCGTTGGCGGCCATGCCGACGGCTGACAGCCCCGAGGCGCACAGGCGGTTGACCGTGATGCCCGGAACGGAGTCCGGCAGACCCGCGAGCAGAAGCGCCATGCGGGCCACGTTGCGGTTGTCCTCTCCCGCCTGGTTCGCGCAGCCGAGGATCACCTCGTCGACGGACCCGGCGTCCATGCTCGGGTTGCGCTCCAACAGCGCCTTGATGGGGATGACCGCGAGGTCGTCGGCGCGCACCGACGAGAGGCTTCCGCCGTACCGGCCGACCGGCGTCCGAATGGCGTCACAGATAAATACGTCGCGCACGTTCGCACCTTCCTGTCCGGGTGTGATCGCGTTGCATCGGGCATGCGTGCAGCGCGTCAGGCGAGCAGGTCCTTGGCCTTCCGGAACCCACCAAGCATCGCCTCACTGAGCGTATCGATATCCTGCTCGGTCATCACTGTTGAGAGCATGACCGAACCGGTGTTGATCATAATGACGCCGCTGTCGAAGAGGTGATCCAGGAAGACCGTGAGCAGCGCCGTCTCGGTCGGTGTCATGAAGGCCGAGCGATAGTCGTTCGGAGGCTCGGGCTTGAAGTGCACGCGCAGCATCGAGCCCTGCCCCGTCACGCACGCCGGGATCCCGGCGACGCCGATCGCGTCGGTGATCTGACGCCTCGCACGGTCTGCGAGCGTGTTGACGTACTCCACGGCCTCTCGGTCGAAGAGCTTCATCGCGGTGAGGCCGGCCGTCATCGTGACCGGGTTGGCGGAGAACGTGCCCGAGTGCGGGAAGAGAACGTTGTCCGCAAGCGGATCCATCACGTCCATGACCTCGCGGCGTCCTGCGAGCGCCCCGACCGGGAACCCGCCGCCGATCATCTTGCCCATGGCCGTCAGGTCCGGACGGACGCCGTGCCCCTCCTGCGCCCCGCCGTAGCCGACGCGGAAGGTGATGACCTCGTCCATCACAAGCAGCGAGCCGTTCTTCTCGGTCCACTCGCGGAGCGTCTTGAGAAACTCCGTCTCGACCGGGATGAGACCGACGCGATGCGGAACGGGATCGACCAGAACGCAGGCCAGCTCGTCCGCGTGTTCGTCGAGCAGCGCGACCGCGCGCTCGGCGTCATTGAACGGGATGATGATGACGTCGTCGAGCACGCCCTGCGGGGTACCGTATGCAACCGGCACGCTCGCGGGGTGCTGTGCGTCTCCCCACGTCGCCGGCTTCGCGGTCTGGCTGATCTCGGCGAAGTCATACTGGCCGTGGTAGGCGCCCTCGACCTTCGCGATCTTCGGCCGGCCGGTGAACGCGCGCGCGGCCTTCAGACACCCCATGACCGCCTCGGTCCCGGAGTTGACGAACCGGATCTTCTCGAAGGACTCCGCGCGGCCGACCATGTGCTCCGCGTAGTCGATCTCAGCCTCGGTCCCAAGCGTGAATGCGGTGCCGCGTGCCAGCTGTGCGGACACGGCCTCCACGATCGCCGGGTGGGCGTGCCCGTGGATGAGCGAGGCCATGTTGTTCGCGAAGTCGATCCGCTCCACGCCCTCGACGTCGAGGACGCGGGAGCCTTCCCCGCGGACGACGTACAGCGGATGCGGCTTCCTGAGGATCGTGTTGCGGCTCGCGCCGCCCGGCATGACTTTCAGAGCGCGCTCGTAGAGCTGCTCGCTCCTGCTCTTCGTCTCTGTCATGAGTGTCAGCCCTGTGGGTTCTAGGATGCCTGGAGTTCCGCTCCGGCGATGAGTTCCGTACCGGTTCTCTCCTGCACGTACTCGAACGTGACGCCCGGAGCGAGTTCGGTCACGACCAGACCCTCGGGGCGCACGTCCATCACAGCGAGGTCCGTGTAGACGCGGTCCACGCAGGCCTTGCCGGTCAGCGGATAGGTGCAGGACGAAACGATCTTCGGGTCGCCCGTCTTCGTCGTGTGTCGCGTGATGACGTAGATCGTCTTCACGCCCTGGACCAGGTCCATGGCTCCGCCGACGGCCGGAATGGCGTCGGGCGCGCCGGTCGACCAGTTGGCCAGGTCACCGGCCGCCGAGACCTGCATGGTCCCGAGCACGCAGAGGTCGATGTGACCGCCACGGATCATCGTGAAGCTGTCGGCGTGGTGGAAGTACGCGGCACCCGGAATAGCGGTCACCGGCTTCTTGCCCGCGTTGATGAGCTCGGGGTTCTCCTTGCCCTCTTCCGGCGTCGGTCCCATCCCAAGAAGACCGTTCTCGGTGTGATACACGAGCTCGCGTCCCTCGGGAACGAACCGGGCGACGAGCTCGGGCATGCCGATACCGAGATTGACGTAAGAGCCGTCCGGGATGTCGAGGGCCAGTCGCCTGGCCATGTCCTCTTTGCTCCATCCCTTCGGGATCCTGGATTCGTTCGTCATGGGTAGACCTGCCCTTCTCGCACGAGCACCGACTCCTGCGCGGGCTCGGGCACGACAACGACACGGCTGACGAAAATGCCCGGCGTGACCACGCACTCGGGGTCGATCTTCCCGGCGGGAACGATCTCCTCGACCTGAACGATCGTGGTCGCCGCGGCGGTGCACATGATCGGACCGAAGTTGCGCGCCGTCTTGTTGTAGATGAGGTTGCCGTACCGGTCGGCCTTCTTCGCCCTCACCAGTGCGAAGTCCGCCTTCAGGCCGTACTCCATCACGTACTCCTGCCCGTCGAACTCCCGAACCTCCTTGCCCTCCTGGAGGACCGTCCCGATGGACGAGGGCGTGTAGAAGGCGGGGATCCCGGCGCCGCCGGCGCGGATGCGCTCGGCCAGCGTTCCCTGCGGAACGAGCTCCAGCTCGATCTTCCCGGCGCGGTAGAGCTCGGGGAAGACGGTCGAGCCCGCCGTTCGCGGGAAGGAACAGATCATCTTCCTGACCTGCTCGTTGCGGATCAGCGCAGCGAGTCCGACCTCGCCGCTTCCCGTGTTGTTGCTCGCGACCGTGAGGTTCTTCACACCGAGATCGATCAGAGCATGGATCAGCTCGATCGGGCTCCCGGCCTCGCCGAACCCACCGATGAGAACCGTCGCGCCGTCGTGGATGTCGCCGACGGCTTCGGCGACCGATGCCACCTGTTTGTCGATCATCGTCCCTCTTGCGATGCGGGTTTGGGACTGGGATCACTCCGAGAGCGACTCAGCCCGTGACGCGACCGGCCTACGACTCGACCTTCGCGAACTTCCGTCCCTCGAGCGCCTTCACGAGCGCATCCTCGATCTCCTTCAGGTTCTGCCTGAAGAAGAACTCGGGCTTATCGAGCGGGTCCAGAAGATCGATCGTGTTCTGCTTCTCGTCGAACTTCGCGAGGAACACGCCGTTGAGCCACTCCATGTTGCGTCCCTCGGTGAACTTGAGCGCGAACGCCTTTTCGCCGCCAACATCGGCGGTCCCGAGGAGCGAGATCTTCCCGGCCGACGACGTCATCGAGATGTAACGAGTCGGGCGGTAGATGGACGCCAGGTCGCGATGGATCTTGTCCGCGATCTTCGCGACGTCGGCGAGAGGAGTGGTGAAGTAGTGGTGTTCGCCTGTCGGACGCGCGAGATACATCGAGTGGAATCCGATGTGCATCGTGCCGAGCACGAGCGCGAGGTCGATCCAGTTCTGCGCCGTCCGGTCGACGTCCACGTTGCCGTCCGCGTCGGTGAACCGGCTGATCTGGTTCATCATCGGGCTCTGGCTGCGGAGCACGACGTGGTGAAGCTGGAGCCTCCGGATGGCGGCAACGGCGGTTGCGTTGAGCACCTCGCGCGGCGTGGAGAAGTGCGCCATCCACGCGAGCTGGATCCCGTGGTCGTACATCGTGTCGAAGAGCTCGAGCATCTCGTCGTACTCGGGTGTGAGGATCATCTCCGGGAGGTAGGTGAGCACGCGCGTCCCGAGGCGAACCGTGCGGATGTGGACGAGCTCCGGATCCTCGATGATGGGCATCACGTACTCCCTGAGGCGCTCGACCGGCATGTATCCCGCGTCGCCACCTGTGATCAGGATGTCCGTGACCTCCTTGTGCTGCTTGAGATACTCGATGATCTGCCCGACGTCGCGCTGACAGAACATGTCCTCGTCACCGCGGACCTGCGCGTGCCGGAAGCAGTAGGTGCAGAACGCGAAGCAGTCCTGTGTCGTCTTATCGAAGATCAGCTGGCACTGCGGATACTTGTGCTGGCTCCCCTCGACGAACTCGACCTCGCCGTTGGCGTTCTCGAACCACGGCTTGTTCAGGAGCTGGTTGCCGTCATGAGGATTGGTCTTCCCCATGTAGCCTTCGATGATCTCCTGCTGCGCATCCTCGGAGCTGGTCCCGAGGTAGGCGCGCTCGGTGTCCTCCTGGATCATCCCCGGCTGCGGGAAGACGAGCGTGAAGAGCGGGTCGTTGTTGAAGTCGTCCCACTGGATGCTGTTGAGCACGTGGCCGGTCGCCATGAAGCGGTAGACCTTGATGAAGAGCTCACGCTCCTCGATGTGGTCAAGCTCGATGCCGTTGTTCTTGAGTATGTCGACGATCTCGTGGAAGCCCTTGAGCCCGGCGTACTTCCTGCTGTCCACGAACATCAGCCTGTCGGTCCGCATGAAGTCCGAGTGCTGCGGGTAGTTCGCCTGCAGGCGGCTGAGCAGCCCGCGCGGCAGAAGATGCTCCTTCTCGATGGTCGCCCGGACCTCGGCGGGGTACTGGTAGCGGTCCAGCATGTTGCTGACGTCGGCGTCCGTCATCGCGACGCGCGGCGTGTTCTTCGTCTGGTCTTCGTGTCGGGTGTTCACGTTGCCTCTCCGTCCTCTGAGTCGATTCGCCTCAACCTCTCTGCCGTCGCGCGCCCCGTGAGGCTGTATGATTTGGGTACGCGTCATGAGACGCGGTGCATGCGGTTCTGCTGTCCGCGCCGGGTCGAGACCTGTTTGCGCACCCACAAGTCCCGATGGAGCCGTCGCGTACGAACCACTCACCGCGTCAAAGATTCTCCCTACAACCTTAGCCGTCTACGGAGTGGAATGCAATACCGCAGGGGGCGCACGGACGGGACTCATGGCCGCCATCAGACGCGACGCGGAGGCGCGAGCGGACCGCTTCCGGCAATCGCTGGACGCCTGGTCGCAAATATGGTATCATACCCTCGCGCGTGATTTAGCGCGCTCGCCTCCCCCAGACGAATCGCCCCCTGGGAGCCGCTGTGAACCGTCGCATGTCATCCCTGCTCACACTCGTCGCAGCCCTCCTGTTGCTCGCTCCTCTCGCACCCGCGGAAACCCACCACGTCGGCCTGGGACCTGGACACGATCACACCTCGATTGGCGCAGCACTCACTGCGGCCGCAGGTGGCGACACGATTCTTGTGAACACAGGCACGTACTCGGGACCAGAGAACCGCGGACTCGACTTCGGGGATCGGGATATTGCGCTGATCGCGGAGTCGGGCGCCACCCAGACGATCATCGACTGCGAAGGCGTGGACCGGGCACTTGAGTATCACCTGCCTTCGAGATCCATCGCTGTCGTGGACGGCTTCACGATCCGGAACGGCTTCGCCGAGACCGGAGGCGGCATCAGATGCGAGTTCGCGGCTCCCGAGATCCGCAACTGCAGGTTCGAGCACTGCACGGCAACGGGCTCAGGCGGAGCACTCTGGAGCTCCGAGACAGACACGCTACGGCTCGTCAACTGCACGTTCTCGGCGAACACCTCCGGCGATTGCGGCGGGGCGGTGTACGCCCAGGACGCATACGCACTGGACGGGCACGTGATTCTCGTATCCAGTAGCTTCGAGGACAACTCGGCCGGCCACTACGGCGGAGGAGTTGCGACTTGTGAGGCCAATGTGACTGCTGTGGCGTGCGAGTTCAAGGGCAACTCGGCCGGACGATGCGGAGGCGGAGGCTACCTGTCACTGGGCAAGAGAGTCACGATGTCCGAGTGCCGGATCGAGGGCAACAGCGCCAATAACGGCGGCGGCATGCACATTCATGCGCGGTGGTACGACGGATACAGCGAGATTGACCACTGCGTGTTCCACGCGAACACGGCCTACCAGGACTACGGAGCGTGTCACTCACAGTACGTACAGAAGTTCTGGGAATGTGTGTTCACGGGGAATGTGGCACGAGATGTGTGTGCGCTCGGTGTCAAATGGACCACGATCCTGAACTGCAGCTTCGCTCTCAACGAGTGTTCAGGTGAAGACGGCTGCGCCATCCAGGAGACAGAGAGTGACCAGAGCGAGTTGATCCGGTCCATTGTCGCGTTCTCGGCCGAGTCATGCGCTTTGAAGGGGTTCGTCGACTCGCAGGTGATGCACTGCTGCTTCCACGAGAACGACGGTGGACACGGTGGCTACTTCAGCAGCGTCTACACTGATGATCCGCTGTTCTGCGGAGTGGGCAATGGCGACGTCACGCTCTGCGCGAACTCGCCGTGCCGTCTGGGAGGCTACCCATGGGGGGCCCACATCGGCGCACTCGGCGTCGGTTGCGGCGACTGCGATTCGCCTGTTACACCGATGTCCTGGGGCGCAATCAAGGCGCTCTATCGATGACACGCGACGCTCAGCTCATGGTTGCGGGACGGGCCGAAGCCGCCCGACGCTCACCCGGGATCGCCCCCTGGAGGCTAAGCTTGAACATACGAACTCTGGCGCTCGTCGCCGTGCTCATGCTGCTCTCTGCGACAGCCCCGCGTGCGGCCACGATCCACGTGGATGACTCCGGCGGCGGGGACTACGTGACGATCCAGGAGGGGGTTGATGCAGCCGCTGACGGGGACATCGTGCTGGTTCTTCCCGGCACCTACGACGGTCCCGGGAACCAGCACGTCGATCTCCAGGCGAAGAGCATCACGATCGAGTCGGCCGGAGGACCGGACGTGACGACGATCGTCGGAACGGCGATGTTCCACGACGACGGCGGCATGTTCGTCCTCACGTCGGCCGCGACAGCGCACGTCGTCATCGAGGGATTCACGATCCGTGATGCGAGAGTCTATGAGGCCGGCGGTGGCGCGATCTACTGCGGGAACTCGGCCATCACGGTCCGAGACTGCGTCTTCGAGGACTGCCGGGCACACACAGACTACTGGGAGGTCGAGGGCAACGGAGGCGCCATCTACATAGAGGGAGGCGCACTTGCCGAGCAGTCAACGATCGAGGATTGCGTGTTCGCACGATGCGCCGCCTACGGCCCGGTTGGGGGCGCCATCTACGTGGAGGACGCGTCGGTCACGATCGCTCGATGTTCATTCAACGAGTGTTCGGCGTCGCACTGCGGCAGCGGAGTGAACATCGAGGGACCGCTGCCTTGCGTGGTAACGGACTGTAGCTTCTTCGGCAACACCTGCGTCTGGGACTGGAGGACGGGCGTGATCGCCGCCTGGGACCCCTCCTGGTCGTCGCCTTGCGATGTCTCCATCCGCAATTGCACCTTCGTCGCGAACTACACTCGCCGGTGGCTCTTCTACCTCACGGACGGAGTAACGATGGAGCACTGCATCATCGCCTTCAATACGAGCGACTCCGATCCGTGCGATCTCATCTCTGGCTCAGCCGCCTACACGACGCAGTGCGTCGTCTTCCAGAACGAGCACGGCGACTCGCTCGGGGCAAGCCACGCGGACAACCTCTTCGTCGACCCGCTCTTCTGCGGCTTCCCGTCCGGCGACCTCTCGCTCTGCGCCGACTCACCATGCCTCCCCCAGTCGGCCGACAACCCGTGGGGTGTACTCGTCGGCGCATTGGATGCAGGCTGCGGCGACTGCTACTCCATCGTGGAACCGATGTCCTGGGGTGCAATCAAGGCCCTCTACCGATAGCCGCCGGCGACCCACTTGCTGTGGACCGCCACGAGCTTCTCCTGGGCGCTTCGGTCTCCCGCCCTCCGCGGCCACCCCGTCCGCTCCGGCCCCGGGTTTACACCCCCCTGCGCCTCTGATAGAATGACACCACAATGCACTGACCCGCGTCGCGGCCGGCTCGCTGCGGCCGGCTCGCCGCGGCGTTTGCCGGATACCCCGTAGAAGGCCTGTTTTCAGGCTGCCTGCGGACCCGTATCGCAATCTGGAGGACCATCCGATGAGCAAGAAGCGACTGATCATAGCCAGCGTCATCCTCTTCGGCTCGCTCTGGGGACTGGCCGAACTCGGTATCGGCGAGATGGCATGGAACGCTGGAATCCCGCGCGCGCCCATCCTCACGGCCATCGGCATCCTCTTCCTCGTGCTCGCCCGGCGCGTCTGGAACGTCCCGGGAAGCTCGCTCGCGCTCGGCGCTCTCGCCGCGGCGTTCAAGTTCCTCCAGCATCCGTTCTGGGGCTGCAAGGTGGCGGCGGTACTCATCGTCGGTCTGACATTCGACATCACCTTCACACTCTATGAGGCAAGGCAGCGTGCCACGAACCGCGACATCACCGTCGGCGGCGTCGTCGCGCTGAGCGCCGTCGCGACGCTCGCATCGTTCCTCATCTTTGGCCCGTTCGCCAAGTACGTCCTTCACAACCCGTACTGGTCTATGACAGGCAAGATGGTCGACTACATGTTCGCGCAGGGCCCCATCGCCACCGCGCTCGCCATCCCGGCGGCCTGGGTGGGTCTCAAGTTGAGCGAGCGCCTGTCGCTCTCCTCTGAGAGCTGGACGACCGCCAACTGGCTCGTCTACCGCGTCGCCGCCGCGGGCTCCGGCATCGCCGGCATCGCAACGGCGCTCGCGCTCAAGTACTAGCGCAGGCGCCAACCCGCACTCGATCGCGACGAGCAACCGAACGGGGACCGATACATGGCTCACACATGGATCCAGATCGTCGGCGCGAAGAAGACCGGCAAGACCACGCTCATCGAGTCACTGACGGAGGAACTCGTCGGGCGCGGACGCACCGTCTGCTATATCAAGCACACGCACTCCGAGCCCGGCTTCGACAACGAGGACACCGACACGGCGAAACTCCGCGACGCGGGAGCCACAACGGCCGTGCTCGCCGCGGCGGACTCGACCATCGTCGTCCACCGCGCGGGCAAGGAAAGCATCGAGCGTCTCTCCTTCCGCGATGCGCTCCCCGGCGAGATCGTCCTCGCGGAAGGGTTTAAGAGCGCGCCCGGCAGGAAGATCGCCGTCGCGGGTGGCGACCTGGACATCGGAGCGCTTGTCGGTGTCGTCGCCGTTGTCACGGGCGGGCCGAAGGACGACGGCAGCGCTCCCGATAGCTCGGGAGCCGGAGGTTCGGACGCGCCCGGAACGACCGCCGGGAACACGAAGGGGCTTCGCTTCACGATCGACCAGGTCGCAGAGATCTGCGACCTCATCGAGAGACTCGCGACGGCCAAGACCGGGGAGACCTGGGCGAGCCGTCTGTTCATCAACGGAGAAGAGGTGGAACTCAACGCCTTCGTTCAGGACGTCATGGCCTCGGCGCTCCTGGGCATGACCACATGTCTCAGAGGCGTGGACGGCGGGGACGAACTCGAATTCCGCTGCACGCGCATCGAGGCCGACGACGAGAGCTGATCACGGAGGAGTCGATGAAGATCAAGGTCACCAAGGAGAACTGCACGGGCTGCAAGCTCTGTCAGCAGATCTGCACGATCGAGCACTACGCTGAGGTCAACCCGAAGAAGGCGGCCATCCGGGTCTACGGCGAGTTCCCCGAGCCCGGCATCTTCACCCCGAAGCTCTGCGTCCAGTGCGGCGCGTGCGCTCGGGCGTGCCCCGTCGATGCGATCGAGCGGCGCGAGGACAGAGTCTACGTCATCAACCCGGAGACCTGCACCAACTGCGGCGTCTGCGTCGACGCCTGTCCGTTCGACGTGATGTTCGTCCACGCCGACGCCCCGACACCGATCAAGTGCGACATGTGCCTGAAGTGCACTGAGGTCTGCAACACCGGTGCGCTCACGGTCGAGGAGTAGCCGATCGACGACGATGGTCGCCCGGACGGCGCGGCCATGCCTGACGATGCACAGACCCACGAACTGAGCACCACACGAGAGGATGTCACGATGAACGGCTTCGGAGGAACGATCCTTCGCATCAACCTCGAAACGGGGGACGTCAAGCGGACGAAGACGCCCGCCGACTTCGCGCGCGAGTGGATGGGGGCGCGAGGGTTTATTGCCAAGACGCTGTACGATGAGGTCCCGCGCGACGCCGACCCGCTCGGTCCCGACAACATCTTCATCATGGCGCCGGGCGTCATGACGGGCTCGTTCGCACCGTGCGGCTCGAAGATCGGGTTCGGATGCATCTCCCCCGCGACGAACGGACACGCCGACTCGAACATGGGCGGTATGCTGGGCGCCGAGGTGAAGTACGCCGGCTACGACATGGTCGTCTTCGAGAGGATCTCACCCGAGCCGGTCTATCTCTATATAGATGACGACAAGGTCGAGATCCGCCCCGCGAAGAACTACTGGGGCATGGGATCGCTCGACCTCGAGAAGCGCATGAAAGAGGACCTCGGCGAGGACTTTCAGATAGCCACGATCGGACCCGCCGGCGAGAACGGCGTGGTCTTCTCCTGCATCACGCACGACTTCGGCCGCCAGGCCGGACGATGCGGCGTCGGCGCGGTGATGGGATCGAAGAAGCTCAAGGCCATCGCGGTCCGCGGCACGAAGTCACTGCCGGTCCACGACGTCGCCGCGATGACGAAGTCGACCTACGACATCATCCAGCGCACGAAGCCGCACCCGCTGATGGACCCGTGGCAGAAATACGGGACCGCGCTCTTCGTCGGCTGGGCGAACGAGCACGGCTGCTTCCCGACGAAGAATTTCCAGACGACCTACCACGAGCACTGGGAGAAGATCAGCGGCGAGACGCTGGCCGATGAGATCCTCGTCACGCACAAGGCCTGTTTCGGCTGCTGGATGAACTGCGGCAAATACTCGGTCGCTAAGATACCAGGGAAGCCGGACACGTACGTCGAGGGTCCGGAGTACGAAACCATCGCCCTCTGCGGCGGGAACTGCGCGATGGAGAACATCCATCACGTCGCGTACGCCAACTGGCTCTGCGACAACCTCGGGCTCGACACGATGAGCTCCGGCAACACCATCGGCTTCGCGATGGAGCTCTATGAGAAGGGCATCATCACGAAGGACGACCTCGAGGGCCACGAGCTCCGGTGGGGCAACATCGATGACTTCGAGCACGTCATCCGCATGATCGCGGACCGCCGCGGCATCGGCGAGGTGCTCTCGTACGGAACAAAAGGCGCTGCCGAGCGCATTGGACACGACACGATCAACATCGCGTCGCAGGCGAAGGGCATGGAGTTCTCGGGGTACGACACACGCTGGTACTCCGCGCAGCTCCTCTCCTACTGCACGTCCGACATCGGCGCGCACCATAACCGGAGCTGGGCGATCACGGCCGATATCCAGATCGGTCAGGACACGCCGGTCGGCAAAGCGCCCGTGGTCATCTACCTCCAGCACATCCGCCCGCTCTTCGACACGTGGTGCTGCTGCCGCCTCTTCTGGGGCGAGCTCGACATCACACCGGAGGAGCACGTCGATACGATCCAGTACCTGACGGGCTGGGACGTGACGATGGAGGAGTGCATGCTGGTCTCGGAGAAGATTTGGAACCTGACACGCGCGCACTACCTCGAGCGCAACGGCGGCCCCGGTCGCCAGTTCGATGTGGCACCGGTCAGACACCTCGAAGAGAAGGTCCCGAGCGGCCCGGCGAAGGGCAAGACGGTCGGCCGCGAGAACTTCGAGTACATGATCGACGATTACTATTTCAATCGCGGCTGGGACAAGCAGGGTAACCCGACTCGTGAAGTGCTCGAGATCCTCGGCATCGGATACGCCGCCGACAACCTCGAGAAGGCGGGCCTCATCGGCGAGCCGTTCGAGGAGGGCGTCCCGAAGGTCCGCGGTCAGAAGCTCAAGCCGAACGCGATGTAGCGAAGTCCGCTGCGGAACCCGCGCCGGAGCGCGCACCTGGCGGCGCGGGGAGCGGCGAGCGAAGCCACGGACATCACCATGGAGAGCACCGTGATTGTCTACCTCCGCTCCGGCGGCAAGCTTCGTGAGTTCCTCAAGCCCGACGTCGACCAGTACACGAGGAAGGTCGACGTCGATGCGGGGCTCTCGATCGAGGAGATCCTCGCGGTGCTCGGCGTCGCTCCGGTCATGGTCGCGTTCGCGTTCGCCGACGGCAAGGTCAAGAAGCTCGACTACGTCCCGACGGACGGCGAGACGATCACCCTCCAGTCGCCCGTCGCGGGCGGATAGCGAGGTCCGTGTGACGCTCCCTCCGGATCAACGCCTCACACCCGAAGATCGCGAGCGCTTCTCGCGACAGCTGGAACTCCCCGACTGGGGCGAGGCCGCGCAGGAGCGACTGCGCGACGCCAATGTCTTCGTTGCCGGTGCGGGTGGACTCGGCTCGGCCGTCGCGCTCTATCTCACCGCCGCCGGTGTGGGACGCATCACGCTGGCGGACCCCGACATCGTGGAACTCTCGAATCTCAATCGTCAGGTCCTCTACGCGACCAGCGACACCGGCCGCGACAAGGTCGGCGCCGCATCGGAACGACTCGCCTCGCTGAATCCATCGGCAGCTATCACGGCGCTGCGCGAACGTGTCGATGCGGACTCCGCACCGGGGCTTCTCGCCGGGCACAATATCGCCATCGACTGCCTCGACACGCTCGAAGCCCGGTTCGTCCTCAACCGGGCCGCGCTCCGGCTCGGCATCCCGATGGTGTACGGGGCGGTCGCGGGATTCACCGGGCACGTCAGCCTGCTCGAACCGCCGGCGACGGCATGCCTCGAGTGCTTCGTCCCGGATAAGGAACCGCCCACCGCCGCGCCTATTCTCGGGTGCACGGCCGGACTCATCGGGACGCTCCAAGCGACCGAGGCGGTCAAGTATCTCGCCGGCGTCGGTGAGACGCTCGCCGGGCGCCTCCTCATCGTCGACGGGCTCGCGATGAAGTGCGATGTTCTGGAACTGCAGTGCGACCCCGCCTGCCCCGCCTGCTCCGGTCGCTGACGCGAGGCTCGCCACAAACCCAACGCACTCACCGTTCGCCACGCGCACTCATGATTCGCCGAACGCATGAAGAAGCCGCCCGATCCCGATGGCGACGAGTTGCTCCTCCGTCGCGCCCTGGACCGAGCGGCTTCACTATTCACACATGTGCTTCACGGCTGTCACGAGGCCGCATCGAAGCTACTTGATGATCATCATCTTTCCGGCGGCCGTGCCGATGCCCTCGGCATCAGCAGACCAGACATACACCCCCGGCGCCACTTCCTCGCCGTCGGAGTTCCGCAGATCCCAGCTCATCTGGTCGTTGGAAGGATCCTCGTGATACAACGTCGTGATGAGCTTGCCCGCCGGCGTGTAGATGCGGATCGTCACCTTCCCCGGAAGACCGACGAACACGATGCGACGGTCGCCCCCGTACTCCCAGTCGGCGTCCGAGCGGTACGGATTCGGGATGGGCTGGATCCTGGCGAGCTGTGTCTGCTGGCCGACGCGCGGCGAGACCTCGTCCGTACGGTTCGCCTCAAGACACGTCTCGTTGACAGCGCTGACGCCCTCTTCGAAAGCGGTGACCGAGAGCATATACGGGAACGCGTTCTGATAGGTCGTCTGTCGGAAGACACGAACACTATCGATGTAGAACGGCTCGAAGTCCCAGTAGCCCGCCGCCGACGTGTCTGTCTCACCCCAGACATACTCCCTGGCGAGCCCGAAGTCCTCGGAGTTCCACACCTCCCGGACCCATACCCTGTATCCACCGAAGTCATCGATGTCGCGCTCATCAATACCGAGCGTCCATCCGATCTCAATCATCTGGTCATCGAGGGCAACGTACTTGATGCGCGGACACAGGTCCGCAGCAGCCACCGACGCGAGTACACACAGAAATACAACCGCCACGAGCGCGTGGCGGGCACCGCCCCCTACTCTCAACCTCATGCTGGCCTCCGTGAGCCGGAGTGGCTCCGATTCGCGAATCCGGTATCACATCTGACGTATGAGGCTAGCATCGCCCGTGGTCCGAGTCAAGGCTATTCACCCATCCCACGCGCGCTTTCAGCCGTACGTCCGGCCGAATCGGGACCACACCGAGCATCCATCGGATGAGCTGGAGCCGAAGATTGAAGCGTGAATCACCTTGACAGAACACTCTTATCAGGCTACAATAAGAGTGTCCCTTGATCACACCTCTTGTCGCACTCCCCCCGCGCTGCTCGCCCCGCAACGCCTCGGGAGCTCCCTGCACGGAGCGCTCACTATGGAACAGAGCATCATCGTCTTCGCGCTTGTCGGCTTCGTGGCTCAACTCATCGACGGCGCACTTGGCATGGCGTACGGCGTAACCTCTACATCGTTTCTCCTCAGTATCGGTGTCCCCCCCGCCGCGGCAAGTGCGAGCGTGCACACAGCCGAGGTCTTCACGACCGCCGTCTCCGGCGCATCGCACTGGAAGCTCGGCAATGTCGACCGCAAGCTGATCCGCAAGCTCGTCCTTCCAGGCATCATCGGCGGCGTACTCGGTGCATACGTTCTCACCTCGATCCCCGGCGGCGTCATCAAGCCCCTCGTCACCGTTTACCTTCTCGCTATGGGGCTTCGCATTCTGTGGAAGGCCCACAAGGACCCCGATGCACACACCCGAACGGCGAGACTCACGCCACTCGCCCTCGCGGGAGGATTCTGTGATGCCATCGGCGGAGGCGGCTGGGGTCCTATCGTCACATCAACCCTCGTCGCGAACGGGCACAATCCCCGCTCTACCGTCGGGTCGGTCAATCTCTCGGAATTCTTCGTCACGCTCGCCGAGGCCACGACATTCGTCGCATTCCTTGGCCTCGTCCACTGGCAAGCCATCGTGGGACTGATCATTGGCGGTGCTGTCGCGGCACCGCTCGCCGCCGTGCTGTGCAGCAGGCTGCCAGCTCGGACCCTCATGATATCTGTCGGCGTCGTCATCACGGTACTCAGCATCAGAACTCTCGCGCTCGCGCTCCTCTAGGCTCTGCGCCCGCGCCCACCCCAGCCCGAGCCCGGCTCTCTCACTCAGCGCCCCCCTAATCGTCAGGGTCCTCCGGGACAAGGACGGCCGCCACACGCGTGGCGGCCGTCGTATCTCATCGATCTGCTGTAGTAGATTTCTGATGCAGATCAGTCGTTGACAAACAGGAAATCCTCGCCCGACGCGTTCGCGTGGCACGCGATGCAACCCTGGTGCGTCCCCTTCGCTACGCGACCGGCGAGCTTCATGCCCGTGTCGTTCCGGGAGACCGCTCCATCTCCGTCGTATTTCACCCAGAACCAGTTCATCGTCTCGTCATCGTATCCAGCCTCTCGCTGGACCATCACAGTGACGGCCATCAGATACGCTCCGGGCTCCTCGGTAACTCTCTCGATCGTCGCCCCCTCGCCGCCGAAGTTGTCCTTCACAATGACGTGATAGGGAACACCATCGACCGAGACCAGGCTGTAGTACATTCTCAGAAACGCTCCATGGGGCGATGCGCCGACGTAGACGTCGGAGGCCATCGGCCAGTTCTGATAGCCGTCCATCCCCGTCCAGAGCGCCTCGGCGAACCCGACATCCTCCGGCCCCCCGAAGACCGGCTCCAGTTCCTGGCCGAATGCCGGGACGAAGCTCAGCGCCACCATCACAACGCCCGCCGTCAGTACCATCACCCCCACTGCTCTTGCCTTCATACATACCTCCTCAGGTCTGATCGACCAGTTGACTCGTGAACTCACCGTTCCTCACCGTTCCTCACCGTTCCTCACCGTTCCTCACCGTTCCCCGCCGCTCTTCACCCCGCAGCCCCACGAGCGTCTCTCTCATGATGAGGCCGTCGCCATCGATATGATTCACGCTCGGCGTTCGCCCACGCCGGACGATGCACGGCAGCGAATTAAGCAGGACACTATGCCGCGGTCTTATTATGAACTACGCCCCACGTATGCCTGAAGTTGACGGTAGCAGTCATATGTGTTATTCTATCACTTGTAAACAGGACTCTGTTTGTATACTCCGGTCGTGAGGGAGATTATGCCGACTCTCACAGGCATACAGGAACTCTGGGAGACACTCGCTCGAGATGACCCGATGTGGGCTGTGCTCACATGGCCGAAGAAGCGGGGTCGTTGGGAGCCGGACGAGTTCTTCGCCACGGGTGCGGACGAGATCCGATGTGTGATGAACCGGATCCGTCGGCTCCAGCTGGACGTACCGCGGCGAACCGCGCTCGACTTCGGCTGCGGCGTCGGGCGGATCACGCAGGCGCTCGCGTTTCACTTCGAGCGCGTCTGGGGTCTCGACATCTCCCCGACCATGGTGGAAGAGGCCGAGAGGCACAACAGATTCCGCCGCTCCTGCACATACTCGGTCAACTGCGAGTCGGACCTTCGATGCTTCAAGAGCGGCAGTTTCGACTTCGTCTACTCATGCATCACACTCCAGCATCTCGAGCAGGAACTCGCCTTGTCCTACATCCGCGAGTTCGTCCGTCTCCTGTCCACTCACGGACTCGCCGTCTTCCAGGTACCCAGCCACGAGAACGCTACGTTCCGATCGGTCGCGAAGCGACACATTCCCTCCGCCCTCCGCCCTGAGCATCCGTCGGGAGGGAACGGATGCGATGAGAGCGACCCGGCCACCCGCATCCCGATGCACTGCCTCCCGAAACCCATCGTCGAGAGGACGGTGCTCGCAGCCGGCGGCACGATCGCCGCATGCGAGCGCGATCGTTGCGCCGGACGACAGTGGACGAGCTACCGCTACTACGTGAGCAAGCCGCGGACGCGGCGCCCGTTCACCAGGAGCCTCTAACACGATTCGTCCTCCGAGTTCCGCTTCATCACGGACACGACACCACGCACAGTACCGCCACCAACACAACGCATACACCAGACCGCCCGCACATACAAGGAGCCCGCCGGCGAACCGGCGGGCTCCAAAGGGGAGGGCTAGTGCAGGACTTCTACACTACCTGTACATGGCCTTGATGCCACCCCAGCTGCTCTCCTCGACCGGGTTCGGGTCGTAGATGCTGCCCTCGAACCAGGTGTCGTCGAGGTTGATACCGGCGCCGCCGGCAAGACCCGGACCACAACCGTTGTCGGTGGTGTAGAACGTCACCATGTACTGAGCACCGGTGGCGGGCAGGAGGCCGCTGATGTCGTCACCGTCAAGGCCCGACGTGCCGAAGCCACCACACTGCTCGAAGTCACCCCAGAACGCGCTGATGCCGTACACGACGCCGTCGACGATCACGTTGTTGGTCCAGTAGTCGTTGTCGACTGTCGGGACCTCAGAGTGAAGCGCGTAGCGCATCGTGCAGGTCACGGCGGCGCTGATGTCGGCAACCGGCGTGATAAGCGTGTTCGCCAGGTTCGGCGGGATGAGGCTGGTGTCAGCATCATCACCACACCACCACGACGGGATCGCGACCGACGAGCAGACGTCGTCGACGAGGTGCCAGTAGTCACCGGCCGAACCCGGGATCGCCGGGGTGCAGAGGCCGCCGCTATTGACGTCGTCAAGGAAGTACACCGTGCCGCCGTAGAAGTCGAAGATCTTGATGTTATCAACGGCGTAGGCACCGGCGACGGACATGTACAGACCGTCGGCGTCGGAGTACGAACCGTCCGACACGAAGCGGAAGCGAGCCTCGATCGGGTTGTCGAAACCGGTCATCACGAAGCCGTAGGCACCGAGGTCGACCCAGGCGCCGCCAGCGATGAGACCGTTGTAACCGGAGTTCATGTCCACGTAAGCACCGGCCTGCTTGGCCTGCACATACGTGAAGTCGTAGTTGAACTCACTGTCGAAGTAGTGGGCAAACGTCAGGACCGGGTACGTAGCACCCGTCACGTCCGTCGCGGGGATCTCAAGACGATCATCCCAGCTGTTGCCGTAACCACCGTCGCCAGTGATGCCTTCATCGCCGCAGTACCAGTAGTCGGTACCATCGAAACCCGGCGTGAAGTTCGAAACGTGGAAATGAGCGACCGCCGTGGCTGTCTCGTCGATCGTCGTGAAGCCTGTGGCGTCACTCATATCCCAATACGCGAACAGCGTGTTAGCACGGTTCGGGCCCGTGAACTCGGTGGCGTACTCGGTCTGCAGCTTCGCCGAGGCGACACCAGCACAGAGCGCCAGAACTGCCAACGCAATGACCAGCTTCTTCATTCGTTCCTCCCTCGAGAGGTACAACGCCAACACTCCCAACCTTCAACGGGTGGCCTCCGCGCGCAGTGGGATCACGCTTTGCCAGCCCAGTGTCACTCGCGGTTCGCAACCAACGGCTGCTCGCCGCGGTGCTACCGTACTGCGGAACTTGTTCACCCCTCCCCTAGGGTTCTCCCACTACGCTCCATCCCAAGCGCACCCGCTTGGTCCTCATCCTGGAAGACCGGCTACTGAACCGACCCGGTCTTCCCGAATCGGTTTTAGTATACTACCATTACGGTGTTTTGTCAAGAGATAGTCGAGCCGTAACTTCGGCGGAGTAGTTGACTTACGCTCAGTTGTAAGAATCCGGCTTACGCACAGTTACACGGGTTCCCGTGTCTGGCCAGAACATGCTCCTCGCCTCGCGGTCCGCCCCTGTAGAAAGAGGGGGCCCACAAAGTGGACCCCCTTCTCCCTTACCTATGCGCTTCCCCGAGGGAAGCGCCAAGCGCTTGACGAAGTCAAGAGCCCTACTTCAGCATCACCATCTTGTGGCTCGCGACGAAGTTCGGAGCGGTCATGCGATAGAAGTACACGCCACTGGCGCACTTCGCACCCGCATCATCCGTACCGTCCCACACCACGAAGCCCGTCGCGCCGGCTTCCAGCTCACTGCTGAGAAGCGTGCGAACGACCTTACCGGCGATGTTGTAGACCTCGATCGTCGCAGGACCCGCCTCGCGGATGCTGTAGGCGATCTTCGTCACCGGGTTGAACGGGTTCGGCTGAGCATGCGCAAGCATGTTCTTGAAGCCGTTGTCCACGACACCCGTCGGGTTCGTCGACGGCGTCTGGGCAAAGTAGGTCATGATGTTGTCCATGAGGTCGGCACGATCCGCGACGCCCGTGTTGTAGTAACCGGTCGACGGGTCAAGGCTGTCCATCATGAACTCAACACCGAAGCCCAGTGCCACCGTCTGGTAGCCGAGCGTCGGATGCGTGTAGGCAACACCAGCCGGAAGTTCCGTAGCGTCGCTCTTCTCGTACAGAGCCACAACCTCAGCACCGGTAACGCCGGCCTGCGAGTCGAGGACGTCGAAGTACTCGATCTGCGGGCAGCCGCCGCGCAGGATGCACTCGCCGTCATCGTAGGTCATGAAGTCGTTCCCGCCCGGGTTGTCCTTCACGATCGGGAGGGTGTCTGCCGGCGGCGTGCCGAGACCGTTCTGCACGTAGTCAACGGCGAGCCACGTTGTAACGAAGTCCAGCGTCTCGTTCCCGGCCGCCATCATGTCGTAGGCCCAGTCGTTGCCCGAGACGAAGAAGTTCCGCTCCTTGCCGCCACCGGCCTGGTTGAGCCAGTTGATGACGTTCTGCTGGTCCACGGTCCAGAACGTGAACGAATCGAACTGGTTCGTGATCCACGCAATGGTGTCATAGTACTTGTACGCCATCGTGTCCGGACCCTCGGACTGCGCGGTACCGGACGGCACCTCCACGTCGTACTCCTCCCACTCGTACCCCAGGATGCCCAGGGCCTCGCGGTAGTAGTACGCGGAGCTGTGGAAGTAGTCGCGCATCTCACTCGGCGTCGCCCGACCATGCTTGTCAACAATCAGCAGACCAGGGTCCGACACCGTAGCTTCAAGCGGCAGAATCGAGAACTCGAAGTAACCGTCAGGAGCGGAGCTCGGGTACGTCGCGACGTTCCCGACACCATCGGTTGCCTCGAAGTAGTAGTGAATCTCGGTCTGCGGGTTCATCTGGTTCACCGGCGGCGGACAGTTCCAGTCGTTGCCGAGCGGATCCAGGCGGCGACAGGGGTAGGACTCCCACGTCGCACCATCATCACCCGAAGCCACGACGAAGACCGATGCAACATCGTCATCGTCCTTGACCGTCAGCAGCGCGGTGTCAAGCAGCGCGTCCGCCGTCTGCTCGACATACCAGTCATTGAAACGATCCCAGTTGCCAAGTGTGAACGCTGTGCCGGGGTCACCGGAGGGAATGCCGACCTTCTGCCTGTGCAGGAAGATACCGGCCTTGTGCGTACCCGGAGCGGCCGGATCCTGGTTCTCCTGCTGCCAGGCGATCGCGAGCCAGTCGTTGCCGGCGAACGCGTCCCAGTCGTCAGCCCAAACGCCCCAGAACGGGCCGCCATACCAGCCACCTGGATTCTCATCCACGAAGCCGTCGGGTGACGTGACACAGGCTTCCTGGTCGTCAGAAGCCAGCCACAGGTCGAATCGGTTGTTCGACTCGAACGGCAGGTCGACCCACATGTCCCACAGGCCGACGAGCTTCTCGGCGCCGCTGATGTCGATCGGCGGCGAGATCAGCCACGTGTACTGACCGTCGATCGTCAGGCCGGTGAACGGATCGACCGCACCCATCATCCAACCAACACGGTTCTCACACGTGAACGGGCGACCGGTCTCGAAATCCGTGCCGTAGAGACCACGGTAGAACGTCAGACCCGTCTGGCCGGCCGCGGCGAGGTCGTCGTGGACCCAGCCGTTATCGCCGGACTCGACATCGTCGGACCACACGGAGAGCGTGTTGACCGTGATATCGAAGTTATCCAGCTGCCAGGCACCATCCTGCACCGAGCCGAGCGGGGCGTTGTTGAACTCGTCCTGAGCGGAGTACGCCTCGTCGGTCTCAACGCGGAAGCGAAGACGGACATCCGAACCGGCCCACGCCGAGATGTTCAGCGCCTGATGGCCCTGGTCCGAATCCCAGTCCTTCGGTGTGCCGGGCTTGCCGGCGAAGCCTGGGTTGTTCGCTGTGTAGATGGTCGTCCACGTCGTGCCACCGTCATCGGAGATGTCGACGTAGCCGTAGTCGTAATCGTGCTCGAGCGCGAACCGCTGGTCGAAGTCGAGGACGACGTCGTCGCCGGCGACACTCCAGCTGGACAGCTCGAAGTCCCGGTGCATAAGCATCAGCCAGTCGTTGCCGTAACCACGTGGCTGAACCCAGCACTCGTTGTACGTACCACACCACCACGTGTAGTCGCCGAGATACGTCTCGGTCAGGCGGATGGTATCTCTGTGCCAGTAGTTCTCCTGAGCAGCGGTGCCGGAGAAGTCAGGAGACGTCCAGCCGGCGTTGTCACCGGTCAGATCTTCGAAATCGGCCTCGAAGATCCACAGAGTCTCGAGACGAGCTCCCTCGAAATCACCGCTGGTCACTGATGCGTTCGGCAGAGGCACATGCGTAGCCAGACCGGCGTTGTCGAGGCCCTTCGCCCCGGCCATCCCGGCAACCAGCACGACCCCCAGCACCAGCAGTACCAGTGTTCTGCTATTCATTCGCTCAATCCCCCCTCTAGCCTGAAGGTGATCCAGCCCATCCTTCTCGTCAAGACAGCTCCTCACTCCGACCGTTCCCCACGCATCGGCAGCCATGGAAACGGCCAGCGTGAGCGTTCGAATGAGTAGCCTTGATGGAAGTTGCGCAATCCCAGACTTGTGGTAAGGACGGCCTCTTGACCGTCTATCGCGGATAGGGCGCAACTACCCGCCCACAACAACCTTCCGGTCTCGCACGGGCAGCAGTGACGGAACCAGCACCTCGGCTTCGCCTATTTCCCGACTCGGGTAGGATTATATCACCATCAGGCGGGTGTTGTCAACGGTCAACCCGGTCATCAGACCGTTCTCGGGAATCCGCCGACTGAGGCAAGAAAATGGAACACGTGGCGATCGGAGGGCGATCGAGACGGATCGTGTGAGCGCTTGAGCGGGTCGTCAGCCGCTCCCAGGCCGCCGGGCGCCGCTACAGCCGCTCGAGGAGCTGCTCGAGCGCAGGCACCGGCTCGCCCCCGAGCTCCCGATAAGCCCTATAGTGATTGACAGCCAGATTCGGATTTCCCTCATTGAAGTAATATGTCAGCGCGAGATTGAGGTGGGCCGGCGGGAAGTCCGGGTTGATGCGAATCTCCGCTTCATATTCGTATATCGCGCTGTCGTGGTCCTGCATCTCGCTCAGGATGACACCCATTGAGAAATGACCGTGCTCGACGAACGGGTCCAGTTCGAGCGCCTGTGCCATGAGTTCCCGGGCCTCCTCGATCAGTCCCATGTCCCGCTTCACCAGCGCTATCCGACGCAGCGGCTCGCCGGACTCGGGTGCCATGCGAGCCGCCATCTCGAGCTCCGCCAGGGCGTCGACGACCCGGCCGGCCCGCAGAAGCGTATCAGCGGCAGCCATCGCTCTCACCGAGACCTCCGGGACCTCGGCGCGCTGTGGACGGTCGATGAGATTCAGGTAGAACGACGCCTCCGCGCGCTCTCTCCGCTCCCCCTCCACCGCCAGCGCCGCCGTGAGCGAAGCCCGAGCCTCGTCGAACCTCCCCCAGCGATAGAGAGCCACGCCCCTCTCCTTGAGCGCGAGAGCGTTCCCGGGGTCCGCCGCGAGGATGGTGTCGAGTTGCGCGACGGCGCCCTCGAAGTCTCCGATGGACTCGAGCGCCATGGCCAGGTTCACACGACCGGTCACGTAGCCCGGATCGAGTCGGACGGATGCGCGGAAGGCCTCGATGGCCTGCTCGGGCCGGTCCGCCTCGACGAGCATCGAACCAAGATTGAGGTAGCTCTTCGGATACTCGGGGTCGAGCTCGATGGAGCGACGACACTCCTCGATCGCCCGAGCCGTGTCGCCCCGTTCTCCGTAGATGATACCGAGACGGAAGTGCGACTGCGCGAAACCCCGGGCGCGATCGACACCGTACCAGTTGACATTGACCACGAGCAGAAGAAGAACCGCCCCGACCGTGATCCACGCCATCGCCCTCCAGGCGCGGTCTCGAACGAGCCGTATCAACTCGAGGACAGCGAAGCCCGAACCGACCGCAAGCACGGGAACGACCGGGAGTCGGTACCTCGCGACAACGAAGAACGCGACCACGGTGGCCATGTAGCTGATGACGAACAGCGCGAGGAGACGCGCCTGTCTGCGCCGCCAGGCCAGCACGATGCCGATGAGTCCGAGCGGCGCGACCAGCGCGAATCCCGGAAGCGGCAGCGCCAGAAGTCCCGAGTATCGCTTCTGGAAGTAGTAGTTCTCAAGCTGGGGCAGTTCGTAAGAACTCATGGCGAAGGAGAGTTTCCTCACGAGCAGCTTCATCCACTCGGACGGGTGGCTCGCGATGTAGGCGCGCGATCTGCCGTACCAGAACGCGGAGACCTCCGACGGCTTGAGGTCACGGCCGACTGCGGCCTCGGCGATGAGTTCACCGTCCGGGTCGTCCACGATGTCCAGTCCGACGGGTTTGACATATCCGCCGGTCGAGATCTCGCTGTTGCCGATGTAGAAGTTGAGTCCGCCGTTCGATGTGACCATCACGAAATCGTCGGCGACCACGAGGTTTCTCACGGTCACCGGAACGACCACGAGGATCACACCGAGCGCGAAGAGAGCCACGGCCCGGCCACGACCCGTCCGGTTTCTGCGCCACGCGAACCAGATCCAGAGCGCCGCCACCGGCACGAAAGCCAGCGCAGTGGCCTTGCCGATGCCGGCGAGGCCCAATGAGACGCCGGCGAGCGCGTAGAGCCAGTGCGTTCCCCGGTCGTCGGCGCGGATGAGAAGGTACAGGCAGAGTGAGTTCAGGAAGACAAGGAGCGGCGTGATGAGGATGGAACCGTCATAGAACACGAGGGCGCCATAGAGCGCGGTGACAAGGCCGGCGATGAGACCAACCCGGTTGCCGAACACGCGGTGTCCGATCAGGTAGGCAAGCGCAGCAGTCGCCGAGCCGATACCGGCCTGAATGACACGTACGAGCAGCAGGTCACGACCGAGAATTCGGTAGATGGCCGAGAGGAAGTACGGATAGAGCGGCGACATGAAGAACGCCTCGCGCTCTGACGTTCCGGATGCGATTCGCCGCGCCCACGCGTCATAGAACTTCGCGTCAAGCCCGAGCGTCTCGAAGAACGGCGTCTGTCTGATCTGGAATACGTAGACAAGCCTCACGACGAGTGCGACAACGAATATGGCCAAAGGCAAGAACCAGAGGGAGCGCGTGAAACCGTATGCCTTCGGTTGCGGTTCTCCCGGCGATGTCTGCGTCGGCCCTGCCGCCCCCGCTGTCCTCGGCGTACGAGCCGTCTTCGGCGTCCGATCGTGCTGCTTCCGCTTTCGCCCTCGTCTGGTCATCGTCCGTCCTTCGGAGTTGTGTGCTCACCCGCCAGGAACCGTCAGCTGATGTAGCCGAGCGTCTTCAGCCGCTCGATAACCTCTTCGTCAACAGGCGAGGGAATCGGCTCCGAATCACCATTCCGCTCCCCGGTCTCGTGCGTCTCGATGAAACTGACCGGATGCTGTTCAAGCCACCCCGGCTCGAACGCCGCATCAAGCAGCTGTCCGTCCATGTCCTCACCGAGCGGGATGTCGAGCGTCGCAAGCACGGTCGGTGCCACGTCGAGAATCGAAGCTCCGTCTATCCGTGTACCCTGCGCAACGCCCGGACCGGCGATGATGACGATGCCGTCCTCGCGATGCATGCTGACGCCCACGGCCAGCTCGCCCTCGAAACCCGGGTAGCCGCTGTGCCCGGCGAACCCGTGGTCGGAACAGAGCACGACCGTCGTCTGCGCACTCCGGTGCGCAAGTACCTCGCCGACGATCCCATCGATACGCTCATAGTAGTTCTCAATGAGAGGAGCGAATGCGGACACCATCTCAGGCTGAAGCTCCTCCGGCCACGTGTCCGGCTCCATGTAGCGCCAGTACATGTGGCAGCTTGTGTCGAGTCCGCGGAAGTAAACGGCCGCGAGGTCGGTCGGGACGTCTCCGAAAAACCGATGCGCCATGGCGAGCGTCGTCTGGTCGGACGCGTAGATCCTCCTGAACTCCCTGACCGCGGCGGCCGCTTCCTCGCTCTGCGGAAGGTCTCCACCGAGGAACGCGGCCACGGTCTCATCACTGACATCCGCGTCGTCGACACGAAGCGAGACCGCGTCATCCCAGATGCCGGGCGGGTGAACGCTCTGACGCTTGCGCGCGAGCATCTCCTCATCACCGACGTCGAGCAGTTTGTCCCGGAGGAGCGTATGGAAACGTGACGAGATCATGTAGCCGCTCACGGGCTCGGCGGGCCACGTCACGAGCCAGCCGATGACGCCGGTCGAGTGACCGGCATCGTTGAGGATCTGCCACATCGCCCTCGCGGTTCTCATGTTGCTGCTCGTAGGGGTCGGATTCGTCGTGGTGCCGCGGTCGACCAGAAATCCCGCGATGCCGTGCTTGTCCTCGCGCTTCCCGGTCGCGATGCTCGTCCAGATGCTGGGAGAGAGATACGGATAGAGAGAGTGAAGAACGCCGGAGCTGCCTTCCTCCATCAGCCCGGCGATGTTGGGAAGCCGGCCCTCGTCGGCCAGCCGCTGGACGCGGCCCCAGTCCAGCCCGTCCACGCCGATGAACAGCACGCGCGGTCCGGGTGGCTCCTCGACTTCCGGCTGACATCCGAATAGAGGGAGTCCCAGGACCACCGAGAGTGCGGCGACGAGCAGTGCGGCTCCTTTGATCCATCGGCCGGAAACAGATCTCATCGAAGCACCTCATCGAGAACGCGTCCGTCAAGCTCGATGGCCGGCGTGATCCCGGCCGCCTGCATCAGCGTCGGCGCGAAGTCGAACAGCTCGGATTCGGATTCGTCGACCCGCGCGCCCGGGCGGATCGACGGCCCCTTCATGATCCACACGCCGCGATCGCTGTGCATGTCGGTTCCGAGCCGCGGGTTGCCAACCCAATCCAGCTCAACACCCTTGTATCCATGGTCTGCAACAACTGCGATCGTCGCGTCGTCGGTCGCAAGATCGAGGATCTCGCCGATGATCTCGTCAAGATACTCGTAGTACCGCTCGATGACGATGCCCAGCGTCTCCGCCTGCACGAGCATCTCCTCGCGAGCCTCGTCGGTCAGTGTGACGCCACCGAGCACGCGCTCCGGCTCCATGTAGTGCCAGAAGCGCTGCGATATTCCGTCGAGACCGAGGAAGTGCACCATCAGCGACTCAACGCCCGGATCGGCCGTGATCCGAAGCGCGATCGCCGTGTGTGACGCATCACCGGCATACGAGGTCGCGAGCGTGGTGTAGTTCTGCCCGACGAGCGCTTCGTAGGGGTTCCTCGTGTCGAGATCGATGAACCGACCAAGGTCGACGCGCCGAACCGAGGACGGACTCGCGAACATCGCGTCGAGCACCGTCTGCTGGCTCTCCGGATAGATTCTCCCTGAGACGTCCCCGTTGTGCATCTGGTCGAGAATGACCCGGCTGTGTGAGCCGACCATGACACCATTCACCGCTTCGACCGGCCATGCTCCCGGCCATCCGATGACACCGACCGTGCGTCCACTGCTCGAAAGCAGCGTCCAGATCGTATCGACCGTCCGATGTTCCGGTACCAGCGGGCGCGGGACGACCTCCCCGCGAGGTGAGATACGCGTTCCGCCGATGCCCTGGTTCTCAGGTCGCATGCCGGTCACAAGGCTGGTCCAGGGGATCTCCGAATCGATACCGCGTTCCAGACTCGCGAATCGTCCGACCGCGCCCTCGGCCATCAGCGCGCTGATATTCGGAAGCCCACCGTCGGCCGAGAACCGCTCCACGAGCTCCGGTTCGAATCCCTCGATACCGATGACGACCAGCGAGAGGGAACCCCCGCGCGGCGCCGAGGCGTCCTGCGCGGTCTCGCCGTCACGCTTTGACATGAACACGACAGCGGCGGCCACCAGGGCGACAATGATGAACAGAATCAGTACGTGGTCTCGCTTCATCGTTCTCCCCTACTCGATGTACCCGAGTGAACGGAGCCGCTCGAGCACCTCGTCATCGACGGGTGACTCGATCGGAGCCGCGTCAGTACGCTCGGTGCGTCCGTAGCTTTCGATTGTGGCAACCGGATTGGCGGCGACGAACTCGTCCGTGAAGATCTCGGAGAGTACCCTCCCGGGCATGTCGTCAGCGACCGGGGCCGCGCTCATGGCGAGAATCGTCGGCGCAACATCGAAGACCGAGGCGTTCTCGATCGTGACTCCCCGCTTCACGCCGGGGCCGCTGACGATGAGCACCCCTTTGAGCGCGTGCTGGTCCTCACCGTACCACGGCGCGTGCTCTCCCCACTTCCCGGGACCTCGGAATCCGTGATCCGAGCAGATGACGACGGTCGAGTTCAGCGGGAGCAGTTCGAGCAGCTTCCCGATCTCCGAATCGGTGTAGCGGTAGTACTCATCAATGAGCCCCGCGAGTTCGACGGCCTGATCGGCCAGCATCGCGGTCCCGGGCTTCGCGGGATCGACCGGCGGACGCGTATCCTCGTACGCGTGGATCCAGAACCTGTGACAGACCTCGTCCACGCCTCTCGTATAGACACAGGCGACATCCGGGACGTCATCAGAGAACAGGAATCGCGCCACTGCGTACGTGCTCTCATCACCCGCGAGCGCACGACGCAGTCCCTCCTCGTAGTGGTCGGTCAGTACCGAGAGACCCTCCACGCCCCCGCTCGCGAAACGCCCCAGCTGCTCGGGTGACAGCGCCAGCTCGTCGGTCACGTGCGGGGCGATGGCGTCGTCCAGGCCATCGGGCCACGAGATGCCCCGGCCCTTCCCCGACTGACGGAAACGGTCGTGATACTGCACGTGCTGAGAGACCATGTACCCGTTGACGGGCCACGGCGGCCAGGTGACCAGCCAGCCGATGACCCCGACCGTCTTGCCTCGGTCGCCGAGGATGTCCCAGAATGCGGGGGCCTTCCACATGTTGCTCGAGTAGTGCGAGTACGAGTCGCGGCCGTGCGGATTGCCGCTGATGACGAACCCTCCCACGCCGTGGACGTCGGGGTCGAGACCGGTGGCGATGGTCGTCCAGATGACGGGCGACTTCCGCCGCGGGTCCAGCGAACCCAGCTCTCCGGATGCCCCACGCTCTATGAGGCCGGAGATGTTCGGAAGCTCGCCCGCCTCGAGCAGCGGCTCGATGATGCTCCATTCCGCGCCATCGATCCCGATGACGACGATGGGGCCGTCCACACCGGTCGGCGGCGCCGGCTCCGCGCACGCGCCGAGTATGACGGCGAGAAGCCCGAGGGCGATGATCGTACGAAGCCTCATATGTTCTCCATGGTGGTCCGCGTCGTGCGTCGACGCGGTTCTCCTCAGTCCTGTGACAGTGCGCCGACGTCTTGCCACGCTGGTGCCGCGCTACTCGATGTACCCAAGCGAGCGAAGGCGCTCGCGCACCTCGTCGTCGACCGGTGACTCGATCGGCTCGGCGTCATCCGTGGTCACGCCCTCTTCATACGAGAGGATCGCCGTGACCGGATGCCGCTCAAGGAACTCCGGCTCGATCGCCTCGGTGAGAACGCGACCGTCCATGTCGTCCGCGACCGGAAGTCCGAGGAGCGCGAGGAGCGTCGGCGTGACATCGAGCACACCCGGCGAGTCCAGCTGTGTCCCCGGAACGATGTCTCGACCCCAGAGAGCGATGACGCCGGTCGGGTCGTGCATCGCGATACCCCAGTGGTAGACACCGTCGCGGTTCTTCGGACCGGAATGACCGTGGTCCGATGTCAGAACGACCGTCGTGCGGTCATCCGCGAGCGCGATGAACTCACCAACAACCTCGTCCATGTATTCGTAGTACCGCTCGACGACGTCAGCGAGATACGCAGTCCCCGGCTCCGTGCCCTCGGGCCATGACTCCGGGAACGCATCCACCCAGAACTGGTGGCTCGGACCGTCGACGCCGCGGAGATAGAGCGCGAAGAAGTTCGTCGGTCGCTCCTCGAACAGTCGAAGCGCCGAGCGCCGAACGGTCTCGTCAGTCGCGATCGCCGTCTTGAGTGAGCGCAATCGAGCCAGCTCCGCGTCCGTGTCTCCCGGGTCTCCGGTGAGAAACGCGCGGACCCTCTCGTCAGAGATGTCGTCTGCGGTCAGACGCAACTCCGCAAGCTCGCCCGCCAGCTCCTCCGGCCACGTGTATCGGCTCCTCTCCCCGTCCGCTCCGGGTCTCCATCCGTAGTTGAAGTAGGATGAGACGAGATAGCCGTTGACCTCCTCTGCCGGCCAGGTCGCGAGCCACCCGATGACGCCGACGGAGAGACCGCGCTCTCCAAGGATGCTCCAGAGAGCCTTCACGCGTCGGACGTTCGAAGTCATCGGGACCGGTTCGGCCCCGGCGTGGAGCTGCTTCGCGAACCCGGTGATGCCATGCTTGTCCGGGGTCTTTCCGGTAGCGATCGACGTCCAGATCACCGGCGACTCCAGGATGTCGAGCGATCGGACCTCTCCCCAGGCGCCCTCACTGAGAACGCGCGCGAAGTTCGGGAGCCTCCCCGCCTCGAGCATCGGCCCCATGATGTCCCATTCAAGACCATCGACACCGATGATCATCACCTTCCGCTCCGACGGCTTCATCTCGCTCGATCCACACGATGTGAGGAGCACGACCGCCGCGCCGAGCGCGATCGCGAGGAGAACGGTCAGCGCCACCCCGGCACGGTTCGATCTGCATCGACAGGTGCTGAGTCTCATCATCTCGTCACTCCAGGCTCATCGGTCGTCTCGTAGGTCGGGATCACGCGCACGGGGTGCGCACGAAGGAAGTCATCCTCGAAGGCATCGCGCATGACGGCCCCGTCCATGTCGTCGCCGACAGGCAGACCGAAGAGCGCGAGGATCGTCGGCGTGATGTCGCGGACGCTGTGCTCGGCTATCGTCACGCCGCTCCGGACACCGTCCCCGCTCAGCGCGAAGACCCCGATCGGTCCGTGGTCGTTGATCCCTCCGCGACGGCGGCCGGGTCGCGGACCCTCAAAGCCGTGGTCCGAACAGAGCATGACCGTCGCGTCGTCGCCGAACTGTTCGATGAGCTCTCCGACCAGGGCGTCGGCGTGTTCGTAGTAGCGCTCCATCGTCTCGCCGAAGACGCGTATCTCGGTCTCCGGCACGTCGACCTCCACCTCCTCCGGGAAGCTCGCGGGCCAGAAGCGGTGGCTCATCGAGTCGGTCCCGCGGAGATAGACGACGCTGACATCGGTCGGTCGCTGTCGCATCAGATGCTTCGCCACCGCCATGAACGTCGCGTCGCCGGCGTAGTGGTCCTTGAGCTGAGAGATGTTGCCCTCGATCTCGCTGATCGCGCGCATCTCGACGAACATGCGTTCGACATCGAGCCGCTGCGCCTCCTCGCCCGTCATCGCGTTGTCGAGGTCGTAGAGGCGCTCCACCTCTTCATCCGGAATGGTCTCGCTCAGGACGCGGAGCGGGGCCACCTCGGCCGCGAGTTCGTCGGGATAGGTCAGACCATCGGTACGCCTGTCTTCGCGCGGGCGATAGCGGAAGTAGTCGGTGACCATCGTCCCGTTGACGGGCTCGGCGGGCCAACTGACGAGCCAGCCGATGACGGTCACGGTGAAGCCGTGCTCTCCGAGGATGTCCCAGAACATCCGAGCCGTCCTCACGTTGCTCGTAAGAAGCTGTTTCGATGTCGGATCAATGTAGTCGGTGATGCCATGCTTCTCCGGGAGCTTGCCGGTGCCGATAGTCGTCCAGATCGTGGGCGACTTCTGCTTCGGTTCGAGCGAACGGAGCCTGCACGAGACACCGGACTCCATCAGCGCAGCGATGTTCGGCAGCCGGCCCTGCTCGATGAGCGGATCGACGATCGACCACTCCGCACCGTCAAGTCCGATGAGAAGGAAGCGTCGGTCGACGGTCCCGTCGCCGGATCCGCACCCGGACGCGAGCAGAATCGCGGCCAGCGCGACAAGTGCGATCAGTTTTCCCGGTCTCACTGGAGGTCCCTCCCCTCTATTCGATGTATCCGAGGGAACGGAGCTTCTCGCGGATCGCGTCGTCGACCTCTTCGGTCTCGGGCGCCTCTCCGGAGGCGGCGGGCTCTCGCTCGTAGGTATCCACATAGGTAACTGGGTTTGCAGCCTCGAAGTCGTCATCGAGGATCTCGGTCAAAACAAATCCATCCATGTCGCGCGCGACCGGCTCGCCGAGCAGCGCCAGGACGGTCGGGGTAATGTCGAACACGCTCGCGTCGAGCGTCTCGTTCGAAGGCTCGATGCCGGGGCCGGCCGCGATGAGCACGCCGGTCTGCCGGTGCATCCAGATCCCGAGCAGCAGTCCCCGCGGCGACCTGTACGGCCCGCGGAACCCGTGGTCCGAACAGATGATGACGGTCGAATCCTCATCCATACGATCGATGATCTGGCCGACGGCGCTGTCGATGTACTCGTAGTAGCGCGGGATGAGCTCGCTGTACGTTCGGATCATCTCCGGGGTCATGTACATGTCGACCGATGTGGTGTCCCACTGCCCCCAGTATCGGTGACAGGTGACATCCAGTCCCTGGAAGTAGGTCGCGAAGAAGTCGGGCTGATCGTGTGTTTCGAGCATGTGGTTCGTAACCTGGAGGATGGTCTTGTCCATCGCGTGGATGCCGCGGATCGATTCCCGACCGTCGCTGACGGTGTGGTCGTCGGTCGTCCTCCACGAGTCGCCGACAAGGAACGGCGCGAGTTCGTCGTCGGGCAATGTGCTGACGGGCTGGCAGAAGGGCGCCAGCTCCTCCGCAAGTTCCGGCGGGGTCGTCACCTCCGGGATGTCCGGATAGCCGTCCTCGGCGGTGAATGTGATGCGCTCCGTAATGAGGAACCCGTTGACCGGGTAGGCGGGCCACGAGAGCCACCAGTTGATGACGCCGACGGTGCGCCCGGCGTCACCGAGCATCTGCCAGACCGCCAGCGCCTTCCAGCCGCGCGAGTTGTAGAGCGCCTGCTCGCCCGTCTGCTCCTGCAGGAAGTCGCTGATCCCATGCTTACGCTGTGTCTTGCCGGTTGCGATACAGGTCCAGATGATCGGAGACTTCATCTCGGGACCGATCGAGCGGAGATTGGCCCTGACGCCGCGGTCGATGAGCGACCGGATGTTCGGGAGCTTCCCCGCTTCGAGAAGCGGGTCGACGATCTGCCAGTCCATGCCGTCGATGCCGATGAGGACGACCTTGTGGTCGCCAGTTCCAGCGCCACATCCGCCGAGACCGACGAGAAGCGTCAGCGCAAGGGCCGCCACGACCAGAGCCGCACGGGTTGTGATCCATCTGTTCGTTCGATGTTCCATTCGATTGCTCGTCCTCTGTTCGCCTGCTGCGTGAAGGCCCTGCCCAACTCCTGCGTTTCGACCCCGCGCTACTCCTGCACTTCGCCCTCGAGCACGACGCGCGAGAAGTCGGCGATTCGCATGAACAGCGAGCGCACCTCCGAGAGCAGGCCGAGCCTGACCGCGCGAAGCCTCTCGTCTTCGACCATCACCATCACGGCGTCGAAGAACTCGTCGATCGGACGCCGCAGACCAAGCAGGCTCCGCACGGCATCGTCGAGATCGTCCGACGCAACGGCGGCATCAACACTCGACTCCGCCTCCGCGCGCGCCTTCTCGAGCGCTATCGAAGCCGGCTCGACCAGAGCGGATGCATCAACCCTCACGGCCGGGCTGCCCTTGAGGATGTTCATCACGCGCCGCGAGCCGACCACGAGACCGGTGAAGTCGTCCGCCTCCCGGAAGTGCGAGAGCGCGACGATGCGCTTCCTCGCTCCGGGCAGGTCATCCGACGACGCCGCGAGGACCGCGTCGACCAGATCGTACGCGTATCCCTCATCCATGAAAACGTTGCGCGCGCGCTGGCGCACGAAGTCGAGCACGCCGTCGAGCGTCGTCGCCTTCGAGTCGCCGGTGAGCTCGAACGCGTCCGCGGCCGCCTCGGCCAGTCCCCGGACCGGCACGCTGAGGTCCCGCTCCAGAAGGATGCGGATGAGACCGATGGCCTGGCGTCTCAGCGCGTACGGATCCTGCGACCCCGACGGGATCAATCCCGCGGAGAAACAGCCAACGATGGAGTCGAGCCTGTCCGCAATACTCAAGATGACGCCGGCCTCCGAGGATGGCAAGTCGTCACCGGCGAACCGCGGCATATAGTGCTCGTGGATGGCCGCGGCTACCGGCGCGTTCTCGCCCGATGCCAGGGCGTATTCGCGCCCCATGACCCCCTGGAGCTCGGTGAACTCCTTCCCGTCCTTCACCATCTCGGTGACGAGATCGGCCTTCGCGAGCCTCGCAGCCCGGACAGCCGTATCGGTCTCCGATGAGGAGATTCGCTCGCCGATCATCCGCGCGAGCCTCTCGAGCCGTTCCGTCTTCTCGTAGAGCGAACCCAGCCCCTCGAGCCAGACGACGCTCTTGAGGCTCTCAACCTTGTCCTCGAGATTCGCGCGGGTGTCCTCGTGCCAGTAGAACGCCGCATCGTCGAGTCGAGAGACCAGCACTCGCTCGTTTCCCTCTCGCACGGCATCATGGCTCTCGGCCGGGACGTTGGCAACGCAGAGGAAGTTCGGAAGCAGCTTACCGTCCTCGTCTTCGACGGCGAAATACCGCTGGTGACTCTTCATCGCGACAACGATGACGTCGCGCGGGAGCTCGAGGAAGCGGTCTGCGAACCGCCCGGCGAACACGGTCGGATACTCAACGAGATAGGTCACCTCGTCGAGGAGTGACTCGTTCACGACGAGCCGCCCCCCGCACTCGCCCGCGACCCGCTGAGTCTCCTCGAGAATGCGGACGCGACGTGCCGCCGGGTCGGCGAGCACGTAGTTGCTCTCGAGCACGGCGAGGTAGTCGTCCACATCCCTGACGCGGTGCGGCCCCGGCGACCAATTGCGATGCCCGCGCGTCTCGTTCCCCGCCTTGACGCCTGCGAACTCCATGTCGAGCACGTCGCCGCCGAGCAGCGCGACAAGCCAGCGTACGGGGCGCGCGAACCGCTGGTCCGGCCCCCAGCGCATCGTTTTCGGGAAGCTCAGCGATGCCGCGGCGGCGCTGAGTATCTCGGGCAGCACCTCGAACGACGAACGCCCCTTGTCGACCACGCGTACGTGCACGTACTCGCCCTTGCCCGTGTCTCGGACCTCAAGGTCCTCGACGGCTACACCCTGGGACTTCGCGAAGCCGAGCCCGGCCTTCGTCGGGACGCCCTCGTCGTCGAACGCGACCTTCGCCGGTGGACCGACGACCTCACGCTCCAGGTCTTCCTGCATGTCTGCAACATCCGCCACCCCGACGGCCATCCGCCGCGGGGTCATGAACGTCCTCACCTCGCCGTGCTGGAGCCGCGCCGCGCTCAAACCGTCTTCGACGGCCGCGCGGAGCTGCTCGATCGCCGGAGGGACGTACGAGGCCGGGATCTCCTCAGCGCCGATCTCGAAGAGCAGTTCCTTCCCCATCACGCACCCCCTCTGCTCTTGGCACCGGACTTGCCGTCGTTCTTGCCGCCGCCCTTGCCACCCTTCGTGCCGCCCTTCTCTTCCTCGGCCAGCAGACGGGTCCGCTCGTCCTCCGGCAGGAGTGGATACCCCAGCTCCCTGCGTTGATCGATGCAGAGGATCGCCGCCTTCCGCGCGAGCTTCCGCACGCGCGCGATGTACCCGGTCCGCTCCGAGACACTGATCGCGCCGCGCGCATCAAGCACGTTGAAGGTGTGCGAACACTTGAGCACGTAATCGTATCCCGGCGCCAGAAGCCCGGCGGAGAGAAGCCGGTCGGCCTCGGTCTCGAACTTGTCGAAGAGCTCGCGATGAAGCGGGATGTCGGCCTCTTCGAAATTGAACTTGGAGAACTCGATCTCGTACTGCTTCGTCAGCTCGCCGAACATCACATCCGGCGCCCACTTCATATCGAAGAAGCTGTCGACCCCCTGGAGGAACGTCGCGATACGACCAAGACCGTAGGTGATCTCCGACGATATGGGATCGAGTTCGAGACCTCCGGCCTGCTGGAAGTACGTGAACTGCGTGATCTCCATCCCGTCGATCCACACTTCCCATCCGAGACCCGCGGCGCCCAGCGTCGGAGACTCCCAGTCATCCTCGACGAGACGGAAGTCGTGCTTCTTCCGGTCGATTCCGAGCGCCTCGAGACTCTGGAAGTAGAGGTCGAGTACATCATCGGGCGCCGGCTTAAGAAGCACCTGGTACTGGAGGAACTGCTGCATACGGATCGGATTCTCGCCGTACCGACCATCCTTCGGCCGGCGCGACGGCTCGACGTAGGCTGCGCGCCATGGCTCCGGTCCGAGACATCTGAGGAACGTCGCGGGATTGAACGTCCCGGCACCGACCTCCGAGTTGTACGGCTGCACGATCACGCAGCCGTAGTCCGCCCAGAACCCCTGCAATCGCAGGATGATATCCTGGAACGTGAGCGCCTTCGCTTCAGCCATGATCCAGTCAGTCCCCTTGTCGCGTGTTGTCGGTGCGGCGAACGCTGTCGCCTGTCGTGAGTTCTGCTCCTCAATGCTGCTCCTCAACTCGGCTCCTCGAGCCTCCTGACCTGCGCCAGGAAGCCGAGCGACTTGAGTCTCATGGAACGCCCCGCGTGCATCTCGAGAAACGACCCGAGCGCGCGCGTGATGTCGTCGCGTGCCGCCGGGCTTATTGAGCGCCCCGCGAGGGTCAGCACGCCCTCGCTCACGCCTGTCACGGCCCCCTCGCTCACGCCTGCAGCTGCGAGTCGCTCACCGTCCTCTCCGGCGAGCACCGGGAGCACGGCCGCCTCGGAGCCGACCGGCAAGGGGACATCGAGCTCTCCCCTGGAGACACAGCGGTCGCAGACCAGCCCGCCGAGGTCCGGGCTGAAACCGGCCCACCCGGCGCTCTCATCGGCGTCGTCCTCGTGCGCTTCCCTGCCGCGGTCGCTCCCTCCCACCGGTCCGCCGCAGCCGGCGGCGCCGCAACGAACGCAGCGCGACAGCTCCGGCTGATACCCGAGCCTGCACGCGACCTCGAGCATGAATCGCCAGAGCACGACGTCCAGCGCGTGGAGCGGCGCCTCCGACATCGTCTCGAGCGTTCGCTCGGTGAGCTCGTAGAGTCCGCCGTCGGGTTCGTGGTCCGGGAGCAGCCGCTCGAGCAGCTCGACGACCGCGCCGCCCATCGCCATCCGGACGACGTCACGCCGGAGCTCGGGGAACTCGCGCTCGATCGACGCCTGCGATACCAGGGAGAGATCGCGCCCCTCCCTCAGGTAAAATACGACCCCGGAGACCATGAGAGGCTCCAGGGCGGCCCCGAACCGGCTCCCACCCTTCCGCACACCCTTCGCCACGAGCCGTACTTTCCCATAGTCGCGAGTATAACACACCACGACCTTGCTGGTCTCACCGAGCCGATGGTCCTTCAGCACGATCGCCCTGGATGTGACGAGCGCCATCTCTCCACGTCCGTTCCTGGATCGGCACGCCCCCGCACGTCAGCTGATCGCCGAGAGGAAGACCGACGCCATCCCGAGGTAGACCATGATTCCCAGAATGTCGTTGAGCGTCGTGACAAATGGACCCTGTGCAACGGCAGGGTCCACGCCCACACCGCGAAGCGCATACGGAATGACGGCTCCGAGCGTCGCGGCGACGAGGATGACCATCGCGAGCGAACCGCCGACGACGGCCGCGAGCTGCCACGACCCGAGCCAGAACCCGACGATGGCCCAGATCGCCGCGCCGAGAACGAACGCGTTCATCAGCGCGACGCGCCATTCTTTGACGAGTCTCTCCCCCACGGGATCGCTGAGGCCACGCTCCGAGTGCATGCTTCGAACGATGATGGTCGAGGTCTGAAGCCCCACGTTACCGCCCATCGCGGTGATGACGGGAACGAAGAACGCCAGCGCGAGCACGCGCTCGAGTGAGACGCTGAAGTGCCGCATCACGAGCGCGGAACAGAGCCCGCCGGCTGCGCCGATGATGAGCCACGGAAGCCGGATGCGCGAGATCCGCATCGAGGACTCCTCATGGAACTCGTCCTCGCGCGTACCCGCCATGAGGCTGATGTCCTCGTCGGCCTCTTCGTGAATGACATCGATGATATCGTCGACCGTGATCCGTCCGACGAGCACGCCGGACGGGTCAACCACGGGAATCGCGACGAGGTCGTACTTGCTGAAGACGTGGGCAACATCCTCCTGGTCCATCTCGGTCGAGACCGACACGACGTCCGCCTCCATGATGTCGCCGAGGCGCGTCGACGGCTGAGCGAGCACGAGGTTGCGGAGCGGAAAGACCCCGACGAGGCGGCGCGCGCCGTCGGTCACGTACACGTTGTGAATCTCGTCGACTTCCTCTGTCGCCTGGCGGATGAGTTCGATGGCATCGGCGACCGTCTTTTCTCTGTTGAGGTAGACGAGCTCGGAGGCCATGATGCCGCCGGCCGACTCGTCGGTGTACTGCAGCAGATCCTCGACCTGCCGTCGATCCTCAGCTTCGAGCTGGGAGAGAACCTCGTCGCGTCGCTCGTCCTCCAGCATGCCCACGACATCGGCAGCATCGTCCGACTCGAGCTCAGTGGCGATATTGGCGATCTCGGGGGTCTCGAGGTCGGCGAGCACCAGCTCGAGCGCGTGCTCGTCGAGATGAGGAAGCACATCGGCGCTCGTCTCGGTGTCGAGTTCAGCGAATACGGCGCGCAAGAGCTCATCATCGAGGCGCTCGAGTGCCGACGCGACATCCGCAGGGTGCAGCCCCATGAGCTGCTCCGCAAGGGCGCTCGCGCTGCCCCGCAGATCCAGAAGAAGGTCGTCCTCTCTTGCACGATCAGGCATGCGGTCCGTCCGAACGGTCGCGCGACAGAACCCCTGCCGATACGACGAGCTTGAGCCCCTCATCGACGGGCATGTCGAGCGCGACGACGTCTTCTTTGGGAACGATCAGGAAGAACCCGGATGTCGGGTTCGGGGTTGTCGGGAGGAAGACCGTCACGACATTGCGGCCGAGGTCATCGGACAAGCGGCCGCCGGTCTCCGATGTCACGAACGCCATGCTCCAGGTTCCCTTGTGCGGGTACTCGACGAGCACGACACGGCGGAAGCTCGTCGAACGCTCCTGGAGAATGGTCGAGAACATCTGCTTCGTCGTCCTGTATATCCACCGAATGATAGGGATGTGATTGACGACACGTTCGCCGGCGCCGATCAGCCGTCGGCCGAGAAGATTGCTCGCTACCGACCCGATGATGATGATCACCGACACGAGCACGACGAGCCCAAGCCCGGGGACCTCGCGGCCGTAGTACCTTGCAACGAGCGGTCCCAGGATCGCATCAAGCCCGAAGAAGAGCTTCCAGAGAATGAAGACACTGATAGACGCGGGGAGGATGACGAGGAGCCCCGTGAAGAAGTAGCGCCTCAGAACACGCGCGATGCTCTGCCGCTCGGGTGCGGCGGTTCCCGTTCCGCCGTCCGCGTTCGGTGTCGTTGTTTCGTCGGTCATCGTTTCCTGATCCTCACCTTGCCGATTCGTGTCGGGCTCGCGGAGACGACTCGAAGATCGAGCCCCGAGACGACGATCTCCTCGCCCGACTCCGGGATCCGCCCGAGCATCTTCAGAAGAAGCCCGGCGACGGTGTTGTAGTCGCCTTCGGGCAGTTCCACACCCAGTATCTCCTCGACCGCATCGATCTCAGCGCGTCCATCGACCATAAACAGGTTGCGGTCGATCGCGCGGATCAGCGTCTCATGAATGTCGTACTCGTCCTCGATCTCGCCTACAAGCTCCTCGAGCAGATCCTCGAGCGTCACGATGCCCGAGAGGCTCCCGTGTTCGTCGATCACGACCGCCATATGCTGCCGTCTCGCCTGGAGCTCACGGAACAGATCGTCGCAGGTCTTCGTCTCCGGCACGTGCGGCACCGGCCGCTTGAGCGCTTCTATCGATTGCTCGCGTGGTATGCCGAGAAGATCACGCGAATGGACCATCGACTCGATGTGCTCACGGTCCCCGGAGATAACGGGTAGTCGTGAGAACCCGTATCGGCGAACGATCTCGACGGCATCGCCGACGGTCGCGTCCTCGCTCAGCCCGACGACGTCGGTTCGCGGCACCATCACCTCGCCGATGGACTTCTCTCCGAACTCGAAGACGCGCGTGATGAGCTTCGTCTCCTCCTTGTCGACCGCCCCCGCCATCTCTCCCTCGCTCGTCAGCAGCCGCTGGAGCTGGTCCTTCGTCAGTCGCTTTCGCCACTCGACGACGTGGACGCCGAAGAGCAGCAGCACGCCGCGCGCCAGACCCGTCGCCAGCCATATGACGGGCGAGAGCAGATAGTAGAAGAACCGCAGCGGGTGGACGATGCGAAGGACGATGCTGTCGCTGTGCCTGCGGCCGACGATCTTCGGGATGACTTCTCCGAGCATGAGAAGTGTCGGCGTCACGATCGCCGTCGAAAGAAGGGCGATCGCCCCGGGCGACCAGCCTTCTCTCTGGGGAGTCTCGCCCAGCCAGCTCATGAGTACCCAGGACACGAGCGACGAGGTCATCACGACCGCGAGATTCGTCCCGACGAGCGTTGTTCCGAGCAGGCGCTCCGGGTCCGAGGCAAACTTCTCGAGCACCCGGGCGCCGCTGCGCCCCTTCTCCAGCCAGTGTTCGAGACGAATCCAGTTCATCGAGACAAGCGCCGTCTCGGCCCCGGAGAAGAACGCGGACAGGACGAATCCGAGCGCGATGAGGAGACCGATCATCATCGTCGACCATCCTCCTCTCCACTCCCGGGCTGTTCCGTCTCGTCGAGCTTCACGATGGTCACGTTCGTGATGCGCTGCTCGTCGAGTTCCTCAACCGTGAACTCGAATCCGTCGCGCTCGAGCTTCTCACCAACCGACGGAATGCGCCCGAAAGCGACCATGAGGTAGCCGCCGAGCGTCTCGATGCCCTCGCCCTCGAATTCGGGGACATCGAGCTCATCGGCAAGCAGGTCGAGCCTGATGGCGCCGTCGGCGATCAATGTCTTGCTGTCCAGGACACGGAATAGAGGGCGCTCTGCGTCGTCGTGCTCGTCGCGGATCTCTCCAACGATCTCCTCGATGAGATCCTCAAGCGTCACAACGCCCGCCGTCCCGCCATACTCATCGACGACGATGGCGATGTGGATGCGTCGCCGCTGCAGTTCGCGGAGCAGCCCACCAGCGCTCTTGCTCTCGGGCGTGAAGGTCGCCTCTCGCACAAGACCGCGGATCGATTCGTCGCCGGCCTGCTCGAAGTCGAGCTTGAGCAGATCCTTCGCGTACAGGACACCGACGATGTGGTCGATGTCGTCGCTGTAGACGGGCATGCGGGAGAGTCCGTGCTCCCGGAACGCGGCGATAGCCTCGGACACGGTCACGGTCTCGTCGAAACACTGCATGTCGACGCGCGGGACCATGAGTTCGCGGACAACGGTGTCCCCGAATTCCATGACGCTGTCGATCATGTCGCGCTCGTCCTCCTCGAGCGTACCCTCGTGTTCCGAGATGGCTACGATCGTGCGAAGCTCAGCGGCCGTGACGAATGGAGCCTCACCCTCATCAAGTCGGCCGAGCTTGGAGACCAGCCAGTGAACCGCGGTGACGATGGGAGCCAGAACCCGATCGATCGCGCCCAGAATCGGCGCCGCCCGGGTGGCGAACACCAAATTGTGCTGCATCGCATACATCTTCGGGGCCACCTCGCCCACAACGAGGATGAAGAAGGTCACCACGATGACCTCGACCGTGATGCTGGCGGCGTCCGACAGCCCGAGCGCCCGAAGAGCGGTGAGGGCGACGACCGCGCCGAGCGAACTCGTCGCAACGTTGACGAGCGTGTTGCCGAGCAGAATGGTAATCAGCAGCCGATCCGGCATGTTCAGGAGCCACCGTATGCGGCTCCGCTCATCCATCTCACTCACCTCGAGCCGCGAGAGCGAGAAGAGCGCGGTCTCGGAGCCCGAGAAGACGCCGGAGAGATAGAGCAGCGCGGAGAATCCAAGAGCCGCTGCGATAAGATAGGTCATCGGTGTCCCTTACGGCTTCGGTGTCCCTTACGGCTTCGGTGTCCCTTACGGCTTCGGTGTCGCTTATGACTGAGGAGCGCGGTAGACCCCTCGTTCAGCGTCCGTCAGACGCCGCCCGAACATGGCGGTTCTCGATCCGCCGCATCTCGGCGATGCGCTTCTCGTTCGGGTGGTCATATCCCAGAAGATGGAGCACGCCGTGTGCCACGAGCTTCAGGATCTCCCGGTCCACCGTCCGCCGGAATCGGCGCGACTGCACGGCCGCGCGGTCGACGGAGATGACGATGTCGCCGAGCACGAGTTCCTCGCCCTCGTCGCGCACGTCGCCGCCGTCGCGCATCGCGAACGACAGAACGTCGGTCGGTCTGTCGATCCCGCGATACTCTCGATTGAGATCATGCACGTACGCGTCATCGGCGAACGTGAGCGTCACGTCCGCGCCCGCCGCATCATGCTCCGAGAGCAGCGCCTCGATGAGCGACCGGATGGTCCTGCGGTCCAGCTCCACGGTCTTCTGCTTGTTGATGATCGTGAGCGGCATCAGTCTACTCCGTTGGTCCGGCGCCGGTTCCCTCATCGGGCGCGCCGGGTGTGGTGTCGACCTCTCGTCGCGCGGCAGACTCATCGCCATCTTCACTCAGGCCGCCCTGACCCTCCTCGCCCTCCGCCTGGTCGGGGTACTTCACCCGCTGGTGGTACATCCCGACGAGAACGCGGAAGTAGGCCTCGCGGATCTTCCGCAGATCAGAGAGCGTCAGCTCCGCGTCGTCGAGCTGGTGCGCCTTCCATCGCTTCTCGATGGCGTCCGCGATCTCGCTTTCGATGCGCTTCGGAGAAGCCGAGTCGCCTATCGAGCGCGTGCGCGCCTCGAGGATATCCGCGAGCATCAGGATCGCCGATTCCTTGCTCCTCGGCCGCGGACCGGGATAGCAGTAGTCGGACTCCGTCACCTCATCAGGATCCTCGGCTTCCTTCCTCGCCTGATTGTAGAAGTACTCCATCAGGCTCGTACCGTGGTGCTCCCGGATGAGGTCGATGAGCGGTTCGGGGACGTTCTCCTTGTGCGCAAGCTCGATACCGTCCTTGACGTGCGCCCGGATGACGAGGCTCGAGACCTTCGGCTTGAGACCTGTATGTTTGCTGGATTCGGCGTCGAGCCCCTGCTGGTTCTCGATGAAGTAGCCGGGGTTCACGAGCTTGCCGATGTCGTGATAGTACGCGCCGACGCGGGTCAGGAGTCCGTTGGCACCGATGGCCTCGGCCGCCGCCTCGCCGAGGTTGCCGACGACGATGCTGTGGTGATAGGTGCCGGGAGCGGTCATCGCCATCTTGCGAAGCAGCGGTTTGTTCATGTCGCCGAGCTCGAGCAGTGTCACGTCGGTCGTCACGCGGAAGCCGCGCTCGAACAACGGGAGTGTGACGATCACGATGCCCATACTGATCACCGCGTTGAGACCGCCCCATCCCATCCGCGACAGCGTTCCCATGTCGACCTCGACCATGACGATGTCGGCAATGGCGATGGCCGCGGCGTAGACACCGACGACTCGGATGCCGGCCCAGTAGAAATCCTCGCGGTGCCGAACGCGCCGCACGGAGTGCGCGGCGACGATGGCCGCGGCGACCGAGACGAACGTGAACGGCATCCCGAAACCCGTGTAGATCGACGCGATCAGAACGACGATGAGCGTCGAGAAGACGGATGTCTCGAAATCGAACAACAGGGAACCCAGCATCGCAAGGAGCGCCACCGGCACAAGATACGGTGACGCGTCGGGAACCCGCACGATGATCGCGGCCGCGATCATGACGGTCGTCAGAAGCACGGAGAACAGCACCGTGTAGCGAATCTCAGTGATGAGCTTCGGCTTACGGACCGATACGTAGAGCGTGAACACGAACAGCAACAGCGCCGCCTGAAGCATGCGGCCGAGCTGCGGGAAGAAGCGCGTGATGCCCGCGACATCCCTGAGCATGTCCTGCCGACGTCGCTCCATGGACCGCAGGATCGTCAGATGGTCCTCGGTCACACGCTCCCCGCGTTCAATGATGATCTCATCCTGTTTGAAGTCCCGTCCCTCGAACTCCGAGACGTTCTCGCGCGCCGTTCTCCGCCGGCGGGCCGTTTCATCGGCATCGTATACGATGTTTCCCTCGAGGAACTGCGAGAGGATCTCCTTGACGGCGATGGTGCGCTCCGGGTCGTCGAACGTCCGACCGGCTTCGCGCTGGACCGTTTCGACAAGAAGCTGCTCGGGGATGAACGCCGCGGTCCGGACGATGCTCTCGTCATCACCCTCGAGGAGGGTCACGGTCGCGTCGGTCGCCATCTCGGGAGTTCCACGTTCACGGAGAATGCCGGTGTCGTACAGAACGAACAGGATCTCACGCGCTCGCTCCTCGACGTCGGAGGCGCGCTCCTCATTGAGAAGGATCTCGCGCGTCGACTCGCTCAGAACGACCCCGAGCTGCCCGAGCATGTCGAGCTTCTGCTGGCGAGGCTCGGTGCCGCCGCGGATCTCGTAGACCCGCGTCAGGAACTCGCCGAAGCTCGTCCGACTGACGGTCTGCACGCCCTCGTTGAGTCGGAACACCGGGACGACCTGTTCGGCAGCCGCCGTGCGCTCCTGCTCGAGCGCGTCCTCGGACTTGAGCACATCGAAATCGTACGGAGCAACGATCTCCTCGCGCGCGACCTGGCCGACCTGCAGTTCCACTCCGGTCTCCGGCAGAGCGCGCGGGAAGAGAAGCTCGAGGACGATGATGAACGCGAGCGACAGGAGAATGCCGTAGACGACGCCCCGGCGCCGCCAGGGACGAGCGGGCCCCTTCGCGTCGGCGTCAGCGACGTGCTTCACGCGACCGGCGCGTCGGCGGGTCTCCGGCCGCTTGCCGAACAGGCGTCGCATCACTGGTCACCCTCCTCGCCGGCATCGCTCCCGGATCCGTTCGCGGCGCCTTCGCCGGGCGTCCCCACGTACGGCGACGTCGAGCCGCTGCTGTTCCGTCCGGCATTCTCCGTCGCCTTCACATAGCGGTCGAACGCCTTGACGATCTCACGAACGAGTCTGTGGCGGACCACGTCGCTCTCGGTCAGGTAGGAAAAGGCAATGCCGTCGATTCCCGAGAGGATGTCCTGGATGCGTACGAGTCCTGACATCTCACGGTTCGCCAGGTCGATCTGCGTGATGTCACCCGTGATGACGGCGCGCGAGTTGAAGCCAAGCCTCGTGAGGAACATCTTCATCTGCGGCATCGTACTGTTCTGCGCCTCGTCGAGGATGACGAACGCGTCGTTCAACGTCCTCCCGCGCATGTACGCAAGCGGGATGACCTCGATCGTCCCGTTGTCGATGAGGTGCTTCACGCGCTCGGGGTCCATCATGTCGCGGAGCGCGTCGTAGAGCGGCCGGAGATACGGCGCGATCTTGTCCTGGTAGTCACCGGGCAGATATCCGAGGCTCTCACCGGCCTCGACCGCCGGGCGGACCAGCGCGATCCGCGCGACCTCCTTCTGACGAAGCGCCGACACCGCCATCGCCACAGCGAGATAGGTCTTGCCCGTGCCCGCGGGGCCGATGGCCGCGACGATATCGTTCTTGAGCATCGCCTCCACGTAGCTCTTCTGGCCGACCGTCCGTGGCTGCACCGGCTTCTTGAGCCCCGTCAGGGGCTTCTCGGCATCGTAGAACCGCGAGAGCTCCTCGGCGCGATCGGACCCGACCATCCCCATCGCATACTCGACATCCGCGCGGCGAACAGTCCGGCCACGGCGCACGAGCTTCGCCATCTCCGTGATGATGGTCTCGATCTGCTCAACCTCGCTCTGCTCACCCTCGATGATGATCTCGCCGCCACGCGCGGTCACCCTCGCGTCGAACGAGTCCTGGAGCAGCCGCAGATTCGTGTCGTGCCGCCCATAGAGATGGAGCGTGTCGATGTCGGCAACCGATACCTTGCGCTTCACATTGCCCTCACGGAATGAAAACAGGCTCCCGGTCCCGGCGTGCCGGGAACCAGGAGCCAGTTTCTGTCGTTATCGCCTGGCAGCCGGGCGGCCCTCCTGCCGAGGTCGCCTCACCACACACTGACACCCGATCGACTCGCGGAGGCGGCGCCAATCGGCTTGTCCCTGCGCCTAGCGCGGGATCATCAGGACCATCCCCGGCTGGATCACATCGGGGTTGTTGATCTGGTCCGTGTTCGCCTCGTAGATGACGTCCCACTTCGTGGAATCACCATAGATCTCCCAGTAACCGGCGATGCGCCAGAGGCTCTCGCCCATGCCGACCGTGTAGCTGTGCGGCCAGTCACGCGGGATAGTGAGCTCCCAGTCCGGGTAGATCAGGTTCGGGTCCTGGATCAGCTCCCGGTTCGCGCGGTAGATGCGCTTCCACTTGAGCGGATCCGCGTATATCTCGTCCATCTCGGCGATCTTGTAGAGGAAGTCGCCCTTCTGAACGACGTAGACGCGCGGCAGACCCTCGTACCAGGCAATCTCGCCCTCGAGCGCCTCGACCTCGCCCCGGAGCGCCATCAGCTCGGGCTGGAGCCCTGCCATTGCGCTCTCCAGGTCGTTGATCGCGCGCTGCTCGGCCGTGAGGTCGTCACGAGCTGCGGCGGCGCTGTCCTGCATGTTCTCATACTCAACCAGCAGGTCGGCGCAGTACGCCTCACGCTGGTCCTTCGAAAGCTTCTGGTACTCCTCTTCCGTATAGAAGTCGCCAGAGCTCGGATCGGCGGTCCGCTGAATGCCGGAGCCACAACCGGTCACGAGCACGAGAGCGACCAGGAGAACCAGCACCACTGTTATCCTTCGCAGCATTGGTGTGTCCCTTTCGTTCGCTCGCGGCTAGCGGCCGCTGCCCTTCTTCAGCTCGTCCAGCCTCGCCTCCAGCTCGGCGGGCTTCGCTTCCAGCTCTGCGATCTCACTCCGTGCTGCCGTGACGTCTGCCTCGAGGTCGGCGCGCTCCGCGCGCACGGCCTCCAGCTCGGCCGCCGCGGCGTCGAACTCGTCCTGCGCCGCCTGCACCTCGGTCACGTACGCGCCCTCACACGGCGGCTTCGGGCCACAGCCCATCACGCCGAGACTGAGGACGAGGAGCAGCGTGGCGAGAGCGAAAACCCCCCCGGTCTTCCTTGCCATCGCGTGGCACCCCCTTCCAACATACAACGACACACGCCTTGCGCACTGCCGCGCGCAAAGCTCTCGAAATACCTACGTTCGCAGGACTTAAGCTAACAGAGGCCCGAAGTGCTGTCAAGGTTGATTTGCCCGTCAGGTGGGTACCCACTGGCGCTTCAAGAAGCCGCAACTTCCTATCTTGTGGCGCTTTACAAGGGCG
>Ga0180431_10000574_pt1 | contig 52582 bp, 34 predicted proteins | sample SS_ome_11_FD_132459 | JGI IMG/M metagenome (GOLD analysis project Ga0180431, IMG submission 132459) | Hypersaline lake sediment archaeal communities from the Salton Sea, California, USA - SS_1_MS_1 metaG | ecosystem: Environmental > Aquatic > Non-marine Saline and Alkaline > Hypersaline >... | reverse complement strand
CGAAAGACAAGGTATATTTGCCAAGCTGAACGCGTCTCTCTCTCCTCCCTTCGAGGATTCCCCGGCAAGACCCCTCGTCGTTCGTTTTCGAGAGAACTTTCAGTGGAAGCAGATCTTCACTGCATTGCGGTACCGCAACTACCGCCTCTGGTTCTGGGGCCAGATGACATCGCTCTTCGGGACCTGGATGCAGGTCACGGCCCAGGGTTTTTTAATCCTTGAGCTGACACATTCCCCGGCTTACCTCGGCTATGCCGCTTTTGCCATGGGTGTACCTACTTGGCTGTTCATGATATATGGGGGCGTATTGGCCGACCGCGTGCCGCGACGGACTCTGCTTGTCAGTACCCAAATAGTCATGATGTCCCTTGCCGCTATCTTATCTACCTTGACTTTTTTGGGGATCGTTCAGCCGTGGCACATCATTGGCCTCGCTTTTTGTCTGGGTGTGGCCAACGCCTTCTATGCGCCGGCCAGACACGCCTTTATCAAGGAGCTGGTGGACCGCGAGGACATGACGAACGCCATCGCCCTCAATTCCGCCATATTCAATTCTGCCTTGGCCATAGGGCCGGCTGTTTCGGGGATAACCTATGCTCTGGTCGGTCCGGCCTGGTGCTTCGCGATCAATGCTGTTTCGTATCTGGCCATTATCATGGCCCTTTTACTGATGAAAATTCCTTCACAGCAAGTATCGGACCGGAGGAATTCTGTGCGTGCAGACTTGAAGGAAGGAATGTCTTACATCCTCCACCACAAGATAATAAGGACACTGATCAGCATCGTTGGGCTGACCTGTCTTTTCGGCATTTCTTATATCACCCTCATCCCCGCCTGGGCGGTCAATATTTTAGGCGGAGATGCCACCACGAACGGGATACTTCATTCCGCCAGGGGATTCGGAGCGCTTCTCAGCGCCTTGATGATCGCCTCCTTGGGCCGGTTCCAGTTTAAAGGTAAGCTTTTAACGCTCGGCAGCTTTGCCTTTCCCATACTGCTGTTGATTTTTAGTGTCATTCACTGGCTCCCACTTTCCCTGTTGTCCATTTTTAGCGTGGGCATAGCCGCGATGCTCATATTCAACCTGGCGAATGCACTGGTTCAAACCCTGGTTTCCGATGACCTGCGGGGAAGGGTGATGAGCATTTACAGCCTCTCATTTTTCGGCCTCTACCCGCTGGGTTCTCTGTGGGCCGGACTCATGGCCGAACACATCAGCGAGTCTTTTGCCATCATGACCAATTCTGTGATTCTCTTGATCATTTTTGTCTTTATCAGGATTTTTGTCCCCAAACTGTATGAGCTTTCCTGATTCGATGACTCGAGTTTTCTCTTTGTCCGATTGCTATTTCTGGCAATTGAATTATATTTATAAGTGGAAAAGGGATAATCTTTTAGAGGAATAATCGCGGGTCTAGAGTTGGTGCTCATGCGAATTCGTGTTTCATGCTCGCATAGCTTACAGGAACAAAGAATTGATTAAGTATTTTTCTTTACAGCAGGATGGGATTGTGATGAGAAACAAGGCTGTGTCACTTATACTGGGTTTGACTTTTGTCGCTTTGATCATTTCATGCCGAGAAAAAGGTTCGGAGTGGAAAGGAACGGTCGAAGAGGTCGATGGCGTCGTGGTGGTGAATAATCCGGATGTTCCTATTTATGACAGCGATGTTTTTTATCTGGAGGAAGATCTCTTTATAGGAGAGTCATCGCGTGATGAATACATATTTTCGAATATCAGGGGGATTACCGTTGATGATTTGTCAAATATCTTTGTTCTGGATGTAAAGGAGGCGAATGTCAAGGTCTTCAATGCTGAAGGAGATTACTCGAGGACCATCAGTAAAAAAGGCGAGGGCCCGGGCGAATTGAGCATGCCCTATACAATTTCGATCACTTCCGACACTGAATTGATGATTCAGGACGTGATGAACCGGCGCCTGTCTTTTTTTTCTTTAGAGGGGGACTTCCTGAGGCATGTATCTACGGCAAAAGTGAATTTGGGCCGCTGTTGTTTTGATCATAACGGAGACATCATCGGGATTATCTTTGGGGGAGAAGAGGATAAATTCAATTATGAAGTGAAAAAGCTCGGCCCCGATTGTGCCGTCCTGAAAACCTTTACTTCCACCCCGCCGGTGAACCGGGGAATTATCAGGCCCTTCGCTCCGAGGCCACTTTTAATTTTTGGTTTGCAGTCTACCGTCATCTTTGCCTATCCTGAAGATTATACCATTCACATTTTTGACAACGAGGGTAACGAAATCAAACGGATTCACAAAGAGTACAAGCCGGTGACAGTTATTCAGGAACATATCGATGATATGAAAGAGAGGCTGAAAAATCTTCCGGATACATTGAAATTGGAAATGTCGCCGCACTACGCGGCATTCCTGCACCTGTCAATGGATGAAGAGAATCGGCTTTTCGTCAACACATATGAGAACATAGAAAGTGAATTGGCTCCTACCTACGAGGTTCTCGACTCTGACGGCCGCTATATTGTGAAAATTGAAATTCCTGCTCAGCCTGTACTTTGGAAAGGAGGAAAGCTATACACCATTGAAGAGGATGAGGAGGGATATCAAATCGTCAAAAGATATAAAGTGACCTGGAATTATTGATTTCCTGAGAATTCTTGTTAAAGCGTAAACCAAGAAATAAAACTGATTGTTTGCTTCTTTCTTTGAAGAGTTGTCACTTTTGCTAACTTCTTCTAGGGGATTCATCTGCGCCTTGTTATTCAAGTGCTCATTAGTATGATGAACCTTCTTTGATATCAAATCCTGTATCGAATAAGCGACATTGCTCTCTGCCGGATCAAAAACCAGGAAAAAGGAAAAACCTGAGTGTCTATTTCACTTCAAAAGGAATATCTTTTGTTGTCGAAAGACGCGAAACATTGTCTCGGATCTTGATCTCAAGTATGTAAGCCCCGGGTTCCAAGGTTTTTCCCTCTAAATCGAGGGGTAGAGGATGACTCACAAAAGGAGACGCATATGTCTGCGTCTCGTATTTGCGCAGCACTTGGTTATCTTTTTTGATTTGATAGTCAACTTCAATCCGAAATTTTCTATCCTTGTCCGGACGGGCCCCATAGACAAAGTAGAATATGTCCGGCGCTTCCTCCGGCTTAAAAATATTCGCTTCTTTTGGCCTGATCTTCAAGACAGAATAGCGGAAATAGTCTTGATGCATGGCAATTTCGGTCTCTGGCCCGGGCAACTTTTCCATGGATTTGATGAAAAACACGGGCGTTGTATCCATTTTTTTGTAAAAAGCCGAGGTTTTGGGCAGGGAAAAATCCACGGTGGTTGTGCCAATCTTGGCGAGATCGTCGGAAGCGACAGCCAAGGCCAGCAGGTAGTCTCCCGGAGGAAGTGGGTCAGATATGGAATACAGGTGCTCTTGATCTCGTTGGAATTCTATCTTATCCTGTTCGACAAAATAGGGAATGTAGATCTCTTTGATGATATCCATTATTTTTCCGTTATCCCTGTTGTGTATCCGAAGGAAGACATTCAGTTTGGGGTTTTCTTCTGGTTTTGAAGCCTCTTTATCTGTAACGGAATCTTTGTCCTTCCAAAGAAAAGCCAAGTCAGTGTTTATTATTTTGAAGAGGAACACGGCATGAACGTTGTTCAGTTGGGCTGGCATGTAGAGGGTTTGGAGGTACGTAATTCCGATGTCCTTTTGTGGGGTCTGTGTTTCGATATTCTGATCGAGCAACTCTCCCACCTGAGTGGGTATCCGGATCTCTCTGTAGGAGACCTCGACCTCTCCCCCGGGGGGGTCGGTCTTCTCTTGTTTTGTTGTCACGGCCTTGTCCGTTTCTTGCATCTTTTCCAGCTTTAAATCTTGAGGAGGTTTTCGAGAGGCGACTGCGGCTGTTGGCGATATTATGCCATCAGAAAGATTCATATCCATGCGAACGAATGAATTGATGGACTCGCGGGAAATATTCGTGACCAGCTTGTAATCATTGGTGCCTGAATAATCCACGAATTCCAGGCGCAATTCAGATTTGTTCGGGAGGTTGTGGTAGGTCCAGATCTCTGAGGGTTTTTCTTCGGATGTTCGGCCCATGGGGAAATCTTCTCTGTCGTCCGGAGGTCCCAGAAGGACCAAGATCATTCCTCTGTCCGTCAACCAACCCGGTCTCCCTCCTCGAAAAAGCTTGTTGGCCGCCTCAATTCTTTTGAAGTACGCTTCCCTGAATTCATTTCCTGGCGTGCGGGGATCGGGATCCCATTTGATCCAAAAATCTTGCATAAACCGTACCCGCTCAGAGGAATCGGGCGCAAGGTTCAGGAATTCCTGCCGCTCTTCATCCGTGATGATATAACGGACATAGGAAAGGAATTCTTTTTCGGATGAGGTCAAATTTTTGTTTATCGAGGCACAGGCTGCCAACACAATTATAATGAACAGAAAGAAAGGTATCTTTTTCATTTTCTCTTCTCCCCGTGAGATTCCCCCCTTTATTATAAATCAACTCTGAGGACTTTTCTACAGCAAAAAAAGCTTGGCAAAACATCTTGTGTCACACCTTTGTATCTCTTCGATGGAATTTAACTCCAAAAAAGTAAGAAAGATTCAATAAAATGGATCTGATCCAATAATATGGATAATCTATCTGTCTAGAAGCTTTGGCTTCTCTATTAACCTGCTGATAAATAACAAATTATGAATTAGATGAAATTCCAATAAATTGGCACTATTCTTGCAGATACATAAATTGGCAGAAAAAGGGACACCATATATGGTTTTAAATTGGATTTGATCATAAAGCCCTTTTTTGGGTAAAACAATGATCGAAGAGAGGTGCAATAGGGGAACTATCAACAAAACGGCTATGGTGGTTTTAAGGTTAAAAACCTTAATTCCAAGGTTAGGGTAAATTCCAAAAAAGGAGTTTAAAATGGACAAAAGAGCGATCAAAGTCCTAATGGCGGCTTTGCTGGTCATAGGACTCACAACCGCTGTGTTTGCCCAGAGGCAGACCGGCTCGATCGCAGGAATCGTTCATGATCCGGATGGTGTACCGCTGCCCGGCGCTTCAGTGACAGCGACAAGTCCCGCACTCATGGGGGATGCAACCTTTGTGACGACGGAATCGGGTTCCTTCAGGTTCCCAGCTCTGCCCCCCGGCACTTATACGTTATTGATAGAGCTTCCCGGGTTTGCCACGCTCAAGCAGACAGGTGTGGTTGTCAACGTTGGCAAGACGACCTCTCTGGATATACGGATGGAGATGGCCACCATCGAGGAAGAAATCACTGTTGTCGGAGAGTCTCCGATTGTCGATGTCAACTCGAGTAAAGTGGCTGTCAGTTATACGGCTGACCTGATCAAGAACATTCCCATGGGCAGGGATCTCTATGATCTGTTAGCCAGTGCACCGGGAGTTGTATCTGAAGAAGTGACCTACCGGAGAACAATTTCCACACATGGGTCCACTGTCAGGGGCAACCAGTACGCCTTTGACGGTTTCATGATGAACGATCCTGTGACCAGCTATCTGGCTTCCAACATCAATTTCGATGCTTTTGATGAAGTCGAAATGGAGCTTTCCGCCCACCCGGCCGAAGTTGGCCAAACCGACGGCGCTTACATCAATGTGGTCACGAAATCCGGAGGGAACCGGTTCAGCGGATTGGTTCAGGCTTACTACACGAATGAAGACTTGGTGGGTACGAATTTCACATCCCATCAGATACAGAGCTTTCGCTCCATTTCGCCGATTGCCCCGTCTGGAGAGACGGCCATCGCACCAGCCAGGACCCTGAAAGATATTGACACATCCATCCAGATCGGTGGTCCGGTCATCAAAGACAAATTGTGGTTCTTCGGGGCTTTCCGGTATTTCGACTGGAAAAGGCACTACACCGGATTCAACGATCCCGATAGCAACCTCCCGGTGGATGTGACACACACGGAATGGAGTGCTCAGGGCAAGCTGACCTTCCAGCCCTCCAGCAGCCACAAGTTCACCGTGAACTACTACAGGACGTTTCTCGAAGAGCCCTACATGACTCTGGATGTCTCAGCATACACTCTTCCCGAAGCTGCTGCTGTCTGGGACGGCGAGCACAGCGATGTCATCTACGGAAAATGGAACTGGATTATCAACCAGAACACCTTCCTGGACATCAGAGCAGGTTATATCAACCGCTACTTCCCCGAGAGCCTCCAGGAGAAACTCGGCCCGCAATTTGACTACGGCATTTATGGCAATCCCCACCTCGATTACAGCACGAGTTTCTATTACGGAACATGCCGGTTCGGAGAGATCTACAACCGCGGCCGTCTGGAATTCCTGGGCAGCTTGACCCATTTTGTGGACGATTTCCTCGGCGGAAGCCATGAATTCAAGGCGGGTTTCGAGCACGAACGGGCCAAGGGAACCTGGGAAACCTGGCTGCCGTACGAACCCGGCGGAAGGTTCTTGACGGTCAACTACAAGTACATGTGGGAAGATTGGGGCTTGCCGTATGGTTACATCAGTGCCTATGCTGTCGGCAGGGAACACGGCGATTCTGATGAGTTGAACCAGATGCGCCGTTTCAGCGGCTATGTTCAGGATTCGTTCAACATCGGCAATCGTCTGACCATCAACGCCGGTGTCAGGTGGGATTACAGCTACGGCTACATCCCGGCTCAGACAAATACCGGCAATCCCTTCTGGCAGAATATTCTTGACAATGCAAATGTCGTTTGGCTGACAGAGCCTCAACCACTCTATTTCGCGCCCAAAGAGTATCCTGAATACAAAGATTACATGAGTTGGAATACGTTCTCCCCTCGCGTGGGAATATCCTATGATCCTTTCGGAGACGGAAAAACCGCTCTGAAGGCGAGCTACGGCCGTTATATGGAAATGATGATGATCCAGTTCACATCTCTTCCCAACCCCAACTACATCCACACCGGTGATTTCAACTGGTATGACATCAACCAGAACAACTGGCCCGATGTGAGCGATAACTATGAGTTTGTTTGGCTCTCCCGCGAAGAAGACCCGGTAACCGGCTTGCCCGACCTGTCCAAGGAAGTCGATCCGGATTTGAGCCCCCCTTATGTCGATGAGCTCACTTTCGGTATTGAGAGGGAGGTATTGACTGATTTCTCGCTCGGCGTGACGTTCATCAGGAAATGGGAACGGAACATGATTGAGTCTTACCCGCGGCCGGATAAAAACACCATCTGGACCGAAGAGACATTTTCTGAGCCGGGTGAAGACGGCGAATTCGGAACGTCGGATGATATCTCGTTCCCAATTTACATTGGTAGCGGTGATTTTCCTGCAACCTGGTCCACAAACATCGACGGGACAGACGGAAAACCGAAATCCGAACGAAACTACACAGCGGTTCAGTTCACCATCAACAAGAGGCTGTCCAACAGATGGCAGTTTTTCGGCTCTGTGGTCTTGAGTAAAGCAGAAGGAAACCTAGGGCAAAGCTATGGGGAAAGCTACGGTGCCCGCGGACGATTCTCTAATCCCAACTATTTGACCAATCAGTACGGGCGTCTCAACATGGATCGCCCCCTGGTGATCAAGCTCTCTGGAACGTACCAGGCGCCTTTCGACATCAACCTCAGTGCCATCTTCACCCACTATTCAGGCTATCCTTATCAAAGATATATCAGAGTGTACTACCTCGATCCATGGTCTTCCTACCGCTATGTCAACACGAGACCCTTCGGAGAAGGTGACTACAGAGAACCCTCACGAGACAATATGGATATTCGAATCGAAAAGACCTTCAACATCCAATCCGTAAGATTGGGGTTGTTTCTGGACATCTTCAATGCCTTGAATTCCGGCTATGTGGAGTACTACTATGGCTATGCAGGACGGGTGTACTACGGTCAGGAAGGAAGGTGGAGCTCTAACAGCAGGTTCTTGAATGAAGTTTCCGGACTCACATCCCCCAGAGTTTTCAAATTGAGCGTCAGATTGACCTTCTGAGTTACCGGTTCGAGCAGACATTCAAACCCCGCACCGCTTCGGAGGTGCGGGGTTTTTTTTTGTGCGCCGGGCAACCTTATGATTTCTATTGCCATCATTTTCTGTGCTATATTAATAAGGTCTAGTACTGAATAGGTTATTCAGTTAAGTCGCAATCGGGTCACTGTTATGAGAAAAATATTGGCTAATAAAACAACTAAAGCTTTTATTGGCTTAATTCTTGCCACGGTTTTAATCAGCCTTTTTGCGAACACACATGATGCTGCTGCAACCGGCGCAGCCAAAGTTAAAAGAGACAGTAATCTTAACATCCTTTTTATCATAATCGATACGCTCAGAGCTGATAGAGTCGGCTTTAGCGGATATGATGTTGCGACGCCCCATATGGATTCGCTGGCCTTGGGTGGAACGCGTTTTGTTGATGCAACCTGCCAATATCCCATGACCCTTCCTTCACACGCGTCCATCATGACCGGCACCTTTCCGCAATTCCACGGCATCAGAAATAATGGAAATTACTATCTTGATGATGAGTTCACAACATTGGCCGAAGTGATGAAGGAAAACGGATTTGCGACCTCGGCCTTTATCGGCTCTATTGTTCTTGATTCCAAATTTGGATTGTCACAGGGATTTGACCACTATGACGATTCATTCCGGACTCCAGATTATTTGGAGAACATAGAAAGTCAGAATTTGGCTCAGGATGTCTATCACTCCGCAAAACATTGGTTTGATGCGAATTATGAGAAAAAGTTTTTCATGTGGGTGCACTTTTACGATCCTCATGCGCCCTATCTGCCGCCGCCTCCTTTCGATAAAAAATATGAAAATCCATATGATGGCGAAGTGGCCTATACCGATGTCTATATCGGTAAACTGGTTGATATGCTCAAGTCAAAAGGAAAGTACGAAAACACTGTCATTGTCGTTGCCGGAGATCACGGAGAAGGTTTGGGGGAACACGAGGAACTGACCCATGGAATATTCCTCTATGATACGACTGTTAAAGTGCCGCTCTTTTTCCATTGCCCTGGAATTATTCCGGGAAAAAAGATCGTGGAAGAACAGGCTCGCACAGTGGATATCATGCCGACTATTCTGGACATACTGAAGATAAAAAAACCACATTCTGTGCAGGGATTATCCTTGATTCCTTTCATGCAGGGCAATGGTCGAAAGGAGATCTATTCCTATGCTGAGACCTATTTCGCTTTCCTCTCCAACGGATGGGCACCGCTTCAGTGCCTTCGGGGGAATGGATTCAAATTGATAAAAGCTCCCAAGCCCGAACTCTATGATCTGACTGTGGATCCTGGGGAATTGCACAATATTCTTGATGAAAATCCGCAACAAGCCCGGAAAATGCTGAAGCAGCTGGACGGGTGGCTGAAGATGCCTCGGGCAAAAAAAACGGCAGACAAGACGGATCTGAATCTGAGAGAGAGAAAAAAGCTCGAGTCTTTGGGATATGTGGAATTTTTTGATGAAAAAAATCTCGATAAAGCAGGACTTTCGGATCCGAAAGATAAAATTCAATTGTTCAATCAAATTCAGGTTGCCGATGATCTTCTCAGCGAAGGCCGGCTCGAAGAAGCTTCAGCGATTTTGGACAGTGCACTCCTTTCAGATCCCGGCAATCCCGGCATTCACTACCTGCTGGCCCAGCTGCATTTCAATAGAGGCCAATATCAGGAAGCCAGCTTGGAATTGAATAAAGTTTTGGAGGTCAACACACGAAACACAACGGCCTACCTTCAATTGGGCCTCTGTCATCTCAATTTAGGAAAGATAGAGCAAGCTGAAAAAGAATTCGAAATGATTTTTCTGCTGACTCCTGAAGATATTGACTCTCTTTCTGTTATAGCGACAGCCTTTAAAGAAAGAGGGAATCTGGCTAAGGCTAGGGAATATATTGAAAGAGCTATAGCTCTCGATGGTGAAAACTTAAAATTGCGGCTGGATTATGCCGAAACACTGGAATTGATGCAGGAAGACACGAAGGCGCTCCAGGAATTCGAATTTGTCATTGGCAGGAATCCTGACAATCCTCAGGCTTTTTTGGGACTCGGTTTATTCTATTTGAACAGGGGCAATTTGGAGAAAGGGATTTCCAGTCTGGAGAAATCCCTCAGCCTGTCTCCTCCACTTCTTGTTTACTTCACACTGGGTTTAGCTTACAAGATGGCAGGCAGGAACCGGGAAGCCCTGGAGGTTTTGGAAAAATATTTGGAACTGGCTCCGGCTTCTGAAAAAGAGAGGATTGAAATCGCCCGGAAAGTCATCGATTCCCTAAAAAAATAAATATTCGCTTGACAGGAACTTTGCATGGCCAAGAAGAAAAAGAAAAAACGGAGAAAGAAGAAAACCCAACCTCAAATGGCAGCCACCAAGGAGATGCCTGCCTCCGAAGAACAAAAGGATAGGGGACGATTGCCTCAAAAAAAAGCAAAATATCTTTCCTTCGGGATTCCGGTTTTTATCGCTCTCCTGGGAGTCTTGGCCTATGTATTTGTACTTTCCCCTAAAAAATCGTCGCCTCCGCAGAACTCGGTCACAAGGAACAGCGATTTGAACGTTCTTTTTATCATTATCGACACGCTGCGGTCGGATCGCGTCGGCTTCAGCGGCTATGATATAGACACGCCTCACATGGATTTTTTGGCCGCCGGAGGAACGCGATTTACGAACACTTTTTGCCAGTATCCGATGACTTTGCCCTCCCATGTATCTATCATGACAAGCACTTTCCCTCAATACCACGGCATCAAGAACAATGGGTATTATGTATTGGATGAAAGTTACACGACTCTAGCTGAAGTTTTGAAAAGCAGCGGCTACACGACGTCTGCATTTATCGGTGCTGTGGTGCTCGAATCCAAGTTCGGATTAGCACAGGGTTTCGACACCTATGAGGATACCTTCAAAACACCCGATTTTTTGAAAGCCCTCGAGGCCCAGAATTTAGCCGAGGATGTCTATGCCTCTGCCCGAAGCTGGTTTGAGACCAACTATCAAAACAAGTTCTTCATGTGGGTGCACTTCTACGATCCCCATGCACCCTACACACCGCCTCCTCCTTATGACCAGAAATATACCAATCCCTATGACGGGGAAGTGGCCTACACGGATGTCTATGTCGGCAAGCTTATCGAGATGCTCAAAGAGAAAGGCCTGCTCCAAAAGACTCTTGTCATCCTGACCAGCGATCATGGGGAAGGCCTGGAGGAGCACAATGAAGTGACTCATGGTGTCTTTCTCTACGACACAACGGTCCAGGTTCCTCTGGTGTTTTATTGTCCGGGTGTTGTTCCTTCGGAAAGGACAATTGACAAACAGGTGCGAACTGTTGATTTGATGCCCACTATCTGTGACATCTTGGATATCCGCCCGCCTGAGGCTCTCCACGGAAGCTCTCTTGTGCCGTTGATTGAAAAGGACTCTCCAGAGGGATTTGATTCCTATGCGGAAACATATTTCCCTTTCCTTTCCAACGGTTGGGCTCCTCTGAAATCCGTCCGAACACAAGAGTACAAATACATTGCCGCACCGAAGCCGGAGCTGTATGATCTGCTCCAGGATCCGAAAGAATCCAAAAACATCCTCGACGGAAAACCCGGTGTGGCCAGGGAGTTGATTGCCAAGCTGCAGAAATTCGAAAAACAGTATGCAAGTCAAAAAGAACCTAATCGAAAAACGCTCAGTCATGAGGAGAGTGAAAAACTCAGATCGTTGGGCTATGTGGAGTTTGTCAGCGAGGGTGCTCTTGAAACCTCCGGGCTTCCTGATCCAAAAGATAAGATCGAGGTCTTTAACCAAATCCAGAAAGCTTATGATCATTTTTGGAAAGGCCGCGTGGCTGAAGCCCAGAAGATACTGGAAGATGTGGCTCCTCTCGATCCTGAGAATCCGGGGCTCCACTACCTAAGAGGGCGTCTCTTCTTCATGAAAGGGCAGTTTGCCGATGCCCTGAATGAATCAGTTAAGGTATTTCAGAGAAACAACAAGCACACCGATGCTTTGCTTTTGATGGGCTTGTGCTATTTGAACCTGAACAAGCCGCATGAAGCTATAAAAGAGCTGGCAAAGATTGCTCAAATCGTGCCTGAGGATACGGAGTCGCTCTCTCTAATGTCCATGGCTTACAGGGATTTGGAAGATTTCGCCAGCGCTAAAGACTATATAGAAAAGGCTCTCACTATTGATCCCGGCAATCTGAAATTGAGACTGCAACTGGCGGAAACCTTGGACCTGATGAATGAGGACGAGAGCGCTCTGAGGGAGTATGAATACCTGTTGGAAAAAGATCTGCAAAACCCGAGAGCATATTCCAGTATAGGAATCTTTTACATGAACAGAGGCCAGGAAGAGAAGGGGATTGCATTCCTGGAGGAATCCTTACGGCTGTCTCCCATACCTGATATTTATTATTATCTTGGTTTTGCCTATAGAAAAGTGGGACGAAACAGAGAAGCGATTGCCAGCTTTAGGAAATTTCTCGAGCTGGCACCTCGCTTTGACGAGCAGAGGAAAAAACTGGTGCATGACGTCCTTGCTGCCATGAAAGAATGAATTTGTCTTGCCGGGGTTCGTAGGGAGGTAATAGTGAATTTATTCTTTTAGTTTTTCAATGGTGGCGATGATATTTTTAACTGTCGGCACTTCCGGATTTTCCGGATCCATCTCGATGAATTTATTGAAATATTCAAGGGACTTTTCATAATCGGCCTTGTTCAGGTAGACGTATCCCAGCTTAAGATAGGGCTTGGACCAGTCCGGCTTGATCTGAATAGCCATATCGTAATAGTGAATGGCTTCATCGATTTTCTGATTGGAGAAAAGAATCTCTCCCACGTTGAGAGCAGCCTGTTCATCCTCGGGGGAGATTTCTAAAGCTTGGCCAAATGATTTTTGCGCAGCCTCGTAATCCTGTTTCTGTATGGCCACTTCACCAAGGCCGGTAAAAGCGCGCAAAGAAGCGTCGGGATCGCCTTTGTAATCGCCGTAAGTTTCTATAGTCTTGTCCAAAACAAGCTGAAAATCGGCTTCCGCTTTATCCAATTCTCCCTTTTTCAGGTAGCACCTCCCTGTGTTGAGATGGGCTTGATAAACTTCGGGGTACTTGGCGAGAAATTGATCGAAGATCTCGAGCGCTTCATCGTATTTTTCTTCTTCGGTGAGCTGATTTCCTTTCTCAAACAGTTCGAAAGCGGACTCGTCGCTTAGGAGAGCGGCAAAGCCCTTCATTTTCTTCAGAGTGAATGCGATGGGAGGATTTCTTTTCAGCTGACGGATATTCATTTCGACGGAAGAAGGGGCGTAGCCTCTTTTTGATGCGGTTATACGCCAATAGCCTGTGTACATTCCTGCTACGGCAAAATGGCCTTTTTCGTCGGAGGTCCCCTCCAATTTTTTGCCATCTTTCAAACTTTCCACTGTGATCAATGCCTCTGCGACCGGATTGCCATCTAGATCCATGACAGTCCCGTTTATCCGCCCTTGACCTAATTGCTCTTGAGCATGAGGGAAAATGGATATGCTCAAAAAAAACAATATTATGAATACAAAAGAAGGTATGCGACCTGAACGATAAGACATTTTAACCTCCCGATTGTCAACACTAGATAAGAGTATTAATTATTACACTCAATACTACCATTTGTGGAGAAAAAAATTAAGCCTTCTTTTCCTGACCGCAGAAACCAAACTGCCTTAACCAAAAATAAGAATGCCCATTGCGTTGAAATCCTGGTTTAGCTGATATATGTTAGGAGGGAATTTGTTCAAAAATCGAAGATAAAACGCTATCCAATAGATCATTCATTTTAGATTCTTCCGAGAAAGGAGAAGGCGATGAGACGGATGAAACGTCGACACATTGTTGGAGTATGGATGCTCGCTGTTTTGATTCTTTTAACTTTTCAATTCTCTTTTTCAGCCAAAAAGCTTACTGTTCAAGACCTCTATTCACCGGGATACATGAGCCAACTCATGACACCCCAGTGCAAATGGCTGTCGGATGATACTTTGATACTGTTTGACAGGAAGCAAAAGGCTGATGAGAGAACCTTAGAAATAATCGATCCAAAGACAAAAAGACGTATCCCTGCTGTTGATGTGAAAAAATTTGTGACCGGTTTGAAAGATCTCATCGGAGAAAAGGCTCCTCCTTCTGTTCAATGGCCGCTGGAAATGACGGGGGGAGGGGAGTTGCTGCTCTATGAATGGGCGGGTGATATCTTTTGTTTTGAGCGTGCTAATCAGAAATGGCACAGGGTGACGGATACAGAGACGGTTGAAAACTCGTCCGCTTTTTCACCCGATGGCAACTGGATCGGATTTATCAGGGAAAATGACATCTACGCTGCGGAGTGGCGGACAGGAAAAGAGGTCCGTCTGACTGATGATGGTACGGATACTCTCCTCAATGGCACTCTATCCTGGGTGTATTGGGAGGAGATTTTTTATCATCCACGAGTCCCATATCAGTGGTCTCCTGATTCCGGCGCGATCGCTTTTCTCCAGACCGATGATTCTGAAGTGTCTCTTTCGACCTATGTGAACTTTGAACCGGCTACCCAGGGAGTTGTCAGACAGCGCTATCCCAAAGCAGGACAAGAAAATCCCAGGGTCAAGCTGGGGATTGTCGAGATTCCCGCCCAGAAAACAACCTGGATCAATTGCGGCCCGTACGAATACATAGGCCGCTTCAAGTGGCTGCCGAACAGTCAAGAACTCTCTGTTCAAACTTTGAACCGTCAGCAAAACCATCTTCAGCTCTATTTTGCCGACAGGATTACAGGAGAGAGCCGGTTGATTCTTGAGGAGCGGCAGCCGGCCTGGATCAACCTGAACTATACCCCCTATTTTCTTAAAGACAACCAGCGTTTTATCTTGCTTTCAGAAATGGACGGCTATCAGCACCTCTATCTCTACGATAAACAAGGTCAACTCATCGAGCAGCTCACCAAAGGACAATACATGGTCATGTCGGCAAGGATGCCGTTGGTGATAAACCAAGGTGTCATTTTGGGAGTCAACGAGACATCCGAATGGGTCTATTTCAACTCCAACCAAGGTTCACTTCTCGAGCGCCATCTGTACAAAGTCAAGCTCAACGGCAAGGGACAGACGCGACTGAGCAGCGGAAAGGGTGTCCATGCCTCAGATTTTTCTCCTTCGACAGACTACTATGTCGCCTCCTACTCGAGCATCTTGCGCCCGCCGGATCTGGTTCTGTGTAAAGAAAACGGGACGGAAATCATGACCTTATCCGCTCCGGCACAGAATCTTTCAGAGAAATTCAACATGGCTACCCGCAGTTTTCACACCTACACTGCTGATGATGACCTCGAGATTCAGCTCATGCAGGTCAAGCCCGCTGATTTCCATGCCGGAAAAAAATATCCGGCACTCGTCTACATATACGGCGGACCGGGAGCCCAGGTGGTTGTCAACCGCTGGCCCTTTTCGCTCTGGGAAGACCTTCTCGCCCAAGAGGGATTTATCGTTTTTCATTTTGATGTGCGAGCGGGCATGGGCAAAAGCAAGGCACTTGAAACTTCGGTATACAAAGAGGCCTACGGCATGCAGAATGTCCGGGATATTCTGGCCGGAGTGCGATGGATTTCCAAACTGCCTTATGTCGATTCCAATCGGCTGGGAATCTGGGGTGGAAGCGGCGGTGGCTGCACCACCCTCTACACCATGACCCACTCTGATGTCTTCAAGGCAGGCATATCGCTCTATCCCGTCTCGGATTGGCTCTACTACGATACGATCTACACCGAAAGATACCTGGATACGCCGCAGAGCAATCCACAAGGTTACAAAGAGACGTCTTCGGTTTTGGCTGCGCAAAACCTGAAGGGCCGTCTGCTCATCGTGCACGGAACCTACGATGACAATGTCCACCCTCAGAACACCGAGGCCTTCATCAACGAGCTCATCAAACACAACATCCAGTTCGAGATGATGATCTACCCCTGGCAGAAACACGGAATCAGGGGATTTGCGCAGAGGATTCACCTCCATACTCTGATGCTCGATTTCTGGAAGAGACATTTGCAGTGATTCTTCTTTGCAACCTGACTTTTTTTCTGTCGTATTATACTATAGGGATGGTTGGATAAGCGTATGAGAAAGTTTTTTGTGATTGTGTGTGTGCTCGTGTATGCTTCTGGTTGTCGGCCTTCGGCAAACGGCGTGGCTTCCATCATCGACGATTATATTCAAGAATGGAGAGAATTTTATCCGACAGAGGCTTTTAATAACGGAGACCGGGCCTCAGCTTTTCGCTATGAGAATTTTTCTGACAAAAGAGTGGGGAAGTGGATCAAATTCAATCGCCAAACGCTCAGAATGATTGAAAAGATTAAAGCTGAGCTTACTTTTGATGACAGGTGTGATGCCGATCTTTTATCCCGGTCTGCCGGACTGGAGCTCGAACGCTGGGTTCATGATGATGTGTTGAGAAATTCTTCGGATTTCTATTATCAGCAGATCACGGGTGCCCTGACTTATCTGCTGGTGCGTCACTATCTCACACTGGAGGAGAAGAGAACGGCTGTGCTCAACCGCTTATCGGGTATTCGCACCTTGTGTCATCTCGGTGTGGATAAATTGAAGGACGGCCGCCCCACGAGCACCAAAGAGAGCATCCGGCTGTTCGATGAATTGGTAACTTTTTTCGAGCAGAATTTATGCGATATCGGCCGGACATGGATGGATGCGGCGAATTTTGATGATTTTCAGCAACAGTGCCATGATACCGCTGAATGCATTCGGTCACTGATGAGACATTTAAAAGATAATGTCATTCCCAATATGACTCTTCATAACGGAATGGGGTGGGAGAATTATGCCCGAAAATTGCGGATTTTTTCTCTGATGGACATCACGCCGAAAAGACTTCTTGAGCTGGTCCTAGAGGCCATGGACGAGACAAAGAAGGAGATTCGCAGGGTCGCGCAGGAATATTGGGCGGAATCAGGGACTGATACAGATGTGCCGGATGATTTCAAGAGGCTTCTCGAAATGATCAGGGAAGAAATTGAAACACTTCATGTTGAGAGTGAGGCGGATTTCTTAAAATTATACAGGGATCTTGCCCAAAGAGCAGAGTCTTTTGTCCAGGACAACCACATTGCCACCATCCCGCCAAAAAGAACCTTTGTTATTCAGAAATCTCCGCAACAGTTGGCCAGGTGGGGTGGTGTTTTTTGGTCAGGGCCATTCGATCCTGATGCCACAACGCTCTTCTATATTCCATGGGTATCGGATGAAGCCCCGGAGCTGGAGAAAGAGGCATTTTACAAAAGATACAGTATTCCTTTGAGTACTGTGCTCATTACCCATGAATTGTTTCCAGGGCATTATCTCCAGGGGAAATACGCCGCTGTTAATCCCAGGATCGCGCGATCTGTGTTTTGTGATCAGTTCAACATCGAGGGCTTTGCGACTCTGTGTCAGAAGGCAATGCTGGACGCGGGATGGGGAGATAACAACACATTGATTTATCTGGCGCATCTTCTCAGCCAAATGAGGATTATTTCCGGCGCTCTTTACAGCGTCAAAGTGCATTGTGAGGGATGGAATATCGAAAAGGCCGCCGCATTTGCTGCGGAGAATGGCTTGAATGAGCCTGAAGCATACGATCAAGCCTGGTATAGGGTAATGAATTTGCCTTTTCAGATCCTTGCCTATTCCATTGGCTATAGAGAACTGAACAAGTCCTATGTCGCCGAAAAAGAAAGACTCGGGGACGCTTTTGACCTTCAGGAATTCATGGATAGACTTCTTGAGGCCGGGGCGGTCCCTCTGTATGCAGTACCGGAGATCTTGAAAAGATAGATTATTCTTCGCCCAGAAATTCGGCGATGTTGACCATGTATTCTCTGATAGGGAGCTTCTGAGTGCAGCGTTCCTCATCCTCGCGATAGCCCGGAGCCGTATCGAAATAGTTTATGCCGATAGGAAGGAGGCGTTCAATGCGTGTGCTGATTGCAGGGGCAACGGGATTTATCGGGGGACATCTGGCCGAATACCTTAAAAATGAGGGATATCAAGTGGAAGGATTGATTCGCAATCCGGACAAGGCCTCACTTCTTGATTCCCTCTCTGTGACTTACCGGATTGGAGATGTCACGGATCCCCAGAGCCTTGAGAAGGCTGGGTTCGGTGAATTCGATGCTGTTGTGAACATGGTCGCCGTTGTCGGCTCTCGCAAACCCATGGAATTTTTTCGAAAGATCAACGTGGAGGGCACGAAAAATCTCGCCGATACTCTCTCAAAAGCCGGGATCAAGCGTCTCATTCACTTGAGCAGCATTGCCATTTATGGACAATCTGCGAAGGATGGAACTGAGGAGCTCGAACCGAAAAGGAAGAAGTGGATGAGATACAGCCTCACAAAATTGGAGTCAGAGGAAGCATTGGATAATTATCCGAATCTCGACATCACCATATTGAGGCCGGGCCATGTGACAGGTCCGCGTGACAGGATGGGGGTTTTGCCGCTGCTTTTCCACAACTTGCGGAACAAAAAGTTTGTCATGATCGACGAGGGAAAGACTGTAACGTCCTTTGTCTATGTCAAAGATGTGTGCCGTGCCGTTCAGTTGTGTTTGGAGAATCCGGATCAAACAAAGGGACAAGCCTACAATGTCGTTTCTCCAGAAAAGGTCAGGATTAGAGATGTTATTGGTTATCTTCATGAAGAAATGAATGTGCCGCTTCCTGAAAAAAAGGCGAGTTTGGCCTCCGCCTACAGGAAGGCTCAAATCGTGGAGTTCATCTCGAGAGTATTAGGGAAAACACCACCCGTGACACGGATGGATGTTGTCTTTATCGCCTCAGATTCTCACTTCCTGTCCGAGAAGCTCCAAAGCCTGGGTTGGTCATCCTCACGATCGGTGAGAGAGATGGTTCGTGAATGGGCGGAATGGCGCAAGCAATACGAGCAGGAGAAGAAGAAAGGGAAATCGATCTAGGGCATAGCCGTCGATTGAATCCTGCAGAGCGACCTAGTGTGGAATACGGCGACGCGGTCACGAATAATATCGGGAGAATAAACGCCTGTTTTATAACCTGACTTTCTGTGGTATTGTAGGAGCCATACAATATATTATTTTTGGGAGGTAGGACACATGCGTCAATCCAGCCGATTCTTTAGATCTTCAGTTTTGCTGTGCACTATTCTGATGCTATTTGTAGCGCTTCAGCTTGGTGCGGATAAAAAGAAATCCAAAGAAGCTGAAGTGATCCAGTGCACAGACCCTGTTTTGCGGATGCAGTGGTTTACAGAGCATCAGAAAATGAAGGACGAATCGCCGCACAATAAATTGAAGTGGTATCACATCGGTCCCACCAATGTCAGTGGCCGGTGCACGGATATAGCTGTGGTGACCCCAAAAGGCAGGAATTACACTATCTATGTCGCTACAGCCTCAGGAGGTGTTTGGAAAACGGTGAATGAGGGAACAACCTGGGAGCCTGTTTTTGAGAGCGAAGCGTCATCGTCGGTTGGAGATATAGCTGTTGCTCCTTCGGACCAGAATATCGTTTGGGTGGGCACGGGCGAGGCCAATATTTTCAGAAGTTCGCAATGCGGGAGTGGTATCTATAAATCAACAGATGGGGGGAAGACCTGGGATCATATGGGTTTGGCCGACACCCTCACCATCGCGCGCATTATGATCCACCCCAATAATCCGGATGTTGTCTATGTGGCGGCTTCCGGGCATGAATGGACCGACAATGAGGAACGCGGCGTGTTCAAGACCACGGACGGGGGCCAGACATGGGAGAAGATTTTTTACATCAGCCAGAGAACCGGCGCCATCGATTTGATCATGGACCCCGCGGATACAGATACTCTCTATGCCGCCATGTGGCAGCGCAGACGACTCAAATGGAACGATCCACGTGTTTTGAAAGGATATGATGAGAGCGGGATTTACAAAACAAGGGATGGGGGAAAGACGTGGGCACCCATCAACAATGGCCTGCCTGCAGCCCAGTACAGAGGCAGGATCGGTATAGACATATGCCTCGAGGAGCCGAATGTTCTTTATGCATTGGTCGACAACTATGAAATCGCCCGGGAAATCACTGATGCGGACAGGGCTAACCAATACGGAATTCCTTCCTGCGGATTTATCAAAGGGGCGACGGTCTATCGTTCGGATGATAGCGGCGCGACTTGGACTCAGACCAGTGGCCTTGATGAGAAACTGAAAACCTATATGGAACGCCATTCCGGGACATATGGATGGGTTTTTGGACAGATCCGCGTCGATCCCAATGATGCGGACAGGGTGTACATTATGGGCGTTCCACTCAGTGTTTCCGAAGATGGAGGCAGAACATTCCAAAGACTGCGGGGCATGCACGGCGATCATCATGGATTGTGGATCGATCCTGAAAATTCCGACTACATCGTCAATGTGAACGATGGCGGCATTGTCATCTCCTACGACAAGGGAAAAACATGGAGACAGTTTACGCACAACCTCCCCGTCTGTCAGTTTTTCAATGTCAATTATGACATGGATGAACCTTTTCGTGTTTACGGATCCATGCAGGATCATGGGAGCTTCCGAGGAGTGGTAACCAGGGATGATTCCGGTAAAGGTTTCCGCGCTGTGGCTTTCGAGAACGCCCCCGGTGGGGAAGGGAGCAACCATGCTATTGATCCGACGAATCCCGATATTGTCTACTGGGCGGGTTTTTACGGCCACCTCTACCGGTCAGACTTTGGCAAACCTGGTGATGATGGCCGCAAATATATCATGCCCAGGGTGTTTGAAAACGAGCAGAGATTAAGAGGCCAATGGATGGCGCCTTTCATGCTCTCTCCACACAACCCGAATACGCTCTATCATGGACTTCAATATCTGTTTCGTTCTGTAAATCGGGGAGACACATGGGAAAGAATCAGCCCTGACCTCAGCTACGGAAAGCCTGAGGAGCTGGGCGATATACCCTATCAGACCATATTCACGGTTTCCGAATCCCCCATCAAGCATGATTTGATTTACGTCGGAACAGATGACGGCAAGGTCCATATCACCAAGAACGGGGGCAAGACTTGGAAAGAAATCATGAGAGGTCTCCCTTACCGCAAATGGGTGAGCCGCATCCAGGCATCCGCTTATGATATGGACAGGGTCTACATGACCCAGAATGGAAAACGCAATGATGATTTCAAGCCTTATGTCTGGGTTTCCACAAATTATGGAGAAACCTGGGAGGATATTTCCAATGGTATTCCTACTGGACCGGTGAATGTCATCAGAGAAGATCCATATGATAGGAATATTCTCTATGTGGGGTCAGATGCCGGCGTTTATGTGTCCAAGGACAGGGGCAAAACCTGGAATGTGCTCGGCGGGAATCTTCCCACTGTCTATGTTCTCGACCTGATCATTCATCCACGGGATAACGTCATCGTCATTGCCACGCATGGGCGGGGCATGTGGGCGCTGGATGCCAAGGCCATCAATAAAGGCCGCAGGCAGCGTTCGTTTTTCTGATTCTGAGGAGACAGAGAAGAGCCAGCCATATTTCTGGCTCATCGCGTTTTTACGTACCTGATAAAGTGAGGACATGTGAATCTGAAGGGATGTCTACGCTCAGCCCAGATTTTTAACCCCATTCCCTCAATGTCTCCTCAGCCATCTCTAAACTGCGCCTGTTTATGAGTATCCATTTCACCTTGGACTTTTTTATTCGTGTAACACCTCAGTTTCTCACATCAGTGCTCGAAACATTTCGACGGGTCAACTTCGTTGACTTCCTTCCTCGACATTTCGGGAAGGCTAAATCTTCAAATTCACGTCTTCCATCCCTTCAGATTCATCTTCGTATTCAGTATTCGACTGCAAGGTACTCATTATTACGATAATTCCCAGGCTAAAAACATGTTTCTAAGATGATAAATAATGATGTTTTTTAGAATAAGTAATTTAATATCAATAATTTGCGTAAGCCAAACAAGAAATTATTCATATCTCAGGCTATCTGCAGGATTGGCCAAAGCGGCTTTGAATGCCTGATAGCTCACTGGGAGGGCGGCCATGAGCATAGAGAGAAAGCCGGATAAAATAAAGATGGTTACGCTTAATCCTGTTCGATAGGAAAAGCCTTGAAGCCATTTGTTCATCGCAAACCAGGCTAAAGGCCAGGCAATGATATTGGCCAAAAAGATCCATTTGGAAAATTCTTTGGAGAGCAAAAGAAAAATGCCCGAGATAGAAGAGCCCAAAATTTTGCGGATTCCGATTTCTTTGGTGCGTTGTTCAGCGGTGAAGGCGGACAGTCCGAAAATGCCCAGGCAGGATATGAAGATGGCCAGCAGGGCGAAATAACCAAGTATGCGTCCCAGCCGCTGCTCAGACAGATACAAATCCCCTATCCCTTGCTCGAGAAAACTGTATTCAAAGGGGTAATTCGGGGCCAGTCTTTCCGCCGTTCCTTTGATGTGAGCGATTGTCTCCGGTATGTTAGCCGCGTTGATTTTAACGAAAATATATTTCAGCGCATTGACATGTCTGGGATTAATGGTGAACACCTGCGGCAGTATTTCCCTGTGAAGTGACACCTGATGAAAATCTTTGACGACGCCGATTATCTGGCCTTCCTGTCCCCAAAACGTGAGACGTTGACCGACTGGGTTATCCATCTTCATGTATTTGGCAGCTTCTTCATTGATCACATAGTTTTTCCTGTCTGTCGCAAAGTCCTCCGAAAAGCCGCGGCCTTTAACAATTTCCATGCCGAAGGTCTCAAAGAAATCCAAGTGAGCCAGAGTATATCTGAACAGAGGTGAAAATTCCGGATCTTTTCCATCCCAATCCAGGCCCGATGTTTTTTGATCTCCATCATAGGGGATGATTTGACTGGCCGTAACATTGGAGATGTTTGGATTTCGCAGGAGTTCATTTCTATAACTGGAATACCATCCCAGGAGGCTTTTATTCATGGGAATTTTGAGCACATAATCTGTTTTGAATCCGAGAGGCCTATTTTGCACGTACGCCAACTGCTTGAAGACGATAATCGTGCAGGCAATAAGGAGCACTGAGATTGTGAACTGGCTGACAACAGTGACCAATCTGAATGCCGATCGCGATGTCTTGAAAATCTTTGCTGATTGCAGACTGTCTGAGGGTTTAGTGGAAGAAAGGAACAAGGCAGGGTAACTGCCCGCTAATAGACTAACAATGAACAGAAACGCAAGGATAAAGAGATAAGAACGAAGGTTTTGGAACGCAGTCAACGATAGTTGCTTGGATGTGAGAGTGTTCAGAAGCGGAAGAGATATATAGACGAGAGCAATGGATAGCAGGAATGCAAAGATTGACATCAGGGTGGATTCTCCAAGGAACTGATTAATGAGTTGAGCCCTCTTGGCTCCTACCACTTTCCGCAATCCCACCTCTTTTGAACGGGAGCTCGATGTGGCTGTGGAAAGATTCATGTAATTGATGCAGGCAATGATGAGTATGAAAATTGCAATCAGTGTGAATATAAAGACATAAGTACTGCGTCCGAAGGAGAGGTGGACTTTATCCAGGGGAAGAGCAGTGACTGTAAATTGGCCGGGGGGTAAAGGTCCTGGGTAGTGCTTATTCAGAGATCCGGCAATTTTATCTTTAAAAGCTGCCACATCTGCTTTTTTGCTAAGTTGAAGATAGCTTGGATCAGCCCAATTCCAGTTGTTATTCATGTTTTCTTCGATGAGAGCTAGGAAGTCAACCTGAAGATGAGAATTGGTCGGTATCCGCAGAATCCCGCTGACGTTTAGATCTAAACTGTCGTTCAAAGTGAGTTTTTTCCCCAGGGGATTTTCCCGGCCAAAGTATTTTTCAGCCATTTTTTCCGATATAACAACTGAATTGGGATTTGATAAGGAAGTTTCCGGGTTTCCGGCTATAACGGGAAAGGAAAACATCGAAAAGAAGCAGGAATCGACGAGCCAGACTCTGTCCTCGTAGAATTTGATTTGCTGTCCGTCTTCAGAGCGATACTGAAAAGAGCAGGTCATAATCTCATTCAACTCGACGATTCTGGTGTAGTTTTCAATTTCAGAAAATTCCGATGCCAGGATTGGGGCCAGTGCATAGGGAGCATTCGGATCGAGAATGTCGTTGAATGGGTGCCTGATGGTCAACATATACAGTTCATCTTTGTTTTTGTGAAATTTGTCAAAACTCAACTCATCCCGAACCCAGAGAGCTAATAGGATGAAGCAAGCCATACCAACAGCCAATCCCAAAACATTAATCGTGGCAAACAGCTTGTTCCTTAGGGTGTTTCGGATTGCGATTTTGACATAATTCTTGAGCATAGCGGCGCTCCAGTAAAGAGAGTTCCTTATGAAACCAGGGAGCGACCTCAGGACTTCTGACCAAAACCAGAGGGTGGCTTTTCTCCTGCCCTCCTCAATTGCTATGCTTTCGTATGTTTCGGCGAGATCTCCACGGGCAAAATCATAGTCCCTTGAGCTGGAAGCCTTTCTGAGAATCCAAAGGGCCAGTCGAGGCGGCGGTTGCTTTTCTGGATTTTTTCCCATTATGATTTCTCACTTGTCATTTCGGGTAGATCGGCCCACGTTTTTTCCTGAAGATTTCTAACCTCTTCGAGTGCTTTAAAGCCTTGATTTGTGACCTGGTAATACCTTCGGCTCTTGCCTCCCCGGGCCTTGATCGGTTCACTGAAGTGAGTCGAGACCAGTTTTTTCCGGGTTAGACGGTCGAGAACATCATAGATGGCGCCGATAGACCAGTATTTACCTGATACCTTGGAAACATGCTTTCGGATGGCGACACCATATGCTCCATCCTGAAGTTTCCAGATGGCAAGCAGAAGAAGTTCTTCTTTTCGTGATAGATACTTCATTTTACACCCATATACTGATTCATTGCTACCTAACCTGACTTATTCATAAAAAATGCTGATATCCTCTGTAATATAGAAGATATGACAAAGGATTATCAAGGAAATATTCTGTAATACAGAAGAAATTTGGTTTTTTCAGTTTTTTAGATGAGAAGTTGATAAATAATTACAGTAGACAATGTTTCTGTTGCCAATTTAAAGAAGACAGGGAAATGCTGTCCTAATATTTCTTAGAGCACCGATTTCCAGGCAAAAAAAGCCATTTTAAGTAAAAAAATCAGGTGCAAATTTTGTGTAAATAAATTAATGTCAAGCAGTTGCGTAAGCCAAACTAGAATTTTGGTTTAATCAGCTGGATATTGCGGAAGGTGGGAATTGTTCCGCGGAAGTCGAGGGCTTCGCCGCTAAAGGTGAAAAACAAGCCGGGGCGATGTTCAAAACTGCGCATTCCGTTGAGCGTCAGATAGCCGTTTCTGATTCTGACGGTCTGGAAACCGCCGCGCATCCGGCCCCAGACCAGGGTTATGTATCGGCCCAGATACTTTTGCCATTCCGGTTTGCCGGGGCCAGCTTTATCCCGATTTTTCTCTGGCCTGTGAAAATCATAATACCGGCAAAAACCGGAGAGCCGGTTGAGATGGATGAGTGTTCCGTTTTGGCCTTGCAATGGAGGCTTGAGCCGCAGCTCGGAATAACTGCCGAAAAGGCCTGCTAATTCGCCCTCATCAAGGTAGAACTTCAGCGGATAGAAGTCTCGGCCGATGGAGATGCCCAGGATTCCCTCTTTGTGCCTGATCCGGATGCCGCCCTCATAGAGACCCACGAGATTCGTGATTCGCTCATCTATGGTATCCAGAGGATTTGCTGTGCTGATAGAGGGTTTTGTGGGGAATGGTTCAGTTTTCTCTCTTTGCTCGATGGCTTTGTTGATAACCTCCATGATTCTTCCTCCATGGAGGCTGCTCTGCTCGGAGTTGGCCAGGGTCACCACGCCCAGTTTGAGTTCCGGATACATGCACATTGAGGTGATGAATCCATAGCCTCCGCCACCATGCTGGAGGCAGTAGGTCCTTCCCACACAATGGCGAACCAAGCAAAGGCCGTATCCGGCTCTCTGGTGTTTTTCAGGAAAAGCCGGAGTGTGCATCTCCTCGATGAGATTTCGATTGAGAACAGTCTGACCATCGACCACGCCCTTGTTGATGTGGAACTGGACGTACTTTGCCATGTCGATGATGTTGGTGTACACACCGCCGGCCGGGATCATGGGGACGATGACCGGGATGCCGCACTGCACCGTGCTTTTGGCTGATACATGTCCGATGGCCCGGTTTGTACTTTGCAGAATTTTATCGGGATTCATCGTGCTCTGCGTCATGCCGATGGGATTCAAGACCTTTTGTTCGATGTAATCCCAAAAGGGCATGCCGGTCTTTTCCTGAAGAATATAGCCGGCCAGGTCGATACCCAGATTGGAATAGCTGTAGCGGTAACCCACGGGATAGCGCAGCCAGGTTCCGGCAATGCTCGCCACATGCTCATCAAAGCTGTGGGGCCTGTCATCGAAGTTGCTGCCGAGCGGAGCCTCATGGGTGAATCCGGCCTTGTGTGACAGCAGATGACGGAGGGTCATCTTGCGTTCAGGATGCTCCTCATAGGGGCTGTTGACCTTAAAATCGGGGATATACTCTGTAATCGGAACATCGAGGTCCAGAATTCCGTCTTGCACCGCCGTTAGCACCCCAAGGGCTGTGAAGCTTTTGGACATGGATTGGATACTGAAAAGAGTCTCGTCTGTGATGGCCTCTTTTCCGCCTCTTTGTCTTTGGCCATATGCAGCCTTCCACAGTATCCCCTTATCGGCAACAATAGCGACAGCCGCTCCCGGCACATCTGCGTCTGCCAGCCATTCCGGAATCTTAGTCTTGAGTTCCTCGATGATTCCAAAGATTATGTTTTCATCCGATGTGTGCACCGGCTGGATACAGGCAAGAGTAAGTAGAAAAAGTGTCAAGAACGTCATAAGCAAAAGTCTAAATGCTACCCTCATTATTCCCTCCGTTTATGGTGCAGAATGATTTTTAGATTTCCTCGCAGCCTTTCTTTTTCCCTGAGATAGCTCGATGGCAGCCACATCCTTCCTCATTCTGGATGGGACCATCCCGAAAGGAACATATCACAACCAAAATAACCGGGTCAACGAACATAATATGATAAGTGATGAGACCTTTTTGACCTTTTGCTCACCCTTATTGATTCATTTCTTGGAAATTGCCTTACTTGAACAAACACGCCTCCATATAAATAGCTGGGCGGATTTCTGCATTTGTGCAAATCTCCATGACATGATTCATATATTACTCCTAACGGAAATGGATGATTAAAGTTCCCGAAATGGCGTGATTATTTGGATTCACTCACTCTCATGTCAAGCTTGGGCAAGGAATATATCCGGTTAAGCTGTCAATTCCGTTTTTTGAGTGATATGATAATTTTAATGGAAATGGATATTTCAAAACCGGTGTGTTGAGTTCATGTCTGAAGAAGATGTAGGTCAAGCGCGAACAAAGAGGTTCGGCCGGCAAAAAATCGTATCGAAACTCATTCTCATCATCCTGGGGATCGTGCTTCCTCTTGTGATCCTGGAATTCGGATCCTATCTGATCGGCAAATTTCCCTTCGAAGCCGACCCTATACTCACCGAGCGGCGATCCTCCTGGGCAGAACTCCGCTCGTTTGATCCTCTGCTCTTCTGGAAGTTGAAACCGAACATTAAAGTGCGGGCGATTGGAACCAACAGTCTCGGCCTCAGAGATGAAGAGATCCCAGAGAATAAGGGCGATGAGTTCCGGATTCTATCCCTTGGGGAGTCGACCACCTTCGGGCTCTGGGTGAAACAGGAAGAGACTTACTCAGTATCCTTGGAAGAAAGGATGGGTTCTGTTAAGGGAAAACCCCTGCGGGTCATCAATGCCGGATTGCCGGGTTACACGCTGTTTCAGGGATATATCTATTTGAAGCACCGAGGAATCGAGCTGAAACCGGATGCGGTGATGATTTATTTTGGACACAATGATTTTCTCCCGGTGGCCAATTTGAGAAAAAGAGACGGGATGGCTACAGTACGAACTCTGGGGCTGAGTGATTGGGAGTTGTTCCAGCAAAGACAGGCCTTCAAATGGAAACTCGGCTTCTGGCTGGCACAGAGAAGCAATTTCGTGAGAGCAACCATGTCTTCCCCGAATAAAAATGTTAAGCAAGAAAGCATTAAAGCAAACCCAGATAAGGTGCGCGTGCCGAGAGAACACAGGGAACAGCTGCTGAAGATGTATCAGGAATTTTGTGCTGCGAGAGACATCGTATTCATTGTTATCGTCCCCTGGTATCAGACGTTTAAAAAACACATCGCCTTGCTCCGGAAGTTCGCTGCGGAAAACAATGTCTTGATCGTCGATCTTCCCAAGATTCTTGAAATACCCAATAAAAGGAAAAAAATTTTTTTCAGAGACAGCACACATCCCAATCCAAGAGGACACCGTGCGATCGCCGAAGCCATCGCGGGCAAACTCAGGCAGTTTTGGCAGGACGATGATTGAACCTCGGCGTGTCGAATATTGTCAGGAAAATGTCCATTGGGATAGCGATGATCCTGGATCTGTGCCCCGTATTCAAAAAAAGCTAAGTTCGGCTCTTTTCTGAAAAAAGAATTCCATTTGATAAAAATTCACTGTCCGATCATCATTATTTTTTATTCTCTTTGCTGTGTCCTGAGATATTTTTCAGGCACGAGAGAGGCCGGCCCCACAGCGGCCGCCGCCATGAATTTTTTAGCCAACACAGACGCTGTGATCATCGACCTTCGTCAAAATGGAGGAGGAGATCCGGCCACGATTCAGTTTATCAGCAGCTATTTTCTCGAAGATTACACACATTTGAACAGCTTTGAAACCCGGGGAGAAGATACTCTGCAGCAGTTCTGGACATTGCCCTATGTCCCGGGGAAACCGATGCATGCCACGGATTTGTACATCCTGACCAGCCAGCGCACTTTTTCGGCGGCCGAGGAATTTACGTACAACATGAAAAACCTCAAGCGGGCCACTCTTGTCGGGGAGACAACCGGAGGAGGGGCTCATCCGGGCGGGCATCAGATTGTCAACGATAATTTTCTGGTGTGGGTCCCGACGGGCCGGGCGGTCAATCCCATCACCAGAACAAACTGGGAGGGTAAAGGCATACAACCCCACATCGAAGTGGATAAAGAAGAAGCTTTGATAACGGCCCACCGCACAGCTCTGGAAAAGCTGGCTGAAAAACCTGAGGATCAGGACAGAAAGAGCAATATGAAATGGGTGTTGGAAACGCTCAAGGCCAAGGAAAATCCTGCTAGCGTGGATGAAAGTGTCTTAAAAAAGTATGTCGGGAAATACACGAGGGGCGAGGTTGTTCTCGAGGAGGGTGAGCTCTGGTTGAAAGCCGGATCCAGGAAAATGAGAATGATTCCTCTGTCAGAGACATATTTCATCCCGGAAGGCGAGTCCAGTGTCCGCTTGGAATTTACACCGGATAAGACTGGAAAAGCTTATGGAGTCACCCTTCACTTTCAAGACGGAGGAAAAGAAATCGTAAAGAGAGCGAAGAACTAGCTGTTTCCATCGGAAAATTTGTTCAGTTCGTCCATGCCGTCAGGCTGATTTCCGATTCTGCAACAAACATTCGGGTGTTTCCTGATAGGATGAACAAGAATTACAAATTTAAGATGCTTGGTCCGACCCAATTATTGAGGTATAATATCTTAATTTAGAAACTTTGCCCCTGATACATTCAAAGCCAGTGTTGGAATAGTCCCCGATTTTCTATAAGAGGTTTGATGAATGAACAGCTCGGTGTTTTCTTTTTTTTCTGATTTCTCCGTTCCGCACTCAGAATGAGAATTACTATGGGAAATAAGATGTGTGTACCGGTCTCAACAAGTTATAATGTGGATGAGCTTCCGATATCATCTGTACGTCTGAACAAATGAAGAGCAGCGAAAAGATAAACCCCATTGATTTGGAGGAGCTTATCCTCAAATTTTGGCCCCAGATCAATTATCGGGTCAGAAATTCGCTGGGGTATACCAATCCGGATTGGGAAGACATCGCCAGCGAAGTGTTGATCGACATCATCGCAGCCATAAAAGAGGGCAAATTCCGCGGTGAAAGTTCCGTCGGTACTTTTATTTATGTGATCACAAGCCGAAGGATAGTCGATTACATACGAAAGAAGGGGAAAAAACCACAGAGTGTTACAGTCGAGGATCAAATTCCCGATCCCTACGAAAGTATGGACAGAACAGAAAAAGCCTTTTACCTGGCAGAGTCCATAAAAAAATTGAAGTCGAGAGATGCCGATATCCTCTATCTGTATTATTATCTGGGATTGTCACAGGTGGAAATAGCGGGTATCTTTGGCATATCCAAACGTTGGGTGAACACGCTGATTAAGAATTCCACGAAATCATTAAAAAAGATTTTGGAAAAATAGTTTTACTAGTAAAGGAAGGAGAATAGCTATGCCGTTGTCTATCTCAAAATTCCGGATTGTGTTTCCAGTCTTGTTGTCGTTTTGTCTCGTATTTGGCCTGTGGACAGGTGTTCCCGATCTCAACGCCGAAGAATCAAGAAGAGCATTGACGATCGAGGATCTGTTTAAACTCAAAAGAGTCGGGTCTCCTCAGCTCAGTCCTGAGGGCCAGTGGGTGGCGTACACGGTCACTGAAGTCGATCTGAACAAAGACAAATCCGAGACGCGGATATGGATGGTGCCTGTCTCAGGAGGGGAGGCCATTCCTATGACGGGAAAAGGTTCTTCTGCGTCCATGCCGAGATGGAGTCCTGATGGAAAATACCTATCTTTTTTATCCAGCCGGAACGGCGGGAAGACTCAAGTCTGGACTCTGGACCGGCGGGGCGGTGAAGCCCAGCAGTTGACCGAAACGGTTCAGGGCGTGCGCAGCTATGAATGGTCACCGGATGGGAGGAAACTCCTTCTCCTCCTCAAGGATCCAAAGCCGGAAGACATGGAGAAAGATAATGACAAGAAGGAGAAGAAAAAGAAGCCGAAACCTTGGGTAATCGATCGGCTTCAGTTCAAAATGGACTATATCGGGTATCTGGACCGGCACCGGACTCATCTTTATGTGTTCAACCTGGGCGACAAGACAATGACTCAAATCACTTCCGGTGATTTTGATGATACCCAACCAGCCTGGAGTCCTGACGGGAAGTACGTGGCCTTTGTCAGCAACCGCACCAAAGAGCCCGATGCCAACAGCAACACGGATATTTGGGTTGTGTCAGCCGAAAACACGGATAAAGGGAAGACACTCCGTCAAGTGACGGTGAATTCAGTGCCGGATCAATCTCCGGCTTGGAGTCCGGATGGAAAACACATCGCCTACGAGACTGTCATCGACAAGACCTATTTTTCTTATTTCTGTACCACTTATCTGGCCCTGGCTCCTGCTGAAGGTGGCGAGCCGAGGATATTAACCAGAGATCTTGACCGAAACATCATGTCCCCTCGATTTGCGGCAGACGGCAAATCCGTGTATATCATGCTGGAGGACAGCGGCGAACAACACCTGGCTCAGGTCAATCTTTCGGACGGAAAATTGACCAGACCGGTGGCGGGTCAGCGAAGCGTGCGTTCCTATTCTCTTGGGAGAAGCGGCAGCACTGCAGTTCTTATCAGCGAACCCCATCTTCCGGGGGAGATCGTTTTATCCAAAGCCGGAAAAATGAAGCAGCTCACGTTCACCAATCAAGAGCTTCTCTCCAAGCTGAACCTTGCTGAAATGGAAAACATCCACTTCACAAGCAAAGATGGTACCGAGATAGAAGGATTTATTTACAAACCCCTTGGATTCAGCCCGGATTTCCGCTATCCAACCATCCTCAGACTTCACGGAGGACCTGTGGGACAGTATGATGTGAGTTTCAATTTTGAAGCACAGCTCTTTACGGCCAACGGTTATCTTGTTATCATGACCAACCCGCGGGGGTCTTCGGGATATGGGCAGGATTTTTCCACGCCAATTTATGCCGATTGGGGAAACAAGGATTTCGAGGATGTTATTGCAGGCGTGGATTATGCCATCGACAAAGGTTACACAGATCCTGAGAAATTGGGTGTCGGAGGATGGTCTTACGGGGGCATCCTCACCAACTATGTCATCACCAAATCCAAACGGTTCAAGGGGGCCATTTCGGGAGCCAGTGCCTACCATTACCTATCCAATTATGGTCACGATCAGTACCAGAAATGGTATGAGGCGGAACTGGGTTTGCCCTGGGAGAATAGAGAAACCTGGGAGCGCATCTCAGCCTTCAATTCAGTGCAGAATGTGGTAACGCCCACCTTGATTGTCGGAGGAGAGCATGACTGGAATTGTCCCATCCTGAACTCTGAGCAATTGTATCAGTCTCTGCGTAGGCTTGGAGTTGCGACTCAGCTTGTGGTCTATCCCGGCCAGCATCACGGCATAAGCCGGCCCTCATTCCGTAAGGATCTCTACCAAAGATATCTTGCCTGGTACGATAAGTATGTCAAAGGAGTCAAATCCAAGAAATCCAATTAAGCCGGGCTGCTGAGAATCTATGTCCTCAATGGTGGGGCACAGTTCTTGCGTCTTCAGCTTTTTGCCTGTTGAGTGTTGAGAATATATGAGGGAAGGAGGAGCTGTAGGTGATCTTTGCGAACATGCCCGATCTTTGGCAAAGGCCATTGTGAATCAATCCTTGAACGAGAGCGAATCCGAATAAGAAAAAAGCGGGTATCACTTTGTGTTACGGTTCGGACAACTCGATCGGAATTCCGTTCAAAGCGCTGGGGGCAGAGAGGGCACACTTTTTTCCTCTCAGTCCAATTTTTGGTTTTTGATCCTGCATGGCGACGCCGTTTGCCTTAATCTTTTCCAAGTCTTCCTCGATATTATCCGATAGCAGACAGAAATGATGAATCCTGTTCCCCTCATTTCTCACTAATTGGGCCAGGGGGCCATTTTCAGTCATGTCTTGGATCAATTCCAAGCCCACATTGCCCAAATCCACGACAGCTACCTTCTTTTTGGCTTCGGCCGACTCTCTCACCATAGGCTCGGGGAAACTCACAATTTTGGCCAAGGATTCCAGCTCCCGCTCAATATCGCTCACCACTATCCCGATGTGACCGACTCCTTTAATCATAGTTTATCTCCTTAATCCTTTTGAAAAGTATGGGAATCATTATATCTGAAGGTGCGCCATCGAACAAAACAATGCAGTCTAATTCTTTGTCATGAGGAGAGTTGTGCCCTGCCAGGAGGGAATTCAAGACGGCCTCGATCACATGGAAAATTTTCTGTGAGGATTCATGTTCAGGTTTCACTCGAGTTCGCGAATAGTAAAGGGGGATTTTTTTGATCGGACAATTTTATGGATGTCCTCGACATAGGGCCATCTTTGTCTCTGTTTGCTGACCATTGCGCTTTCGATATTCGCACAGAGAACTGCCGGTTTTTCGCCGATCGAAGCGATAATATCACCCGATGGCCCGGAAACCAAAGACCGGCCCTTAACAGGACGTCCATCCATGTAGTGCGTGTTCGTGTTGTTGACATAGGCCACAAAAACCGTGTTTTCTGCTGCGCGCGTTCTGACCAACCTGTGCCACAAATCGTTTCTCTGTTCGGGGATATTGGCGGGATTGAAGATGAGTTGGACATCTGCAAGGGCCAGCTCCCGCATCAGTTCCGGATAAAACAGGTCCACGCAGATGACGGCGCCGCATCGAATGCCCGCACAGCTAAACACGGCAAGGCCTGTGCCACCCGAGAGGAGGTACCGTTCGCCCACTGCCCCGGATGGGAAAATTTTTCTTTGCTCGCCGATGCATCCTCTGTCTGTATCGATGATGTGACAGATATCGTAGACGTTGTCGCCGTGTTGCACGAGCAAACCGCCGGTGAGAACCATGACCTGCTTCTCTTTGGCCATTGCAGAAAATTCCTCAAGAATAACCCGGACTTCCTGGTCATTCAAGATAACCGCCCCCATCCAGACCTCAGGAAAGCAGACAACATCCATGTTTTTGATTTCATCGAGAGCCTTGAGCGCTGAGGCCTGACTTTTGCTCAGGTCTGCGTGACAGCGGTCAAGCTGAATGAGCCCAATACGTAAATTGTGGTCACTCATGATTCTTTGAAAACATGATCTTGCAGGAAGTTGTATATGGCCTCTGCCGCCAGGCGATGGGCGACTCGGTTGGGGTGGGAATCCGTAGGGCTGCTCCAGAGCAGGGTTGCCTCTTTCCCCTTGAATACAGGCAGAAGATTGACCGTCTTTATCCGGTTCGACGTCAAAAACCTGTCCACTTCATCCACCTCTTCCTGGAAGGGATAGGTCTTTTCCAGTTCGAACAGAAGGGGAAAAATCGCTATGACCAATTCGATTTGCCGCACCCGGCAGAATTTTTGTATCTCCGTGATGTTGGCCTGCGCCTGTCCCCATTTTTGCTTCTTCTCGGGTCCGAAATAGCCTTCTTTGATGTGCCTGACGGTGTACTCGTGAATCCTTTTCTTCACTATGATTTTCTTTAGGAGATGATAGAGCCTAGAGATGTCGCTCAAAGGATCTTTTTGCTGCAACATCAGGTCTTTGGTGCGTTTATCCACCACCATCGAGGCATGCGGGAGATAGGAATCGTTTATATTGTAGAGAATGAGAACCATGTCCGGGTGGAATGCCCGTCCATAGTCCTTCACATAGGCTTCGTAATCCTTGACTGATTTTCCGGGTTGGGCACAGTTGATGACCTCGTACTGTTGCCCTGACTCATCGGCATTCAGCCAGCATTCCAGATACTTGAATGTGGTTCTTCGGCTATCGGCCACGCCCCAACCCCAGGCAAAAGAGTCTCCCAGGCCGAGAATCCGGTAGGCGTGCTCTGGTTTCAAGAGGGGATAGTCATAGTCACGGAGTGAGGTTCCCATGGCGGGATAGTTCCTGTGGCCCAGGCGCTCTCGATCCAAAGTGAGAGTGAAAAGCCGATCAGATGGGGGATAGAGTCGGCCCGCTTCCTGGATCATCGCAATCCGCTTTTCCTTCTTTGTCGGTTTTTCCCTAAAATGGTCTAGCGTACGGATAACGATTTCCAGAAGGAGCAGGGTTAGGATGACGGACAAGACGGGCGTCAGCACTTTAAAAAGCACAACACGCTTTGATCTTTTCGCGATCATTATTCTCGAATGATAGTTAAATCAAGACCGATTTTCAACACCGCGTTCAAGGTGTTTCTTTTCGTTTGCGGCACCAATAAAAGGCAAAGGGGATTCCGGTGGCGATAAATGCCATATCTGTGAGGGAATTCTGCCATTCGAAAACAGACCTGAACACAATCAGACAGGCTATAAGAATCAGCAGAAGAAGGGGCAAGAAGGGATAGAGGGGCACTTTGAAAATGTCTGTTTCCCCAATTTTGTCTCGTCTCATCTTGAACAGCGCCACAATAGCCAGTCCATAAAAGATGAGGATAGCAAAGGCCATACCAGAAGCAATAGATTGAAACGATCCCCGGATAAGAAGGATAACGCTGGCCCACACGCAGTGGGCGACGATGGCTCGGGAGGGAGTGTGGAATTCGGGGTGAACATGATCCAGCCACTTGAAGAAGAGACCGTCCTTGGCCATGGCATAATAGGCCCGGGTTGCGGTCATCATGGTTCCGTTTATGCTCCCGGCTGAGGAGATGATGGCCAGGATTGCGATGTAAGCGGCCCCGATGGGGCCGATAAGCAGGGTGAGAACATCCGAGGCAACGATCGTGCTGGCCCGCATCCCTTCCATTCCCAACATTCTGTGATAAGTCATATTTGTCAAGGCATACAGCAGGACCACGGTGCCGATGCCGATTGTGAGGCTTAAAGGAATAACCCGTCTGGGGTTTTTCATCTCTCCTGCCACGTAACCAATCCGCTCCCAACCGGTGTGGGAAAAGACAATCAGCATCAGGACTGCTGCCAGTCCGCCGATCGGGCCCAGTGTGTCTTGCAGAGCTGCTCTGGAGGACAGCAGGTTTTCATGTCCTCCACTGAAAATAAAGCCGATGACGGCTATGGATAATAAGCCCGCAACCTTCAAGACTGTGGAAATCTTTTGAAAGATACTGGCTCTTTGGATGCCGATATAATTGATGAGGCCGAAGAGGAATATGACAGCCAGGGCAGCAGCGATTCGCACAAAACCTTTCAATGGAATAAAATATCCCGCATAATCCACGATGATCAGGGCAAGGGCAGCAGCTGCGCTGGTACGAATGATGAACAGCTGGGCCCAGCCGAACATAAACCCAACCCAGGAGCCAAAACACCGTGTGTAATAGACATATTCGCCGCCCGTGTTCGGCATCCGGGTCCCGAGCTCAGCATAGACCAATCCGCTTATAAACACGAAGAAGCCGACCAGGAGCCAGAGTGCAATTATGGCGTTGAAGGACACCATGTACCTGGCGATGATTTGAGGGGTGGAGTAGATGCCGGCGCCGATGGTGATTCCGATCAGGATGGCAATACCGTCAGGAACACCCAGAACTTGTTTAAGGGAGGGCTTACCCATGGGGAGTATCATATAGCACGGCTACATTTAAGGTCAACCAGAACCTCATTAATTCCTAAAGGGCAATTCTTCCTATCTGTGAGCGTAGGAAATGCTTTGGATATACACCAATGCATCCCAAGCTTTGGAGATGTTGACGGGAATATAGTCTGTTTCGGCAATCATAAGTCTTTCTCGGTTCAGCCAGTCGTAGATAGGCCCTTTGTTGGGTGCCGCTCGCAAATTGATAATAAACATCGGCAACCCCACCCTGGAAAGTGCGCTTCCGATGCTGCTTTCGTCGGTTTGGGAGAGGTCGAATTGTCCGTTGGTCTCGTAGGCCTTAAAGCTGTCAACGGCACGCTCAAACGTGAATCCTATAGTCACATAGTTACCTCCCAGTCGCGACTGGAGAAACATACCCAGGGGTGGATAAGCGTGGGGGGACCAATTTGGATTGTAAACGGTATGCCGCTGAATATGGGAATTGTGCGCTGTAACCACAACGCGGCTCTCAGGCCCCTCACGCTTAAGGATCCAGCAGATATTATCCGCCTGGCAGTGATCCCGGGATCTTTGCGCATTTTCCCAATTCCCAGACTTCAAAACGTCAATAAGATATTCGGTAGATTGGTTGAGCTGTCTGGCTGCAACAGCGTGACGATAGGCCCACTCGTATTCATCCAATGATGACCTTTCGATATAGTCCACGCGGTTAATTTCGAAATGAGCTATCAAGCGTGCAATTTCTGATGTGTAAGCATTTTGTATCTGCTCCGGGAGCTCATGGTATTTTTTTGTCGACACAAACCTTTGTCCCCCTCCCGATCCGAGGAATTGGCCGACTAGAGATTCCAGTATTCTCTTTCTTTCTGAGTTTTTATAGCCTGTGTCCACTTTATCCAGGTATTTCCAGGCACTCTGGAGAGAAGTCACCGGACTGCTGTAGCCGTGAGCGACATCGAATCCGTAAAAGTTTATTTTCCGAGCACCCGGTTTTTGATTGAAATTTCGCATCCATCTGACAAGGGCGAGTTGCTCCTTCTCTTTACCGAAGCCCCAGGTGTAGCCCTCCGCATCAATTTGATCCGGATCTTCCGTCCACTGCTTAGGTTCCTCTATTTTCCCTAATACATATTTGTGAACCAGTTCCGCTTCTGAAAATCCTGTTTCTTGAGCGACAGCCGTGAAACCCAATTCCTCAATAAGATATTCAATGATCCGGTGACGCATCTGAATGAACTCATGGGCCATGTGTATACTTTCACCCAAGGCCACAACCCTGGCATCGCCCACAATTTCCTTTAAAATGTCGAGATCTTCAAAGCCACTGCCGGGTTGGGTCGTTTTGATCGGTACGGCACCGGCTCTGGCCCACTCATCAAAGGAAGTGAAGGGCTGCTGATCGGCTTCTCTTCTCTGTTCACACGCTATAGAGGAAATAATTACCGATACGCATAATAGAAATAACAGTGCCTGACATTTCTTCACAATCGACATCTCCTCAAATCGAAAAAAGACTATCTCAATAAGATGGTTTAGTCATCGATTAGCAAAACGGATAGGGGCTTGTCAATTTCTAATCTAAGATTTCGTCCATATTTCGACAATAAGCAGCGCAAGGTGGGGGAGGAGCAGGGCTTCCCGGAACTTGTCTTCGAGTTTCGTCGCCGGTTCTTCTACGGCGGATCTCAGGATGTGTTTGGCGCCACAGGCCCGGGCGATCTCTTCGATGTCTAGAGCCGGGGCATCCTGACCCATGGCGTTTTTATCGACACCGGGATTCGGCTGAAATCCGGAAGTGGCGGTGGCTTTATTGTCCAGGACAACTATCAGAATTTCGCTCTGGTTGTGGACGGCATTGCAAATGGCCGGGAGCGCACTGTGAAAAAAGGCCGAATCACCGAATATAGCGACGGCCCGCTCTTTAACTCCCGATTTGCTCAGGCCATCGGCGACTGCCACAGCCGATCCGATGGCGTACTTGGCATCCAATCGATCCGCAACAGTCACCAGGCAGCCCGGATCTCCAATGAGAACAGGTTTTTGCCCCAAACTCGTGGCCGCTTCATCTAAAGCATCGAGGATTTTGTCGTAGTGGCAGTCAAGGCAATAATCTTTCTTTTTCGGCCGCTCCTCTGCTTCATTTTCCTCGAGATATTTATGGAGTGGGGAAAACTCGGGCGCACACTTCCTCAAAGCCTGTTGTATCTGCCAGCGAAACAACTCTCCTTCCCGGCTGATATCCGAACTCTGCTTCCCAAAGATCCGAGTGCAACATGCTTTGTCATGGGCAATGGCTTTGATCTGAATTTCGATATAGGGCTCGTTTTCTTCCACCACCAAGACTTCCTGACACTCCTTGAGGAATGCGGCTATGATTGTATCCGGTAATGGATTCAGAATTCCCAGCTTCAGCAGCCGGAATTTGTCAATGTTTTCATCGCCTATGGCATCGCGTACTTTTTCATACGCAAATCCTGCAGCCGCGATACCCTTTGGGCCTTTGCCCTCGGCCCTATTGAATGATGAAGCATTGGCCCACTCTTTTAAACATGCGATTGTTTCATGGAGGTTCCTATGTTTGTCAACGGCATTGAGGGGAACCGGCACAAATCTCCACGGTTCTCTGAGGAGACCGAGTTCTGCCGTCTCAGTGGGTTCATCTGAGACAGAAAATGTCTCCACCTGATGGCTGAAACTGCGTGTCTCTCTGATGATCACGGGCGTGTGGTATTGCTCGGAAATTTGAAAGGCCTCTTTCAACATGGCATATGCTTCGGCGGGTGAGGAAGGTTCCATTAGCGGCAATTCTACAGAAGCGGCCAAGAATCTTGAATCCTGGTCGTTCTGTGACCCGTATCCTCCCGGATCGTCTCCCAGCAGAATGACCAGTCCTCCATGGATTGGCGTCAAATTCAAAGCCATGAGCGGATCGATCATCACATTGAAGCCCACACTTTTTGTGCAGACCAGGGCCCGACGGCCTGCCATTGACGCGCCAATGCCCATTTCCAAGGCAACTCGTTCATTGCTCGACCACTCTGCATAAATATTGTGTTCTTTTGCCAGGCCGATCAGAGTCTCTACCGTCCCAGAGCTGGGGGATCCGGGATACCCTGTCACCAAACGGACGCCACATGACAGGGCACCATAGGCGAAAGCCTGGTCTCCGTTCAGCGTTTTCTCCATTGTAGCCATTTTTACAGACACCTTTAATGGTTACGCATCATATTTCTGAATTTCTATTCTCCATTATTACAATTTTGTTCTGGTTTTTTTATTTAGTTTGGTAAGATTCCTTGTTTCCAAGGTTCCACTGAAACCGGTGTGCGCCAGTGAGTGATCAGAATGAGTGATGAAGAAAACCGTTTGAAGGCCGGTGGAGAGAAGATTTTCGTGCCCTCCGCTGAACACAAAGCCAATGATGACAATGGAAAACAGGCCCGCGACTTTCAAGATCTTGGATATTTTTTGGACAGCACTGGCTCTTTGGATTCCAATATAGTTGAAAAGACCAAAAAGAAAAATGACGGCCAAGGCGGCGATGGTGCGATGGATTCCCTGTAAAGGAACAAAATAATTGGCATAATCCACGATGATGAGGGCTAGGGCTGCGGCCGCAATCGTCCTGATGATGAACAGTTGTGACCAGCCGAACATGAACCCCACCCAGGGTCCGAAGCACCGGGTGTAATAGACGTATTCCCCGCCTGTCGCCGGCATCCGGGTTCCTAGCTCGGCATAGACCAGGCCGCTGATGAACACAAAGAGGCCGACAAGGAGCCAGAGCACGACGATGGAGTTGAAGGATCCCATGTGCCGAGCGATAATCTGGGGAGTGGAGTAGATGCCGGCACCAATGGTGATCCCGATCAAGATGGCGATGCCATCCGAAACACCGAGGACTTTTTTAAGGGAGGGTTCACCCATGGTGCGTATCATATAGCACAGCCAAAATCTCTGGTCAATGTCTAAAAGAAATCAGCGGATTATGGGGAGAATGAGATGTGACGGATAATCCTTCGAATGGTGAATCATGTTTTTGGCCACAACCCATTCGCTCTCATCATAGTTGTGTCCGCCCGTGTTGAGGTTTCGATCGAAGCGGGGAAAATTGCTGCTTGCAACTTCGAGGCGAATCTGGTGTCCCTTTTGGAAATAAATGCTTGTGGCCGATACATCGATCGTCACTCGGTACACCTGTCCGGGTACCATAAAAACTTCCCTGTCCCAGGCCTCCCTGTAACGGGCACGCAAGATGCCTTCGCAGATGTTGAAGGACGTGCCGTCGGGGTAGACATCCACCAGCTTACCGGTGAAATCGGTATCCTTGGCTGAGGAGGAAACATAGAGCACGAGTTCTATCGGCCCGGTTACCTCTACACCTTCTAGGAGGGCCGGAGTTGTATAGACGAGAACATCATGACGCATCTCGATCTCTGACTGGTCGTAGGCGCCTGGTGCAGCGTCCGGGGTGCCGGTGCAGCACACAGGCCCTCCCAGGCTTGGGACAGGTGATACCGGATCATAGATATATGTGTCCGGCTTCTCTTTCCCCGGTTCTTTTGTACTCAACTTTCCTGTCCCATATCTGCTGTTGGCATGGCCGTCACTGTGCAGGTAATATTTCGTGAATTGTGTTTCGGCCAAAGGCCACTCGTCTGCGGACTTCCACTCATTCTTTCCCATGAGAAAGTACTGCACTTTTGGCGTGGACGTCACGTCATTGTCTATTCCTTTCAACCAATACTCGAGCCATCGCTTGAAAAGGCCGAAGTAGTCGAATCTGGTGTCTCCGACTGACATGTCGCCGATGTAGGTGTCTTCGGACATGTTCGTGGCAAAGTCACAGTGGGCCTGGGGTCCGATGATAACATACTGATGATTCCGGCCTCGATCAGTGACCGCATTGCGCCGCATGATGTTGAATTCGTAAAAAGTCTCAGGGGTGCATTCGTCATACCAGGTGTTGACGTGCAACGCCGGCGTGTCGAATTGATCCGTTTCGACGACATATCCTCTGTCGATCCAGTATTTGCTTCCCGGGCCGTGGGAGACAAAATCTTCCCAATCCGTGTCGGGATAGCCGGCTGCTTTGACCATGTCGATGATGGGAAGGGTTTGCCACATCCTTTGAAAATCCATATCGGGCGCTATCGGTCCCGGTTCGAAATGGTCTCCGTATCTTGCCCAGAAATCATCGGGTGCATCCGCGGGTGGCCGGAGAAAAACTTTGCTCCCGTTTCTGATGAACCAGCCGAATCCGGCCGTGATTTTATTTGCACCCCCCCAACTCAGGCCGAATCCTTTATGGGGAATAACACCCCCGGCGGCCAAAGGTATCATACAGGCGAGATGAGGAGGTCTCGCTCGAGCCATCATGATCTGATTTTCACCCAGATAAGAGCACCCAAAACTGCCCACTTTGCCGTTTGACCAGGGCTGGCTGGCCAGCCATTCCACACAGTCATACCCATCAAGGACATCGGCTTTGGATACCGTGTACTCACCTTGCGATTCGAACCTTCCCCGCATATCTTGAACGGCAACCACATATCCTCTACTGGCAAGGGTGTGTTCGAGAGAACCTTCCCTGCGAGAGCGCTTTTTATTGTACGGTGTGCGGATCTGAACCACTGGGAGCTTTTCGCCGGCGTCCACGGGATAGTAGAGGTCTGTGGACAGTTTGACCCCGTCACGCATCGGCATCATAATGCTTCTCTCCAGTCTCACCTTATACGTGGTTTCAATATCTTTGCCGTCGATTGCAGCACCGTTTCCAACCAGCAAAAAAGGCAGCAGCAGAATCATTGCGGGCAAAATAGAATGAACTGATCGCTTGAATTTCATGAGGAATGCTCCTTAGTTTGAATTCTTTTACGGAAGCCTTTTCTTGAAGACAAAGGGACGCAGTGAATCCGTATCCACGAAAAAACTGAGGATTTTTCCCGTGTCACTGATTTTAAAGACAATCCTGGACAAAACTCGAGATCTTCCGGCAAAATTCTTTGGATTTTCTGGATTAAGCCTTATATCTCTTCTTCTCAAACTGGTGAGAACAAGATTGTCGCCGCGCAACACAATGTCATAAGTGGCATCCAATTCTTCATTGAGATAGCGGCCCACATAGGCCTTCAACTGCTCTTTGTTCACTTGAATACGCTCTACTTTTGGAGCCGTGTTTTCTTGAAAAGAAAATCCGTTTATTTTCCCATCGGCATCTTTTCCAAAATAAACAGGCAATCCGATATCTGCAATGAGAAATTCAGTCTCGGATAAAGGCAAAAGCCGAAAGACGGCACCACCGAAATCAGCTGTTAATTCGGTGTCTTTCAGCACAATTTTCAGGTAGGAACCGGGTCCCATCCTGTAATGCCCCTCATACGTTTTCAAAACACTGGGGCTTAGTTCGATAGGCTTCTTTTTTTCTGTTGTAGGCATAGCTTTTTTCTCTTGTGTCATTTGGGATTCAAGGTAAATCTGAGCGAGGCTTTCCACGGCCATGACCGGATCATAGACGTTATAATCCCAGTTGACAAAGGCAAAAATCCCGAAGGGAATCTCCGGATAATAATGAAAAGCCGCCCGGAATCCCCCCCAGTCGCCGTTTTTATACATCCGTTTCAATCCGTTATGCGTATCGATACGAAATCCATAGGAATGACCGGCATCCTGGCCGCTAGATAATTTGCCTGATGATGACATCTTTGCCATGATTGTCGCCGAGCCAATCTCTCGAGTTTCAAAATTCAACATCAACTTGATAAAGTCATCCTGTGTCGTAAACAGCGAAGTTGATCCGACAACAGCCAAATTGTCGGCCCCTCTGAGGTAGCCTTCGAAGTGACTGTAACTGATGGAATAGGCCCGGTTCTCTATGATTTCCCTGTAGTCATCCCTAAAGAGTGTTCGGGTCATTTTGAGAGGCTTGAATATGTTTGTCCACGTCCAATCCCGAAATGATTGGCCTGAGACACGCTTGATGACTTCAGCCAGAAGGGTATAGTTTGTCTTTGAGTAAAGATGTTTTGATCCGGGCTCGAAGAGAGGTTCTTTCTGATGTGCCATTAGCTTCCAAACATGCTCAGGAGTGATGACATCTCTTTCATTCCAGCCCACCAGGATTAGAAGGTCAAACCAGTCGATCAAACCACTGGTGTGATAGAGCAGATAAGCGAGGGTTATTGAATCGGCAAAGGCAGGGAGCTCAGGGATATGTTTTCGGACACTGTCCGTGACAGAAAGCTTCCCTTGATCCTCGAGCATGGCAATAGCCATACCGGTTATGGCTTCAGCGACAGACGCCACATCGAATACGGTTTTTGACGTATTGGGATTCAGATACTCGGCATTGGCCTGACCAAAGCATTTTTTATAGACGATTTCCCCCTTGTGGAAAGCGGCGACAACACCTCCCAAACGATCCGGTCTTTCCCACTCTTGCATGGCTTGTTTCAGTTTGGCGTCACTGGCTTCAGGTTGGGATGTGTCCGCCGATTCTTGGGAAAAACCCGCAGAGAAAACAGTGATGAGTAAAACAAGCATGCATATTTTTGGTTTCATTGCTTATCTCCTCCTTTGAGAGCGGGCTCATTATATGACAAGCAAAACCCCTTTTCAACCAATGTTGGGGTCAGACTTGAATTAGTTGAAAACTTAGCTGTGCATAGGGGTCAGACTTTGGTAAGTTGAAAATTTTTGTTAAGCTTGTAGTAAAGGGGACTTATTCATTAAAGATTTTCAACTTACCAAAGTCTGACCCCTACTAAGACACTTTTGACTTTTGATGGGCTATTTGCTACTAATTCTATGGGTGAGGTTTATCATGATGAAAAGATTAACGAATTTTTTGATGCGCAAGACATTTGCGGTTTTTTTGCTGTTCATTTGTGTTGTAGCAGGGGATACCATGGGTGTAACAGTCGATGATTTTGACAAAGCTCTTCCTCCGGAGATCGACGGCTGGAAAAAGGTGGATAAGGCTGTCACTTATGATAACAAGAGCTTGTATGATTATATCAACGGAGGGGCGGAACTCTACATCGCCTATAATTTTCAAAAGATGTACGCCTTTCGCTATACTGCCGGCGATGACTCAGAGCTCGTCATTGATATTTTCGATATGGGGAAATCCTACGACGCCTACGGCATATTCTCCCACGGCCGGGAAGCTGATGACAAAAAGCTTGGCCAAGGTTCTGAGTACAACTCTGGCCTTCTGACATTTTGGAAGAATCACTACTATGTCTCTATCCTGGCCTTCCCTGAAACGGAGAACAAAGAGCACACGGTAAAAAAACTGGGTGGTCTTTTGGCGGATGCCATTCCGGGAACAGGGGAGAAGCCTCCCATCGTCGATCTTTTGCCGGCAGAAAACCTCGTTCCCTACAGCACGCACTATTTCCACCATCATATTTTGGTCAACAGCCATTACTACATCGCCAGCGAGAACATCCTCAACATCGATGACACGACTCATGCTGTTTTAGCCAGGTACAGAATAGAGGGGAATACCTTATATATGTTAGTGGTGGTTTATGAAAATGTCCACAAGGCCCAAGAAGCCCAAAAAAGCTTTTTGCAGCATTACCTTCCCGATGCTCAGGACGGAGTCAAGAAAATGGATGACGGCAAGTGGACCGGCTGTAAACTGAAGGATTCATTGATGGCGGTGATTTTCAATTCACCAACTAAGGATGTCCTCACATCGTATTTAGAGTTGGTAAAAACCGACTTCCCATAAAATCCAAATTTTGCGAAGGAGGAAGAATGAAGGCAAAGAAGGTGATTACCCGTCGTGATTTCATAAAACAGACTTCTGTGGCAGCTATAGGCAGCAGTCTATTTCTGTCCCATACGAACTCTCTGCTGTCATATGAAGGGAAAAAATCAAGGGTTGTTTTAGTCCGGAATAAGGATGTGCTCAACGAGAACGGGAAGCCCAGAGAAGAAGTCGTGTTGGAGATGCTGGATGCTGCCTTAAAGGAGTTGTGCGGGAAAAAGGATGCTGCCGAAGCTTGGCAATCTATCATTAAGCCGGATGATGTGGTCGGCATAAAGAGCAATGTCTGGCAGTTCATCCCCACCACGGCAGAGGTAGAGAATGCCTTCAAGAAGCGAGTTATGGATGCGGGCGTCAAAGAAGAAGATATCGGCATCGATGACCGGGGCGTTTTACGGAACCCCGTTTTCAAGAGATCTACGGCATTGATCAATTGCAGGCCGATGAGGTCTCATCACTGGTCCGGCGTGGGTTCTCTCATCAAAAATTACATCACCTTTGTCCCCGATCCCTACAACTACCACGATGACTCCTGCGGCCGTCTGGGAGTGATTTGGGATAACCCGCTCTGCAAGGGAAAGACCCGCTTGAATGTTCTGGGAATGCTCACACCACAATTCCACAGCGCAGGGCCTCATGCCTTCAATCCCAGATATGTCAGCAATTACTATGGATTTTTAGTTGGGTTCGATGTTGTGGCTGTGGATTCCACCGGATTGCGTATCATCCAGGCCCTCCGCAACGAATACTACGGAGAGGAGAGACCTCTCAGCCCTCCGGCGAAGCATATATTCTTAGCCGACACGCGTTACAAACTGGGCACGGCTGATCCAAACAAGATTGAAATTGTTAAAATCGGCTACGACGTCGATAGCTATATCTAACTGCGTGAGCAAGGTCCTGCTTTCAGCTCCGTCATAATTTCTTCGCTAGAGAGATCAGCACCAAGGAATTTTTGGGAAAGAGGTATCCCAGCCTGAAGAGGAGGTTCATGATCCAGGCATTTTTCTTGGTATTTCCCTCACGCTGAAGGTAATCTTCCATCCACCACTTGTTCGACTTGGCCCACAGCTCCAGATAGATACCCTTTCTTTTTAGAACTTTGAATCCACCTCCCGGCAATAGGGAATCATTGAGCTCTGTGTAGGAAAACTCTCTCAAGTGATCAGGGCTGATAGGCCAATCCTGTTGGTTCAGTCTGTTGACCCGTCTTTGTCGGTTGGGCGTGGTGACCACGAGTGTCCCGCCTTTTTTGAGAACCCGATTCCATTCTTTCACTCCTGATTCTGGTTCGGGAAGATGTTCCACAATTTCCCCCGCAAACAGAGAATCAAATATGTTCGATTTGAAAGGCAGATGTGACGCGTCAAAAACCAGCCAAGAAATATCCGGCCTTTCATTTTTTCTGGCTTTCATCAAGGCATGGACGCAATCACCAGCATAGATGGAAAAATTCCATTTTTGGTCGTACGCCGTAAAAAGAGAGAGCCCGCATCCCACATCCAGAACGTTCCCTTGGAAGTGGCGCTTGAAAAGCTTTTTGAGAATTTTCAATTTGAAATGATGGAGAAGGTCAAGAAAGGGATGTTCGGGCGAATAGGCGTCCTTTTCGAACTGTCTGTCATAAAAGGAATCCAGCACGTTTTTGTTGTCGACTTTCAGCAGGATCCGTTTCAGCTGCATAATTTCAGGAGTTTCATCCCAGAAAACTAGTTTGCATTCCATAAGAGGTACCAGGTCATAATCCGGATTGATCCAGTGGTTGTGAGACTGAATTTTTTTCCCGTCCTCACTCAGGGAAATGGAATCCTTGACCACACTGTTCAAATCCAGGTATATGCGCAATTTGTGCTCTCCGTTTTTTAACTTATACTGCCACCAACCCAAATGGTTGTCCGGATGATCTTGAGGTTGGAACGAGTAGATGTCCACGGCAAAAATGAGATCCTCTTGGACTTTGAGCGAGATGTCCAGGTGGGTCTGCCCCTTAAAATTATCGAGTGTGATTTCTAGGTCTTGAGGATTCAGCGCAATATTTGTCAATGATTTATCTCACCGGTACCCATAAAGTAGCATATATCCAAAAAAAATTCGTCAACTAAACGGACTTTTGGATAACTCTGGTTTATACAAAGAGTCTGTGATAGTATCTTTTGGTGATGGAAGGAAATGAGTAAAGGTCATACCAATTTTTTTCCGGATAGAAGGTCAGTCCTACGCAGCCGATGCCGTCCTGACTGCCGGACATGCAGGGCCCCGAAATATACCACATCCTGACCGAGAAGCTCGTAGCTCACGGCTATGAAATGTCAAGAATCAAAAAAATCATGGGGCAAAATTGGTTGCGTATCATGTCGGAGGTATGGAACTGAGTCATAGGAAAAAAAGGAGATATAGAATGAAACGGAGGACTTTTTTAGAGAAGAGTGTTTTTGCTGCTGCAGGCTTTGCTGTTAGCCCTTGGGTCTCATCAGAAAACAGTGGATTATTTGCTGAAGGAAACACGATAGAGACCGGAAAACTTGACAGCTCTTACATAAAAGTGTTGGTTTTGGGCGGATCGCCACGGCAGAGGGGCCGAATTCACGGGGAAGAATTGAGAACGAAGATTTCTGAACTTATCGCAATCTGGAAAGATGAACTCCATCAGAAGTATAAAGCTGATCCGGATGAATATATCACCAATTTTCTTGCTAACACCCGGTTCGAAAAAGCTGTAGCAAAATGGTGTCCGGATCTCATGGAAGAAGTCATAGGAATCGCAGAGGGTTCAGGACTAGATTATAAAACCATATTCGGTTTTCAGGCAGGCGAAGAAATTTGGTGGTATGCACGCCAGAGAGAGAGCAGCAGTCTTTCGATGGGATCCCGTCGGTGCAGCGGACTCGGAGCGTATAATCAGGAAGGCTTGCCCTCCCTTGTAGCCCAGAATCAAGATTTCACCATGAAGGACGGAAATGAAGCCATTCTTCACATCAAACACCAGAATTCCTCCCTGGAATCCTTTGTCTTCACCTTGGCCGGACTTGTTGGGATAAACCCCGGGATGAACAGCCATGCTGTGGCCATGACCTCACATTCGTTGCCCCAGCTGGCGAACCGGATTGATGGCCTGCCTGTGGCCTTCGTCCTCCGCAGTGCCCTTGCCCGGGAAAGCTTCAAAGATGCCATGAAATTCATCCACACTATTCATCATGCCACCGCCCAGAACTATATTTTGGGAGGGCCTAAAGAGGTGGGTTCGTTTGAGTGCTCCGCTCATAAAGTCAGCCGGTACATTCCCTATCCGGGGGCTAACCGGACCTACCACACCAACCACCCTCTGGTGAACGATGACTGGGATGAGATGTTTAAGAAATCGGCTGGCAAAGGCCAATTCGCCGGATTATCAAAAAATACAGAGAGCAGATTCGCTGCGTTTGAAAAGAGATTGAAAGATCCCGCCAAGAAGATTACTGTCGATGTCGCCAAAGAAGTTCTCAGCTCAAGGGACGATCCGGATAATCCAGTCTGCGTTGCCAGACGCGAGAAATCGCAAACGAGGGGATTTACAGGGGGATGCGGAATTGCAGTCCTATCAGATCCTCCGGAATTCCACTTTGCTCCCGGACCTCCTTGCCACACCGCATTTCAGATATATAAATTCTGAATGACTGTTTTCTTGTTTGGCATGAATATTGATCCGATATTTAACTGAAGAAGAGAACATAAAGGAATGAGATGGGATTAAGAGGGCTGCAAAAATGCATGAAGGGTGTGCTTGTCGTCAAGACGATACCCATCGATAATGACGGTACCTTTTCTCTGCTTAATGGCCATAATTTAAATCTTTAGATTCCCAGGATGTGGTTTTAAGTGGGATAGCAAAGAGCTTGACAAACACCTTCCATCATGTAACATATAGTTCCATAGCGTAACATAATAAGATATAAATGAAGGAAGAGCTGTATTATACGATTGGCTCTGTTGCCAAAGTCTTTAGGATCGTGGAACTCTTGGTGACAAAAAAAGAATATGAACTCAAAGAGCTGTCTCGGCTGCTCAACATGCAGAAAACAACCGTTCACAGGATGCTGCTCACCCTTCAGGATTTGGGATATGTGAAGCAAAATCCTCGAAATCGAAACTATCAAGCCACCATTAAGTTCTTCGAGCTGGGACAAAATGTAATAAGAAACATACAGCTCATCGATATCGCCCGCACTCATATGGTCGAGCTCTCGAAACGAGTTGATGAAAATGTGAATTTAGGGATTTTGAATGGTGTCGATGCCGTTTGTGTCGACCGGGTTGAGGGGCAAAACCCTTTAAAGGTGGACCAGCCCATCGGATCCAGGTATCCAGCTTACGTTTCCGCCTTTGGAAAGGCCATGCTGGCCTTCTTACCCGATCATGAGTTAAATCAAATATTGGGGGACCATAAAATTGTCAAGTTTACGAACAAATCACATAAAACGATCGCCTCTTTAAAGATCGATTTGAAGACGTGCAGAGAGCGCGGGTATGCCCTCGACGACGAGGAAGCTATTGCCGGTATTCGTTGTATTGGCGCACCCATCTTTGACCACACAGATAAAGTCATTGCTGGAATCAGCGTCGCAGCTCCCGCCTTCCGGCTTGATAAAAAAAGACAATCACTGACGATTCCACTAGTCAAGAAAACGGCATCATTTATTTCTAGTGATTTGGGTCGCATGGATTGAGTGGAGCGGCACGGCATAGAAACTGAATATGTGGGTATAGTGTATGGATAAAAGGAGGACTAAAGTGGATCAATTGAATTTATCGCAATCGCAAGCCCTGTTTGAAAAGTCTTCGAGACTTGTCCCTGGAGGAGTTCAGGGCGTTCGCCGCCCTTACAACTATGTTCCAGGAGAGTATCCTATATTTCTGAGCTCGGCCAAAGGGGGGCGGATAACGGATATCGACGGCAATGAGTACATCGACATGCTTTGTGCTTATGGGCCGATTATTATCGGCTATCGTGAGGAAGAAATTGATAATGCGGTCATAGATCAGATAAAACAAGGCGGTTTTTGCATGTCTCTCACCCAACCTGTCCAATCCCAGCTCGCTGAGAAACTGCGTGACGTCATTCCCTGTTGCGAAAAGGCGATATTTGCCAAGTCCGGCTCGGATGCCACCACAGCCGCTGTTCGTGTCGCCAGAGGCTATACCGGACGGAGCAAAATATTGCGTTGTGGCTACCATGGCTGGGCTGATTGGTGTGTCGAGGATAAAGGAGGCATCCCTCCCAAGCTGTACGAGGATGTCTATGGATTTGTCTATAATGACCTTGATCAAGTTGAAGACTTGATGCAGACTCATGACCCGGATGTGGCAGCGATCATCATCACACCTGTGGGACATCCTTTGGCCCAGAAAGTACAAATGCCTGAACCCGGCTTTTTAGAAGGCGTTCAAGAACTTTGTCGCAAGTTTGGTACCGTTCTCATCTTCGATGAAATCCGGTCAGGATTCCGGGTGGCCTTAGGGGGGGCTCAAGAACGCTTCGGCGTGACACCCGATATCGCGCTTTTTGGCAAAGCTATGGCCAACGGTTATCCGATCAGTGCTGTGGTCGGCAAAGCGGACATCATGGATGTTCTCGAAGATGGACGTGTGTTCATCAGTTCTACGTTTTTCGGGAATTCTCTGGAACAGGTGGCCTCCTTGAAGACAATCGAGCTCCTTGAAACCCAAAAGATACTGGATGCCATAGAAAAAAAAGGGGAGGACTTCGGTCAACGCATAACCAGGCTCATCGAAGACTCACAGCTGCCCTGCACCCTTTCCGGTATGCCCTGGATGCCCTGTTTCACCTTTGACAGAGATCCGGACAAACGCTACAAGAAGCTCCGAATGGAATTCTTTACCCAGATGATCCGGCAGCGCGTATTCATGGCGCCCTATCACCACTGCTACATCGCCTATCGACACACCGAAGAAGACCTCAATGAGGTCACCGCTGCTGTTGGTAATGCCTTTGATCATTTGAAAACGATTCTCTAACGACCCAATTTACATAAAGAATGACTTTGAGGGATGTTTTTGAAAGATATGAGAATATAAAAGCCTGCGATTGAAATGCATAGCAAGCTCTTAAAATAAGGATGACCAATGACCAAAATCTCAGATGATAAACCCAGGACGAAACGCCTGATGCTGGGGAATGAGGCGATTGCCAGAGGAGCCTTGGAGGCGGGCGTTCAGGTTGTCGCCGGGTATCCGGGCACGCCTTCTTCAGAAATAATCGGAAACCTATCTCAAGTGGGTAAAGAATTAGGCATTCATGTCGAGTGGTCAACAAATGAGATCGTGGCCACAGAAGTGGCCGGAGCGGCTGCCTACGCGGGCTTGCGTTCCATGGCCACGATGAAAAATGCCGGGCTCAACGTGGCCAGCGATTTTTTGACTCACTTCAACTTATCCGGGACAGGTAAGAATGGCGGTGGGATGGTCGTTGTTGTGGTGGATGATCCAGGGTCCTGGTCCAGTGGGGATGAGCTGGATTCAAGATGGATGGCTAAGCTGGCGATCATTCCCCTTTTGTCACCGGTAAGTCTTCAAGAGGCCAAGGACATGATGAAATGGGCCTTCGAGCTTTCTGAGGAGCATAAAGTCTATTGCTTGCTCTGGAGCTACACCCGTCTCTCTCATCGAACCGGGGTTGTCTCCCTGGGGGAGATGCCGGACACGCAGACCAGGAATACTCCATGTGAGATAACAGAACTCATTTCCAACGAAGAACCATTCCAGCAGGAAAGGCTGAAAATATCTTACAACCGGCTGGAAATGCTGCGTCGAATTTTTGAAAAGTCGAAGTACAACAGCTATTCGGGACCGGACTATCCGGACCTGCTGGTCGTCAGTTGCGGAAACGGCAGCATGTGCGCCGTAGAAGCTTTGGGCCGGATGAATCTGGAAAGCAGAGTTGGCCATCTCAAAATCGGCACGGTCTGGCCGCTCCCGGCCAGCCTCATCACCAGACACCTCGCTTCCACAGATAAAGTTGTCGTTTTAGAGGAATCCACACCTTTTATTGAAATGCATATCAAGGAGATTGTTGCCGATTCCTCAGGTTTGTCCGGCAAAATAAAAGTGATGGGGCGAAGTACAGGCCATGTTCCCAAGATCGGCGAGTTGACACCGGATATTATTTGTGAGTCTCTGGCTACTATTTTAGATGTGTCCTTTTTGCCGAGAGAGGAAACATACTCTAAAAAGGTTTCCGAGAAAAGCGAGAAAATGCTCATCCGGCGGGGAGGAGCGCAATGTCCGGGATGCCCTCACCGGGCAAGTTATTGG
>Ga0180431_10000573_pt1 | contig 52615 bp, 53 predicted proteins | sample SS_ome_11_FD_132459 | JGI IMG/M metagenome (GOLD analysis project Ga0180431, IMG submission 132459) | Hypersaline lake sediment archaeal communities from the Salton Sea, California, USA - SS_1_MS_1 metaG | ecosystem: Environmental > Aquatic > Non-marine Saline and Alkaline > Hypersaline >... | reverse complement strand
TGCCAAAGGCCTGTTCCTGCATACGAGATATAAACTCGTCGGATTCGTCTATCGCCATGACCACCTCAGTCGCGTCGATCTTCCGGTGTTCGAAAAGCCTGCTGAGGAACACCTGGCTGACGAGTAGATCCACAAGGAAGGCCCTGCCCGCAGGCAACGTGAGACCCTCAAGGCCTATCACCACGTGCTTACCTTGCCAGATGACATCCCTGACCAAGCAAAGGCCCCGACTACAGCTGAGTAGCTGGCCTGTGTTCTCGACGATGTCGACAAGGGCCTGCTCTAGCGTCTTCAGGTACTCTGCCTTGGACCCGAAGAGCGTCTGAGGTGCCGCGCGCAGAACATCAAGAACCAGGACCGGGGTGGGCCAGTGATCCTTCAAGCCGAGGTCGTCTTGGATGACCTGACACAGCCACCGCAGGATGGAGGCCAGCGGGATCCTGGCTGAAACCATCCCACATCTTGCGGCCAACGACGTAGAGATCGCCGCGATCCAGGCATCACGCGAGACGTGGGGAGGGTTCTGCAGCCCCACACGCAACGTCGTAGCGGCATCGAAGTGAAGCCAGTCGCCCGGAGCGATGCTTGGGATATCGCTGAAGTCGAGCTTCGGGTCGATAACGATGATTGAGCATCGTCTGTTCTTACTTTCGATGAGTTGGCTCAGCTTGAGGATTGCGTTTCGAAGGAAGACCGTCTTGCCCGTCCCCGTAGCCCCGCACGCCAAGAGGTGAGCGACTTCTCGTGTAGGACGCCTGATTCCGACCCGGAGGTTGTTCTCGGTCGTGCCCAGCTCGATCTCCGGCGGGCCATCGGCGTAGAGAGATTGCTCATCGGGCAGGAAGGTGACGTTGGGCGAGCGGAAGATCCGGTCAGCGATCTCAGCAACTAGCGGAAGGTACATTCTGGCAAGTTGCTCAGAGAGGAGGCCGTATTGATCTGCGCCGAGGACCTGGCCGACCAAAGGGTACCTGTCGATGTGAGGGGGACGGTGAAGGCCGTTTTGGTGGATCAGCTGGAGAAGCTGGCTTCTGAATTGGCTCATGGTTATCCGCCCTCCCGCCTGAAGAACGGCCAGAGCAGGATATCCGTGAGCGTCCGACGGGTGGCGCAGTCGACGCACCGCCAGGCCCCATCGCCCCAACGTCTGTGACTGGCGCATACGAAGACATTGCACGAGGCACACCACGCGCCGTGATTCTGGGTGGTGATCTCGCCGCAGTGGCTGCATACGGCCAGATGGATAGGCGTCGGGCCGCGCGCCATGGCAGGATGCCAGGCCGTGCCGTTGGGCAGAATCAAGGCACCCGCAATGTGTGCTTCTCGGATGCCGTCGCGCCCGACTTCCAGGAATTGGCCACCGGAATCCATGGCGAGCACGGGATTGCCATGCTGATCCCAGACGACGTACTGATAGATCTTGCGGTGTGGCGGCGGGGTGAATTGTGTGGCCATTAGAGCACCTCATACGCCAAGGGCCTTGGAGATCGTAACGGCTGCGAACACGACCAGACGCAGGGCTATGATTCCAAGGCCGACTACGAGCATCGCGATGCCGCATCGGATGATGGCCAGCGCCAGCGTTCGAATTCGGGGGCCCAACCGGCGAATCTGCCCCTGAGTCGGAGGCTTGATCCGAGGCGGTTGGAGTGTCGGCATCGAGCTGTTGAATGGAGACTGGTTCTGGTTCATTTCGGTTCCTCCTTGTAGGTTGTTGGTTAGACCGCCAATCGGTCATTGGTTGTTGATTTGCGCTATTCGATTCTCGAGCTACGTGGTAAGAGTCTGCGACGCCTTGTGCGTACGCCAGGAGATGTGCAGCGGGTGGGTCTTTCCTGGAAGAATCAAGGGCATGGGCAGTCGGTACGTAGCTCCAGAGCAGCATGCCCATGGTGGCGAAGATCACCATCACCGCCACCATGACGCCCCTCCACTCTCTGGGACCCAGCATTCTGGACATGTCAGTGAGATCCCCGTTGAACCCGGGTCCCTGGCTCGAGACCTTGCAGCGAATCGCTAGGTGCCTTGGCGTCCTGATTGCTGAGTGGTTGGCTGGCGGTCCCTGATTCATTGTTGTTCTCCCCGTCGATTGCGATGAACGCGGCGATCCTCGATGCGCCTTTCTCACTGGGCTCGAACCTGGCGCCGACGACGGCGCCGACCACAGCATCGAGGTCGATGGTCTCCCCGGCTCTAGGGTCGAAGCCGCATGCGCTCAGGAAGTCCGCTGCGGGGCCTTCGGTATGCAGGGGAAGGGGGAAGGAAAGGAATTCGGTCCTCCCCAGCTGTTCGAGGTCGAGATGCCTGACCGTGACGTAGAGTTCATCGTGCTCCTGGTCGTCGCGGACCTCGACAACGTCAAGTCGATAGGTAACTCCTTGGCGTCGGTCCGGGAAGGGCTTGATCTTCAGCAATCGTCTCTTCTTTCGGGGCATGGCAGGGCTCCTTGTGTCTTCCGACAGCGGCGGGCTTTGGTGCATTCCAAAGACGGCGGAAGCCATTTTCGTATGACGGCGAATCGGATGTTTCTATACGGGGACTACTCTTGGCCGACGTCTCGATGGCGCGAGATCAGCCGCGCGTGGGCCTGAATGTGCCAAAACGGTTGTCGGGCGGCTAAGGCCGGTGTTCAGGCATGAGGATGCGGCGTATTTCGTCGAGGGCTTGGCCGTCGCGGGTGCATCGGCTTACTGAAACGCCCAAGCGGCTACCTTCCGTGGGGCGTCTCGGGCGTTTGGTCAACGATAACTGGCGTTACGGCTTGGTGTTCGGGGCGACGGTCGGGAACTTCCGGACTCGGTCGATCCAAAGCCAAGTTCGTTCCTTCGGCCACCTGATCGCGTAGTCACCAGAAGCCCTGGTCTGGATGAACCTGTCGGGGTTTCCCTCGTGCGCCCGGCGAAAGGCGTAGACCCTCGCGATCAGCACCCCGTTCCTTACCAAGGACCCAATGCCTGTGATCTGCGCGATTTCTTCGGGAGTGAGGTAGTCGCCGGGATTGAGTTGGATGGCCCTGACGAGCGGGAGCGTAACCGGCCCGATGCCTTCCCATCCATCTTGGTGCTCGACCCACCTGCCTCCCGCTGCCCGGTAGCCTAGGACACCCCAGCATGTGGAAATGTAGTAGTCGTATGCCTGAGGTTTGTAGAGGCGGGCCTGTTTGGCTGTCGCGGCTCGGGCGATGACTTCACGGCCGTCATATCGCGTTACGTCGTACTTCTTCTCGGGCCTTGCTGGTCTGTGCATGGTTCTCCCTGCCTCCTCGCATATTGCTCGGGCCTACGCGATTCTGTCCCAAAACGAACAGGAGCCGGTCGTCTAGCAGAACTCGCTGAGTGTCTTTTAGGATCTGTGACATCACGAAGGACGGGGGTTCAGGCCTGGTGCAGACTGAGGCGGCACGGAGTGTCAGCTTGCCGTGCTCCGGGTCGGGATCGAAACGCGCCATCCTAGCGGTGCTCTGCATCCGCAGGAGGCAGGCCACCTGCGGGGGCAAATCCACGGTGATCGGCCCGAGGTCTACCGACATTGTGATGAGCCCAGAGCACAAATCGTACGTCAGACGAGCCGTGTTCCCGTTGCCGTCCTTGCTGAGTAGCACCCCTCGGGCAATGTGGTTGGTCTTGTCGACGTGGAATACCTCGAACGCCGGTCTTGCAGCGCGGACGACGCGGCTGAAGTACCTCGCTGGTGGAGAGGGATCTCCGCGCATCATCTCGGTCACTGTCACAACGCTTCGGTTTGCCTTTGGTTCTGGGCTCCCCGCTGGGTCAACGGACATTGCTCTACTCCAAGCTTGACATGGCCTACCCCTCGTTGAGCCCCGTTGGCACGTTCCGTGTCCGTCCTTCGTCTCCCGGGGGGCAGGCCTCGTCCGGGATGCCCATCAGTCATCCCTCCGCCGCTGGGCTTCCACAGGCAGTAAGGCTTTCCGGGGCTGGAGGGGCAAGAAATTCTGCTGGCGATGTCAAATTCCCAGGTGGTGGGCCGAACGATAGCCTTTACTTACGTCAATAGGGACAGATAATTAGAGTGATGAAGCCGCCCATGGGCAACGCATGAGAACGTGGCGGATGGCTCAGCGATAGGTGAGCCGGCCCTGTCGGTCTGTTGCAGGCATGTGTCCTTGTCAGTAGGCCTGCTGTCGATCAAAGCTGATGAACGGCGAATGTCAGCCTGATGAACTCGGAGATATGTTGATTGCGGCGCGCCGCGGCGACCAGGAAGCGGCATACGACTTCTACAAAGGGGCGTGCTCTGTTCTGGTCAAGTTTCTTTACGTCCCGTGGGGGGACGCGGAAGACTTGGTCCAGGAAGTGATTATCAAGGCGTTAGACCCTAGGCAGCCATTCATTAACATGGGTAGGACAGCGGCGTGGCTAAGGCAGCTAGCCAGGCGGGAACTGGTTCGGCGAAGACGTGCTGCGGTCTGGGCGCTCGAGTCGCTGAAATCGTACCCGCAATCGGCTGATTGCGATCCAGGTTCGGACGAACTCATACAGCGACTTCAGGCGGCGCTGAAGGAAGCGATCGATGGGCTGGATGAGAAGCACCGGGATGCTATCGTACTAAGAGAACGTGGACGCTCCATCAGGGAGATCAGCATGCTTCTAGGGCGCCCCGAAAGGACAATCAAACACCACCTGCGTACTGGGCGAACCAGGATTGCGCTATACCTGAAAGGACACTATCCGGAGGTATATGCGTCCTACGAATGGTATCTAGGCAGGTTTCTCGAGGTCAGTGATGAGTGAACGGCTGGTATTCCCCGAGGATGACGAAGTTCAGCTCGAGCGTGATTGCCGTGACCTCGAGCGCATCTTCCTTTCGGACTTAGAGGCGCACTGTTGTTGGTTGCGGGCAATGCGCGAGACACCGTTGTCGGTGTCGATTCCAGAGTCCATGGAGGAATGGACCGAATCCGAAAACAAGGCGATCCTACTACTTGGTCCATATCTTGCCTACAAGAAGGGCCTGGTTTCCGCTTCGTTGCTGCGCAAGCTTGCGCACGACCCCGACCTGCTGACCTCGCTTGGTAGGAGGATAGATGAGGGGGCTGCCGACGGTGAATGGCCCGGGCCGGATGTCGACGAGGTGGGTAGGTTCTCGCCAGAAGCCTTGGCTAAGGAATTCACGGATCTTCTTCGTGCCGAGCTAGCCTCGAGTGAGTCGTGTGCCCAGCCGATCCCTCCTCCGCAAATCGAAAGCTCGGGATTACGCCGCACGTTCGAAGGTGTGTGGACGCAAACACCTGGGAGGTATAGCTACGAGATTGAGGTCCGCTTGGCGGGGAGTACAACGCTTTCATTGCGTTGGAGGGACCGCACTTGGGGCAAGGTGCTCGTGGCGCCAAGCTCCTCCTTACTGCCGCGAGTGATCGCCCGTACTGGGGTGTTCCTAGTGTATCAGATTCTTGCCCCTAGTCCGATGAGGGTTACGGTAAATCGCTCTACTGAGAACCACGGCTTCGCACTTGGGTGGATGTGGCTAAGTGGCAGCCAAGACCGTATCACGGTAACGATGGAGATCCCCAGGGGGGCCGACTAGTACACGGGGGGCCGCACACCAGCGTACGGTCCTTGCTACCGCAAAGGTGCAACACTCTGAAGCGTCGCGTTGTTTGCTTCACCGAGGATGGGACAGCCTGCCTTTCGCAATAGGAGGTACCGAGCACGACCATTCGTCACGCTGCTACGATGAAACCGTAGCCCGTGGACCTCGTCAAGTGTTCTCGCTGGGCAGCTGCTCATCGTCCTACTTGACCGTGTCCCTCTTCCACTCAGGCGACGCACTAGTGAGGCTGCAGTTTGCCGTCGAGGGCAGTCCCCGCAACACCCAAGTTACCGAACAGGCGGCCGCTCGGCCCTGGTCCTACTTCGCCAGCAGCTCGCGATACTCCCTCAGCCTCCCCTCCGCCTCCTGCTTCGCAGCCTTGATCAAGGCCGCCAGTTCGTCCAAGGACAGGTTCTTCAGCCCGAACCGCGTCGCGATCGCAGGTGGACGACCGCCACGCTTCGCTACGGCTTTCTTGCGGCGCTTCTTCATGACCTTCTTCTTCTCGGGCTTCTTGTTCGCGCCGTGCGTCGCGGACTTGTGCCTCGCGAGATGCGCAGGCATCGAGAACTTCTTGCCGCAGAGGTCGCACTTCAGCTTCTTGGCTTTGGGCATGCGGGCGCTCCTGTTCGGTTTCGTGTAGTTTGCCTGTGCACGCGTGGGTCATTGTAAGGTTCGCCTCCGTCCACGCAAGACTGTCATTCTGCTGAGCTTGTGCGTACAGCGTCCAGCCTCCCAATTGAGCCTGGCCGCTGTGGCTGGGGGAGGTAGCAAGATGGATTCAATCAGAACGCTCATCCTGGAGTACGTGGATGGCAACGGCGCGAGCCACGTCCGGGAGATACACGTTGAGATACTCAGGGCCAAGCCCGGGACACCCGAACACACGATTCGGGCAAGGCTGTCGGAGGCAGTCATGGATGGTGTGCTGAGCAGGTTGGGGGACGGTTTCTATGATGTATACGCCGAAGACGAAGACATGACGTCGGTCGTATCGTATCCAACCAGGTGTGGGTTATGGGGCGACTCTCGATTCAGGGGCAATTGTGACGGGAGGCTGGTGAAGAACCTCGTCCTTAGGTATGGCGCGGCCAGCGTGGCAGATCCGATGTCGGGGTCGGATACCACGAGGGACGTGGTTGCCGGCCTGAACAAGTACAAGAAGAAGGGCATCAGGTACTGGGGCTCGGACCTGAAGCAGGGCTTTGACCTGACGAAGCAGGCCATCCCGGGAACGTTCGATTTCGCGTGGATCCACCCGCCGTACTGGAACATCATCCGGTACAGCGACAGGCGAGGAGATCTGAGTGCCTGCGAGGATTACGAGCAGTTTCGGGCGGTGCTGATGGTTTGCCTGAAGCGGTGCTACGACGCGCTGGTGCCTGGCGGCAGGCTGGCTGTTCTCATCGGCGATGTCCGTCGCAAGGGCAGGTACACAGCCATCATCAAGGATGTCCTGAACTTCCCGCACGGCGAGATTCGAAGCATCATCATCAAGGTCCAGCACAACTGCACGAGCGACCGAAAGCGATACGGGAAGCTGGAGGATCCGCCGATACGGCATGAGTACTGCGTGGTGTTCAGGAAGGCGGCGGTTGCCACCCGTATTGCTCGCGAAGCCTCGTCCGCCTGACGCAGCCGATTCCCAAGCAACGGTACCGTCACGGCCTGTTGCACCAGTATTCAAGGTGGTACCATCAACAGGCGCACGTCAGCCAGAACTGAGGAACGATGACCTTGGATTGATGGGAGGGCCGGTCAACATGCCTCGCCGTCCGTCAAAGAAACCGCCCCGTTATATCCGAGTCGAAGAGCATGCCCAGCTGGAAGGATGCTGCATAGGAACCGTGGATATGATTCCGAAGCTCCTGGTCGAACGCTTCGGCAAGCCCTCTCCGGGAGACGGTAACAAGGTGTCCGGCGAGTTCATCTTCGCTGATGAACATGGCGCCGAGTTCTACATCTATGACTGGAAGCTAACCGGCGACTACAACCCAGCATGCTCGCCTGAAAGGCTCTGGGACTTCGACGACATCGTTCAGCTGCAAGTTGGCGGATCTCCCCGAAGACGAGGGTCGCTCCGCAGGTTCCTGACTTGGTTGGACAGCGCCCTTGCTGACGGCTTGCAGTCGGATCAGGATTGGTTGGCCGCCCTTCCTGCTGGGCCCTGTCCGCCGGAAAGCCAAGAACGGCTTCTGCAACTCTTGGAGCACGGTGGTTCCAAGACGCAACTCGCCGCTCTGGAAGCCATTCGCCGGATAGGCGAGCCGATTGCTGCTCCGCAGCTCCTGATACAACTCCTGCAGCTATTGGACCTAGGGCAACCAGTTCGTCCGGCCACACTTGAGGCGATGTCTGTCTTCACCGAGTTGTCTCACTCGAGTTGGGTTCAATCATCCATCATGGAACAACTCAATAGCGAATTCGTGAGCACGCGGCGTAATGGCCTTTCGGCGCTCAGCGCTCTGGGGCCAAGGGTGTGGACCGATGTGGTTCTTGCTCGATTTGCTGAGTTGCTGACGGAGGAACCGACCGCAAAGGCAGCGCTCTCCGTAATGAGCGGGATTCTGGCTGGGCTGGGACGCACGACTCCGCCGCCTACACCAGAGATTGTCTTGCGTGTTGCCCTTCAGCTCAGCAGCCCTGATGGCGCCATCCGACGGTCTGCTGCCCACGCAGTGCCAGCATTGGGTAAGGCTGCGGCCGTTCCCGAAGTGTTGACGCCGTTGTTTCGCATGTTGGGAGAAGCGGACGTCCAAACGCGAGTCCCTGCGGAGATGGGTTTCAAGAAGCTGGGACAGCTTGCAGCAATTCCTGGGTTCCTGTCGCACCTCTGCCAATCTGTTCAGCCAGAGGACTTTCTGGTTCAGGCCAGCGCGCTGAGGGTGGTCCGCAACATCGCCAAGGCCACTGGTGAATCGGACGCCGGTCGCCGCCTCCAAGAGATCATTAGGTGCTCGAGGTCGAGGTAGCAAATCGGGCCACCTCGGAGCTCATGCAGGCGCTTGAGCCCCCGCCTCAGCAGTGCTACGCTCTCGCGCCATGAATTGTCCGTGCTGTGACAGCCCGAACCCGCTCTGGCTGCTCAGGGGCAATACCGTTGCATGCAGCGCAGGACACAGGCTCGTGATCAAGCCAGTGGGGCAGCGCGGTGATAGGGTCCTGGTACTCGTCGCCAACACGGCGGACGGCCAATACGCCAAAGGGACCGAGTTTCCCACCCCGAAAGAAGTCACTTTCCGCAAGCGGCCGGCTCGTGGGTGATGGTGGGCGAATCGTGCAGAGAAGGCCGTCGGTAGCCCAAACACAAGGCCGGCCCTGCCATCTGTCGTCCCGCCACAACCCAGCCTGCCCCGGCTTATCCCGATAGCAGTTGCGGATCACTCGGACAGTTGCTTTCCCAGAACGGTCTGGCCTTCGATTCGTCCAAAGGGACCAACAGCTGGGCGGATACAGCGAGTCCGCGGGGGGACGTCCAGCCCAGTCGACGACGCCAACAGGGCAGTCCGGTATGGGTGCGGGTACTTGAAGACGCTTGCTCCCTATCTGCCGGGGCGCACGACCAGGATCATGAAGGTATCGGGTTTCGGGATGGGACGGCCCCTCGCATCACGCTTCTTCCCCAACTCTGCCGTAGGGAGGAAGATCGTGTGTGCTGTGGGATCGATGTCCATGGTCTTTGCGCCAGGCTGTGTCTTCAGGGACTGTACGGACTCAAACTTGCCCGCCGATGTCTCCCGGGCGACGGCAAGGGTGCCATCACGGCAGCTCGCGAAGATGTAACCGTTGTCGAACCGGGTAGCATCGACGCTGGCTCCGATGGGCAGGTCGCCCAAGATCTTGCCGTCGTCAGCGCTCATGACGATGAGTTTCTGTGGGTCTCGGCAACCGACAAACAGGCGCCGGTGCTTGGTGTCCATCGACATGCCGATCGGGGCCCCGCCCGGCGCAGTTGGCCACTTGTCCAGGACCTTCATCGTCCTGGTGTCGACCACGGCGACCTGGTTCTTGTCCTCAAGGGCGACGTAGACCTTCCCCCGGCCATCGGCCACGAGGAACTCGGGCTTGCCGCTCAAGGCAACGGCGGCATCCGCCTTGCCAGCCTTGGGATCGACGTCAGGCGAGATGGGAATCATGACATTGGCGTCCCCGCAGCTCACCAGGACCTTTCGGCTGGCCGAGTCGTAGATGATGCCGTCCGCATCGTCGGCAGCCTTGATCTTGCCGAGCGCCCTATGCGTTTTGATGTCGAAGACGGTGACGGAAGCGTCGTTCCCGTCGCTGATGAAGCCACGGCCGACGTTGGGGACGAGAGCGACACCGTGGTTACGCTGTTGGCCGGGGATATCGGCAACGGTCTTGCCGGTGGCGGCGTCGATGACCATCATGTGCGTCGTACGCGGGACGTAGAGCAGCTTGCGCCCCGAATCGACCGTGATGTAGTCCCAGCCGCCTTCGCCTCCGATGTGGAAGACCTTGGCGATGTGATAGGGGCCGGCGTCGGCCGACTTGGGCGCAGCCTGCGTTTGGACAGGCGAGACAGCGAAGAGCGCGACCGATGCCATAGAAACAATGTACGTTATCTTGCTCATAGAAACCTCCGATACGTTGCGAACGCTGCTCGCCGCCACTCCCGGCAGACCCTATTCCAGGATCTCTCAGATTGCCCCGCCTGAGTGCGCTGTTGGGCGATCTGACATTGCACAGCGCCCGCGCTGTGGCAGCATAAGATTTTAGGGTAATGATGTCGTTGTAGTCCACACGAGCGACCTCGTGTCCGACCGAACCGTCGTCTGCAACGTCGACGGCAAAGGGCGCCTATTGCGGGCCCTTCCTCAGGAAGCATCGAAACGCCGCATCATCTTCAATGACCAGCGCCCGCATAGCCGTTCATCCTAGATCCGCCACCGTCTCAGTGGAAGGCCCCGGACAACATTACAGTCTTTTCATCTAGGCGTAATCCTGCCGTTAGGACTGATTCGTAGACTTGCGGTCAATACCATACGATCTGGGACCACAGCGATAACGGGCAACGACTCCGGTCAGCGAGGCCGGTGGGCGGGGGCTTTCTTGGTTGCCGCGTAGAAACCAAATCGAGGAAGGCGTCGGCAACGCATCGCTCATCGACCTCGCTGAGGTCGTTCTGTTAGGGGGGATGTTGAAGGGCGCGAGACACTGCTGCAGTCGGGCGCCCGCATGATGTTCACAGCGGCACCTGGGTACGGTAGGATGTTCAGCTGCACGTTTCCATTTGCGGACGGGCCGAGGTCATGCCCGTTGCGTCGAGTGTGATGGAATAGGGTCCATGCGGTTGCACTTGATAAACCCCGCTAACCGGCTCGTGGCGCTGGCCAAGGTCAAACAGAACTGGTGGAACCGCTACCGCAGGTGGAAGCCGCTCAGCCTTCTGGTCCTGGGAGGGCTGACCCCACCCGAGTGGGAGGTCACGATCGTTGACGAGAACGTCAGCGTGCCGGACTACGCGACCATGCCGCGTCCGGATCTGGTCGGCATTACGGCGTTCACCTCCCAGGCCAACCGCGCTTATGAAGTGGCTGCCGAGTTTCGCCGCCGGGGCGTGCCCGTGGTGATGGGGGGCATCCATGCGTCCATGTGCCTGGAGGAGTCCTCGCAGCGCGTTGACTCGGTTGTCACGGGGGAGGCGGAGGGCATCTGGGCGCAAGTCTTGGAGGACGCCCGGAACGGGAACCTGAAACGTGTCTACGCAGGCGAGCCTGCGAACATGGACGAGGTCCCGTTGGCCAGGCATGACCTGCTGCCGTCCGGATACGCCCTCGGGGCCATCCAGACCACGCGCGGCTGCCCGCTCCATTGCAGTTTCTGCACCGTGACGGCCTTCAACGGCAGGGAATACCGGCAACGGCCCATTGACGATGTCGTGCGGGAATTCGGGTTGATCCGGGAGAAGCGCGTTCTGATTGTGGACGACAATCTGATCGGCACGTGCGATGAACATATCGCCCGCGCCAAGGACCTGTTTCGGGCCATGATCCGGGCGGACCTGCGCAAGGAGTGGGTTGCCCAGGTGACGATCAACATGGCCGACGACGACGAACTGCTGATGTTGGCGTCCAAGTCCGGCTGCAAGGGCGTCTTCATCGGCTTTGAGTCACCGACGGCGGAAGGGCTGTTGGAGGTCGGCAAGAAGTTCAACCTCCACGCGGGGCGAGACTTCAAGGCCTCTGTCGATCGGATACATCGGCACAAGATCCTGGTTGTCGGTTCTTTCATCATGGGACTGGACACGGACGGGCCAGGCATTGGCAAGCGGATTGCCGACACGAGCAGCCGCTACGGGGTAGACATCCTCAACACGTTATTCCTAACGCCGCTGCCCGGCACGCGCCTGTGGAAGGATATGGAATCACAGGGTCGCATCACCGCCAACTCCTTTCCAGAGGACTGGAAATTCTACACGCTGTTGTTTCCAGTGGCCTGCTACAAGCATCTATCCTCGGATGAGATGTTTCGAGAGATGGAGGAGTGCGTCGGGACCTTCTTTTCCCTACCGCGCGTCCTACGCCGGTTTTGGGGGAACTTGTGGCGAATGCGGAGTCCCATCTTCGCGCTGGCGATTGACCTTTCCAGCAGGAACAATCTTGCCCTGAATCGCAAGACATACCGAGAATTCAGTTTGACGCACGACGTGGAGGAGTAGACCCTACTGCAAAGCATCGCATCCGAAGCCGTCGCGGTCGCTGGCGGGTGCTTTTGGGTACGCGGCGTAAGGAACGGGCTGGGTTGGGAACCCCTTCTTGTGACAGAGCCCGCCCGCGGTGCTCCGCACGTCACATCTCCACTCGAAAGAAGGAGAACGGATCATGATGTTACCAAGGAACACGCGAGACAGAATCCTGATGGTTGTGGCGTTCGCCGCGCTGTTGCTTCTTCTGGGCGTGGTTTCCTCCGAGTCCGCAGCAAAGGAGGGAGAAGGCGAGCGAAAGGTCACGGTTCAGTCATCTGAGCTTCCGGACAACATACGGCAGGCCATCCGGAAGGCCGTGCCGAACGGAAAGGTCGTGAAGATCGAGAAGGAGGTTCAGGGCGAAGACCCGGGCCAGTACGACGTGGTCATACGCCTGAACGACAAGGTGTACGAAGTCGAGATGTCTCCAGAGGGAAAGATCATCGAGGTCAAGGACAAGGCTACCGATCGGGAGGTATCCCTGGGGCAGCAGGAGAAGAAATGGACGGACACGTTCCATCATGAGGACTGCACGTTCGCCACGACCGGCAGGAACCGGTTCTTCATTCTGGAGCCCGGCTATAGGCTGGTCCTCGAAAGTCGCAAGGAGAAGGTCGTCATCACCGTTCTGGACGAAACGAAAAGGATCGGCAACGTGATGACGAGAGTTGTGGAAGAGCGGGAGGAAGAGCGCGGACAACTGAAAGAGATCTCGCGCAACTTCTTTGCCATCTGCAAAGAGCACGGCGACGTGTTCTACTTCGGCGAAGAAGTGGATATCTACAGAGACGGCAAGGTCGTGAAGCACGAGGGTGCCTGGCGAGCTGACGCAAAAGACTCCAAGCCGGGCATCATGATGCCTGGGACCATCCTCCTTGGCGCTCGGTACTATCAGGAGATCGCGCCGAACGCGAAGGACAGGGCCGAGCACATGCGCGACGACGTGACTCTGAAAACGCCCGCTGCGAAGTTCAGGAACTGCCTGCTCGTGCAAGAGACGTCCGCCATCGAGGATGAGCAGGAGTACAAGACCTATGCCCCAGGTGTGGGCCTTATCCAGGACGAGGATGGGTGCGAGGCCGCAGCCTGCCGCAACAATGCACAATCCCACCGCGATACCAGTGGACAGCAGGCGAATACTCATGAGACCAACCCCACGATTACGAGACGGCGATCGTTGGCCCGCATCATTATTCTAGCGTGAGAGACCAGCGAGGCCATATCAGACTCCCTGGCACGAACCATCCCGCTTGGGCAAACCTACCTACCATCCCAGAGAAGCTTCCACGCAGCCGAGCGACCGCCTCTTCCCATGGTTGAGAAGAGGCGGTTCGCAAAGACGAGCTGTTTCGGAGGTGGTGTAGATGGCACCTATCAAAAAGTTTCGCGCAGGAAGCATTTCTTGTGCGTTGTGGGAAAACGAAGCGACGGTGGAAGGCCGCAAGATCGACATCCTGAAAGCTACCGTCGAACGACGTTATAAGGATCGGGATGGCGCCTGGAAATCAACCGGAAGCTTCAGCAGGAACGAGATACCTCTCGTGATTTACTGCCTGACCCAGGCGTTCGCTGCGATGGTCGGCGAGAAGGGCAGTCCGGATGAGGAGGTGGAGTAGATGAGCGTGCGGTCCTGGTGCAGGGCCGCGGTTCACTTTTTCGGGCGCGTTCACAGGCGCAACAGGGAAACAGAGGGCGCGACCTTACCGAGGAAACCGTCGGCCAGCCAACAGCTCGCGCTCTGCGATCGTGGCCAGGAACCCGGGCAGCGAGTGTGGCGCTGCCGGGTCAAGGGATGCGACTTCAGCATGCCGATCGCTGAGGATCAGGTTGACAGCGTTGGCTTCTGCAAGGTGCATCATCTGGTCAAGCACCATGGATTGGCGCCGGCAGCGGTGATTGAGGCAGAGCCCGGGCTTGCGGGTGAGGTTGAGGCGTATTGTGAGGGGATGGGGTTTGGGTGGTCTGCTTGAAACAGGCCAGCTCTCGTTCCCCGGAGAGCCGCCTTGTTCTCCTGAGGTGAAGCAAGATGAACGGACTCGATGATGTGGTTTCGGTGCACGCGAAAGCGCTGTGGCTCGAGCAGCAACGTGACGAGATTGAGCGTGCGATCAGGAACGTGAAGCGCTCTACTTGGGATAAATGGTTCAGGAGGGAGTGGTATCGGGCCGCGTGGCAGATCGCTAAAAGGCAGCGCCCCGGGGCCGGCAGCAGGCGTGATCGGGGGCGAGGCCAGGCTCCGTCCCGCCCTTTCGTGAGCGGCACGAAGCCGTGGAGGTGGAGAAGATGAACGAAGGCAATGCCGCAAGATGGCAGGAGGAGAGGTCATTCGATGCGTGGTTGGAGGCTTTCGAAGATGGGCTACCGACGAGGAGGTCGACGCCTATCGGAGAGGGGTGATGCAGGATGAATGAGGAAGAAGCGCGGGAGCTGGCCTTTGCCATGCTGATGGACTTCGAGGAGGTCCTTGAGGAGTACGATGTCACGATTCCGTCTGCGGACCGGGAAGGCACGCCTGAAGAGGCCCGGCTGTACGGGACGGAGTACTACGACCTGGAGGATGCCATCACGGAGGTCCTCAAGAAGAACAACAGCAGGCGCATCGGGCTGCGAGACGCACGGCGCTTGTCGTTCCTGATTCTGGAAGAGATTGAGGAGGCGCTCCGTGAGGCCGGGTGCAGCCTACCGCCAGGCCTTCGCCAGGGCCCGTATGGCTATCCGCGGGTCGGCGAGCAGGAATGGGACCGGCTTAGGGCCATGATCATCGGCGTTCTGACGCGTTGGGGGCACCGTCCTGAACGCGGCAAGCGTGGATGGTCGGGCCCCGACGATGAGGCCAGGGCTGCGGTCGAGCAGATGCGCCAGAGGATGGCTGAGGCGCCGGCGGGGATTGCGCGGAGGGGATGAAGATGTGCGTAAGGCCCAGCTCTGAGTCCCCAACCGAGGAGCTCGATCAGGTCCTGTGGAAGCTGTTCAGGATGTGGGAGTCGTACACATCCCCCCACACCGACAAAAGCGGCAACGGCGTCGAAGAGTTCTGCCGCTGTGTGCGGGCCCGGCTTGAGAAGCTGCTGAAGGAACGGGCGGAGACCGGACGTGCCCGGCGTCAACAAGGGGTGGGACAGGACAAGGAGGCATGATGATCAACGGGAATTCGAGCCACCAAGACGTGTCCCTTTGATGTTTCCGGCGTCGGTGAATTGGCGTGAATGCGGGCGCTTTCTTCGGTGCTTCGCCATGACAGGTCGGCGAAATGCGGATAGGATCCCCACTCGCCAGACCGGGGGCCGGCAAGCGGATGACAGGGTCCTGCTGGGGGGCCTGGGGGTCGGACCCGGTGCGAGGATACGTGGAAGGGCAGGTGGGGAGTCATGCCGTTCACATGCTCAACGCGGAAACATGGGGGATTTGCCCAGAGTGTCGAGCTTGCGTGTGGTCTGATCGGCCGACGGTATAGCTCCCATGGCGCGTTTCGGTCTACCTCTGGCCTGTTGTCAATAACGTGTCTGGCGCTGATCCCTGGGCCGCTCGGCAGGTGTCATTCGGAACAGGAACAGGGCAGCAGGGGTGTTCCGGTTAGTTCGCTCTCTCACGCCGGCGACTACTCTTTCGGGTATTATCCTGACGGTTGGCGCCGGCCGCAGGAGCGCGCCCCGATCCGCTTTGCCGTCCAGACAAACCGCTACGGTCTGTTGCTGAATGCGTCGCGGGCCCGGATAGAAAGATTGGGGCCGGTTGCCGCACCTCTCGACGGCGCCCTGGCCGCCATCCAGGGTAACGAGGTGCTGGCATCATTACCTGCGGCGGAGTTGTCGTTCGCCGTTATGTGCAACGGGCGCGCATTTCCGGTCGCTTCCGGCGCTGGCATTTCGGAGCAGGTGCGGCTCTATCGGGTGGGGAAGTACCTGCAGCACTTCGACATTCAGACGGTGCAAATCGGAGGTGGGGCAACGGGCCCGGCGCTGGAAGGCGTGAACGGGTGGATGGAGGCGTACTGCTGGACCGACCGGCTGGCCGTGCAAATGCACGTATCTTCGTACCGGAATCATCTTGCGCCGGTTCAGCAGCTCGACAAGGTTGTGCTCGCCGCTTCGCTCCAGATTCCGACCGAGTACAGCATCGTCGAGGTGCTCGGCCCGGACAACGTGTGGCGGACCGCCAGCCCAGGGGATTCCTGCGAGACGGCGATTGCCGTACGAAGCCCGGCGGGTGCCGGCATTGCACTCCTTGGCGGTCCCGGCGGCGGTCAACACCTTGGGATCGGTGAGGACCGCTGCATCAGGCTGGAAACGTCTCCACTCCCGCTTCCGGCCGAGGGGCTGACGACGCTTGCCTGTATTGTCGTGCCCTCGACAGATGTCCGCCGGGACGCCGCGCGAGAGGTTCGGCGAATGCGCGCGGCGTTGGATTCCCGTCTCCGTATCCTGGCGGTGGGTATGGCCCCATACACCGACAAGCTTCGGGTCGACTACGACCCAACCAGGGGTTGGCACCAGGTCACGCTGGGCGAGAGCGCCGACCCGACGACGTTGGAACGTGTGCGCGTGACCATGGAGAATGCGGACCGTGAGCCACACACCGTCCGCCTCAATTTTGCGAAGGTCGGCGGGGCATACTCGATTACCGGAATGTCGCCAGTCCTGCGCGACGCGGACGGATATCCCATCGGACTGCCGGTTCAGATCTCCAAGAATTGGCACTGCGTACCCTCATGGTTTAGCGGCCTGACCATGATTGAGCTGCCACAGGGTCAGCATCTCGAACTGGAGTTTGACCTGGCCTATGCCTTCTGGGGTGGCGTTCCAGCGGTCTCACACGCGCAGCTCTGCCTGCTGGGGTACGGCGGCAATCAGGTCTGGGATGAGATGGCCATCGGATCGTTCGGCGAAAGCATCTGCTACGATCCGGACGTGAACCTGAATCGGTCGATGGTGGATGACATGCGGCCGCTGATGGTCTGGGGCATGGGGGCAAGCGCGAAGACAAAATGGAGCTGGACGCACAATGTTGGTGGCTGCGATTTTCTGACGCTGTTCCTGAAGGGCAAGCCGAAACGGCAGTACCTCGTACGGCAGAAGACGCTTTACAGCAGCTACGGTCCCGTTCTCACCGACGTGTCCTACGCCGGACAGACGCCGGACGGCGGGATTCAATCGCGTGTTCGCACACAGAGCTGGCAGTCGGACGACTACGTGCGAGCGCTCTACACCCTACGCTACGATGCGGTCAAAGGGGTTGATGAGATTGATCGCCTCGCGTTCTTTCAATTGGGTGCCGACCACTACAACGGGCTACAGTATCCGAAGGTTGCGCGGGGGTCGCTACGGGGAGTTGAGGAGGTTTGGGGTTCGATCATGGGGGGGCTCAAATACAGTCGCCGTGGTGAGGCGTTGGAGGGCCCATTGCCATGGGTCGGTCTGTACGGTGCACGCAAGACGCCGAAAACGGGTTTTGACAAGGCCGACCAGGGCGCTCTTGCCAACAAGGCGATGATCGTCCGCAGGTGGAATGCGAAGCTGAACGGGGCTGATTGTCCTCTGCCGCACTACTCGGTCTACGGTTCGGCCGACGGGGTCGCGAGTGTTCTGGTAGAGCTCTCTCCTCCGAAGGGCGTCGAGCATTTGAAGCCGGGCGACTTCCTGGACGCGCAGGTTGAGGTCCTTATCCTGCCTCAGCGGGCGGAGGATTACTACGGGCCGAACCGCAACCTGATCGCGGCACTCAAGGCGCGCCCGGAAGGTTGGGCCCTGACCCATCGCGAGGCCGCCTGTTCGAACATCGACGTCAAGGCCCGGGTAGGAACGGTAGAGCAGGCATGGCCCGTACGAATTCGCGCCGAGCAAGGTCGACGAGCAGAATTCACGATCACCGGTGGCGTTGGTTATACGCCGATTACGATCACCGGGGCGGCCGACTACCGTACGTTCAATCTCCAGCGACTGCGGGGGGATGGAGAGGCAGAGGCGATTCCCGAGTCCAAGGGAGGCAGGGATTGGTGGCAAGCGCAATTCGATTCCTCGACCGGCAACTGGGAACTGACCTTCACGCTGTGCCTCGACACGCCCGAAGATAAGCGAGGGCCACGGACGTTTCTTTGGACGTTGGCCTCGAATCCTGCATCAAACGGCGGGATCGGGCGGTTATGAGAGGGCTTTCGATTCGCGGCGGGAACCTCTTGAAGTCGAATCGGTCCGGAAGTGGACCGAAGGTGTTGACCGCCGCTACGAGAGAGCTGTGGAAGCCAAGGCCCTTCGGTTCTGCGCGAGACGAGGGTTCCTTTTCGCCTACCCAAAGGGATTCGAGCTGTTTCCAAGAAGGGTCCTTTGGAGCCCGTGGTGGGGGACCTGGCGGTTCGCCTAGGCGTGGGCGAACCGCCAGAAGAGCGGTGCAGCCGGTGGTGTCAGAATGAAAGACGATACGGTGTTGAGGTTCCAATCCCCGCGGCGTTTGCCAATCGTGCTGGTGGACGGCGTCGACTGGTTCGTTGATGCTCGGCTCAGGCAATTCAGGGAGGTCACGAATCCTCACAACTTTGTTGATTTCAATTCCGAGGTGGGTGGAAGAATGCTGGCTGAACGGCCGCGTTGGGGGGACTGGGAGCATTAGGCCCGAAAGGGCCGGATGCGTGGGGCCGGGCAAGGGTAATGCTTCGGGGCCACGCAGACCCCCGTCGTAAGTCCCCTGCAGGGTCGGCTTCGCCTAAAGGCTTATCGAATGGTTCGCTCAGTAGTAGGCGAACCGCCATTAGGGGCTGCAAGGCCGGAGGTGATACCGTGAAACAAGCAATCGAAAACGTTGCCGGCAACTTTGACCTGGGCGAATGCTTTGCCGATGTCAGATGCCGCCATGGGCATGTCTCGAGGTTGTTCAACATCGGCAGAGGTCACTACGTTGCGTGCGACACGTGCAGGACGTTCGTCTTCGTTGGAAGCAATCTGATGAGCTCATGGCGCGAGGAGCAAAGGGGGACCTGGCAGCGCAATCGCGACAGCATAGAGGGATACGAGGAAGTCCGGGCGTAGAGACAATTCCCTGGCCTCTGGCCTTTTTCGGCGGTGGTTCATTGAGGACCGGAAGGAAGCCTTACGGGTCATGGTTGACTCCGGGCCACGCAGACCCCTTATCGTAAAGCTTTCCCCTTCGGGTCGGCCTGACGGCCTAAAGCTTTATCGAGGGGTCCGCTCACCGGCCCTCCGCTGGCATGGTTGAGTTGCGTGGCGGTTCGCAAGAGAACGGGCGACCCGCCAAATGAGCGGTGCAGCTCGGAGGTATCAACATGAAAGGTACAAACGAAGACGAAGGTGAGTGCGACGTCGACGGGTATCCGGTTTCGGCTTTGCTCTCGTCTGAGTGCAGGAATCCGTACGGGAGCGTTCCCGGGCTTGAAGAGGATGAGTTGGCTGACCCGGATGAACTGGAACGGCAGGTCTACCGGGATTATTTCGAGCCGGTTTTAGAGCTGCCAGTGCGGGGCAGACGTGCGTGGGTACCATGGGCGGTTGACGGCACAGGCGGTCTAGACTGGGGAGCGTTTGGCACGGTGGATTTCCAGCGGACGATGCCGGAGTTCGACAAGGCCAGGTACAAGGCCGAGAAGCTTCGCGAGAAGCTCAAGGACGTGCTCATCATGCTCGGCATCGTCAAAGAGCGGCTGCCTGGCAAGGCGAAGGACCTGGTGCTGAAGCATCTGAAGATGGGCGTGATTGGCCTGGACCACATCACGAACGGGGACATGCTCGATGTGGCTCAGTTGTACCTGAAGGCCAGGCGGCTTCAGAGGGAGATTGAGGAGTTGCGGGACGCAAGCCGGGCCTGGCGGGGACGGCAGAGAGCCAAGATGCTGGCGTGATTCCGGGAAGCTCATAGGTCTCGGGAAGGGCTCGCAGACCCGGCCAGGGGGTGAGCCGGTTCTTCTCGGTTCTGTGTTGGAGGAGTTGTCACAGGATGCTGCAGGCAATCTGTCGCGGGCGATGATTCGAACGGTGGCGGCACAAGTCAGGCTGACCTATCTGCTGGCGGGAAGGGCTTGAAGGGTGGGTGAGGACCGTAGCAAAGGGGTTCTGTCGAGGGATGAGTTGGTGGCAGGAGACGGGTTCTTGTTGGGATGCGTGAACGCTTGCTCTGAGCAAGCGTTGGCGGGCATTCATCCTTCGGATTCAGCCCACCTGTCCGGCCCTTCGGGCCGGCGGGGCCGGGGGGAAAGCATGTTGATGAAGGGGGCGGTGAGATGGCATGTTTGTACAGGGAGGCGGTCATGAAAAGGCTCTCTGGCATGCCGGGCAGTGGAAGAATGTGGCATGAGAGGTGATGGTGTTCTGCAGAAGGAACGGGGCTGAATGGGGACGTGTGAGGACGAGAAGACGGGGAGGGAGGACGGTCGAGGGGGTAGCGGGGACAGGCAAGAAAGGGCGTTTTGGGGATTTCTGGAAAGCGAGTCTGACAAGTGACTGCAATTGGGTGAGTTGTGAGTGAGATAGAGTTGGGACTAGGGGTATATAGCAGGAAATCCGAGCTGGAGTCCGAGCCCCAAATCGACTCCATGGCCGGCCTCAGGCGTCGAGAACGTCCCGGCAGCTGTCGGCCAGCCAGCGCTCGAACGCGATGCCGGCCTGAACCGCTTCCCGATCCTGGGCGCCCCCTTTAACGAGCTCAGAAGCGAGCGCCGCCAGCCGCCGACGGGCGCGGTTTTCGATCCCCATCAAGAGCTGATTCCTGACCGTGTCCATGTACCTCACCTCATGGGCTGGGAACCCGCGTCAATTCATAAACCTTCCGCTTCGGCGTACCCACTCGGCGGTGGCAACGGCACCGCAAAGCTTAAATAGGAGTACCCCGTTACCACCCCCAAGTGAGCCCTTCGGAGGTGGTCCAATGAATCCTAGCATTCCCCCAAACGGCCCCCAAAACACCGGGGCCTACGTACCGTACTTCTATCAGTCAGGGCTCTATCTGTGGCACGATCGACCCCGCCATCCTGTCCCGGCGAGCCCCTCAGCACGTACCTACGCAACGTATGATTTCTCGTCAGATGGCCGCATTACGAGGCCCTTCTCCTACCCCCAAAACGTCGAGCAGGTCATCGCTCGCGGCTACCTGGCGATCCCCCAATCGGATCCCGAGACGGCCATCTTGACCGACAAGGGCCACACGTCCTGGCTCGGCCTGGATGACCTGATCGGCCAGGTTCGAAGACGCTACGAGATCTACCAGACGAACATGGAGGGCATCCAGGAAGCCAGACTCTCGTCCGCCAACTCGATGCATTCGGTTATCGCTTCTCGTGGCAACGTCGCGGTCAATAGCCGCGAGGCCTACAGCATCAACAAGTCGCTTCGGGAGCTCTATCAACAGGAGAGCGACGAGCGCGTCCGGCTCTGGCAGGACGTATCGAAGCTCAGGCTGCTGCTCCCCGAAACCGCTCAATCGTACCTCTCAGCGCACCGGAAACTGTCGATTCTCGGTGCCCCACCGGGTGATGCCCCATGATGCTCCGGGCGCAGGAGCTCTGCCGGAAGCTCAAGCCTGTTCTCGGTGCAAAGGTCGACCGATTGTGGGCTGCGTACCTGGCGGAATCCGAGCTTGGAGGAAAGGCCGACATCGAGCAGACGCTTGAACTGTTGGCAGCCAAGTATCTCGGCCAGAACTACGAACCCGATCGAAATCCGTTCCCACCCCCGAGCAGGCTGTTCGCTACCGCGGGGGATCTGCCCCTCGGCAAGATCTCTTATGCAGATCGAGAGCTGTACCCGTTCTCGCTGAAGAGCGGCAGGTTGAAGGAGCATCTTCTAGTTGCCGGTAGATCTGGATCCGGTAAGACGAATCTCACATTCATGCTCATGCTGGGGATGATGAAGCAAGGCATCAAGGTCCTCGCGATGGACTGGAAGCGAGGATACCGGGACCTATTCTCGCTCGAACCCGGGCTCCGCGTGTACACGATCGGCCGCGATGTCGCGCCGTTTCGGTTCAACCCCTTGATCCCTCCACCAGGCTGCGAGCCGCACGTCTGGGTCAAGCTTATCGTCGACGTGATCGCCGGTGCCTACCTCGGCGGGGAGGGCGTCATCAGTCTTCTTGTCGCCGGCTTGGACCACCTGTACCGAGAGATGGGCGTCTTTGATGGTACCCCCACGCGCTGGCCCACGGTCCAAGACCTGCTCGCGTGGCTTCGTACCGTCAAGCTCAAAGGCAGGGCTGCCATGTGGCAGGCCTCGGCCGAACGAATCCTCCTTGCGATGGGCTACGGTGAGTTCGCCGCAGTCGTCAACACTCAGGACAACTCCCATGTCCGCGAGCTTCTCGACCACAACGTCGTCCTGGAGATGGACGGCCTGTCGAGCAATTCGGACCGTGTCATGTTCTCCGAAGCCCTCACGTTGTACCTCTACCGCTACCGTTTGGCCCAAGGCCCGCGAGACCAGCTGACCAACGTGATCGTCCTGGAGGAGGCCCACAACCTTCTCCTCGCCAAGCAGCTTGGCACCAAGGAATCCATCCTCGAGACCTCGATTCGAATGATCCGACAGTACGGCCTCGGCTATGTCTTCGTGGACCAGTCGGCTTCCTTGCTCAGCAAGGTGGCGTTTGCCAACAGCTACGCGACGCTCGCCCTAAGCCAGAAGCTTCGGGCTGATGTGCAAACGATGTCGGGTGCGATGAACTTGACGGACGAACAGAAGGACGCGCTCAAGACCTTGCCCATCGGTTCCGCGGTCGTTCGGCTTGCGGACGAGCATCCCGAGCCGTTCCTTGTCAGAATCCCCCGTTGCCCGATCCGGGAGGGCTCCGTGTCGGATTGCGAGATCCGGCAGCGGATGTCAACCTATCTCGGCGATTCCACGCAGCAAAACGCCCCCGAGAACCAGTCGACAGCAATTCCGGCCGTTCCGTCCTCAGATAGAAAACCTGAAATCATGATGAAGAAGAACTCCCACCCACCATCCCCCAAGGAAGCTATCGTAACCGCACCAAGAGGAGCACCGACGACAGCTTCCGGTACCGATCCACCCACGCCAACACTATCCAGGGAAGCGACACGCTTCTTGTCAGATGTAGCCAGCCGGCCGCTCTCGACAACGGTCTCGCGGTACCAACGGCTCAACCTGTCCCGCCGCCGTGGCAACGCCATCCGGCAGGACCTCGTCAAGGCTGGCCTGATCGAATCTGTACCCATCGCCACGCGCGCTGGTCAGGTCGTCTTGTACCAGCTGACCGACTACGGGCGGTCGTTCTGCTCCGACGTCGGGATCGATCCCGGTCCCCCGCCGCGCGCCAGTTTGGAGCATTCGTACTGGGTCATGAAGGCCGCGCGGCACTTCGAGAACGAAGGTTACGAGGTCGCCCAGGAGCACGCCGTCCGCGGCAACGGCACCGTTGACCTCCTCGCCGAGCGCCCTGGCGACCGCGTCGCTGTCGAGGTTGAGACTGGCAAGTCCGACATCAAAGGCAACCTTGGCAAACTTCAAGCCAAGGGCTTCGATCGGGTCGTCTTCGTGGCCACGTCGCCCGCAGCCGTGAGCGCTTGCAGGAAGGTCATCGATGGTTCTGCGCCCCGCGATGAACTTGCCGTTGAGCTGCTGACCTGGCTGGATGTGTCCTAAACCGCACTGTACCTGGCGCCCCATCATGTCGGCGAGCGGCTCGGCTGTAATGATCTCTTGGCACGCGTAATCGGCGATTTCCTGGCGACAGCAGGAAATCATCCGCACGTCGTTGGGATCGTCGACGTTCCGCCGTGTGTTCGATTTATACTCAAGTGAAAGCCCTGACGGCGAGGCCCCATCTACTGAGGTCGGGGGATGACGGGGTGCCTGCGATAGCGGCACGCAACTGCCCATCTGACAGACTTAGGGCCTCGCCGATGGGATTCCTCGTTCCGAGAAGCGCGTCCCGCTTGGTCTGACGGTTCAGAAGGGAGGGCAACCATGAAGGGCTCACCGGAAGGCGGAGTCTCGGTACTGCCGAGAATCCAAGGCGCTCGTCGACGTTCTTCCGTACCGATTGTCCACCACGTTGTCTTCATCTGCGGGCTCTCATCCGCTGGCAAGGACTCCTTGTTGTCACGCGCAGCCGTACTGCGCCCGTTGTCTCAGTGTGGCCGCTTCCTGAGCAAATGGACCACCCGCGGTGCTCGGTCCTCCGAGCGCATTCGCTCGGACGGCACCAGCCTACCGATCCCCTATGGCATCAAGACCGCTTCCCACCACCAGCTTTCCTCTCACGGAGCGTACTTCGGCTTCTTTGCCAAGTACGGCAACCACTACGCTTTCTCCCGAGCCGAGCTCATATCCTGGCTCCGCATCGCCTCCCCGAAGCTTATCGTTGGCATCTACAGTGGAATCGATTGCCTGGTATCGATCCGGCAGGAGTCCGGGGCACTCTTCCACGAGATGACGGTTGGGGCTGCCAAAGGACGGATGCGGCAGATTGTTCGGGTCCAAAGCCATTGGGCTCTCGTGGACGCACCTGCTGACCAATGCCTGGAGCGCGTGGACAAGAAAGGGCTTGATGAACGGACCTCCCGTTTGAAGAAAGATGCCATACGTCGAGAGGCCGAACTGATTCTATTACTGAAGAACGAGGGGTTCTTCGATGTCGTCATCGACAACTCGGCCGGGCGCTCTCTGGATGCGGCGGTTCAGGGCTTCGTTGAGTTCCTCCGGGGCCTCGAGGTGCCGTGCCCGTAAGTCGCGAATGTAGGTCCGGCCTCACTAACCATCCCCGATGGCGGCCCGGATCGCCGGGCAGCGAGCCAACTTCGTCCATTTGCCATCAGTCTATCCATAATCGGTCGGCATCGCTCGATCTCCGCACACGCACCGATGTGCGCTCGCGTGCTGCCCCGCTTGGTACACCTTCCTGATCAGCTTCTCCGGCCAACTCGGCCCCCTCAACTGCTCCGGATAGACGAACAACGCTGGGATCTCGTTGGCGCGATAGACCCGCTGCTTGTGGCGAATCCCGGCCAGGTACTCGGGCACATCAGGCATGCCGGCGTACTCGATGACCAGGTTGTTCAGGCTGGGAACCGTATAGTCGGGATGCCAGATCTTGTGCCGGCCGCGGTCGTAGATGAGCGTGGGTTGCTCGTAGAGAAAGGGCAGCCCGCACCGGTCCAACAGGCGCCCGACCTGGGCCTCGCCGCGGGATCTGTAGGGCGGTTCGTGCGGGCCGAGTTGGTCCTCGAGCCGAGCCTTGGTGGAGCGAATCACGCACGCTTCACCTCGCGCGCTTGCTTGGCGATCCGGAGACCCGTGGACAGCAAGTGTTTCTCGGTTCGCTCAATCGTTCGGATGAGTCTGGCGTTATGCCTTTGGAGCTTCTCGGCTGCTTCGATGACGGCCGGGACATGTTGATATTCGTGATTGGCCAGGTGCTGTTGGGCTCGTCTTGTGAGCTCTCGGATCCGTCGCTCGTTCTCGGCCACGGCCTTGTCCAGGCGCTCGATACGGACGTCGAGCTTGAGCTCTTTGTACCGACGCTGAAACTGGATCGAGAGCTTCCGCTTCTCCAACGGCGGCAGCTTGCCCGACACGTGCTGTAGCTCCTCCATCTTTGCGGTGTGGCCGTTTCGGATCTGATGAGCCTTGGCACGGAGCCTGGCCATGCGCTCGGTAAGCCAACCTTCCGCCGGCAGCATGCGTCGGAGCTGGAGCATGACGTCGCCGGCGCCCTCCGGCCTTTCGAGAAGCGTGGAGGCCTCTTTGCGGGCGCGCTTGAAGCCTCGTGTGAGTCGATCGGCCACCGCTCGGTCCTCATAGATATCACTCATGTCGTGACGGATGTCACCGAGGTCCGCGGAGTTCGGAGAACTGGTCGGCCCTCGCCGGTGCATGAGAAACGCGATGACGCCGACGCCCAGCACGATCGTCACGATGGTCTGCAGCGCTCGCTCATCAACGGGCCAGTCAATGCCGATCATCCATCCGATGAGGATGCTGGCTCCGAAGGCGATGCCCGCTCCGGCCCAGCCACCGCCGACGTGACGGATGGCCTGGTACAAGACGCCAGCCAATAGGATCATCGCGAAGCCGGCGGCCAGCGGACCCAGGTCCCGGATCGACCTGCCCGTTTGGTACTCCCACCACACCAGGCCGATCGAGAGCGCTAGGCCGAGTGCAGCGGACATGGCGATGGCGGGACGCTTGTTCCCGAAGCGCCTTTCCAGAACGGCGAAGACGACGGCAGTGAAGAACGTGAACGCCAGGACGAAGTCAGGCAGGTAGGACTCGAACAGGTCGTGGTAAGGGAACCAAGTGAAGGGGAATCCGTATGCCATGGGGCCTGTGTGGGGCCCGGAGTATTTAAGCCTTTCGGCTGTGTAGGCCAGGCAGGCTTCGCGCCGGAACGCTTGCGCGACATGTATTGGATCATTCGATGTGCGTAACCTGCCAACCTTGTTGCGAGAGATATTCCGCGATCAGCGCGCGATGACACCTGGCGGGATCGCGCTCGGCACACAGCAAGCAGATGGGCGTGGGGAGTTCGAGAAGCCTCCTGGTCAGTAGCTCGCCGGCGAGTTGAAGGAGGCGCTTGTACGGTGATTCCCAGTCTTCGTGTTCGAGGAAGATGTTGCCGAGTTCCGGAAGCGAGCGGTAGGTGATGGTCGCGTCGGAAAACGTCTTCTCGATGCCCCTGTCGGCAGATCGCGCCTTGACGAAGGCGCCGGAGTAGGCTCGGTCGGGGCGGAGCCTTACATCGACCACGGTCTGGATATCGTTCCGCACAAGGATGGCCACGAGATCCCGGGGCTCTCGACCGCCGTAGCCGATGGTAAACAGCTCCATGTAAACTCCTCCACAGCAGCCTGCCGATTCTTCGCGTCGCGCGGCATCTGCCATGTGCGGTGACGGCCTGATACTAGCATACTGCCACGCGCTTCCCTGGCGATGACGCCCCGGTGACAGGAGGCACGTATTAGGGAAAGGGCGTTGGCTGCTGAGACGCCGAACCGCTACCGGTCGGACTTTTCGTTGATCGCGGTCGGGGGTGGCGGTAAGATTGTATACGGTCGGTCCAGTTCGCCTATGTTGCGTGCTCTTGAGCATTTGGGAGAGGAGCCCGGTTGCCTTGTCGCGCGGAGCCATTCAGGTGGTGGGCACCTTGGTCGGTCTACCGGCGGCAGCCGATCCCTGGTTGGCAGAATATGGCTTCTGGCTCGGAGGGGGCGATGCTCTACAGAAGCGATCACGTCTTGGTCACAAGCGGTGCGCCACTGCTTGCATCATGTGGTGGATTTCCGAGCGCCGTTGGGTTACCCGTGGCGGCGGCCAGTCTGGTTGACCTGCGGCCTCAGGGCCGTAGCGTTGAGGTATTCTGAAAGGGTAGGACATGCTCTGCTTCGATGTGATTCGTACCGGAGCTTTGATAAGGAGCGCCATGATGAGCGGTGATGGTATGGTTCGGGATGTGCCTAGGAGTGTTCTAGGAAGAGCTTATGATTATGCTAGAAAGAAAGTCTCAAGGACAATTACTGGCGCTAAATATGCAGCAGCAGGACTTGCGATTCTCACTGCATTAACTGCTATAGAAAAAGCACACGCTGCTCCGCTTGGCGATCCATTGCTTTCATTGCCAGCTGAATCAATTCCAACTGGTGGTTTTGCTGCACCAAACACAACTCTTTATGGTAATCTGACAGGCGCAGACGGTGATGTTACTTCTCCAATCTGGTACTTAGTTACAGATGACGGTTATATTCACACATGCGAAGGGAATAACCTGAAACCGGGTGTTGATCCAATATTTACTGGTGTAACAGGTGCCTCTGGAATTTGTATAACTCCAAATGGATTAGCAATAAGCCAAGGCACAGACATCTATGAAGGAAGAATTGTCGGCGGAGCATGGATCCTAGACGATATTGTAGGTTTAACAGGCTTCACATCAGACACAACAGATGTTGACTGGTTTAATGGCAGTTATTTTGTGAGTACTTTATCTGATGGAATAAGGAGAGTTGAGAGTGATGGGAGCACTACTCATGTGGGAAGTGGAACTGCTTATGCGGTTGATTTTATTGGATTTCTTCCAAATACATATGATAATTTAATGCAGCAACTTACTGGTGAATTTTTCAATAATGTGGATGAACAAGGTAACCAGATTGGTGGATCAAAAACTGTGGACATGAACAATGTCACAACAATTCAAGCTGTCGCATACTATAATGGAGGAATGGCAATTATCCAAAAACCTGGAGTAAATATTCATAATCCTCTAGCATACCACCAACATATGGCACCAACAGTTGTATTATATAATCTCTCGGCAAGCGAACGTAACGGCACGATGGGCAACATCGAAGTCTACCTCTATGGCGATCCCAATCTCGTGGAAGACCCCAACCTGACCATCGCCGTTCGGTCCGGAGGACAAGCCACCTTCACCGCCGTGCCCAATCCCGACCGCAGCTTTCGCCACTGGGAGATCTACGACAATCCGAACCTCGCAGGCGACGCGAACTACGCTGACATCGACTCCAACAACCCCATGACGATCACCATCGACAGCGACATGCACGTCATCGGCGCCTTCAAATGCGGCAGCGGCCTCGAAATGGGCCTGCCCCTGCTGGCCGCCCTCTGCTGCATGAGCGTTCTGCCGAGGCGACGTCACTTATAGAACCAAACCCGCACACCCATTCACTTGTCAATAGAACGTAAGTCTATGTAGTTATCGGCATTACGTCAAGCTCTGCATCAGTAAATTTGCCGATGCCGGCTCGACGGCCAGCCCGCCAACGGTCTGTCCTACTGACCACCCCGAAGGGGCCAACCCCCGGTCAGCCGAGCGGCAATCCCACCCGCCCACCCGATGCCAAGGCCAGGTGCTTTTCTTAGACCACTGGCTTCTCCTCCCCTGCTCCGCTCGACATGGGACTCGATCAGCATTCACGCAAGCTCAGCGAATGGATGAGCTGAGCTTGCCCTTGAGAGGCACGCCAGCGGAGGTGGTTGAAATGAAGAGATGTGTAACTTGCGGTCATTGGGCGCCGGACTCAGAGTTCCTGGCCTACCAGTGTGACCATTGCGAGAGGCTGCAAGAGATCGCCTCAGCGCGGTCGGAGGTGAGAGCATGAGACCCTGCGGCGTTTGCTTGACGCTGTACCCGGGCATCTGTCCAGAGGCAGACGACATCTGTCTGGAGTGCAGATCGGAGGATGACTGGATCGAAGGTGATCACGTTGACTGGGCCGCGTGCTGAGCGTCAAGCCGCCGACCGAGCAAGGGGCTCAGTCTTGGCCGGCTGTGACCGATGCCGGATGCTGGCGCGGTGCCCCGTCATCAAGAGAGCCGACGGGGCCCGGAACGCGTGCGTGGGCTTCCGTTCGGCAGAGGAGATTCGGTGGCGACGTCGCATCTCAGCATGGTGACGTGGTCAAGATCGTCACCCATTGCTGTGGAAGTCACGGGCAGAGGATATGGCTACCACTGGCGGGGGGCGCGAAAGGTTTAAGTAAGAGCCCGGTTTATGCGTGGGGTGGAGTTGATGCGTCTCTATGAACATCGCGGCCTACCTCCGTAAGCGGAAGGAGCACCTTGGCGAGGAGTCGAAGCAGGTGAAGGACTTCTCGGTTTTCGATTTCAACTACATCCCCGACCAGCCAGTGATGCGGGACGAGGCGAGAGCGCTCATCGATTCGATGCTCCGATTCGAGATGACGGGCATCGCCACGCATCAGGCCGTCATCGGCAGCCGGGGCTCGGGCAAGACGCTGATGCTGAAGTTCCTGCAGCGGATCATCCCTGAGCAGACGGGGCTATCGCTGGTCTACGCCAATTGCCGACATCACAATACAAGCTTCAAGGTCCTGTCGCATCTGCTGGGCGGTCGGACATCCGGGGCGAGTATGACGGAGCTTTATCAGCGGTTCCTGGGCAAGCACCCCGGCAAGACGGTGGTCGTACTCGATGAGGTCGACCTGATGAGCCCGAAGGACAAGCGCCGCGAGATCCTCTATATGCTGAGCCGCAGCGAGCAGCCGTACATGGTCATCATGCTGTCGAACAGCCCGCACGTGCTCAAGCAGCTCGATGCGGCCACGCGGAGCAGCCTGCAACCGGAGCTGGTGCACTTCCGCAACTACGATGCCGAGCAGATCGGGATGATCCTGCGAGATCGCGCCAAGCGGGGACTCAGGGCCTGGGACGACGCCTCATTGGCCGAGATCGCAGCCCTGACCGTTCGCAAGACCAATGCGGACGCGAGAGTGGCGATCAAGACGCTCTACTACACGATGACTGAGTCATCGGGAGAGGTATCGGCTTGTTTCGAGAAGGCCCGGCGGGACATCGTGGTGGATGTGGTCAACGACCTGTCCGACGCGAACTTGATGATCCTCTGGGCGGCGGCTACCGGCAGAACCGACCTGGCCAAGGACATCTATCAACGATACTGCCGCTTGAGCCAAGCCCAGGGCGAGAAGCCTTTCAGTTACGTCTACTTCTACTCGAACCTGAGCTACCTCCAGAGCGTGGGGCTGGTGGCGCTGATTTCAACCAAGGTCGCCCGGGCCTACACGAACCGTGTCCTGCTGACGTTTGACCGGTCGATAGTGGAATCGATCTACCGGCTTCGCTTCGCGGGGGGGTAGGGGGCGGAGTTTACGCGTGGGGGTTCGCCTTGCGTGTGGTGTTTGTACGGCCTATTCCTTTCTGTTGCCACTTGCCGGTGGCCGGCCTCGCTCCACCTTCCTTCCTTCCTTCCTTTCCTTCTATATTGAAAAGAAATGAAAAGAAGAAAGAAGAAGCAAACCACACACACAAGACCCAGCTGACGCGTTAACTCACCCCCCTCTACTGTTCAAGGGCGCCGTGTGGTTGCCCCGCGCCGGAAGAAGCGCGGGAGATCGATCCGCATCACGCCTGTGTCTCGGGTTTGTCACGGGGGCGTGGTGGGCAACGCTTATATACCTGGGCCCCTTCCGTGTCCCGTGAGGTGATTCAAACATGGGACGACCGTACAAGTGCCCGTATTGCGGGGGCAGGACCGTCAGCAAGGGCGTTCGCCGTACTAAGACGATGGGCGAGCGCCGTGTCCGGCGCTGCAAGGCCTGCGGCCGCAAGTTCACACCGAAGCATCAGAAGCCGATCCTGGAGGCCCAAGAGGACCAGGCCGAGCCTGCAGAGCAAGGTCTCGAGGGACCTCGACCGATCGATGGTCCATGATCTCGCTAGCTATGCGGCTATCGGAGGACGTACGCAAGCTCGTTGAGAGGGTAAGGGCCTTCTACTACCAGGTGATGCTCTCGCGGCATCGATGTCCGGCCTGCAACGGCTCGCTGGCCATGACCGGCGAGAGCCGGTGCAGGTGCCTAGACTGCGGCAGGGAGCTGGATCCGACCGTTGCCTTTCAGAAATGCGAGGCGTGCGGCGGCGGGCCCCGAATCAACATTCGCCGCTACGCTTGTTCCCGATGCGGATCGGACGTTCCCTCACGGTTCGTCTTCGATGGCCTGATCTTCGATGCCGAGTACTTCCGCCAGAGGATGGCCGAGCACCGCGAGCGGAAGCGCGAGCAACGCGAACGCGTGCGGCAGATGCTGGCTGCGAGCAGATCGGAGAGCATCCTGACGCCCCAGATTGAGGGATTGACTCCGGACCTGCTGTTGGCCCTGGACGGGCTGACGGCTGGGCCTGAGCCATGCTGGATGCCCGAGCTAGGCAGCCGGTTTGACCTGAAACGCTACGAGAGCCACGTAAAGGTCCATATTGGGCCGGCCGTTCGCGGATTCGATGAGATACCACCTCTCAGTGAAACGCCGCGTTTGGACCGGATCTGGCGCTTCATCGCGATCATCTTCCTGGCCCATGCCGGCATCCTCGAGATCCGGCAGGACGGGCCATCCATCATGGTGAGACAACGTGAAACTATCACAGAAGGACCGGGAGTTCCTGGAGAAGCTGAAGGAGCTGATGAGCACGAAGGACCTGTGGGTCGAGTTGAAGCCTGACCGGCCCAGCTACATAGTGCTCAAGGGCACCTACGGCCAGAAGGTTCACGACACGTTCCGCATGACCCGCCAGGGCGTCCGCTGGCGGTTCTGGCGCGTCATCAATGACGCCTACATCTCGGCTTTTTCCACAATCTTGTTCGTAGAGAAGGTCTTCGGCACGCAGCTGCGCGACCACGCGATCCGCATCAGCAAGGAACGGTACGCGCTCCGTCAGGAGGCCAGAAACAGCTTCCAAAGTGCAGATTCGCTCATCTCTCGTCGACAACCGGACAAGAGATGAGCTCGCCGCCCTGGCATCGAAATGACAAGTGAATTACCCTCCCAACACGTTCCGTTGGTGACCTTCAGAAACCGCCTTCCGAGCGCCCGGTTCCGCGTTGAATGTGCCTTCATGAACACGATCTGGCCCGTCTGACCAGGTTTTCGGTGCAAGTCCATTTTGACGGTAACCTCGGTACCGGATTTTAACATCGCTCCGTTCAGCAGGCCCCGCGGCGAAGCCCATATTCACACTCAGAACCACCCCTCAAAATGACATCCACGAAGATCGAGCTTTCACACAACCGAATCAGGCGGCTTACCGACCTGTCAGACTTGGCCGAAGTGCTGTTCCCGGGCAACCGGAATCAGCAGCATGCCTTTCTTGTCGTCTGGCTGGCGCTTAAATGGGCCGACCAACACATAGTGCCCAACTTGATGGACGCGGCCCGGGAGCATGGCGTATCGCGCCGAACACTCGAACGTGTTCGTGCCAAGATGCGCTGGCTCGGCTTGATCGATCATGTCTCACGCTTCAACGCCGGCCACGGCTACCGCGAGGGGTGGGTGCTATCCAGCCGGTTTGAGCGGGGCCTGCGACTGCTGGCAGAGAAGGTGGCCAATCTCAAGGACGCGCGAACCGGCTCGAAGGAGAAGGAACTGGTGTTCCTGAGCCTGGCTGAAGCGCGCCGCGGTGCCTCGGCTGCCGGGCGTGTGGCCGCCGCTCCCAACAATCCTACTCATGGAGGTGATGAGATATGAGAACAAAGAAGAAACCTGACTGGTTGAGCTGGGGTATGGTTCTAGTGCTGTTTCTGTTGACGTTAATCACAGCGGTAAACGTTCACATGATGCTGGAGCTTGCCGAAAAGGTCGACTCGTTGCCCGAGACAAAGCTCTTCCAAGGCAGGCTGCCCTGCGGCTCTGTACCGACGGACTTCGTGATCGACCACCCGGAGTGTGTACAGTGGTTGCTGGAGTCGATGAACGTGACGTCAGTGCGGGTTGCACGCAGGGGCGACCGTCTATCATAGGTCTGCCCCTCTGCAAAGAACTCGGGCGCCCTGCAGCACCGTGTTCATGACTGGTCCGATGGGTTAGATCAACGTAGCGGAGGAGCGGCTGCGCGAGGAAGCGTCTTAACCGACGGGCCTTCGCGCTCGGGTGCCTTGCTGGGCATCAGCCGAATCGAAACACATATAAACCCCGCCGCGTTACCACTCCCCAATCCTCAATACAAACAAACATGGGCGAGCCGTTCCTTCGGGAACAAAGGCTTGCCCGAGGATTCTTCAGTTTGTGACAGCACCCGGCCTTGAGCCAGGGTCATCACGACGCTGAATCTCGACGGAAAGACGGATTGGCCTCACGGCCAGCCGACATCGAGATAGCTGATTCTCTATCCATTCTCACAAGCAGGCCTTTCGACGAGGCTGTTCTTCAGGTCCCGCGCAGCAGGTCGTTGTCCCGTCAGCCCAAAGTCATCGAGAGCCGACCAGCCGCGGGTATCCTTGAAGGGAGTAGTTCCGGCAGGTCCTGTCTCATTGTTGAGGAACGGCGATGAGTTTCTATGGCGGTTCGCTTCAGGCTTCGTTGGCACGCTATCGAAAGCAGAAACGACGTTCACTAGACGGCGGCGTGCCTGGCGTTGAGTACAACCGATATCACGGCGGCTCGCGCGATCCAGGAGGGTTGGCGGGCATGGCTTCTGCCCGACCACTGGCTCCCGAGGAGTATGATCCGGTGATTGCAGCCTACGATTTCGAGGGACCGGGATATGAGCCGCCTCCTTCGTGGTTCGTCGGCATGCCGGGCCCGGCGCGTTCGCCAGTCTCGGAGATGCGTTTCGGCGATCAGGTTCCCCTTCCGGGGTTGGTCGATGAACAAATCGGCTATGACGATTCTCTCATGACGCCAGAGTTGATGGCGCAGCTGATGGAGCAACTGCCGTCAACCATGGAGCCCGGTGCGCCGGCGGATGCTGCGCCTGCGATGGACATGACCGGCATCGACGACGGTCAGTTTGCGGCCGAGCTACCATCGGACTCGGGCGGGATTGACAGCTTGGTGGTGGACCCAGTCGAGCAGCCCGGCCACGACGCGCTGGAAGCGATTGTGCAAGCCCAGGAGGCACCGTTCGAATTGATGCAGGCCGCTTTCGACTCGCAGCAAGCGCTTGAACAACAGGCTCCGACAGAGCCTGACCAGCCCGATCCGAACCAGATGGCGCAGCAGTTCTACGACGAGCAGATGCAACTGCTGATGAATCCGTTCGGGATGCTTGGGTTTGGGCCCGGACCGGGATGATGTTCCGAAACGGGTAGTCTTCCATCGAATCGCGCCCTCGTTGGATTGGCCTTCGAGGGCTTCTCTTATGCGCACTGAGAGGAGGTGATCACACCATGGACTACTGTAATGGTGTCGTGACAGCCGTCCGGCAATGTGGCGGCTGCGTAGTAGTTGAGGTGGTTGGCGAAGCGCCGGGGGCGTTTCCCATCGACAACTCGTGCTTCCGGATGATCCGGGAGTGCGAGGGAGCTGACTGGATCGGTCGGCCGGTCGAGTACCAGGACGCGCACATGCGGTTCCTGGACACGGCGGAAGCGCTCGCTGAGGCCGAGGACCTGTACGATGACGATACCGACCTGACGCCCTCCAGCTCATCCAATCCCGCCTGAGCAACCCATCCCCATCCGTTGTTGAGTTGAAACACGTTGAACAAGGAGCTGCGGGGATTCTGCGCGCGCAGACCGCGGCAACAGAGCAAAGCGACACCACGATCAACATGGCGTGGTGTCGCTCACAAGGACAACCATGCGGAGGAATGAAAAATGGAAACCATACAAGCAACCGTCAACCCAAGGCTGTTGAACAAGGCCAGTCGGCTGTTCACAGGCACGCTGCAAGGACGAATCACCGAGATCCTGCAGAACGCCCGGCGGGCTGGCGCGACGAAGGTGGAGATCACAAACAAAGATGGTCTCGTGACCATCCGCGACAACGGCAGAGGCATCGAGGATTTCGCCAGGCTGCTGGATCTTGGCGGATCTGGCTGGGAGGAAGCCTTCGAAGCAAGTGAAGATCCGGCCGGCGTAGGGCTGTTCTGTCTGGCGCCGCGAGAGCTCGTGATCCGCTCCAACGGCAAGGTGGCCACGATCTCTGGCGACCGATGGACCGGAAAGAGTGTCCCTATCATGGATGATGCTGATCCGGTCCAGGGCACGGTGCTCTGGTTCCGGGACGAGGCGTGGACGCACTCGGATGTCGACATCAACGCAGTCTTCTGCGGCATGGATGTCGTTGTCGACGGCGAAGCCTGCCCCAAGATGCCGTTCGTGTCCGACAAGGCCCTCCCGAAGCCAGAGCTTGGTTGTCGGATCGAGGTGCGAGAGTCGAAAGACCTGGGCCCCTGGCACCACTCGTGCAAACGCGATCGGTGGCACTGGGCAAATGTCATGGTCAACTTCCATGGCCAGGTCGTGGCGTTTCAGTACCGACCTGTCGACGAACACGAGCTGCACTTCCTGGTGGATCTGACCGGTGAGGCGACCGGCATCCGGCTGATGCTGCCGGCCAGAACGCAACTCGTGGAGAACGAGGCGCTGGATCAGCTCAAGCAAACGCTCGAGCTGGAGGCCTACAAGTACATCCAGAAGCGCGGCCGTCACCGGCTACCGTACAAGCAGTACGTTCGGGCCAAGGAGCTTGGCGTTGATTTGCCTGAGGCCGAACCGGCGTTTGACGTGGGCCTACTGACCGGCGACACACCCGAGCCGATCGAGGTGAGCAAGCCCGAGGATCTCCCGCTGGCCAAGTGCTACCGAGTTGACCCGGACGACAAAGAGCTGGACGAGATCGACGAGGCGAACGTTCACCTACTGGCGGCGCTAGGCAAGTTCGATGAGCCGTTCGTACCCGTGACCGTCAATCGCTGCTACAACGGCTACAGTTGGGCGAAGCTGCCCCTGATCAAGGAGGTGGCTGTCACGACCGGCAAGGAACTCCAGGAAATCTGGATGTGGTCCGGGAAGCTGGTGTGTATGGATGCCTTGAAGATCACGGTGAAGACCAGTGACGGCCAAAGCTGGACGTCTCAGGTCTGCATGGCGATCCGACGCATCGAGTCTGACAAGCAGCATTCTTGGTGCGATGATGAGGTCCTGGTGACGCCCGCGGCCAAAGAACTGGATGCCTCTGACATCTGGTTCCACCTCGGCGGATGGTATGACGAGGGCGATACGTTTGACACGCAGCTCTCGCAGTTTGAGGACGAGCTCGAGCGCTTCTGGGCACAACTGATCGGTCCGGACGAGAGCCTGCGGCGGGCCATCGTCGGCACGCTTGAGAGGCTTTCCGGCTGGAAGGCCGTGACAGCACTGGCCAACGGTACGGTTCGCATCAGCTTCAACGACGGCCCAGAGAAGCACATCAAGCCGCCGCCCACCCCATCGGCCTCGTAGCAGGCCACATCACCAAACCCCAAACAGTGCAGAGCTGTGAACAGACAGCCGTTCGGCCGGGCAGATTCCGCGCGCCGTGCGTGGACCCGGCTCGGATGGTTGACGCAATGAAGGTGACGTATGAACCCAGATGGCACGCCCAATACATGAGGCGTGCCATCACAGCACGACTTGGAGGTAATGAAAATGGCATGGAGACCAACACAGTATCTATTGGAAGGCGAACTGGACAACACGCAGCCTGGAAAGGTCACAGGCTGGATGCGGTTCGCTGGGATGGACAAGAAGGTGACATTTGACCTGAAGGGCAACTTCCACCGCGACATCCGCGGCGCGAAGATCCGCCTCAAGAGGGACGGGAATCATGACGACCCTGAAGCCGCAAGCTACATGGACAGCTTTGCCGAGCACCACACCGGCAAGGTAGGTGACATGACAGCAGGGCTGCCACCACGGGACTATGTTTCGTATCCCTACGTGGAGGCCTTCACTGACCAAAATGGTCGTATCGTGCTCGAACTCGAACCTGACCAGATCGAGGTAATCGGCACGCCGATACCGGCGTGCGAAAGCGATCCCATCTCTCGGCAGGAGCAGGCTGAAAACATGACCGGGTTTCTTGTTGGGCTCGCCGAAGGATTGAGCGATCAAGCCGAGGAAGCCCGGAGTGATCGTGCAGCGAAGGGCCAAACGGCCCAGCATTGCAACACGGCCCACCGCAAGGCGCCGGGCATGAAGCTGCTGACCAAGGCCATTCGCAAGCAGTTGCCGGCGCTGTACAGCCAGGACGGCAAAGGTGGCGAGGCAGTGGCGTACGTGAAGTACTTCACCCCATCGGCCCAATGGACCTGGTACGGATGTGAGTACGACGGCCAGGACACGTTTTTCGGCCTGGTCGAAGGTCACGAGAAGGAACTTGGCTACTTCATCCTGTCCGAGCTCGAGAGCGTGCGTGGCCCGATGGGCCTACCGGTCGAGCGCGACCTCCACTTCAAACCGACGAAGCTCAGCGAGATCGCGCCGGAGATGTTCGAAGCAGAATCAATCGTGAGAGAAGCAACAGCCCTCCGACCTGAAGGGGGGTGTTGACCATGTTCAAGTCGCTGAACCAAGTTGACTGGGACCTGCTGCATCAGCAGAAGCTGGCGCTACTGGTGATCCGACGGGAACTACGCGAGGGCTCGCCTGAGGCGGACGCCTTGTCAGGAGTCATCCACCTGCTGGATGCCCTGCAGGACGATGCCGTTTCCGATGGCCGTTGGGCGTTCCCTGATGAGCCCTCCGAAGGAGAAGAATAAGCCGGCCCAACCGCATGCGACTTCCCTATCTATTTGCGGTTGGCCTCAGAGTACATCTCCCCGTAACAGCCCCAGTTCCTGATTGACGACCCAGCAGTCTGATTGTCGAGGCGGATTCCGCGCGCGTGCGCGGGCCTCAATGATCGGCTGCTGGGTCTCCCTTTGCGCCCAAGGCGCGGAAAGGAAACTGTCATGTCAGACCAACTGACGTGCCCGCTCTGCGGGCAGAAGGAGCAGTACGCGCTGATCGACCACCTGCGATCAGAGCACAATGTCGCGCCTGAAGTGTTTCAGGCAAGGTTCCCCGAACAGCCGCTGTGCAGCAGCGGCTTCGGGTTGTTCCTGGCTGAGCGCCAGGTTCAGAAGCAGGACGGCGTCCTGCACTACCAGCTCGATGTGGCCGGCGCACAGATGACGGCCTGCTACGGCCTGGAGCATCCACTCATCCCCGAGCCGGATACGTCCTTCATCTGGACCGACGCCTGCCGAGATGTAGCCGAGGCTATCGAACACAACGAACGGGTCTTCCTGTACGGTCCAAGTGGAACCGGCAAGAGCTCGCTCGTTCGACAGATCGCCGCGATCGTCCAAAGGCCTGTCCGGCGCGTTTCGCTCAACGGCGAGACCAGCGTAGCGGACTTCGTAGGCCACTGGACCGTCAACGAAAGCAGGCAGACGGTCTTCGTCAAAGGACTCTTGCCACAGGCCATGGAGCACGGTCACATCGTCCAGTTGGATGAGTGCGACGCGATGCAGCCCGAGGTCGGCTTTGTCATACAGCAGGTCTTGGAACCCAAAGGCCACCTGCTGCTGACGGATACGGGCGAGGAAATCACGCCGCACACGGACTTCCGGCTCGTGGCCACTGCCAACACGCTCGGCTTCGGCTGCGACTCAGGCCTGTACGCAAGCGGCACGAATGTGCTGAACTTCAGCTGGATCGATCGCTGGGACGTGGTCGTGCACCTGGGCTACCTGCCGGACAAGCAGGAAGTCGAGTTGCTTCGCACAAGGCATCCTTCGCTCAAGAAGGACCTGCTCAAGTGCATCGTCAAGGCGGCAGAGGACCTGAGGAAGGCCCATGCCGAGGAGCAGCTTACCACGGTCGTCACGACCCGGCGCCTGCTGGCATTGTGCGCTCGGCTGGAACGAGGCAATGAGTTCGATCGGGCGCTGACAGTCTGCGTTCTCAACAAGGCACCGCAAGAGGATGCCAAGGTGCTCAAGGAGACGTTCGATCATCACGTCGGGCCGTTGGCGCAGAACGCGACGGCCTGAATCCCTGTCAGAGGGTCGTGTCCGCGATCAGCGATTCCGCGGGCATGGCCCTTTTCTATGCGCATCGCGAGAAAGGAAATGACATGTCTATCAACCCGTTCGAAGGTCAGCTCCAACGGCTGGCCAGGACGCTGACCGATCGGTTCGGCGTCCAAGTCGTTTTCCAAGGTGAGAACGCCTACACGAACGGCAAGGTCATCGTGCTACCGTCACTGCCGGAGCCGATGAGCGAGCCGCTCGAGCGGATGGTCGTCGGCTTCCTGGATCACGAGATGGGCCATGTGGCCTTCTCGGATTTCGAGGTCGCGGGTGAGTTCGCGGCCAATCATCCCGGCTATGAGGGATTGCTGAACGTTGTTGAAGACGCTCGTGTGGAACGAGAGTGCATGCAGCGGTGGCCGGGTGTTCGGGCAAACCTAGACACGATGTTCGAACAGATCCGTGTTCGGATCGAGCGGTTGTTGCTGCAGCGAGATGAGTTCGATCGCTTTTGCACGGCCGTGTATCTGAGGCTGTCGCATCACAACGACTTGATGGGGCTCGAGCCGTTGGTTGCCGGTTACGAAGACCTGTTGGGTGAGTTCCCGCGCGTCAGAGCTTCAAAGGACTCGGCCGACTTGGCTGAACGGATTCTGGCAAGGTGGTTGCAGCAGAATCCGCCGGGGCAGGCGCCAGCGGCATCTTCAGCCACGGACGAGGGCGATGAACCTGCCAACGGGCCTGGCCAAGCCGGTCAAGGGCAATCTGATGGTCAGTCTGCAGTCGATTCGCCTGACAGCGATGCAGATCTGGCTGGTGACCGTCAAGAGGACGGAAATCCGGACGATTCGGCCGGCTCTGCTCAGCAGAGCGACTCGAGCGACGACGAAGCAGCGACATCCCCTGATCAGGATGATGCGGCTGAGATCAGTGCTGTACCCGGTGACGAAGCTGATGAGCAAGCCGGAAGCCGCGCAGATGAGACATCTGCCGGCGGGTTCGGTACCACAACCCTCCTCGGCGAGGCCTTGACTGAGGCGATCGGCGAGATCGCCGTGAGTGCGTCAGGCGAGTACCGCGTTTACACGAAGCAACATGACCGGATCGGCATTGTGCCTGCGGCCGGTGAGCCACAGGTCAAGGCGTTGCTGGAAACGGGTAAGGATGAGGTCCGGCGGTTGCGCCGCGGCCTGGCCAACGTGCTCCGGTCTGCTGAGAAGCGGTGGTGGCGCGAGGATCAAACACGAGGAGCCCTATCGCCTCGCACGCTGCATCGGCTCTGCACCGACCGATCCGAACTGAACGTCTTCCGCACGCGGTCGATGGTGCAGGGCCAGTCTACCGCCGTCAGCATCGTTCTGGATGCCTCCGGCAGCATGACCACGCGGAAGATGGTCGTGGTCCGGGAATCCACACGGGTGCTGCTGGAGGCGCTGGCGGACCTCAAGATCCCCACTGAGGCCTTCACGTTCACCACCGGCAACGCGTGCTGCCTCAATGATGCTACCGAGGCGGCCGGCGAGGACATGACAACGCTGCAGCAGCGGTTCGCCCGGTTCTCAAACCTGGAAATCGGCCTGGTCAAGCAGTTCGCCGAGCCGGTTAAGGTGGCGCTGAGCCGCTTGCCATCTACTAGGGGCACTGGTCTTACGCCATTGGGCGAGGCCATGCAGATCGGCGCGATGCGGCTGCTGCCGAGGCCCGAGACCCGCAAGGTCATGCTCGTGTTGACCGACGGTCGGCCCGGGTGCGAGGGCAGCGAGACAGCTGCCATGACCCATGCCCAGCGCGTGACCGGGATGATCGGATCAGTGGGCGTCGAGCTGATCGGCGTGGGCATACAAGACGAAGCATTACGCGAGATCGTGGCGGACACGGTCGTTGTTCATGAACTCAAGGACCTGCCGGCCCAGTTGTGCAAGCTGCTAGGCCGCACATTGCAGAAAGGACTACGTCATGTTGGATAAGCGAACGACGGAGATGTTGGAGGTGGCGAATCAGTTGAGCGAGGAGGACCTGGACTACTTGCGGTCAATGGCGTGCGCGGTTGCTGAGGAAGACGAAGAGACGCCCGTGACCGATGGGAGGGATGGGGAGCATGGTGCGCCAGGGGGCGGATCCCCGGATGCCTGCCCACCCCAACCCAGTACCGGTGCTGGCGCGTTCGATCCGTCACGCGGCGAGCGCGAGCGGCAACGAACGCGTGAATCCAAGATCGCCACCGAGTGCGTGGGCCATGAGCGAGCGAAGCACGAATGGTGGCCGGTCGGTACGCAGCTCGAGGGCAGGATCATGGGCGAAGTGTTCACAGCGCTTGTGGTCGAGAACGCCCAGGTTAAATCCGGCCGGAGCCTATTGATTACCTCGGGCCCGGCCAACGGCAAGGTGTGCATCACACCGAGCCGCGCAGCCTTGGAAGCTACCGAAGCTTACCGTCAAGCCAATAACCTTGGCCGAGGTGGTGGTGTTACGAACGGTTGGGACTTTTGGCAGCCGGCGTCCTGACCCTTCCCTTCTTTCCTTCCTTTCATCGCGGCCGCCCTTTCTGGCCGCGATTTCTCACTCGGGGTAGCGGAAGCTATAGCCTTCAATTCGCGAGTCCCGCAGGTTGACACCAGACCCTAAGTAGTGACGCTCGCAACGTAGCGAGCTAATATAGGCGATCCAGGAGAGTGCCATGGTCGGCGAGCCGCCAACCCCGGGGACGATCGTCAGCGGACCGCTCCTACCCGAGCCGATCGAAGTGATTGCTGTGGTTGAGCTTGGCCAGGCGATCAAGCTGGTGGGCAAAGGACTCAGGACCGGCCGCGCCCATGATCCGATCCTGAGCCAGGAGCAACTGGCTCAGCTCACAATCTCAACCGATCGACAGCCGCTCGATGGTGATCCGAACCTATTCCGGCTTGGGGTAGAAGCCCATCGACTGGGCCTCGCGTACGAATACGATCCCTACTTCTCCCTTTCGATCGCCCGGGTCGATCCGCTCCCGCATCAGCTTGAAGCGGTGTACGACTACTTTGTGAAGCTACCGCGGATTCGCTTCCTCCTGGCCGACGATCCCGGCGCCGGCAAGACGATCATGGCCGGCCTGCTGCTCAAGGAGATGAAGGCCCGCGGCCTGGTCCGCCGCACACTCATCGTCACACCCGCCAACCTCTGCTTCCAGTGGCAACGTGAGCTGCGGGACAAGTTCCGTGAGAAGTTCGACCTGGTCCGGGGAGATACTCTTCGCGCCAACTACGGAGTGAACCCGTGGCAGGAGCGCGACCAGGCCATCACATCCGTATCTTGGGTTTCCCGAATCGAGGACGCTCGCGAGAGCCTCTTCCGATCCCGGTGGGATCTGGTCATCGTCGACGAGGCCCACAAGATGAGCGCCTACGCCGAGGATCGTAAGACACTCGCCTACCGGCTCGGCGAATCGCTTTCGATGATGACCGATCACTACCTGCTCATGACGGCCACGCCTCACAAGGGCGATCCCGACAACTTCCGGAGGTTCCTGGCCCTGCTCGACAAGGACGTCTACGGCAGCGTGCAGAGCCTCGAACAGGCCATGCGCCAGAACGAAGCCCCCTTCTACCTGCGTCGCACGAAAGAGGCCCTCGTCACGTTCCCGGACCCCGACACCGGCCAGGCCAAGAAGCTCTTCACCAACCGTGAGGTCCGGACTGCCGCCTTCGAGCTCGACGGCGAAGAGCTGGACTTCTACGACGAGCTGACCCGCTTCGTTGAGGATCAGTCGATCCAGGCAGCCGCCGAAGATTCCGCGAGAGGCCGGGCGATCGGCTTCACCATGGCTATGTTGCAGCGCCGGATGGCCTCGACCATCTATGGCGTGCGCCGGTCCCTCGAACGCATGCAGAACCGCCGACGGAAGATCCTCGAGGATCCCGAGGCCTACCGCCGGTCCCAGATTGAGCGACGACTCCCCGACGACTACGACGACCTGCCCGAAGATGAACGCGATGAGATCTTCGCCCAGCTCGAGGAGATCGTCGGCTCGGTCGATCCTCAGGTCCTCCGAGCCGAGATCGCCCGTCTCGACGTACTCATCGCCCACGCCAAGAACCTCGAAGCGCGTGAGGTCGAGTCCAAGCTCACCAAGCTCAGGGACGTCCTCCAGGAGCTTGGCATCTTCGACGATCCCAGCATGAAGATCATCATCTTCACCGAGCACAAGGACTCGCTCGACTTCCTGGCCGGCGACGGACAAGACGGCCGCCCCCTTGGCAAGCTGGTGGAATGGGGCCTCAAGGTCACGCAGATTCACGGCGGAATGAAGGTCGGCGACCGCGACCAACCCGCGTCCCGAATCTGGGCTGAGAACGAGTTCCGGGACAACGCTCAGGTCCTGGCGGCCACAGAGGCCGCCGGCGAGGGCATTAACCTCCAATTCTGCTGGCTGATGATCAACTACGACATCCCCTGGAACCCCGTCCGGCTCGAGCAGCGCGTCGGCCGAATCCACCGCTACGGTCAGGATCGCGATTGCACGATTGTTAACTTCGTGGCTGTCAACACCCGCGAGGGTCGCGTCCTGCAGAAGCTCCTCGACCGGCTCCGCGAGATCCGCCGCGAGCTGGGCACCGACCAGGTCTTCGACGTTGTCGGCGAGGTCTTCCCCTCCAACCTGCTCGACAAGCTCTTCCGCGACCTCTATGCCCGCCGCACCGACCTGCCGAGCATCGAGGACCGCATCGTCAAGGAGGTCGAACCGGGCCGATTCCGCGCCATCACCGACTCTGCGCTGGAGGGCCTGGCCAAGAAGGAGCTCAACCTCTCCCACATCTTCGCCAGGTCCATCGAGGCCCGTGAGCGCAGGCTCGTCCCTGAGGTGATCGAGCAGTTCTTCACCGCCGCCGGGCCCGTCGCTGGCGTCAGCCCCAGGCCCATTGCCAAAGACGGCCACGTCTACCGCATCGGCCGCTTGCCGCGAACGCTCCTAGCCATCGGCGATCAGCAAGAAGAACGCTTTGGCAAGCTCGCCCGCGAGTACGGCAAGATCAGCTTCGACAAGGCCGAGCTCCAGGCCGATCCGTCGGTCGAATGGGTCACGCCCGGCCACCCCCTCTTTGAGGCCGTCCGTGGCGACGTGCTCGATCGCACCGAGGGTCATCTCCGCCGCGGGGCCGTCTTTTTCGACCTCCATCGTACCGAACCGAGCCAGTTCGATGTCTTCGCCGCCTCCATCCGAGACGGCCGAGGCCAGACGCTGCACCGACAGCTCTTCGTCGTAGACACGAGCGCCGATGGCCTGATGCGCCTCCGCGAGCCGACCGTCTTCCTAGACATCTCACCGGCGCCCGGCGACGCGGCGGCCCTCGATTTCGATCCGTCCGTAGCCGACCGCCAGCGCGTCGAGCAGTTCCTGCTCGAGAACCGCCTCCAGGCCTGGCTTGCGCGTATCGCTGGCGAGCGCCAGCATCAACTCGACGTCGTAGGCCGCCATGTCGAGATCAGCCTGAACGCCCTGATCGACCGCCAGCAGCATCAGCTCGCCGAGTTTCTCAACCGTCAGGTCGCCGGCCAGACCGTCCCGGGTCTCGACGGCCTGATCGCCCAGGCCGAACAGCACCTTGACGAGCTCAACAACCGGCTGGACTCCCGCCGGCGGGAGCTGGAGATGGAGCGCCAGTGCACCATCGCCGACATCGCCCACCTCGGCCGGGCCTGGGTCCTGCCGCACCCTGAGCGGACGTCATCGAGCCTCGCCCCGATGGTGCGGGACGCCGAGATCGAACGGATTGCCGTCCAAGCGGCTATCGAGTATGAAGAATCAAGAGGCTTCGTCGTCGAGAGCGTTGAGGATCAGAACCGCGGCTTCGATCTGATCTCCCGCCGCCCGCATCCCGAGGACCCGAAGACGGCTACCGAAATCCGCTTCATCGAGGTCAAGGGCCGCGCCGGCGTCGGCGAGATCGCCGTCACGACCAACGAATACCGTGCCGCTGAGCGGCTGAGAAGCGACTACTGGCTCTACGCCTTATTCAACTGTGCATCGACGCCGGAACTGCATGCGGTGCAGGACCCCATCAGACTTGGCTGGAAGCCGGTCGTGGCGGTCGAGCACTACTACGTTGGACCAGCAATCTTGCTGCAAACTGAGAAGGAGACGAGGGATGTCTAACAGTGGGCCTAGCTCATCGTCCGCAATTGTCAAAGCAGGGCTTCGATCAATTGCGGCGTCTATCCCAGGACTTGCGTCTCTTGGTCAAGCTTGGAATGAATACGATTCCTACAAGACAGGTGAGCGGATATCAGAATTGTTCGACGATGTACAGGAAGAGCTCAACAGTCTGAGAGACAAGCAGCAGATCCACGAGGATCTGATCAACGCTTCTCGCGATGAGATCCCGTCGCTGATCGAGATAACCGTGGAGAGAGTCCGGAAGGAGTTTAGTCGGGAGAAGAGGCGCCTCTATGCTCAACTACTGAGTCGTCTCGTCAACAACGGTAACACTGTTCCGTATGATGAGAAGGCCTCACTACTACATGAGTTTGACGTCCTCACGGTGGAGGACGTCAGAGTCCTTTCCTTGTTTCCCCGGAATCGTGGCATTCACGTCTCGGAACTTGACCATGCTAGCTTGAACTTCTCCGGTACCCCTCAGCAGAAGTTGGGATCGCTTATTGTCATCTTGGCCAAGCTGGAATCCAGGGGGTTGATCGGCGCGACTTCAACGGGGAGGGGCGTCGACGTAACCTCAACAGTCGGTGACCCCGAAACATGGGAGAATGCCTGGAAGAATCGTGTTCTTGGGCTTCTTCCCGCTGGAGAGAGGCTCCGCGATCTCCTAGAGGAATAGCTCATGACGTTGGTCCATCCCAAACGCTTGATCGAAGTCGACCTGCCGATTGCGCGGATCTCGGCGCATGCGCGGCGGGAGAAGTCGATTCGGCATGGGCATATCTCGACGCTGCACATCTGGTGGGCGCGGCGGCCGTTGGCGGCGTGTCGGGCGGTGATCTGTGCGGCCCTGTGGCCGGATCCGGCAGACGATCTCTGCCCGCAACGTTTTCGCGATGATGCGTACAGGTTGCTGGTCGAGCTGCGGGACAAGGTTGCCAGCGGCCGGCTATCTGAGGACCTGCGTGCTGCTCGCGAACCGGTTGGCGCGATCCGCATCCTCGACGATCCACGTGACTACATGGGCCTTCGCCGGGCGTTGCTGGACTTCATCGCCGAATTCGCCAACTGGGATCTCTCCACGAATCGGTTCTTCCTTGACGCCAGTCGCGCGCTGACCCAGTCGGCCCACGAGGCGCTGGGCGGCGAACCGGGCACTCGGCCTCTCGTTGTTGATCCGTTCGCCGGGGGTGGCTCGATACCGCTGGAGGCGCTGCGTGTCGGCGCCGACGCGTTCGCCAGCGACCTCAACCCCGTGGCTGTTCTGCTCAACAAGGTCGTGTTGGAGTACATCCCGAAGCACGGGCAGAAGCTGGCCGACGAGGTCCGTAAGTGGGGACAGTGGGTCAAGGAGGAGGCTCAGAAAGAGCTTGTGGAGTTCTACCCCAAAGACCCCGACGGCGCGACACCGATCGCGTACATGTGGGCCAGGACGATCATCTCAGAGGCCCCGGGGCAAGGAGATGTCCCTGTAGAAGTCCCGCTCATGCGCTCGCTGTGGCTGGCGAAGAAGTCGGGTCGCAAACGAGCCCTGCGATGGGTGCGTGACGAGAAGACCGGCAAGGTCAAGACGAAGACGATCGACGTGACGCTCATCGATGACGGAAGGCCAATCGTTCGTAAGGTCAAGCGTCCGCTTTTGGAGATCTTCGATCCCAAGAAGGACAACGAGGTCGAGGGCGGCACGGTTGCGCGCGGGAGCGCCACCTGTCCGGTGACCGGACATACGACAAAGGTTGATTCGGTTCGCGCGCAGCTCAAACGGCGACGCGGTGGCACGGCCGATGCGAGGTTATTCACGGTCGTAACCACACGTGACCACGAGCAGGGCCGGTTCTACCGACTGCCGACGGAGGACGATCGGACGGCGTTTGAGGCAGCCGCAAAGGAGCTGGATCGGCGCAATCGGGCTCATGGCACGGAGCGGTCGGGGGGATCTGGGAATCTGCGGAGTCTGGTGCCGGACGAGACTATCTCGCTGAACGAGTTGCGGCGCATCAGCGTCCCCATTTACGGCATGGAGCGTTGGGGCGACCTGTTCTCTCCGCGGCAGGCGCTGGCGTTGACGACGTTGGCCCGGCTGGTCCGGCAGGCTGGTGAGCGCCTCGCCCGCGAACACGATCAGGAGCTCGCCGCGGCGGTGGCGACATGCTTGGCTCTCGCGCTGAACAAGGGAACTGATCTGACGAACGCACTTTGCACGTGGAAGCCGGGCGCCGAGTGCCCTGTTCACTTGTTTGCTCGTCAGGCCGTGCCCTTTGTCTGGGAGTTCGCCGAAGCCGTTGCGACATGTGAGGCAAGCGGCTCCTTCTCCAGTATGGTGGGGCGAACCGCGCACGCCGTTGAAATGGCAATCTGTCGATTCGATGTTCCGGGACACGTCGAGCAGGCCTCGGCGACCGCTCACCCACTTCCTGACGACGCCACGGCGGCATTCGTGACCGATCCGCCGTATTACGACGCCGTACCCTACGCCTACCTCTCGGACTTCTTCTACGTCTGGATGCGACGAACATTGGGCGACATTCACCCGAACCTGTTCCGCGATCCGGGCGTGCCCAAGGATGAGGAGATCGTGGTCGACCGCCCGCACAAGCTCAGTCAGTCCACCAAAGACATCATCTTCTACGAGCGCGAGCTGACCCACGCCTTCCATGAGGGCCGGCGGATTGTTCCTCCCACTGGGGTCGGGACCATCGTCTTCGCCAGCAAGACCACCGCGAGCTGGGAAGCCATCCTAAAGGCCGTGATTGACGCAGGCTGGGTCATCACCGGCTCATGGCCGATCGACACCGAAATGGAGACGCGTGTCGCGGCGCAGGGGCAAGCACGTCTCGCATCGTCGGTTCACATCGTCTGCCGCCCGCGCGAGAATCCCGATGGTTCGCTTCGTGAGGAGATCGGCGACTGGCGGGACGTTCTGGCCGAATTGCCGAAACGGATTCACGAATGGATGCCTCGGCTGGCTTCGGAAGGTGTGGTTGGTGCGGACGCGATCTTCGCCTGTCTCGGTCCGGCGCTAGAGATTTTCAGCCGGTACAGTCGCGTCGAGCGAGCAAGCGGGGAGGCGGTAACGCTCCGTGAGTACCTGGAGCACGTCTGGGCGGCGGTGTCGAACGAGGCGCTCTCAATGATTTTCGAGGATGCCGATGCGGCGGGCCTGGAGCCCGACGCTAGACTGACGGCGATGTGGCTGTGGACGCTTAACGCAGGGGTCAGGGATCAGGGATCAGGGGTCAGTGAAGAAGACCAGGAGGATTCTGAAGACGAGACCGCCAACGGCAACGGGAAGAAGGCTCCTACGGACGGCTACACGTTGGAGTTCGACGCGGCCCGCAAGATTGCCCAGGGCCTGGGCGCGCACCTGGAAAAGATGCCCTCACTCATCGAGATCAAGGCCGACAAGGCTCAACTCCTGCCCGCCAGCCAGCGAACGCGATACCTCTTCGGCAAAGGCGCCGACACGCCGGAGACCAGCCGTCGCGGCCGAAAGAAGAAGGACAAGCAGCTCAGCCTGTTCGAGGAGCTCGATGAGGCCGAGGCCACCGAAGGCGGCGGCTGGGGCGAGCTGAAAGGCGCCAAGCTCGGCGAGACGGTGCTCGACCGGGTTCACCAATCGATGATCCTATTCGGCGCCGGCCGAGGCGAGGCCCTCAAGCGCTTCCTGGTTGAGGACGGCGCCGGCAAAGACGCCCGCTTCTGGAAGCTAGCCCAGTCCCTCTCGGCCCTGTACCCCTCAGGCTCCGACGAGCGGCGCTGGGTTGACGGTGTCCTGGCAAGGAAGAAAGGGCTGGGGCTCTAATGGACAACCTTTCGCAGATTCAGGGCTTGGCAGCTACAATCGCCAGGGAACATGCGCAGATGCAGAAGTTGTTCGCTCCCTCATTGGAGTTCGCTAGAACGTTAGAACAGCTGAGACTTCCCGAACTCCGTCTAGCCAGGGACCTCGCCGCTGCGATGTATAGGAACCAATCGCTGTTCACCGAAATCAGCCGCACGTCCAAAGTCATGGAGGACATTACCCGGCAGGTCGCTGCTTCAAGCGCTTTTGTTCGCAACATCGTGCCCCCATCCTCAAAGCTCTACGAGTCACTCCGTGAGCAGTCGCTCATCTTCGAGAATCTAACTGCGCGGTTGGCAAAGATGGACACAGTCAGGCTCACGATTCCGCAGATCTCGCGATCCTCCTTGGCTTGGGAGTGTACAGCCGCGGGCTTGGCGAACAGGATGCATGAGATTGGATTGTTCGCCCAGAGAGATGTCCTGGCGAATCGACTGTTTGCTGCCCCCAGGGCATATTCAGAGTTCGTTCAGCGGACAACAGACCTGCTCGGAGAGGCCCCTTCGGAGAAGGTTGCCAAAGCCTTGCGGGGGTCCATGAGCCTGGCGGAGAACCAACTACTGGGCATCTCAGGATCCCTGAGCGAGATCTTGTCTGTTCCCGAAGACACTGACGTACCCAGTGCTGCCCGGGCCTTGGACGCCCCTCTTCTCCAACAAGACGAGTTGCTGGCAAGCGAAGCCCTGGTCGACGAGGACGACGCGGACTGCTTGGCCGCCGCCAGCGAAACGGGCGGCTTCGTAGAGCTTTCGAAGGAGGTCCTGCATCTGGTAGCCCTCTGCAATGAAGCCGGCAAGACCTCGACAGGAACCGAGATCTTCAAGCCCACCACTCGGCTCCTTGAAGTCTTTGCCGACTTGCCGTGGCTCGTCGCGATGGACCGCAAGCAACTCGCTGAGATCATCGACTGTCTCTATTTCATCTTCTACGAAGGGGCAGGGAGGGACAAACTCCGTTTCATGACCCAATATGGTGGACCTTTAGAAGACAGCGATTGTGACCTGATTTGGACTATCAAGCACCTGCGGAACAAGTGGACGCGGCACGATGCCGACCATGGAAAGGAAAAGGACATCCAGAAATCGTGGAGTGACCTTGCTGCCAAGTTCCGGTGGCTGAGTCTGACTGAGCACCCTACTGACGCCAAGGGCTTCCGTTTGCTTCAGCAACGGCTACTCGCTGAATCGAAGGCTTTCCTGGAGTCAATACTGGGCAAGCTCGAGTTGAAACAATGACCGGTATACAGACATCCGTGGGGGCAACGCTCCGCGGACGGTTGGGAAGATGAGAAGTGAGCTCTGACAGCTGGCTTGCACGCGCAACAAATGCAGTCCCTGATGCGACGGCGACCTGGACCGGTGCCTTCTCTGAGGCACTCCAGCTGCGGGATGTTGCTGAGCCGCTACGTGAGGCCGCCGTCGCTGGGAGCCTCGGAGACTGGACGCGATTACTGACGGACGTCGTCGTGACGAGCTGCAAAGCGATGGGCTGGCCCGCGGCTGCGAAGGGACACAAGCTCGACCTCCTGTCGCAACCCGGTGAGGAGTACCTGGGGATCGATGTGATGGCCTTTCCTGCTCAGGTCCCGCGGACGCAGGCAATACCGAAGTGGCCGATGCCGATTGCTGTGTTCGAGCTGGAGAACGTTCGGGAGCGGGTGGCCTATTCGCTGTGGAAGGTCTTGTGCGTGCGAGCCGATCTACGGGTCGTCTTCGGTTATCGTAGCGATTGGGATCAGGTTCGTGCGATGGTCCGCGAGCTGGAGGAGGACGTGATCCGAGGCTTCCCGACGGAGCAGTGGTCGTCGCTGGGCGACCAGATCGTTCTGGTCACCGGCAGCCGCGGCGAGGGCGACACGTTCCCGCACGGCTACTTCAAGCTCTGGCGGCTCAATGTGGCCAAGGGACGCTTCGAGAAGATGTGATTGCACGATGGGCCCGCGACCTGCGGGACCGGCGATGCTGCAGTCTTGGGAGTAAGGCGATGGCGAAACTGAAGCCCTGGTACCATGTGGTAACGCCACGCGAGGACCTGCGAGAGAACCGGCCATTGGACGCGTCCGAGTTTGCCGTCCATCTGGACCATATCCGCCAAGGCCGGGCCCACGAGGACTACCTCAAGCCGTCCAGGTTCTTTGATCGGACGTACATGACCCGGTCGCTGTCGGAGCTGTGCGCTCAGACGATCCGCCGGCTGTCTGGCATCAAGGTAGAGACATCGGCCGTCTTCAACATGGCTACCCAGTTCGGCGGCGGCAAGACGCACGCCCTGACGGCCCTGTATCACCTGGCCCGTGGCGGTGAGGATGCAAAGGCCTGGAAGGGCATCGACGCGATCCTGAAGAAGGCGCAAACCGCGACCGTGCCCAAGGCCAGCGTGGCCGTTTTCGTTGGGACCGAGTTTGATGTGGTCGATGGTCGTGGTGGGGCCGGCGAGCCGGTTCGCAAGACGCCCTGGGGCGACATTGCCTGGCAGCTTGGTGGAAAGGAGTCGTTCAACGCCATTGCCGAGCATGACAAACAGGGCATCGCACCTGGCGGCGACAAGATGCGGGAGATGCTGCCAAGCGGCCCCTGTCTGATCCTGATGGACGAGCTGCTCAACTACGTGAGCCGCGGGCGCAAGGCCGGCATGCGAGATCAGCTTTTCGACTTCCTGCAGGTGCTATCGGAAGAGGCGCGGGCCCGGGACAACGTCGTCCTGTGCGTGTCGGTTCCGGCCTCTGAGCTCGAGATGAACCCGGAGGATCAGCGCGACCACGAGGCACTCAAGAAGCTCCTCGACCGGGTCGGCAAGGCCTTGATGATGTCGGCTGAGACTGAAGTCGCCGAGATCATCCGACGGCGGCTGTTCGAGTGGAGTGGGCTGCCAGGAGATGCTCGTCGTATCGCTGACGAGTTTGCGGAATGGGCGATGGATCACGCCGCCGAGATCAGCGGCTCTGACGCGAGCAACGCCCGGGATCTGTTCACGTCGTGCTATCCGTTCCACCCCTCTGTGCTTTCGGTGTTCGAGCGCAAGTGGCAGACCCTCCCTCGCTTCCAGCGGACGAGGGGTATCTTGCGCCTGCTGGCACTCTGGGTGGCGTATTCGTACCAGGAAGAGCACCGTCGGGCCGGCGATAAGGGCGAGCTCCTGATTGGGCTGGGATCGGCGCC
>Ga0180431_10000570_pt1 | contig 52783 bp, 40 predicted proteins | sample SS_ome_11_FD_132459 | JGI IMG/M metagenome (GOLD analysis project Ga0180431, IMG submission 132459) | Hypersaline lake sediment archaeal communities from the Salton Sea, California, USA - SS_1_MS_1 metaG | ecosystem: Environmental > Aquatic > Non-marine Saline and Alkaline > Hypersaline >... | reverse complement strand
TGATCCTTGGTCAACGGTAGTCTCCTTATGTAGCTTGTCTGTAATTTCGAACTCACAAACAAACAAGTTACAATAGGGCTACCGTTGGCTCAATTCACCCCGGAAAAGGGAGAAGAACCTAAAAAAAGAGCCACACTAAGTCTTTGGACAGGCACTAGCAAGGCGTTTTGAGTTGCCCCCGCCCGCCCCGCCGCGGGAAATCCCCACAACCAGCTTGGATGTCTTGCAGTGCCTCGTTCTCGTCCGCCTCGCCAGGGGGGCGACGTCAGGATTCTCCCCAACCCGTAACCGGGTTTTCTCCGATAGTGTGCTGTTGTGGCGTGTGGCATCATGAACACATACATATTCGGGCGGGGTGTCTTTCACTGTTCCAGGCCCCCGCCGTTTTTCCCGCCCGTTATCGGTGTCGATCTCCGGCAAACTGCCGAGAAAGGGATTTGCAGAATGTCAATACCCGTAACATGTCCAAACGGCCATAAGCACAAAGTCAAGAATCGCTTTGCGGGGAAAGTGGGCCTCTGTCCCGTCTGCCTATCGCCCATTCATGTCCCCCGCCGGAGGCCGAGACGTAGGGCCCGCGTAGCCAACATCGGCCCGGCCGTGCGGCAACAAATCGCAGCCTTCCCCATCACGACCTCGCCCGCTCCCAAATGAATTGGCGCCCATTGCGGCGAAATTCGTCAAGTATACTTCAGTCGCAGGGGAAAAACACGATGAGGAAAACGAGGGTATTCAGAAACCCTGACGCGAAGAAGTTCAGCGTCCGGGTATTCGAGAGAAACGGGGAGAAAATGTGGTATATCCGCTTGTGGTTTTTCTGTGTCGTGTATCATTCCTCGGCAGTTTGAGCGCCGACCCGGCCCGATCGTAGCGAGGGGCTTCCAGCCGCCGCCCGCAGCAAGACGTTTTGAGTTTGAAGCCAACTTCCCTCACACACCAACAGCGTGTGCCGGATACTGGTGATGGGCAAGCCCCGACCTACTTGACCAGTTCGAAAAATGTTACGCCGCCGCCGGCGGCGGTGAGACCTTTGAGGCTGGGGCCCAGGGCCTTCATGTGGGGCGTTTGGCCGTGTTTCTTCAGGGCGTCGCGGCTGGCCCAGACTTCGTAGAACATGAACAGCGTCTTGTCGTCGGCCGCCTGCTGGAGGATGTAGTGGATGCAGCCTTTCTCCTTACGGGTGGGGCCGACCATTGCGGCGAGCGCCTTCTTCACCTCCTTCTCTTTGCCCGCCTTGGCCTTCACCCGCGCGGTGAGGATGACGGCGTCCTTGGGGATCGCGTCGTCCGATGCGTCTGCGGCAAATGCCGTGCCACCGAGCAGTGGCCACGCGGCGGCGGCGGCACCGCCGGCTAACAGGGTGCGTCGATTGAGTTCCATGATTGTCTCCTTGGGGTGGGTTGTGAACATCTCCAGGATACACAACCTGGCGGTGGGTGCAAGTCGCAGGAAGGGCTGCTGGTGATGGGTGGGAAGTTGCTTGGTTGTGAAATGCCGGATGCCGGTGATGGAAAGCTGCTATGGGCAATGTGCAGGTTCGGTTCCGAAGCCAGCCGGCCGCCCGTAGCAAGGCGTTTTCAGTTGCCCCCGCCCGCCCCGCCGTGGTAGAATCCGGCTATGAGTGAAGAATCCCAACCCGAGCCGAAACCCAAACTCCGCTGGTATCAGTACAGGCTGTGGCATTTGTTCGTGCTGACAGCGGTGATTGCCGTTGTTTGCAGTTGGTTTGCGTGCAAGATGGTGGCGGCCAATAAACGGAAAGCAGCCGTCAATGCGATTGAAGCCTTGGGCGGAAGTGTCACCTATGACTATCAGCTCGATGCCAGTGGTGGCGAGATACCAAATGCAAAACCGCCGGGACCGGAATGGTTCCGCAACCTGGTCGGCCTGGATTTCCTGGCGGATGTAGTCTGCGTTCGGATCGGTAGTTATAGTGACTGGCACTCTGACCGTTCATATCAGCTAGTCACAGATGATTGGATTCAAGAACACATAATGCGGTTGACTAACCTCCAATCGCTGGGCCTACACGACACGCAAGTCACCGACGCCGGGTTGGAGCACCTCAAAAGGCTGCCCAACCTCAGAGAGTTACATCTAACGCTGAGCGTCTACGACACGTATCTCACTGTTGAGGGTGTGGAGAAACTCCAGCAGGCATTGCCGAACTGCGAGATAGAATATTCTACTTGGAGCTATATGCTCTTCGATGACAACTCTGCACTCCCCGACCACTAGCCAGCCGCCGCCCGTGGCAAGCCACCTTGCTTGCCCCCGCCCACCCCGCCGTGGTAAAATTCGGGTATGAGCGACACACCCCAACCCGAGCCGAAACCCAAACTCCGCTGGTATCAGTACAGGCTGGGATCGCTGTTTGTACTGCTGACGGTGGCTGCAATCGTATGCGGTTGGATACGATCCCAAATTCTGAGAAATAGGCGGCAGAAGGAATCGGCAGAAGCGATTGTAGAATTTGCGAATGACAAATTCGGTGGAGGCGCAATAGGGGTCGTGGTTCAGGACTATTGGTATCGTGGCGAATGTTCATTTGACCCAACAGCACAACCAGATCCATCATGGCTTCAGGACTATTTTGGCGTGGATATCATGCCGGATGTGGTTTGTGTGAACCTCTTCCTGACAGAGGCCACGGATGCGGATCTGGCAAAACTCAGAGAGCACCTGGAAAACCTACCTGAACTCCAAGCGTTGGGCCTCCATGGAACGAGAATCACGGATGTCGGATTACAGCACCTAGAAAACCTAAAGGGTCTTCAATACCTGGAACTCGGAGATACGGAAATCGGGGATGCCGGGCTGAAACATCTTATGGGGATGACTAACCTCGAAAAGCTACGCCTCGACGACACACAAGTCAGCGACGATGGCATCAAAGAACTCCAACAGGCATTACCGAACTGCCGGATTTTCCACTAGCCAGCCGCCGCCAGAAGCAAGGCATCCGTTGCCCCCGCCCGCCCCGCCGTGGTAGAATGCGGGCGGTTTTGTGGCCCGGTTCGTGGCCGCTTGCCCGCGGCCGCCTTGGTGAGATACAATCCGGTTAGGAGTGAGCCATTCTCCACAGGCGATACCCTTTCCAGGAGCCGGTAATGGATAATCGCGACGACCCGTTTTTCGACGTACCTAAGACCGTCGTGCCGACGAGCGAAGGGGACGTCGAGTTGCCCGCCTGTTATTTCGACAGCTCTAACTACGTGGCGTTGTTCCGCGTGAACGCCGCCAAGGCTGCGGAGAAGCTGCGCGACGTCCCGGTGCAGCCGGTGCTCGTTTCGCGCAGGGCGGTCGTGGTGCTGAGCTTCTTCAAGTACCGCGACACGAGCCTCGGGCCCTATCATGAAGTGGGCCTGGCGGTTCTGGTGACACCCGGAGGGGAGCAGCAAACGCTGGGCTCCTTCACCGACCTGATGGAGGAGTCGCGCCGCGAGTCGTTCGGTTCCTACGTGCTCGATCTGCCGGTGACCACTCCGGCGGCCAGGGCGGCCGGTTGCGAAATCTGGGGATACCCGAAGTTCGTCACCGAGTTGCCGATCGAATTCGACGGCGAGCACTTCAAGGGACAGGTGCTCGACCCGGAAGGCAAGCTGATTATGGAGCTTTCCGGCGAACGGGGACACGTCCTGCCGGAGGAAGTGCCCGGCATGGCCGTGGTAACCTACTCGGTGCTCGACGGCCGGTTGTTGCGTACGCGAGTCGAGACGCGTTCCCAATGCGAGACCAGCGGCGGCGGCGCCGTGCGGCTCGCGATCGGGGATTCGCCGCACCGGATGGCGAAGAACCTGCGCGACCTGGGACTCGACTCCCAAACGCCGAAATTGATGCAGACCACCGAGCAGTTCCAGTCGCTGTTGTTCCAGGGAGAGCCGGTGTAGTAGCAGGCACACTCCGAGGCTGTGATTTTTTGTAGGGTGGGACCAGGAGCGAAGCGACGCCGGCCCACCAACGCGAGAAAAACGCGGCGAATATGGTGGGCCGGCTACTTTTACGAAAGCCCCATCATCCGCAGCAGGATCCAGTCGCGGACGCGGTCGGGGATGTGCTTGAAGGCCCAGAAGCCCAGGCGGGTGCGCCACCCGACCGGGTAACGGGTCTTCGGGCGTCTCGCGCATAGCGCGTGGCGCACCTTGCGGACCACGCGGTCGACCGGCATGCCCCTGTCGCCCATTCGGGAGGTCGAGTCCCGCAGCTCTGCGAGATCGTGCTCGTAGAGTCCGCGGATTTCGGGCGGGGTCTCCCGGTCCAACCGGTCCGCGCTTTCTTGCACCTTCTCCCAGATGGGCGTGCTCACGCTGTCGGGTTCCACAATCGAAACGTGGATACCCCATTGGCGCAGCTCGACGCGCAAAACGTCGGTGATTGCTTCCATGGCGAACTTGGAAACCGTGTAGGGTCCCATGTAGGGCGGCGCGATGCGGCCGCTGATGGATCCCATGTTGACGATCCTGCCCGGCCGCAAACGCAGAAGCGGCAGGAATGCCCGGGTGACGGCCAACTGGCCGATCACGTTGACTTCGAGTTGCCGCCGCAAGGCATCGGTAGAGACGAGTTCGAGCGGGCCGGGCACGACGATTCCCGCGTTGTTGACCAGCCCGGCCAGGCCCGACCCTTCCACCGCGGCGCGCACCGTTTCCGCGGCGGCTTGAATGGAGGCCGTATCGGTCACGTCGAGCATCAACGGGGTAAGCCGGCCGGACGCTTCCAGCCGCTCGCCGTCGGCTTCCTTGCGGACGCCTGCAAACACGCGGAACCCGCGGCGGGCCAGGTCCAACGCGCAGGCAGCGCCGATCCCCGTTGACGTTCCGGTAATCACCACCGCCGGCGGACTGCTTCCGGGATCAAGGGCCATGAGCCACCGTTTCGTATCCGTATCTCTTGCTGAACGTTTCCCACCGCCGGCCGATTTCCTCGCGGGTTTCGGGGGTCAGTTCGTAGCGGTTGACCTTGTAGTCCCTGGTCCGCTCGGCATACGCTTCCATGGCGGGGCGCGCGACCTCGAAGTCGCCCAACTGGAGTTGTTCGTAGATGATCCTCATCCGGCCCACGGGATCCGCAACCAGGTCCTCGAAGCGGACTTCGCAGAACCTCGAGGGGTCGACCAGCCTGCGGTCTTCCTCGAACACCTCGTACATGTGGTTGAAGGTCGCAAAGACAAACTCCTCCATGCCTTTGCCGTTCGGCTTCTGCAGCCCGTGAAAGGTAGCCAGCCGATGCCAGGTTCTTATCGTGGAAGGAAAGATCACGTATGGGTCTCGAACGATGTGTACGAAGCGGGCGTCGGGAAAGAGTTCGAGCAGCACGGGGATTCGGCACGTGTGCTGCGGCGACTTGAGCACGATCCGTCTGGGGCTCTGCACGGTCAGGCACTTGAGGAACCGGACGAACGCCCGCTTCCACCGCGCCAGCGCCGCCGCCGGCACGTTTCGCAGATCGAGGTATTCCTGGTACGGCCGGGGGCGGTTGGGAAAGGCCAGCCACAAGTAGGGCGACGGGATGCCCATGTTGCACATCGCCCATTCGTCTTCCTGCGGCCGGTCCCAACTGACGCGCATGTTGTCCATCGGGCGGCGCGAGGGCAGCAAGAACCGCAGCCACCACTTGAAGAGCCAGCCGGAGACCAGGAAATGGTTCGGTGCAAAGCACGCGAATGTGTCCGGGTAGGTGTGCCGCGGATCGGTCACCAGGAGTTCGTGCAATAGCGTTGTCCCCGAGCGCCAGTGTCCGAGCACGAAGACGGGGGCCTCGCACAACTCGGTCTTCTCGATTTTCCGCCCGTAAAGCGCCGTCTGAATCATCCACAGAAGCACGTTGAGCACGCTGAGCACGGCGAGGATCAAAGCCATCCCGATCCGCGTCGGGGTTACCAGGAACCGGTTTCGCCACAAGAGCCGCCACAAGCCGCCGGGAGTCATGCCGCTCCAGATTCGCACTTCCCAGGGGCGGTCCTTGGTATCGCCCGGGGTCTTCTTCGCTTCCGGTTTAATCTTTTTCCTGCTGCTCACGATAGGTTTTCGTCCTTTTCTTCCCCATTTGCCGTCAGGTCCGGGTAGAACCGGCGCCCTGCTGCAGCCATCTCCATGAACAACGGCGTGGGTTCTGCCCTGAGGCCCAGCGTGTCCCGAAAAGGCCGGAGCATCTCGAGGATTCGCCGGGTGCCCAGCGTATCGGCCCAATAGAGCAGCCCGCCTCGGGCGGGCGGAAACCCGAATCCGAAAACCACGGCCAGATCGACGTCCCGCGGATCGTCCAGCCGGCCTTCGGCGAGAATCCTTGTCGCTTCGAGGAGCATCGGCAGAAACAACCTCGCGGTGATGGTTTCGGGGTCTTGCAGCTTCGGCTCCGCGGCCCATCGCTTTAGCATCGGCGCCAGCGCCGGATCGGCCTTGCCATTTGCGTCTTTGGTGCCGTCGGCGGCGTAGCGGAAGAATCCCTCGCCCGATTTTCGCCCGAGCCGTCCGGCTTTGACCATCATCACAAGAAGCGGCGAGGTCGCCATGCGTCCCCCCATCGGATCGGCGAGTGCCCAGGCGCAGTCGAGGACGACGTCCAGGCCGATGTGGTCGATGAGGCTCATCGGCCCCCGGGCCATGCCGAAATCGACGGCCACCTGTTCGACTTGCTCGATCGGGGCGCCTTCGGCCACGAGTTGAAGGCCCTCGCTGAAGTAGAGCATCATCAGGCGGTTGACCAGAAAGGCCGGGCCGTCGGGGACCACCAGGGGCATCTTCCCGAGCGATTGGGCAAACGTTGCAGCGGTCGCCAGCGTCTCGCGCCCGCTGTGCGGGCCAAAAACCACCTCGACCAGAAACTGGCGACGAACCGGCTGGAAGAAGTGAATCCCGCAGAACCGGCCCGGATCGGACAACCGCCCGGCCAGGCGGCCGATCGAAATCGTCGACGTGTTCGACGCCAGGATTGCTCCGGGCGCCAGCTTCCGCTCCAAGTCCAACAATAGGGGTGTTTTTTTGAGGATGTCCTCGACGACCGTTTCAAGGACCAGGTCGCACCGGGCAACCTCGGCCAGGTCGTCAGTGGTCTGCAACAGCGGATCGCCCTCCGGCGGATCTTGCGGCAAAGAGCACTCCCGCTCGCCGGCCAACTCCGCCGCCATCCTCGCCCGAAGCGAGTCCAATGCCTCCTGCCGTATGTCCGTGATCACCACGCGAAGGTTGGAGCTGATGGCGGCTGCTGCAATCGATGTTCCCATGGCCCCGGCCCCGACGATTCCAGCCGAGCGGACCCGCCGTGCTTCGGTCGGCGGATATCGGGCTTCGCTGCGCCGCTGGTTCCACTCGACCAGCGCAGCGATATTCCGCTCGCCGGGCGTTCGCGGCGGTCGGGACGTTTGCGCGTCGAAACGATCGTTCAAGAGCGGATTCCTTTCATCGGGGCCGGCACGGTCGCCGGGCACCACTCGCATTCTTCATAACCACTGTTCGTCATTGTACCAACCGGAGGGCGGGATAGTCCAGGCCGCCTCTGGTCTTTGCCACGGCGGCCGGATGGTACTTTCGGGTGACTTCCTTGCCTGCCCCCTCTCGGATTGCTATATTGGTTGGGTGAATTTGCGGCTACGTGTTGCCTGAACCATCTTTACAAAGGACGCTTGCACAATGAAATGCTGCCTTACGATCAAACCGTGGATACGGGGGGCGTTGACGGTCTGTCTGCTGGCCGGTACGGCGTCGGCCAAGGAAAGCCGCGAGGTGACGTCGGCCAAGAAGATACTCGAAGCAACCGGAATTGAGGGCGGCATCGTCGTACACCTCGGCTGCGGCGACGGGAAATTGACGGCGGCACTGCGTGCCGACGACCGCTATACGGTTCACGGACTCGAAGCGGACGCGGCGAAGGTCGCCGAGGCGAGAAAGCACATTCAACCGCTTGGCATCTACGGTTCTGTCTCCGCCAGCATCTACGGTCCTGTTTCCGTCGAACAGTTTTCCGGTTCTCGGCTGCCGTACACGGACAACCTGATCAACCTGGTTGTCGTCGAGGACGCGGGCAACGTGCCCATGAAAGAAATCATGCGGGTTCTGGCGCCGGAGGGAGCGGCCTACGTTCGGCGCGACGGGCGTTGGGAGAAGACGGTCAAACCCCGGCCGGACAACATCGACGAGTGGTCGCACTTCCTGCACGACGCGGGCAACAACGCCGTTGCCGCGGACACAGTCGTCGGACAGCCACGGTGTCTCCAGTGGGTTGCGCCGCCGCTGTGGCTTCGCAGCCATGAAACGCCGTCGGGGATTCAAGCGGCGGTCTCTGCCGGCGGGCGGCTGTTCTACATCTTCGACGAGGGGCTTGTCGGGATCTGCGACGAGCGCCTGCCGGCACGCTGGTCGCTGGTCTGCCGCGACGCCTTCAACGGCAAGCTGCTCTGGAAGCGGAAGCTCGGCCCCTGGGGCTGGCGCGCGTGGAACCGTTCAAAATGGGAGGGCAAGGACTGGACCAAGATGCGGGCGGGGCGCGTCGACGTGCCGACGGAAAACCAGCGGCGAATCGTCGCCGACGGCGACCGGCTCTACGTGACCCTTGCACACAAGGCCCCCATGTCGATCTTGAATGCGGCAACGGGCGAGACCATTGCTACTATCGACGAAACCGCCGACACGGCCGAAATCCGCGTAAGCGACGGCATCGCCCTTGCCTGCACGCGACAAGCACCGGAAGATACGGCTCAACGAAGGGGCACCCCCAAGCCTTCGGGGGGTGGTTTGATCGCCGTCGACGGAAAGACCGGCAAGGTGCTCTGGAAGAACAAGCAGATCAGTCCCCAGCGTTGGGCCATTGCCGACGGGCGGATCGTCTGCCTGGCCGGAAAGGACCTGGTCGCACTCGACCTGAAAAACGGGAAAGAGTTGTGGAAGGTCCAACCGAAGTCGGCTTCCCCGAGGACGATGGTCGTGGTCGACGGCGTGATCGTCATGCAGGGCGGGCGCAACGCCGCCGCCTTCGATGCCAAAGACGGCAAGCTGCTCTGGGAGAAGAAGAACCTGCCGTCGATCGGCGGCGGCGAGAGCGCCGACCTGTTTGTCGTCGACGGCCTGGTCTACCGCGGGATGATCTACGCGGACAACAGCGGGAAGCCCGGTCGGAAGAGCCCGAATGCCCTGGTCATCGGCTGGGATCTCCGCACGGGAGAGGAGAAGAATCGCATCTTTGTCAAGAACTTGCGAAGCCCCGAACACCACCACCGCTGCTACCGAAACAAGGCGACCTCCCGCTACCTGATCAGTTCGTACGAGGGCGCCGAATTCCTCGATTTTCAGGGGGACGACCACGGCCAGAACAACTGGATCCGCGGGGCCTGCCGCTACGGCATGATGCCTTGCAACGGGATGCTCTATGTGCCGCCCGATCAGTGTTTCTGCCAGCCGGGCGCCATGTTGCGTGGGTTCACGGCGATCAAGGCCAAGCCGAATGTCGCCCTGAAGCCGGTTGCCGACAAAGACAGGCTCGAAAAGGGACCGGCCTTTGGGGAAACCCGAAATGCGAAATCCGAAATGCGAACGGAGGATTGGCCGACGTTCCGGCACGACGCCGCCCGAAGCGGCACAACCACGGTGAGCGTGGCGGCCGGCGCGACGGACGATTGGAAGGTCAAGCTGGGCGGCAAGCTCACGGCCCCCGTCGCCGCCGGTGGCAAGCTCTTTGTCGCACAGCCGGACGCGCATACCGTCTACGCATTGGACATGGCAACCGGCAAGCAACTGTGGCACTTTGTCGCCGGCGGCCGGGTCGATTCGCCACCGACGATCTACAACGGCATGGTCCTGTTCGGATCGAAAGACGGCCGCGTCTATTGCCTTCGGGCGTCCGACGGCGAACTCGCATGGCGGTTCCTGGCGGCTCCGGTTGACGAGCGACTCGGCGCTTTCGATCAGATGGAATCGGTTTGGCCGGTCCACGGAAATGTGCTCGTCGATAAGGGCATCGCGTATTGCACGGCCGGCCGCTCGACCTATCTCGACGGCGGCATCCGCCTCTGGGGACTCGACCCGGCCACCGGGAAAATCCTGCATCGAGGTCTCCTGGAAGGCCCGCACCGCAAGACACCCGACGAGCGCGACGTTGCCTTCTTCATCCTTGGTGCCAATTCGGACGTGCTGGTCGCCGAAGACGGGTATCTCTACATGCGACAAAAGAAGATGACACCCAAGCTGGAAGAGGTCGACGTGAAGGTCCTTTCGAGCAAGGGCGCCCAGGACGTGGGGATGCACGTTTTCTCCACCGCCGGGCTGTTGGACGGCTCCTGTTACAACCGCACGTTCTGGATGTACTCGAAGCGGTGGCCCGGTTACCAATTGGCGAACCAGGCCCCCAAGACCGGGCAGTTGTTGGCGTTCGACGACGAGAAGACCTACGCGATCCGCGCGTTCTACCAGCGAAACTGCCACAGCCCGATGTTCTTCCCGGCCAAGGAAGGCTATCTCCTGTTTGCCGATCTGAACACGAACGAGCCGCAGATCGTCGGTGAGCAAGGATCGCGCACCCCGCTCCCGTGGCTGCCGCTGTCGGACTATTCGCGCGGGCGCGGCAGCGAAATACGCAAGCTGGGCAGCAGCGCCTTCGGGGGCGACAAGGGAATCGGCTACACGCGGGCGGAACCGCCACAGTGGATGACCTGGCTGCCGGTCCGCGTTCGTGCCATGGTAAAAGCGGGCAATACGCTCTTCGTGGCCGGGCCGCCCGATGTACTCGATCCGAAAGATCCCTTCGCCGCCTTCGAAGGCCGCAAGGGCGCCCGGCTCGTGGCCGTCTCGGCCACCGACGGGAAAAAACTCTCGGAAACAAAACTCGAATCCCCGCCCGTGTTCGACGGCATGATCGCGGCCGGCGGACGCCTGTTCGCTTCCTTGCGGGACGGAACGGTCGTGTGCCTGGCCTGCCGTCGCAAAACACCATGACGAGGAACTGCAAATGAAACTTTCCTGCAAAATACCGATGCTTTTTCTGGGTTTATTGCTCCTGCTCGGCTGCAACGGCGGCGATGCCGCAAAACGCGGCAAGAAAAACGACGTCCCTGTCACGAAAAGCAAGGAAACGGGCAGCGAAACGAAAGCCGCCGAACCGGACGACCCCGTTGCCGTGAAGGCGCTCGAATCGCTCGCCACCGAGTTAAAACGCGACGGCGAGGGCTACGTGATCAAGGTGAGCTTCCGCGGCGCCGCCATCGACGACGGGGACTTGTCACACCTGTCCGGGCTCAAGCGGGTGCGGTCCGTGCTGCTCAACGAAACCGAGATCACCGACGCGGGCCTGGCCGCGCTCGCGGGGATTTCCACGCTCAGAAACGTCGATTTGCGCGGCTGCACGATCTCCAACGCGGGGCTCGAACACCTCGCCGGCCTAAAAGACCTGCGGGCCCTGCGGCTTTCCGGCACGGCAACCGTCGACGATCAAGGGCTCGCCGCGGTGGCGGACCTGACGAACCTCAAGGCCCTGGCCCTCGACTGCCCATGGGTCGGCGATGACGGGATCGCCCGGCTCGGTGGACTCAAAAACCTCGAGGAGTTGTATCTCGCGAAATCGTCGGTGGGCGACGAGGCAATGGCCGAACTCGGGCAGTTCACCAAGCTCAAAAAGCTCCGCATCTCCCACACACACGTTACCGACGAGGGCCTGGCGCACCTGGCAAAACTCTCCCAACTCGAAGATCTGGACCTAAGCGAGTGTATCAAGCTTTCGGACGACGGGGTGGCCCATCTGGCCGGACTGACCAACCTCACACGGCTGAATCTCTGGCGGGTCCCGATCACCGACGTCGGCGTGGCCCACCTGGCCGGCATGACGAAGATGCAGTGGCTCAATCTGGACAACACACAGATGACCGACGCCGGTCTGAAACACCTCAAGGGGATGACCGGGTTGACGTTCCTGCACCTCGGCTCCACGGCCGTTTCCGATGCCGGCCTGAAAGATATCGAGCACCTAACGTCGCTGAAAGACCTGAAGGTAACCCGCACCGCCGTGACGGCCGACGGCGTCGAACAGCTCAACGAGAAACTGCCCCAGACCGAGATCCAATTGAAGTACATCGAGGGGCAGTAGGCGGGCCGGCTACCGTTTTTTGATCGTCATGCTGATTCCGAAACTCTCCATCATGATAAACGACGTGTCCAAATCCGGGTTCTTGGTAACAGCCTTGATATAGCGGGGGTCGGGCATCGGACGGTGCATGTCGTGGCCGAGGATCAACCCGCCCGGGCGAACCAGCGGCAACAGCTTTTCGAGGTAGTCGATGTAGCCTTTCTTCTCGGCGTCGAGAAACAGGACGTCGATCGGTTCCTTGTGCTGTTTGACTGTCTCGTGGGCATCACCTTCGATGATGGTGATCAGGTCGTCCACCCCGGCTTTCTTGAAATTTTCACGAGCCATCTCGACTTTCTCGGGATCGATCTCGTGTGTGAAGACCTTCCCACCGACGGCCCGCACTCCCAACGCGAGCCAGATGGTCGAATAGCCGTTCGACGTGCCGATTTCGACGACGCGTTTCGCGCCGAGCGCCTCGGTCAGTTGCCGCAACACGCGCCCTTCTCTGGTGGTGACGTTGAGATGCCACTTGCCCTTGGTCATCTCGTCCAGCGCCGCCAGCGCCTGTTTCTCTTTGTCGTCTTTGGGGAGCGGCGGGCTGTCAAACTCGGGGAATCCCCCGTAGTTAAAGCCGGGGCGGCCCTTGTCGGCCCTGGACCTCTGCGCCGATGACGTCTCGACAACGAAAAACACAACCGCCATCGCGGCGACAACAGAACCGGTCGTCTTCATGGTGGCTCTCCATGGAAAGCGGTTACGCGACTTCCCAGCCTTTGCGGTACTCTTTGCTGATGTACTTGTCGGCCTCGGGGCAGTTGGTGGCTTTGAGCTTATCGGCGTCCCATTCGAGTCGCTTGCCGACGCGGTAGGCAACGTTGCCCAGCAGGACCGCTTCGGTCAGCGCGCCGGAATAGTCGAAGTTGCAGGTGGTGGGCGAGCCGTCCTTGCAGGCCTTGATCCATTCGTTGTGGTGGCCGATCGATTTCGGGATGGTCTGCTCGGGCGGCTTGAAGCTGGTGAACTTCTCGGCCGGGAAGAGCTTGTAGCTGCCGTAGTTGGCAAACATCTTGCCCTCGCTCCCAACGAACATCACGCCGCTGCCGGGCACCTTTTCGCCGGCGACCTCGCGGGGCGTGAGTTTGCCGTCGTACCAGGTAAACTTCACCGGCGGCAGATCGCCGCGCTTGGGGAACTGGTACCGGACGATCAACCCCAACGGGCAGGTCTCCGGGTGGACCGGCGGGCCTTCCGCTTCGCAGGTGATCGGGTGGCGCAGCTTCAGCGCCCAGAACGGCAGGTCCATGTAGTGGCAGGCCATGTCGCCGAGGGTGCCGGTGCCGAAGTCCCACCAGCGCCGCCATTGGCCGGGATGGTAACGGCCGGGTACGTAGGGGCGCATGGGGGCCGGTCCGATCCAGAGGTCCCAACTGAGCGTCGGCGGGGGCTCTTGTCCTTTTTCGGGACGTTCGCCGCCGCCCCAGGCCTTGCCCACCCAGACGTGGACCTCGCCCACCTCGCCGATCGCCCCGGATTGAATCACTTCGACGACGCGCCGGTAGTTGTCGCCCGCGTGGATCTGGGTACCCATCTGTGTTGCAAGGCCCTTCTTCTTGGCGGCCTCGGCCACGATCCTGGCTTCCCGGACGGTATGGGTCAGCGGCTTTTCGCAATAGAGGTGCCAACCGGCGCGGATTGCCCGGATCGATGCCGGGGCGTGATGATGGTCGGCCGTACCGACCACGCAGGCATCGACCTTGTCGCCTTCCTTCTCGATCATTTCCCGGTAGTCGGCGCAGGTTCGGGCGCCGGGGTATTTTTTGGCTGCGCGGTCGAGGTAGTTCTTGTCGACGTCGCACAGGGCGACGATGTTTTCGCTCGCGACGCCGTTGATGTCGGCGGCCGCCCGGTTGGCTGTGCCGATACAGGCAATGTTGAGCTTGCCGTTGGGCGATTTGGATTCGGCTGCGGCCAGCTCGCTCCACACACCGCTCGAAACGGCGGCGGCACCCGCGCCCGAGATTCTGAGAAAATCACGTCGATTGAGGTTCAATTTGCTCTGCATGGTTCCATTCCCAAAGTAAGGGGTTTGACGGTTAGGCCGACGACCGACGGGCGGCTACTGGTAATCCTAACCGATGCGGCCGGGCGGTGCAACCCGCCGCGTCGGCGCGGATGCCTGCGGCCCTTTTCGGCACGACCGGGTAAAGGTTTCTGCCCAGGCCCTACTTCAGATGTGGAATGTCCTGCCACCGCAATCCCAGAAGTTCCGCGCTTCTGCGGTCCACTTCGACCGGGTCGAAACCGGCGAGCAGCTTGTTCACCGGCGGGTCGCAGTGCGCGCCGCCCAAGTGATAGTCGGGCATACCGACCGTTGCGTCCATCAGCGACAGGTCGGGCGTGCGATACGTGTTCAGATCGACGATCGACTCGTGCATCCGACCGTGAAAAACCGCTTTCTTCCATGTGCCGAACCGGCCCGAGTAGTATTTGGGCGGGGCCAGGCCGATCATGTTCTTCAAGGTACCCGTTATCTCCGAGAACGAATGGGCCTTGAGCACGGGCACCGAGATCAGGTAGTGCGACATCGCGATCTCGGGCAGATACATTTCTTGGAAGACCGGACAATCCTTGTCTTCCAATTTCCCAAGCGGTGCATGATTCAGGTCGACCAGTTCGACGCCTTGACGCCGGGCCAGCTCACCGTAGCCCAGGCGGTCGAAGACCTCGTCGGTTTCGATGCTCGGGTCGCCGCAGCCCTCGCCGACGACAATCGCGGCTTTCGAGCAGGACCGAACGTATTCGATAACGGCTTCGACGCACGCAGCCGGCGTCGTAACCGGAAAAGGCGACATGTTGATGAGGTTTGGCTTGATGAGAACCCGCGCCTGCTGTTGAAGGACCACCCCGGCGCCGATGGCATCCAGCGCCTTGGGGACGGACTCGGGATAGGACACATATTCGATTTCAGAAAGACTATTCACGGCAATCTCCAGACACGACTTTTGCCCCATCGTAGGGAAACACCCGTAATGCGGCAAGGGTTGAAAGAGATTAAAAAATTGGTAACACTTCAGCCATCTGCAGTACGATGGCCTTCCAAGACCGTCGCTGCAAACACATTGAGAGATCGCAAGTCCTGCAGGGAACGCCCTCTGTGGCGTCCGAGCGCGACGGCCACTGGCGAACCTGCCGGTAGGCAAGGCTGTTCGCAACCTGCCCGTGATTGCGTGCGATGCTGCGTTGGAGGCGTGGGACGGCTTGGCACAAGCCGTACATTTTCACCGCCGACCGACGGCGGGTTAACCGGCTTATCTGACGGGGCCCTGCTTGCCCTGCCCGCCCTGCCGTGGTAGAATCCGATGGAAAGGCCGGCGATCATTTCCACCCAACAGGGCTATCGAGAAACGCCGGACCAGGATAACAGAGGTTGCTGAAGAAGGAATCAACTATGCCGTTCAAGCCTGTGGCGTCCCCCTTTATTGTCCTTGGCGTCCTGCTGCTGGCGGTTCCGGGGCGGGGCGCCGAACAAATCGAACAGATCAAACCCGGCGATACCGTCGTCGTATCCGTGGATGAAGCAAAGCTTGGTTTTGGCGGCAAGGTGCTTGCCGGCTTGGAGAAAGGCGCCAGGCTCGAAGTCCTGTTCGTCCAAGGGAGCTGGATCGGCGTTTCGGCCGTCGTGGATGGCGACACGCTTAAGGGGTGGGTGAAGAGGGGTGACGTGGAACCGGCAACCAAGAAACTCCGAAGTGAGCGGCCGAAAGAACCCGCAAATCCGGCAATGGGCCAATGGCCCCAGTTTCACGGACCCAATCGCGACAACAAGTCGCCCGACAAGGGGTTGCTGAAAACGTGGCCCGAAGGGGGGCCTTCTCGTATTTGGGAAGCGGCCGGGATTGGCGAGGGGTACTCGACGGTTGCCATCGTCGGCGACAGGATCTACACAACCGGAGCGATCGACGGCGATTGTGTCATTACCGCACTCGACACGGATGGAAAGAAAGTCTGGACCCGAAAAAACGGCAAGCCTTGGGAAGGAAGCTATCCCGGGACCCGCTCTACCCCGACGGTCATCGGAGGGCTGCTCTACCACCTGAGCGGAATCGGAAATCTTATATGTCTCAAGCCGGATAGCGGTGACGTGGTATGGTCCGTGAACATTTTGAAGGAATTCGGCGGCCGCAATATCATGTGGGGGCTGGCGGAATCACCGCTGGTTGTTGGCGACAAGGTGATCTGCACACCGGGCGGCGAAGAGGTCAGCATGGTGGCGCTCGACCGCAAGACGGGTAAGGTTGTCTGGAAGTGCACGGGGGCAGGAGACCGGCCGGGGTATGCCTCCCCGATCCTGATCGAATACCAGGGGCTGAAACAGATCGTCACAGTGATGTCGGAATCGGTAGTCGGGGTTCGCGCCTCGGACGGCAAACTCCTGTGGCGGTATCCGCACAAGGTCTACGCCGACGAGAATATCGCAACGCCGCTTTTTCACGATGGGTTCGTGATTGTTTCCGGCTGTGTCAAGAAAGGGACGACTTCGCTTAAGCTCCGGGTTTCCGGCGACGAATGCTCCGTGGAAAGACATTGGCACAACAGGACGCTCGACGTCAAACAGGGAGGCATCGTTCTGCTGGACGGCAGACTGTACGGTTACGCGGAGACTCAAAGCAGGTCGGAGCCGTGGATGTGCATCGATTTCAAGTCGGGCGGGACGGTCTTCCAATCTGCTCCCGTGAGGTCCTCCTATAAGTACAAGAACGGATGCCTTACGTATGCCGATGGGATGTTCTATCTTTACGCGGATAATGGCAATATGTGCCTGGCAAAACCGACGGATAAGGGTTTTGAGGTCGCCGGCAGACTGAAGATCAAGGATCCGGGAGAGCGCCGGACGTGGGCGCATCCCGTTGTGTTTGGCGGGAGGTTGTACGTCCGGTATGGCGACAAGCTGGGTGTCTATAATGTTGCCGCTGGGAACCGCCCCGGACGGTGATCCCTTTCCCGGAGCCCCGAAAGGGCCGTTCGAGAAATAACTGCCGCATTTGCAGGACGGATCTCCCATCCCGCCCTACGACAGTTGTTTCTCGACCGATCCTAAATGGTTGGCAGGTTTCCCGTGTGGTCTTCCGCACAACACACTGCGATATCCTGCCGAATCGCCTCCACGCATTGTGCCGTTTTCCCCATCGTCCGGCGCGGCCGCCGTTCGCGGCTTTTTGGGAGATCACTTCTTTGTCATATCGGCCACGTACTCTTTGTGCATCTTCTTCAGCCGCCGGACGACCTCGGGGTTTTCGGCAGCGAGGTTTTTCATTTCGGTGATGTCCCGGGCCAAATTGCAGAGGAACAGCTTGTCTTTGGCCGGGGCAAATAAGCGGGGCGTGTCTAATTCAATGAAACAATTGCCGGTCCCATTTATTTACCCTGTGTTACTTCTAGATTCTCGAGCATTTCCAGGGCCACCTTATCGCGGTGTCGTTCTGCATGTTCTTTGAGAAAGGCGCGATGCCGATTCAAGACGTCCTTGAAATCGGGATTGCCGGCCTGATTCACCATTTCGCCCGGGTCCTTCTCCATGTCTACGAGCGACTCTCGGCGCCGGCCTTCACTGTAGAGGCAATATTTGTATCGCCGGCTGCGGACCATGCGGCCCTGCGGCTTGAGATGCTTGCCGTCGACCGGTACGCATTGAACCATGTGGTTCTGTGAGACAACATACTCGCGCTTCCAGTCGGGCGTTCGGCCGAGTGCCGGGGCCATGATGCTCTTGCCGGGCAGGCCGGCAGGCACGGCGATGCCTGCAAAATCGCAAAGGGTCGGGATGACGTCCGTGCCCGTGTTGACCAGGGTGTCCGAAGTGCCTTTTGGTGTCTTGCCTTTCCAACTGATGATCAGCGGGACCCGGGCGGATTCATCATAGAAAACCGTCTTCTGATTCCAATGATGGGCGCCGTGGCAGTCGCCGTGGTCGCTTAGAAAGACGACGACGGTGTCTTTTTCATGTCCGCCTGCACGCAAGGCCTCGAGCACGACCCCGATTGCTTTGTCCACCCTTTCGATCAGGCGATAGTAGCCCCATATATGCCGGCGCCAATCGGCGTCGGTGTAGTTGCCCACGGGGAACCAGCGTGCGGCCTGGTAGGACTTGCGCATGTGGGTCATGATATCGGTCTCATTCTCCGGCGGTTCAAAGTTTTTCCTTAGTGGGGGCCGCTGCTGAAGAGGCGGCGGGTCACCGAGCTGTGCCCCAGGAATCTTCTGTTTGCGTGCCCATTCGCAGATCTCGTGAGGCCCGAGAAAGGACGCCACGGCAAGGAACGGGCGATCGTGCGGCTTCTTGAGGAATTCGGCGGCCGGTTTCGGGTCGAGACGTGCGGTCTTTTCTTCGAATATGTCGAATCCGTGTACTTCCTTTTTCTTGCGGTCGAGAGCAATATGCCATTTGCCGAAGTAGGCGGTTTCATAACCGGCGTCTTTGAAAAGTTTGCCCAGGAATGCAAACTTGGCCGGATCGAGCCGGCGGCCGCCGTTGGTCTGGGCACCGGTCTGATGCGGAAACCGGCCGGTGAACATCGAGGTTCGCATCGGCAGGCACAAGGGATTCGGGGTATACGCCCGCGTGAATCGCACACCACTTGCTGCCAGTGAATCCATATTGGGCGTATGAATCCACTTATCGCCCATGGCACAACTCATCGCATCGGCGAACTGCTGATCGGTCATGATGATCAGAAGATTCGGCTTCTCGGGCAGGGCGGTATCGGCAGCCGGGGCTTGCGTCGCCATCGCCAGAACAATCGCACCGCAGAGTTTCAAAAAGGTTCTTCGTTTCATGGTATGCTGCTTCTCTTTGTCGAGGGGTGCTGGTTAGTGGCAGAATCACCGAACTTGTTCATTCAGACGGAGAACGTCATCGTAAAGCAGCCGAAGCTTCCAAACGTTCTGCTTCTTGCTTGACGCATCGCGTAGGGAGAGGCCCTCTTCGACGTTGATCCTCGCAAGTTCCGCCCGCAGACGCAAACGCACCAGTTCCCGCGGCGAGACGCCCGACGTCTTGCTGTTGAGCAGTTCTGCTTGCTTGAACTCGGTGTCCGCGGCTGCCGCAGCCGCTTTGGCGAGCCGAAGATAGCGTTGAAAACTGTATTCGCCGTCGCTTTCTCGGGCGGCTTTGACCATCTGCTTCGCAACGTCGACGTCCCCTTTCAACTCTTCGATCCTCGAAGCCGGAAAGGTGCCCGGGAAACGCACGTTGGCATCGTGAGCTGTCCGGTACGCGTTCACGGTCAGCTTTAGGTAAGTCTCCGCATGTCGCAGGGCAAAGGAGCCACCCTTTTCATCCGAGGGCTTCTCGGCTCCGAGCAACGGGGTTGCGGCAAACCCCATCGCTACGGACAAAACAATCACGCCCACTCCAAAGTATGGAAAACGTTCCGGAGTAGTCCGGTATTTCATTTCACGACTCCTTCTTTACGAGAGCAGGGGAGACTACTTCTTTTTCATGTCGGCAACGTATTCGTCGTGCAGTTTCTTTAGCCGCCGGACGACTTCGGGGTTGTCGTCGGCGAGGTTTTTCATTTCGGTGATGTCCCGGGCGAGGTTGCAGAGGAACAGCTTGTCTTTGGCCGTGAGCTTGGCCTTGTGGCTGTTGTCCTTGGGATTGCCGAGCAGTTTCCAGTCGCCGTCGCGGACGGCCCATTGGGGGCCGAGCTGCCAGTGGAAGGTTTTATGCGGGCTGGGTGCGTCGGCCGAGAGGATGACCGGGCGGATGTCGCGGCCGTCGAGCTTTCGATCGGGCAGCTTCGCGCCGCAGAAGCCGGCGATGGTCGGCAGCCAGTCGCAGCCGGTGACCATCTGACCGCGGACTTCGCCCCGGGGAATCGTGCCGGGCATCGAGACGATCGAGGGCATTCGGATTCCGCCTTCGAAGAAGCACTCCTTCGCGCCGCGAAAGTGCCCGGCGTTGCCGCCGCCGCCGAAGGTCCGCGTCTCGGTCGAATGGCCGTTGTCCGATTGGAAGATGATCAAGGTGCGGTCGCGGATGCCCAGCTCGTCGACCTTATTGACGACCTGGCCGATCCGCTCGTCGAGCGTCGAGACGAAGGCGGCGTACATTCGCCGCGGGGCGGGCAGGTCCTTGTACTTCTCGCGCCATCTGGCCGTGCCTTGCAGCGGGTAGTGGGGCACGTTGTTCGCCCAGTAGAGGAAGAACGGCTTGTCCTTGTTCTCTTCCAGGAACTTCTCGCACTCTTCGGTCATCAGGTCGGGAAAGAAGCGGCCGTCTTCCCAGATCTCGACGCCGTTGCGCCAGAGGTCGTGGCGGTTGGGGCCGGCCCAGTAGAAGAAATGGGAGTAGTTGTCGATGCAGCCGCCCAAATGGCCGAACGAGTAGTCGAATCCCTGTCCGCCGGGGCCGGTTTCGGGGGTGTAGCCGAGGTGCCATTTGCCGACGTGCCCGGTCGTGTAGCCGGACGCTTTGAGCATGTCGGCAATGGTGACTTCTTCCTGGGGCATGCCGGCGACGCCCTTGGTCGAAGAGCAATTCCAGGGCACGCCCGCCCGGGGCGGAAACCGGCCGGTCAACAGCCCCGCCCGCGACGACGAGCAGATGGCCGAGGGTGCGTACATCTGCGTGAAGCGGACGCCCTGCTTTGCCAGGCGGTCGATGTTGGGCGTAATCAGGTCCTTCGAGCCGTAACAATTGGCGTCGAGCGTGCCCTGGTCGTCGGTGTAGATGATGATGACGTTGGGTTTTTGGGGCGGTTTTGCCGGCGCCGTTCGGCCCGCCACGAAAACGATAGCGACCGTAAGGGTTACGATTGCCGGGACGAGCCGGTTGGCACGGTACGGGTGAAAGGCTGCACTCACGGGGCGTTCCTCCTGTTTATCGAGTTGGCGTAGTCTACTTGGGTTGAACGAAATGTGTCATGCAGAGGCGCGGAGTTCGCAGAGTGCCGGATCGAGAATTGCTTCTCTCTGCGATCTCTGTGCCTCTGCGTGAGCCTCACAAGTTTCCATAAGGTTAGCGGTCGGCTCTTTCCCCGTCAACTCGCGCCGGATCGTCAGGCACTGAGTAAGGTCAGGGGGCGTTGCGTTATTCTGCCGGGCAGGGTAAAATACAGAAAGGCAACGTCCGTTTCCCAACGGTAATCCTCCCGTAAAGTGCCGAATCCGTAGCTGGTCGTTTTGTTGCCCCGGGTCTGCAGGGGCCGTTAGGCGTCAGGCTTACACGAGAAAGAAGGAGCTTGCCATGCCGCAAGCGATCGTCGACCCCGAGGAACTCAGACGCTTCGCCCGGAACCTGAAAAAGTTCAGCACCGACGTGCAAAACGGTTTGACTACGCTGGGCGGCCAGTTGGCTGCCTTGGGGAGCACCTGGCGCGATCAGGAGAACAAGAAGTTCGTCCAGGAATTCGAGCAGCACATGAAAGTGATCGCCCGCTTCATCGAGATGACCGACCAGCACATTCCTTACCTGGTGCGGAAGGCCGAGGCCATCGAGGAGTATTTGCAGCAAGGGTAGAGTGCAAGCATGGGCCCATCCGCCAAAGTAACGTCGATCGATGCAATACAAGCGTTTGCGGCCGCGCTCGAACGTTTTCAAGAAGAGGTGTCCAACGCTTTGGAAGAGCTGGGCTTGCAGGTTCGGCGCGCGAAGGAGTGGGTCCAGGACGACCGGAAACGCTATTGGGACCGGCAAGTACGGCGAGGTTGGGAAAAAGTGACCGAAGCAAAGGTGCAACTCGAAGGCGCCAAGACGTTTCGCCGCATCGCCGACTATCGGCCGTCGTGTATCGACGAGAAGAAAGCGCACGAGGCCGCCAAACGACGGTTGCGGCTCGCGGAGGAGAAGGTCGAGGCGGTCCGGCACTGGTCCCGGGCCGTGGAACACGCGGTCAGCGAGTATCGCGGAGAGACGGGCCCGCTGGCCGCATGGCTCGAGGTCGATGCTCCGCAGGCGGTTGCCACACTGCGGCGACTGACGGATGCGCTCGATACGTACGTGGCAATCAGCTCGTTGCCGGAGAGTACGGCCGCGGCTTCGTTGCCGCAAGGAGAGGGCGGCCGAAACGCCCCCGAGAACGTGCTGCCTTCCGGGAGCGAGGAACCGGATAAAAACCTTTCCGGCGAACGGGTTCCGGGCAACGCCGGGGAGAATACCGGGGAGAATACCGGGGAGCATACCGGGGAAAATGTCGAGGAGCCTTCACGATGAAAACGTGGGATCTCAACTCGGGCGCCGGAAAGATCGAACTGGCCATGGAGGTGTTCCAACGGGCCTGGAGAGACGCCAAAACGCACTGGAACGACGAGACGAGCCGGAAATTCCAAGAGGAGTACCTGGTCCCGCTGGAACCAAAAGTCAAAAGGGCGCTTGACGGGATCCATCGCCTGAGCGAGGTCCTTGCCAACGCGGAACGCGAATGCCGCGACCGTTGACGGCTTAGTCGAGACAACACCAAAGCCGGCACGGAAGTCCAACTGCCGCACGGAAACAGTTATGACCAAATCTCAATCGGCAAGCGGGACCCGAGACCTCCTGGCCGAACTGTGTCGCCTTGTGGCCGACCGGGCCCCGGCCGAGGTCGAAATCCCGTCGAGCTTTGCCCGGCGAAACGAGGCCACGGAAACGCAATTCCAGGATGCGCGGAAACGGACCACCGAACGCTATCGGCGAGAAAAGGCGGCAACGGAGGAAGAGTACGCGGCAGTCCGCCGGGGAATCGTCTCGCAGTTCGAAGCCGACCATGGCGATCTGCAAAAGGAATACGACGACGTCCGCGCCAAGATCCGCACCCGATCCGAGGCCGACGAAAACGCCGCAAAACAAGAGCTGCAAGAAACAAGTTGGGAGGCAACGGCAATCTCCGAGGCCACCAGCGGCGGCTCGGGCCTTGAACTCGACGATATCAAAAAACATCTCGAAACACGCTGGGAAGAGCTTCAGGCAATCCACCGGGAAGCCGTCGAGAAGCTCAAGAAACGCGGCCATTGGCGCGAGTACCGCGACCCCAGACCATCCGTTACGCCGCCGGAACACGACCCCATGCACCGCTTCGCCCAAGCGATCTCTCTGGCGCGGAGCCAGTTGCAGGCATTTCCCGGGCCGGCGATCTTTCGTCTGATCCAGGGGGTGTGGTTGTTCGGGCTTTTTGTGCTACTGTGTTTGGCGGCGATCGTTCCTTCGGGGCTTGCACTTCAATGGCCAAGTTGGCAGTGGGTCACTGCCGGCTGTGTCGGGATGCTTGTCCTGTTGGTGGTAATCGGCACCCGGCTTCGCCGCGTTGCCGGCCGACGATCGGCCCGGGCCTACCTCGGACTTCGGCAGATTTACGTCGATGCCGGCCTTGTCCGCCCAGACACGCTGGAGTTGGCCAGGGAGGAATTCGAATGCCAGTACGCCATTAGCATGCAACGCCGCAACAGCGAATTGCTGGCCGCCAACGACAAGTTTGCCAAGAATATGGCCGACCTGAAGCAGCGTACGGAAAACGACCTGGAACAGGCGGACGAGAACTACCTGCCCCGTCTGGCGAAAATGAGAGAACGCCATGACCGCCAGTTGCAGGAAACCGACGACAAGTACTCGCGAATACTGAGCGACCTCGACAATCGCTACCGGGCCGACTCCGACCGCCTGTTGGACGACTATTCCCGAACGATGTTGCAAAGCGGGCAACGTTTCCAGCAGGAATGGCGCGCCATGGCCGAGCAGTGGGAACAGGGTATGGAGCAGTTCCAGGCGTCGGTCGGCGAGTTGAACCGGACCTGCGACGCCCTGTTTCCCGATTGGAGCGGGCTCGACTGGAGCGATTGGACCCCGCCGGCTGAAATCCCCCCGGCCATCCGCTTCGGGAAACACGAAGTGAAACTGAGCCAACTCAACGGCGGCATGCCCAAGGATGAACGTCTCCTGCCGGCGCAAACCGAATTCACGCTGTCGGCGCTCTTGCCGTTTCCCGAGCGTTCGCTGCTGCTTTTGAAGGCGGAAGGCGATGCCCGCGACAGGGCGATCGACGTCATTCAGTCCGTTATGCTGCGGATGCTGATTTCCCATCCGCCCGGCAAGGTCCGCTTTACCATCATCGACCCGGTCGGCCTGGGTGAGAACTTCTCGGCCTTCATGCACCTGGCCGATTACGACGAGCAGCTCGTTGCGAACCGGATATGGACGGAAAAATCGCACATCGAGCAGCGGCTGACCGACTTGACGGAGCACATGGAGACCGTGATTCAGGTCTACCTCCGCAACGAGTTTCAAACGATCCAGGAATACAACGAATCGGCCGGCGAGCTGGCGGAGCCGTACCGCATTCTCGTGATTGCCAATTTCCCGGCCAATTTTTCGGAGAGCGCTGCGCATCGATTGGCGAGCATCGTCACCAGCGGCGCCCGCTGCGGGGTGTTCACGCTTCTGAGCGTCGACACCCAGATGCCGGCGCCGCGCGGTTTTGAGCTTGCGAACCTGGAACCGCATTCGCTTGCATTGTACTGGCGGAAAGGGCGTTGTCTTTGGAAGCACCCCGATTTCGGCGAGCTGGAACTGCAATTCAACGCCCCGGCGCCCGCCGAACAGTTCACTCGCATTGTGCGTGCGGTCGGAAGCAAGGTCAAGGACGCCGACCGGGTCGAGGTGCCGTTCGAGTGCGCCTTGCCCGAGGACGGCCAGTGGTGGACCGCCGACAGCCGCAGCGGCATCGACGTCCCGCTCGGCCGGGCCGGGGCCATGAAACTCCAGCACCTGAACCTCGGCAAAGGAACGTCCCAACACGTGTTGATCTCCGGAAAGACCGGCTCGGGAAAGTCCACCTTGCTGCACGGGCTGATCACGAACCTCGCCGTGCGGTACAGCCCCGATCAGATCCGGTTCTATCTGGTCGACTTCAAGAAGGGCGTCGAGTTCAAGGGATATGCCAGCGAAGAGCTTCCGCACGCGCGGGTAATCGCCATCGAAAGCGAGCGGGAATTCGGGCTGAGCGTCCTCGAACGGCTCGACCTGGAACTGAAGAATCGCGGCGACCTGTTCCGCAAGCTGGGCGTCCAGGACATTCAAGGCTTTCGCGCAGCAAAGCCCGATGAGCGGCTGCCGCGGGTGCTGCTGATCATCGACGAGTTCCAGGAACTGTTTGTCGAGGACGACCGCATCGCCCAGAACTCGTCGCTGTTGCTGGACCGTCTGGTCCGCCAGGGCCGGGCGTTCGGCATCCACGTCTTTCTCGGCTCCCAGACGCTTGCCGGGGCCTACTCGCTGGCCCGGAGCACCCTGGGACAGATGGCCGTGCGGATCGCGCTGCAGTGCAGCGAGACCGACGCCCACTTGATCCTCAGCGAAGATAACACCGCCGCCCGACTGTTGACCCGGCCCGGCGAGGCCATCTACAACGACGCCAACGGCCTGTTCGAGGGTAACCACCCGTTCCAGGCGGTCTGGCTGCCGGACGATCAACGGGAAGACTATTTGCGGCGGATTCAGGACCTGGCACAAGAGCGGAACTGCACGCTCCCGCCGGCGATCGTCTTCGAGGGGAACGTCCCGGCCGATCCGAGCAAAAATCCGTTGCTGGAGGAAGTTCTGGCGGCGGCGTGGCCCGAACGTTCCCACACGGTTCGGGCGTGGCTCGGCTCGGCGGTGGCCATCAAGGACCCGACGGCCGCCCAGTTCGCCCGCCAGAGCGGCAGCAACCTGCTGATCGTCGGACAGCAGGACGAATCGGCCATGGGTATCCTGGCGATGTGCTTCATCAGTCTGGCCGCGCAGATTGCGCCGTCAAAGTTACCGACCGGCACGCAATTTTATCTCTTCGACGGCGCCCGCCCCGACGCGCCGGAAGCGGGCTATCTCAAGCGCCTGGCGTCGGCCGTTCCCCACGCGGTGAAGGTCATTACTCCGCGCAGGACGCCCGAGGCGATCGCCGAGATTTCCGAGGAGGTTGCGCGTCGTGAAGGGTCGGGCGAAGAGGATGCCCCGCCGATCTACCTCGTCATCTACAACCTGAGCCGGTTCCGCGATCTGCGGAAGGGCGACGACGAGTTCGGCTTCTCCAGCCTCGACGAGGACAAGCCGCCCAGCCCGGCCAAGCAGTTCGACGGCATTCTGCGCGAGGGCCCCGCGTTCGGCGTTCACACCCTGGCATGGTGCGATACGTATAACAACGTGACGCGCATTCTGGACCGCCAGGTATTGCGGGAACTGGAGATGCGGATCGCTTTCCAGATGAATGCGACCGATTCGAGCAACCTGGTTGATTCGCCCGCCGCCAGCCGTCTGGGGCTCCACCGCGGGATCTTCTACGACGAGGGCCAGGGCCAGTTCGAGAAATTCCGTCCGTACGGACTTCCCGCCGACGATTGGCTCGCGCAGGTCAAGAAGCAACTGGGCGGGCGCTGACATTCGGCTCCCCCGTGAATATGCGGGGGCCGCCGGTCAAGATTTCCGTTACTGGACGTTACCGGCCCTTGAATCGACCCGATTGCCGACGCGCTGCTTCTTCAACGCTTTTCACCGGCTATCCCGGATTATTCACGTAGGGTGGGACAAGCGTGCGCGAGCCCTTGGTGGGCCGGCGGAAACGGAGATCTTCCCTAAATCAACGTACCAACGTCGCGGAACGATCGACCGCACGCGCCGGCCCACCAACGAGCCGTTTCCTTGTCCCACCCTACGAGTTCTTCTCCAACGCTTTTCACCGGCTATTGCAGCCAGCGGGCCGCGTCTTTGGCCCAATAAGTAAGGACAATATTCGCGCCGGCCCGGCGGATCGCGGTCAGGGACTCGATGACGACCGACTTTTCGTCGATCCAGCCGCGTTCGGCGGCCGCTTTGACCATGCTGAACTCGCCGGAGACGTTGTAGGCGGCAAGCGGCACGCCGGGGAAGCGGTCGTGGACGAGACGGATGACGTCGAGGTAGGCCAGGGCGGGCTTGACCATGACAATGTCGGCCCCTTCGGCCAGGTCGAGTTCGATTTCGCGAATCGCCTGCCCTGCCGCGGCGGCCGGGTCCATCTGATAGCCTTGCCGGTCACCGAACTTGGGTGCGCTCTCGGCGGCATCGCGAAACGGGCCGTAGAACGCGCTGGCGTACTTCGCCGCGTAGCTCAGAATGGGGATGTGCGAGAACCCCGCTGTGTCGAGGGCCCGGCGAATCGCACCGACCATGCCGTCCATCATTCCGCTTGGTGCGACGATGTCGGCGCCCGCCCGGGCGTGTACCACGGCCTGCTCCGCGAGCAGCTTCAATGTAGCGTCATTGTCCACGTCCATCCGCCCGGTCGAGTCGTTCACCACACCGCACTGTCCATGGTCGGTATATTCGCAACAGCAGATGTCGGTGATGACAGGCAGGCCCCGAGCGACTTGCTTCACCGCGCGGATCGCCTGGGGAATGATTCCCAGGTCGCTGATCGCGTCGCTACCGATGTCATCCTTCTCGGCGGGGATACCGAAGAGGATCACGCCGCCGAGGCCCAGTTCGACGGCTTCCGCCACTTCATCGGCCAGCCGGTCGGGCGCGAGCTGGTAGTTGCCGGGCATCGACGCAATTTCCCGGGGTGTGCCTTCACCCGGCCGCACGAACAGTGGCAGGATCATATTCGCCGGCGAAAGCCGCGTTTCACGGACAAGCTCGCGGATTCCCGGATGGTAGCGGAGCCTCCGCATTCGGGTGGTTGGGAATGCCCGGAATGAGGGGTTTCCTGGGGTCATCATAGTCCTCGGGTTGAAGGATTATGGCCGCGGCTAATATGCAAGTATACCCGGATGGTCGTGCAACTGCGAACGTTCTTTCTCCCAGGGCGCAAAACCCTCCCTTTCGTTTCTGCTGAACCACCATCACACGGCTTGCTTGCTGCGGTAGGAGTTTTGCTCGACCTTCAACCCAGTAGGGGCGAACTAACCAATATCCCCCCACCCGCAGTTGGTGCAACCTTTCGATGTTACATCCCCCCAATTCCGGGGTGTGACGAATTGAAAAACGATACCCGAATGTTGAGATCTTCTCTCATGAAAAGACACATTGCCTCCGGTTTGATTGCCACCGTTGCAGCGTGCTGGATATCTGTTTGGACGTTGGGTGCCTTTGGGCAGACACCTCTTGCTTCCAAGGAAAAGGAAGTTGCTTCCCCCGCCCACGCCTCCCCGGCCGGCGACAAAGATTTGCCCAAGGAGAATCTCCGGGACGAAGCCGGGTCCCTGCTCCACCAACTCGATCTGCACGGTGTGTGGACGGAGAACACGGCGACCGACTGGATGGTATTGTTGGGAGCGATTCTTGCCGGGCTGGTGGCGGGCAACATTGCGGCGGCGGTGCTGGGCTGGATTGCACGACGGCTGAGCACGAGGCAACGCCTGCTGCGGAGTCGCGTGTTTGAAGATGCCATGGGACCCGCCAAGCTCGCCGTGCTGGCCGCGGGGCTGGCCATCGGATTCGCCGCCCTCAAGGGCGTAAGCGAACCGCTTCAGGAATTCGCCGCCAGAACTCTACTGCTGATCTATTCCATCGCCGTCTTCTGGTACATCTTCAATCTGGTCGGCATCGTCGATATCGTGCTGCGGCGGATGATTGCGAAAACCGATTCCTCGCTCGACGAGCAGGTGGTACCGCTGATTCGCAAGAGCCTTCGGATATTTCTCGTGGTAGTCGGCGTGTTGTTCGTCGTCGATTCGGTGTTTCATCAGGACATCGGGGCATGGTTGGCCGGTTTGGGGATTGCCGGGCTGGCCGTTTCGCTGGCCGCGCAGGATTCGTTGAAGAATCTCTTCGGGTCGATCACGATTTTATTCGACCGGCCGTTCCAGGTCGGCGAGCGGATCGTTTATGCGGGCTACGACGGCGTCATCGAGGAGATCGGTTTCCGTTCGACCAAAGTCCGCACGTTGACCGGCCATCTGGTCACGATCCCTAACTCGAGAATCGTCAACGACCCGGTCGAAAACATCGGCCGCCGGCCGTTCATCCGCCGCATGATGGACGTAACAATCACCTACGACACACCGCGGGAGAAAATCGAGCAAGCCGTGCAGATCCTGCAAGACATCCTTGACGAGGAGGGCATCCGCGAGCCCATCCACCCGGCGATCGACGACAACGAGTATCCACCCCGAGTGTACTTCAAGGACTACAGCGCCGACAGCCTGGACCTGCAGGTGATCTACTGGTTTTCGCCGCCGGCATATTGGGACTACATGGACCATGCCCAGCGGCTGAACCTGCGGATTTTCGAGGAGTTCGAGAAGGCGGGCATCGAGTTTGCGTTCCCGACACAAACGCTTTACCTCGCCGGCGACAGCAAGCGCGAATTGGCCGTGCAAATGTTGGGGAAAGACATGTAGTAAGTTGACGGCTGAGGGTTCGGGGTTCAGGCCTCCGAGGACACGTTTGCCGGAAAACCCTGAATCCCGAACCCTGCCCACCAAAGCCTTTTCCTCCCGTTTCAGAAGCCGAAGATCAGTTTCACCAACCACACGGGGAAATCCGGCGGCTCGGGCTGCGGATTCAGAAGCCGCCCCTTCCATTCGGCCGGCCCTTACCTCTTGGATTGCTGCCGCAGTTCGTTCAGCCGCGGATCGTAACGGAGCAAGCGCGTCATGTGGTGGCACCACATCAGCACGACGGTCACGGACAGGTTGACCAAGCATATCCCAATCCACTCCCGCCCCTCCACGGTCAGCGACTCCGGCAACCAGTATTGCTCGAAGGGGATATACGAGAAGGCATGCCCGGAGGCCGACAATACGACCGACAGCACGGTTGCGAGGTAAAGCACGTAGTAGCCCATCGCCCTGCCCTCGAGCAGGCCGATCGCCCCGGTGATGGCAAGTGCCCAGGCGGCCACTTTCGCAGCGAAGCCGAGCCATGCCCCTTCGGATTCCGCATTCCGGAGAACCTTGACGAGTTCTTGGACTACCGCTATCGCATGCCACGTCGCGGCGATCAGAATACAGACGGCGATCAATTTCGCGATGCGTTGGGCGAGTCTCGGGATCATCGGTTACGTTCCCCGGCCGACGATCCTCACCGGCTTTTCGTCGTCATCGACTTGAAGCCGAACCGGGCCGGTCTCCCGGGCGACCTGCGCGTGAAATTCCTTCGGCGTGCGAATCGTCCTCCGGCCGACGTGCTTGATCAGCATCCCGCGGCACAGATCGGCCTTGGCGGCCGGAGAACCTTGTTGCACGTCCGTGACAATCACACCGCTTTCGGGAAACACGCCTCCGTAGCGCTCCGTCGGGAGGACGTCGACAAACGCCGTCGGATGATCGACCCGGAGCCCGCGCCAACTCGGGGCCAGTGTGGTAATGGTCTTCTTGCCCGGGACGGGATACTTCCCCAAGGCGACATTTAAGTTGAGTTTCCGGCGTTCGCGCAACACGTCGAGCTGGGCGACCGATTCGACCGGAAGCTTGCCCACTTCCAGCACGAGACCGTCCGGTTCGTGGATGGGAGTGCCATCGACCGCGGTGATGATGTCGCCGATTTTCAACCCGGTGCGTTCGGCCGGCGTGCCGGGGATGACGTTTTCGACGCGAATGCCCCGTATGCCGGCCATGATGTCCCGGCCGGTCAGGTTGCCCGGCCGGATTCCCAGAAAGCCGTACTCGACCTCGCGTCCCTGCTTGAGCGTATCGACGACACGGCGAAAGGTATCGTCGACGGGAATGGCGTAGCCGGCGGACATTTCGTAGCCGGCGGCCGCCGCCATAGCAACCGTCAACCCGACCATCTCACCCTTGAGGTTCAACAACGGCCCGCCGCTGGTCCCCAGGTTCAACTTGGCGTCGGTCTGGATCAAGGTGCCGAATTGGTGCAAGGTTTTTTCATAGGGACTGCTTTGCCCCGGTAAGGGAGGTGCTTTTCGCGAGAGATTCGAGACAATTCCCCAGCCGGCGCTGACTTGCCCGTCGCGGGCAATGGCATAGGGATTGCCGAGGGTGATAACGATTTGCCCCTTCTTCAACTCCTTGGCATTGCCGAATCGGATCGGCGGCAGGTCGGCGCCCTCAATCCCAAGGACCGCCAGGTCGCTCCGGGGATCGGCCCCTTTGATCAATGCCCGGTAAACCTTCCTCTCATGCGTAGCAACGTAGTACTCGCTGTCGTCGCCCAGTATATGATACGCAGTCAGGATCAGCCTCGGGCCGATGACCACGCCGGTGCCGTATTCGTTGGGTACAAAGTCGGGGTCGGTCGGTTCGGGCTGTGAACCGGGGACCGGACGCCGGCCGAACGGATCGGGGCGAATCTCGTAGTTGCGGGGTTGATCGTGACGGGGATTGCGGACCCGGGCAATGGCGACAACCGATTTCTCCGTTTTGGCAATCGTCTCGACCAGGACCTTCTCGATCGCCGCGGCCGCCTGCAACCCCGTTATCTCCTGGGCGCAAACCGCCTGCACCGCCAAGGCCGCCAGGGCCGGCGATGCGATCGCCAGGATGCGGAGTATACGTAGCATAAGGAGCCAGGGGTGAAAACTGCTCTCGCTCATTTCCATTCTACTTTACCGGCCCGCACGTGGCCATGGCTTGCAGGACCGGCGCGGGGCTATTCTTCTTCCGAGTCCTCCTCGGAATCCTCTTCCGGGGCCCGATCGACAAACCCTTTCGCAGCAAGGACTTTCTGCTTGAGTTCGTCGACGAAATCGGGGTTCTCTTTCAGGTATTCGCGTACTTTTTCCCGCCCCTGGCCGAGCTGTTTTTCGCCGTAGCGGAACCAGGCGCCGGTCCGGGTGATGAGCCGCTGCTCCATGGCCAAATCGAGGATATCACCCTCGTAACTGATGCCATCGGCGTGCATCATGTCGAATTCCGCCACCCGAAATGGGGGGGCCACCTTGTTCTTCACCACCTTTGCTTTTACCCGCTGGCCGACGACCGCTTCGCCGTCTTTGAGTTGGCCGATCCGGCGGATGTCGATCCGGCAGGAGCTGTAGAACTTCAACGCGCGGCCGCCGGGGGTCGTCTCGGGGCTGCCGAACATCACGCCGATCTTCTCGCGGATCTGGTTGATGAAAATCACCGAGGTCTTGCTCTTCGAGATGGCCCCGGTCAGCTTCCGGAGCGACTGGCTCATCAGCCGGGCCTGGAGCCCGACGTGCGTGTCGCCGATCTCTCCTTCGAGTTCCTTGCGGGGAACCAGCGCGGCAACCGAGTCGATGACGATCACATCGACCGCGTTGCTCTTGATGAGCATCTCGGTGATGTGCATTGCTTCCTCCCCGCAACCGGGCTGGCTGACCAGCAGTGTCTCCAACTCGACGCCCAGCTTCTTGGCCCAACTGGGATCCAGGGCGTGCTCGGCGTCGATGAAGGCGGCAATGCCGCCCTTTCTCTGGGCCTGTGCGACTACGTGCAGGGCAAGCGTCGTCTTGCCGCCCGACTCGGGACCGAAGACCTCGACCACCCGTCCGGCCGGAATCCCCTGTCCGCCCAGGGCCATGTCCAGCGAGAGGCTGCCGGTCGAGATCCCCCCGATCTCGCCGTGGCGATCGAATCCCAAGGGCATGATGGCCCCCTTGCCGAACTGCTTCTCGATTTGGGCGACGGTCGTCTTCAGTGTGGGATTGTCGTCCAGCACGGCTTTGCCGGATGACTTACCGGTTGTCTTGATCTTCTTTGCAGTTTTCTTTGCCATGGGCTTTCACGTCTTCGTTTCTCGAGGTTCTGACGTTGAAGTGGTTGGGGCAAGCCGCTCGCAGCCGCCTTGGTATCGATCGGTGGGTAGAAGGGCCCCTGATACTCTGCGTCATCCTACCAGTTCAACAGGTGGCTTGCCGAGGGGGAGCGAGACCGATTTCCCGCGACTTGCTCAAATCCAAGGCACAAATAGGCGGCTTGGAGAGACTGGATAATATAGGCACGAAACTCTTGTGTTGTGTTGATCAGGCCATCGTGCCGCCAATTCGCCACGAGGTGCTCTGGCGAGCGTGGCAACGCCGATTTTCTGCTAATATGAACAGCGATGAGTGATTACGCAATCGGCGAGATTCGGCGTATCAGGCCCCGGATCCAGACGTGAAGTTGCCGGAACGCTCGCGCGTCATTATTGTTGCGTCTGAGGAAACTTGAACATGGGAGTGTATGATGAAAAAGACCCTGCTCGTGTCGATCGGACTACTTCTTGCAATCGGAGCCTTCTCGCAGCTTAATGCGGCGGAGCCGCCCGATTCCCGCATCGCTCTGAAACGCGACGACGCAAAAGGGGAGATGCAGGTCCTCATCGACGGCAAAGAGGCGTTCGTTTACCGCTACGGCGACGACGTTGACTTGCCGCACTTGTATCCGATCCGCAGCCCGGCGGGCAAGTCGATGACTATCCAGCATCCCAATCCGTATCCCCATCACCGCTCGTTCTGGTTCGCCGACAAGGTGCAATTGGCCGGAAAACGGCCTGTCGAATTCTACGGGGCGCTTTATTCGAGCGAGTCCGGTCGGAAAGACCCCAAACCGCCCTTCCGCGACCGGGTCCGCCAGGTCGAGTTCCTGCCGGGCAAGACGACCAAGGACCAGGCCGAGCTGACCAAGAAACTCGTCTGGGAAATGGACGGCGATGTGCCGGTGCTCGACGAGGTCCGCGAGATGCGGATTGTCGCCCTGGGCGACGGCGAGTATTTCCTCGACATCAAGTTCACGCTCGCGGCCGGCTACGGCGACGTGACGTTCGTCAGCGATGCTACTCACTACGCCTGGCCCTACGTCCGCATGAACCCCGATTTCTCCGTCCAAGGCGGCGGGAAGATCACCAACAGCGAGGGCGGCGTCAACCAGAAGGGCACCCACGGCAAGGCCGCCCGTTGGATCGACTACAGCAACACCACCGGCAACAAGAGCGCCGGTCTGGCCGTCTTCAGCCACACCGACAACGAGCACCCGCACAAGTGGCTCACCCGCGACTACGGCACCTTCGGCCCCCGCCGCGCGGATGCCAAGAGCGGCAAGCGGTTTACGCTCAAAAAGGGCGAGTCGATCACCCAACGCGTCGGCATCCTGGTCCATCGCGGCGACGTCGAAAAAGGCAAGGTGGCCGAGCGGTACGAGGAGTACGTAGGGGGCAAGCTGTAGCAGCCGGGCTGATTGCTCAACTGATTGCTCAAGAATGAGTCCGGCAATTGGGGCCATAAAGCCGCGACCGTTGGTCGCGCCCGCGTCACCAAAAGCCGCATCCAGCGTCGCTCGGCGCGACCAGCGGTCGCGGTTTTATAGCATGTGGCATCCATGCTTGCCGAAGTTATTGTTGAGGGCGAGGCGGCGGTTAGTTCGACCGGGCCGGGGGTGTCGGTTTTTGTCAGAAGAAGCCTCCGCCTCCGCTTCCGCCCCTCTCGCCATCGCCGACATGCGTGCCGTCCCCAAAAGGTGTTTCTGGAAGCGGCTTGGGGTCGCAGAGTTCCTGCCGCCGGACATCCTCATCGCGCATTTGCCTCAACCCGGCCAAACATTGCGCGACTTCCTCATGGACTTCTTTCGTCTGCTTAACAATCAGAACGTGGAGACCTGCTTCCCCGAACGGCACAATGGTTCCAGGGCCGCCCACACTGTCCCAGGTTGTTGGCTGGATCGTGCTGTCAATTGACCTTGTGAGTTGGTCGTAGTCCGGCACCACTCTGCCCTCGTGGTTGCGGAAAGACGCAAAATCGGCGACGTCGTAGATTCTGGCGATCAACTCCGTTTCGGCCTCTTCCGGCGTGGTGATCCAGATAGACTCGAACTTGAAGATCCATGTCAAGTCGAATTCTCTGAGGGTCCGATTCAGCAGCGATCGCAGTGCGACATCTTGCCCCTTGAAGGTGACCGGCACATCGGTCGCGACGCCCACGTCGTCCAGCGCGCGGCGATCGATGGCAAAGGGAACGCCGGCCTGTTTCGAGAGGGACTTGACGAGCTGATCGAGGGGTTTCTCGGCCACGTCGAGATTGATCGGCCTATCCAGGGCAAGGCGAAGGTGTTCGGGCGTTTTGTCGAGGGGCTCGACGACTCTGGCCGGATCTTTGTTTGCCCGGACCCTCCGCAAACCGGCCAACAGCAACGCGATTTCCTCGTGGACATCTCGGGTTTGGGTGACGATAATCGCCTTGATTCCGGCCGAGCGAAACCCGATGATCGACCCCGGTCCGCCGACCGAGTCCCACGCTACCGGCTGGACGATGGTGGTAATCAGGTCGGTGAGCGGGCCGAACGTCGCGTCGTAGGATATGGCTCCGCTGCCCCTGCGGATTTCGACAATCTTGTCCTCAACGAGATTCGCGTCGTAGGATATGGTGCCGCTACCCCTGCGGGTTTCGACAAACTTATCCTCAACGAGATCGGCGACATCGTAGACCTTGGTCACGAACATGTACTCCGCCTCTTCGGGCGAGGTGACCAGCACCACGTTGTCCCAGGTCACCCAGGTGAGTTCGAGGGGTCGCAACACCTGTTCCAGCGCAGCACGCGCCGAAACGGGCCCCTGGGGAACGACGACCTGTGAACGCTGGTCGACGCCGACGTCGTCGAGGGCCTTGCGATCGATTTCCACGTCGACGTCCGTCATGCCGCTCAGCGTGTCGCAAAAATCATTGAGTTTGACGGAGGCAAACTCGTTGGGGAATTTCACCGGCTTTGCCAACGCCTTGTATACAGCGCGTTCCCAATTCGACATTTCTGTGGGGCCGTACACGTCCTCCAGATGCGCGCTGCCTGAAAGGAAAATCCAACCGCCCGGCCCCGGAACGCGGTCGGGATCGCCCGCCCAGCGGTACCCCCATCCCGGAACTTCCCCGGGGGGTTGCACGGGTGCTGCCTGTCGAGGTTGATGGGATGGCTTCCCCTTGCGCCAGGCAAAAGGGTTCAATGCCACGACCACGAGAATCAAAACGACCGACAGGCCAAGCACGGCACGGAGCTGAACGGACATGATTACTTTTCCTTTTCGGGCCAGTTCGACAAGATGCTTCTATCCTATCCGAATGGGGGGTGGATCACAAGCTCCTGTGATGAAGGCCACGAGGAATATCTTCCGCCAAAGTGGACGAAGTCAACGGGGGTGGGCCAGACAAGATTCCTGCGTCGGCGGTAACTTCCTTCTGAGAACTGCCTTCATCACGAAGCACCCCCCCCTGTAGAGTTATTGCGGGAGGACGACCGGCCGCCTTGTCAAGCTTGAAACCGACTGCTGCCACCTTTCCGCTGCCACGCGCGGCCCATTTCTCCCTATGGCGTCCCAAGGTTTATTGACTATAATTCTTAGTTCCATTCGGGACAGTTGGACATTCCGGCTTCCTGCGAGGCCGGCTCTTACGCACTCCGGAGTGACCCACGATGAGCAATCAGCCCAACGACGACCAGTCGCCCAGCAATCCACCCGAGAGCACCCAGTCATCTTCTCCCAGTAGGCAACCCGAACGCCCCGTAATGATCGAGGCCCGGGGGTTGTCGAAGTTTTTCGGTTCCTTTGCGGCGGTCCGGGACGTGACGTTCGAGATCCCTCAAGGGCAGGTCACGGCTTTTCTGGGTCCCAACGGGGCTGGCAAGAGCACCACGATGCGGCTTCTGACCGGCTACCTTGCCCCGTCAGAGGGACAGGCCCTGATCGCCGGCCACGACATGGCAACCGACCGGCTGGCCGGCTCGGCCCGGTTGGGCTACCTGCCCGAGAACGGCCCCCTCTACCCCGACATGACGCCGCGCGGCTTGCTCAACTTCTTCGCGAGCGCCCGGGGGCTGGACGGCGTGCGCAAACGCGAGCGGATCCACGAGGTCGTCGAGTTGTGCGCGCTGGAGAGCGTGATCGGCAAACCGATCGGGAAGCTGTCGCGAGGTTACTGCCAGCGGGTGGGAATGGCCCAGGTGCTCTTACACGAACCCGACGTGCTGATCATGGACGAACCGACGGCCGGGTTGGACCCCAACCAGATCCACGAAGTCCGCGAGACGATCCGCCGTCTCGGCAAGAAGAAGACCATCCTGCTTTCCACGCACATTTTACAGGAAGTCGAGGCCATGGCCTCGCGGGTTCTGTTCATCGACGAGGCAAAACTGATCTACGACGGCACGATCAAAGGCCTGATGGCCGACGGCAAGCCGCTGGACATACATTTCCGCGAGTTGACGTCGACTCGCTGAGCAACCCGAGACAAATCCTCGGGCGGCGACCGTTGCGAGCCGCTCGCGGGAAAATATATTGTTGCCCACAACCAACAACCAGGATCTCAAATTCGGTAGCAGTCATGAGCATGAACGTGTTGTTTGCGGTGTTCAAGCGGAACTTCCTCAGCTACTTCACCAACCCGACGGGCTACCTGTTCATCTGCGGGTTTGTCCTTTTCAGTTCGCTGGGAGCATTCTGGCCCAACGAGTTCTTCAATGCCAACCTGTGCAATCTGAACCAGCTCGACAAGTATTTTCCCTTTATCATGCTATTTTTCATTCCAGCCATTACAATGAGCATCTGGGCCGATGAACGGCGGCAGGGGACCGATGAGCTGCTGTTGACGATTCCGGCCGGCGACGGCGACATCGTGCTGGGGAAGTATCTGGCCGCCGTGGCAATCTACACGGTGTCTCTGCTGTTTTCGCTGGTCTGCAATTTCATCGTTCTGAAGACATTGGGGAATCCCGATTTGGGCCTGTTCCTGGCGACGTATTTCGGCTACTGGCTGATCGGGCTTGCCATGCTGTCGATCGGCATGGTGGCCTCTTTCTTGACGAGCAACATCACGATTGCGTTTCTGTTGGGGGGTCTTTTCAATGCACCGCTGGTGTTCGCCGCCAAGGCCGACGTGATCCTCGGCGACAAGATCGCCGCCGTGGTCAAGGAATACAGCATAAGCGGACTATTCGCCGATTTCGGCCGTGGCGTGGTCAGCCTTGCCGGCGTCGCCTACTTCCTGACGATCGTCCTCGTCATGCTGTACTTGAGCATGGTGCTGATCGGCCGCCGGCATTGGTATTCGGGAAGGGACGGCGCCGTGATGGCAGTCCATTACACCACGCGGGCGATACTCCTGGCGTTGATCGCGGTGGGGCTGGTAGTGATCTTCAGCCGCTACAACCCGCAACTCGACATGACCAGGGAGAAACTCAGCTCGCTGTCGCCCGACACGCGAAAGCTGCTGAAGGAGCTGAAGATCGAGCGCCCCGTCCGGATCGAGGCATTCATCAGCCGCAACGTGCCCGACTCGTACGTCGAAACCAAGCTGAACCTGATGACCATGCTGCGGACGCTGAAAGCCTACGGCGGGAACAAGGTCCAGGTGCAGATCCGCGAAACCGAGCCGTTTACGGACATGGCCGCGAGGGCCGAGAAACGATACGGCATCGAACCCCAGCAGATCCCGACGATGAAACGCGGGACCACGTCGGTCGACGCGGTTTTCATGGGCGTGGCCATGTCGTCCGGGCTCCAAAAGGTGATCGTCCCCTTCATCAATCGCGGAATTCCCGTTGAATACGAGTTGGCCCGCTCGCTGGCCACCGTCTGCCAGAAGGAGCGCAAACGCGTCGGCGTGCTCGCGACCGATGCCACAATCTTCGGCCGGTTCAACATGCAAACCATGTCGGTCACTTCCGATTGGCCGATCATCGAGGAGTTGAAGAAGCAGTACGAAGTGGTGCGGGTCGATCCGACCGAGCCGATCACGGAGAAGTACGATGTGCTTCTGGCGGTGCAGCCGTCGTCGCTGGGCCCGCAGGAAATGGATCATTTCATTGCCGCGATCGAGAGCGGGCAGCCGACGGCGATTTTCGAGGACCCGCTTCCGTTTCCCCAGCTTTCGGGCGCTGCCCCGCCCATTCCGGGCACGAGCACCCCACGGCACGCCCCCTCGATGGGGCCGATGGGTATGTTCGGCGGGCGGCAGCCGCCGCCGCCCAAAGGCGACATCGCCAGGCTCTGGCGGATTCTGGGCGTCAAGTTCAAGCCCGATGAAATCATCTGGCAGGACTACAACCCCATCAAGAAAGCCACCCTCTGGCCCAACGAGTTCGTCTTCGTCGACAAAGGCTCCGGGGCCGATCAACCGTTCAACGAGGAAGATCCCATCAGCTCCAAATTGCAGCACATGCTTTTGCCCTACCCCGGCTCCATCCGCGAGGGCAACACGGAACTGGAGGTAACGCCCCTGCTGATCACGGGGCCGAAAACGGGCACCATCGCTTACGGCGACCTGATGCAGCGGTCGATGAGGGGCGAGAGCGTCTCGTTCGCACCCGACCGCAAACAAAAGACAACGAACAAAGAGTACGTCTTGGCGGTGCACATCCGCGGCAGGATCAAGCCGGACCAGTTGATGGCGGACGATGATGCCGCCGCTCCCGCTGAGACGAACGAAGCCACGACTGCCGCTGACGACCCGCCGGAACCCGACAAAGTTGAAACCGCCGGCGACGACGCAGCGACGAAGGACGATTCCGGCGCCGCTGAGGCAGATGCCGCCCCGGAAAACGACACGAAGAAAGACGCTCCCAAGGATGGACCGGCGGAAACCGCCGACGAGGATGCTCCGGTGGAACCCGAATCAGACGCCCCCCCGGCCGGGCACGAGGATGAGCACGAGCACGAGCACGATCATTCTGACGGCGCGCACGAAGCCCCGAAAACCGTGGCGGACGAGCACGCCGGGGACCTTCCGAGGACGGAAGAACCCGCCGAAGAGGCAAAGGAAACCAAGCCGGAGGAAGTCGAGATCAACGTCGTCCTGGTGGCCGACCTCGACATGCTCTCGCCCGGCTTCTTCCTGCTCCGCGAGCAGGGACCGGTCCGCGAAGCCGGTATCGATCTGAACTTCGACAACGTCACTTTCGTGCTGAACGTTCTCGACGCCCTGGCCGAGGAGGAGCGGTTCCTCGAAATCCGCAAGCGGCGCCCCAAGCACCGCACGCTCACCGGTATCGAGAGAGTGACGAGGGAGGCCACGGAAGAAGCGACGAAGGCGCGCGAGGAGTGCAACGAGGAGTTTGAGGAGGGCCAAGAAGAAGAGCAGAAGAAGCTCAACGAGAAAATCGAGGAGATCGAAAACCGCAAGGGCCGCGATCGGAGGACGGAGGCTGTCGAGAAACTGCTCGCCGAACTGAACGGGAACCGGCGCCTGGCGGTTCAGCGAGAAAAGCTCGAACGAAAACGCGACGAGGAACTTGAACGAATCGAAACCAAGCTCAACTTGGAGATCCGCCGCGCCCAGGACTGGTACAAGTTCTGGGCGGTAGTGTTGCCGCCGATCCCGCCGCTGCTGGTGGCGCTGGGTGTCTTCATCACGCGCCGTCTCCGGGAGCGAGAGGGCGTTTCCAGCAGCCGACTGCGATAACACACCGTCTGAGAAGACACAAAATCGATCAACCAGATAAACAGCCGCACAGGAGGAAACCCGGGATGAACGAGAATGCCAAGACCGCCGTGTTTTTCGGCGTGGCCGCGGTGATTGCGTTGGTGGTTTGGCTCACGGCGCCGCGCCCGCCGGAATCCGTCGTCAACGCCAAATTGAACAATCCGCTCTTCCCCGATTTCAAGGACCCGGAGGCCGCCACCAGCATCGAGATCATCGAGTTCGACGAGGACAGCGCCGATCGCCGGACCTTCGAGGTGGCCAAGACCGACGTCGACGGCAAGGCGATCTGGTCGATCCCCTCGCACGACGACTATCCGGCCGACGCCCAACGCCAGCTTGCCGAAGCGGCTACTTCGTTGATGGACTTGACCGTGCTCGAGATCGCGAGCAAGGATCCGGCTCAGCACGAAACCTATGGCGTGATCGATCCCGATCCCGACCTGCTCAAGAGCGGGGCCACCGGCGTCGGCGACCGCATTACCATGAAAGACAAGAACGCCAAGACTCTTTTGTCGTTGATCGTCGGCAAGAAAGTCCCCGAGAGGCCCAACCCCATTAGGGAAGAAGAGGAACTCCACTATGTCCGGGTCACCGGCGAAGACCCCGTCTACGTTGTGGCCTTGGACACCAAGAAGCTGACCACAAAGTTCAACGAATGGATCGAACCCGACCTGCTGAAGATCAACACCTTGGACATCAAGCAGCTCTGGTTCCGCGACTACGGCGTTGTGCCGGAGCGAGGCGCCCTCGAGTTCCGGGGCGACGTCACGGTGGAGTACGACGAGGCCGGCGATCCAAGCTGGAAGCTCGTAAAGAACATGGTCCTTACGCCGGCCGGCCAGTTGACCGACGAAAAAATGCCCGAGGGCATGGAACTGAACACGGACAGGCTCACCAAGGCAAAAGGCGCGCTCGACGACCTGGAAATCGTCGACGTCCAGCGCAAACCCGAGGGACTCAGCGCCGATCTGAAGGCCGACGAGAATCTCTCGAAGAACCGTGAGGCCCGAAGGGCCCTGGAAGAACGCGGGTTTTACGTTGCCGAGTACGGCGGACGTGTCGAAGTCTTTTCCGACCAGGGTGAGATTCGGTGCCGGATGAAAGACGGGGTCGAGTATGTCCTCCGCTTTGGGAGCATTGCTATCGGGTCGAAGCCCCGCACGGATGAAGAGGAAGAAGACGAGGCGGGCGCGCTCGGGCTGAACCGGTTCCTGTTCGTCACGGCGGGATTCAATCCCGACGCAATCCCCCAGCCGCAGTTCGAAATCCCCCCCGAGGCCCGACCGAAGCCCGAGGGTGACGAGGCCGAAAAGTCGGAAGACGAAAAGAAAAAGGAAGAAGCGGAGATCGAACGCATCAAAACGGCAAACCAGCGAAAGCAGGACACCTACGACGAAACGATCAAGACGGGCAAAGAGCGAGCCAAGGAACTCAACGCCCGGTTCGCCGATTGGTACTTCATCATCTCCGACGACGTCTTCCAGAAGATCCATCTCAGCCCAAGCGATATCTTCAAGAAGAAAGAAGAACCGAAGGAAGACGAAGCCGGGGCCCACGATCACGGCCATGGCCTCCCCGCCCCCTTCCTTCCCGGCGGCCATCCGGCGGTGCCGAAGCCGCCCAAAGACGAACCGAAGAAGTAGGGTGGGGACTTGCACCCGCGCAGATGGCGTGGTGATGTCTCTGGTGCAAATTGTCCGCGTGGGTGTAAACACCCGCCCTACAGATATTCAGTCCACCCCTTTTCTTCGAGCAGCTTGACGATCTTGCGGATCGATTCCTCGTCGTGCTTGCTGGCAACCAGCGTGGCGTCGGGGGTGTGGACGATGATGAGGTTGTTGAGGCCGAGGGTGACGATCAGATGGTCGTCCCCGCTGCGGATGATCGTGCCGGCGGTGTCGAGGCCGAGATGCTTTGCGGCGACCGTGTTGCCGTCGGGGTCGGCGCCCAGCAGCCGGGCGAGCGATTGCCAGCTTCCGAGGTCGTCCCAGTCGAACGGGGCCTCGACCATCACGACGTCGGTCGCGTGTTCCATGACCGCGTAGTCGATCGAGACGCCTTCGATGGCCGTGAATTCACGGACGAGGACTTCCCGGGCCTCAGGCGTGCCGGCCACCTCGGCGATGCGGCGGAGGCGGCCGTACATTTCCGGTTGATGTTTTTCAAGGGCATCGAGAATGGTGCGGGCCTTCCAGACGAAGATGCCGGAGTTCCAGTAGAACGTCCCCCGGTCGAGATACTCGGCGGCGGTCGCGGCGTCGGGCTTCTCGCGGAACTGTTCGACGCGATAGGCCGCGGCCGGGGGCGACGGGTCGCGCGGCGCGATCGCCTCCGCCCGTTCGATGTAGCCGAACGACTCGGCCGGATACGTCGGGCGGATGCCGAAGGTGACGATCCGCTCGGGTTGCTGTTCGACCAGTTCGGCCGCGAAACGAATCGCCGCCCGGAACGTTTCGTCGGGCGAGATGACGTGGTCGGCCGGCATGACGGCCATCGTGGCGTCGGGGTCGTTTCGGCTGCAATAGAAAGCGGCCAGGCCGATGCAGGGAGCCGTGTCCCGCTTGCACGGCTCGGCGAGGATCGAGCCGGGCGGAAGCCCCGGCAACTCGGCGGCAATCTTTTCGGCCAGCAGGGCGGTGGTGGCTATCACGACCCGATCGGGCGGGACCAGATCGCCGAGTCGCTCGACGGTTGCGCGGACCATGCTCCGGCCGCCGACCATGGTCAACAGTTGTTTCGGCCGGTCGGCGCGGCTTTCGGGCCAGAAACGGGTGCCGGTTCCGCCGGCCATGATGACGGCGTGGAGCATGTTCGGGTTCAGGGGTTAGGGTCTTACGGCATAACTTCTTCGCACCGTGCGCGCATGTTCGGCGCAGCTCATTGCCGTGAAGCAGCTTAGCGAAGGAATTGCAAATTGCAGACTGCAAATTGAAAATTGAAAATTGAAGAGCCGCGACGGGTGACCCAAATCGTGGGAGAGTTGGCTTCCCCGAAGGGCAGACAGCTCTTCTTGCGGGGAGCCACGGCGGCGCGGAGTCGAGCCAATTTGCGATTTGCAATTTACAATTTGCATTTTGCAATCTCTTTGGTTGCGGCCGCAAGCCGCGTTGAGGGTTAGGTGTTAGGGTTTTTGGGGCTGGGGTCCCGTTTTCGGCAGAGATAGGTTGGGGCTGTTATCTTGGTGCCAGGTTCGATTTTCTCGCGAAGCTGATCGGGGCCTGTGGCGAACAGCGGGCAGATTTCGACGGGCACGCCGTCGGGTACGTCGGCCCCGGCCTCGATGAGCCAGCGGCGGTGCTCGGCGATCATCTGTGCCCGGACCCACTCGGGCGTATCGATCTCCGCTCCGGGTGCGTTTTTCAACGGTGCGAACCCCCTTGCCGGATCGACCTCGACGACGATGGCGTTTTCGGCCGAGGGAAGCAGGTCGAAGATGAGCCGCTCGAACTTGATCGCGTTCGGCTTTTCGGGCTCGATCAAGTTGCCGCCGGCGTCGAGGTGGTCGACCTTTTTGTGGGCGAAATGGAACGGCAGGACACCGGCGGACGGCACGCGGGACGTGCCTGCTATTTCGGCGGCCATTCGCTGGAGCATAGCAACGTCCATGACGTGTACGGCAATGCTGCCCGCCCAGATCTGCAGCGATCCGTCCTCGTTTCGGCGGTTTGCGATGTCGTCGGGCAGGTCGCTGTATTCGATGATGCGAAGCCGTCCGTCGACCTCGATGACGTTTCCGACGCGTTCCTTGGGATCCGTTTTGGCAACCACCTGGCTGGAGAGTTCAGAGCGGCTGAGCAAGTGGTATCCGAGGAACTCCGGCGAGCAGACGTCGACCAGGGGGTTGTCGACCTGGAAGTAGAAAAGTTGCCGGATGCCGCGTCGGCGGATATCGGCCAGAGCCCCGCTGCGATCGAGCGCGGCGAGCATCCCGCCGTGTCCGTCGGGGCTGACGGCGATCTGCGACGGCGCCGCGAGCAGGATCTTGCCCGTCGCTTCGTCGATTGCCGGCATGGTCCCCTGGCAGAAGACAACAACGTCTTCTTCGGGCAATTGGAAGCGGTCGTTTTTGTCGAAGAACTCGACGGTTTCGTCGTGCGTGGGCGGCGAGGTCATCAGGTAGAGAGGCACGGAGACGCCGTATCGCTTCGCGACGGCGCGGATTTTTTCGACGTGTATTTGAAACAGCGAGCGGCCGGAAACGGGGCCGATCGCGAACATTCCTTTCGGGTGTTCGTACCCGAGGCGGGTTCCCTGCCCTCCGGCGACGAGGATGACGCCGACATGGCCTGCGGCCAGCGCCTCCCGGCCGCGTTCGATTGCCTGCTCGGCCGTGAAGCGGTTGGCGTCGTCGTCGAGGCGGAAGGCGGGCGGGGATCCGGCGCGATCGGCCATCACGTGGATGCCGCGCTGGTCGTTGCGTCGGGCATAGAGCCGGTCGACCATCGCGAAGTCGATCGCCTCGATCTGTTCGGCCAGCGAGCGTCGCCGGGTGTCGTCGAGGCGGTCCCAGAAGGCCAGCAGGTGTTCCTGCCCGTGCGGACTTAACGCCGCTAGGAGTTCTTCTTTCATGGCATCCGGCACCGAGTGTTCGGGGAAGGGCATATTATTCCAAACCCACAAGCAGCCGTAAAGCCCCGTCGCCGCTTTGCGTGAGCGACCCGCTATATGTGTACGCCCAGTTTGGCAGCGAGCCGCTGGAGCGTCGGGCTTGCGTCGTCGGGCGCGAGACGCACCTGGATGAGGCTCATCCCGGTGGTGTCGGCCAGGGCAGCTTGCAGGGCCCGGTCGAACTCGCCCTCGGTGCGAACGTCGTAGCCGGTCCCCCCGTTGAGGACCTCGGGCAGCTTGTGGTACTGCCAGGGATTGATGTCGTTGTAGTCGTAGGGGCCGGGGTGCAACTGGCGCTCGGTGCCGTAGCCGGCGTTGTCCAGCACAATCATGACCGGGGCAAGCCCGCGGCGGACAATGTTCGACAGCTCCATGCCGGTCATTTGGAAGGCCCCGTCGCCGATGACCGCGACCGGCCGCAGGTCGGGGCGGGCGACCATCACGCCGAGCGTTGCCGGCGTGGCGAATCCCATCGACGTGTAATAGGCCGGTGAGAGGAACTCGGTGTGGGCGCGGATGATCAATTCGCTCGAGGCAAACAACGCGTCGCCGATGTCGGCAATCACAACCGTCGAGTCGTCCAGGGCCTCGTCGAGCCGGTCCATCAGCCGCTTGATCGTGATCGGGGCGTCCGGTTGCAATACGAACTCGGTGTCGCCGGCGTCGGGCCGCGGCCGCGCCGGCTGCTGGGGCGTCTTGATCCGCGCGTCGACCAGCCTCGCCATGAAGTCGCGGAACAACACGTCGCGGAAATGGTGGTGGCTGATCTGGAGCGTCTCGCTCGTGGCGTAGATGCAACGGGTCGGATCGAGATTGGCCGAATAGATGCCCATGTTGATGTCGGTAATGAACGTCCCGAGCAGGATGACACAATCGCTTTTCTCGACGTACTCGGTGACCTCCTCGCGCCCCATGGCACCTTCGTAGAGCCCGATGAACAGCGGGTGGGTCTCGCTGATAACGCTCTTGCCGAGCATGGTGGCGGCAATGGGGATACCCGCCCCTTCCGCGAAGGCGAGCAGCTTGTCCTGCAGGCCGAAACGGTGAATCTCGACGCCGGCGATGATGACCGGCCGGGTGCTTTGCCCGATCCGGCGAGTCGCTTCCTCAACGGCTTCGGTCAGCGAATCGGGATCGCTCGACAAATGGGTGGACCGCGGCGAATGGGCGCCTTCCGGGACGACGTTGACCATGTCGCGCGGAAGCTCCAGGTAGCCGGGACGTTTGTAGCGGACGACCGCCTCCAACACCCGGTCGATCTCCCGCAAGGCGGTGTACGAGTCGTCCAGAGCGGCCGCCGCGACGCACAGCCGCCGAAAGACGCTCAACTGGGTGTCGAAATCCTTCACGCGATGGTGCAACAGCGGGTTTTTGAACCGCTCGCGCAGCCCGGGCGAACCGCTGATGACCACGACCGGCGACTTCTCGGCGAATGCCCCGGCGACCGAGTTGCAAAGGCTCAGGCCGCCGACGCAATAGGTAATGCAGACGGCCCCGATGCCGTTGATCCGGGCGTAGGCGTCGGCGGCGAACCCGGCGCAGTCTTCCCGGGTGCAACCGACCACGTTGATCGGGCTCTTCTCCAACTGGGTGTAGAACGCCAGAACATAGTCGCCCGGCAGGCCGAACAGGTCGCGGACGCCGTAGTCCTGCAACCGCTGGATCAGGTATTCCCCGATCGATACGCCCGATACCGGCGGCCCGGGGCGGGTGGTTCCGTTGGTGCTCATGGTGGTTTTCGTCCGTTGAATGTTTTCATTGGCCGAGAGCAAAGCCCGATGATTAAAACGGAGTATACCTGATGCCCCCCGAAATTCCTTCCCCAACCTCAAGACGCCGTGTATTACGGACTCTTGTCTCATCGGATATACTACGGCTGCGGGAATCAGGTTATAATGGGTTGCATCCCGTTGCTGGCCGCCTTATCGCTGTTGGGGTTTTGGGTTCCGAACACCACCGCAACGGGGGGCATGGGGGGGTTGCCCAAGAAAAAGAAACGCCCCAAAAAATGGGGCGTCGGACTGAGGATACTATCCTCAGTGAGGCTATAGAGAATTCTAACATCTGCCCTCCCTGCGTCAAGTACGTTTCTTCCATAATGGTTCGGTTTCTCATGGGCCAAGTCATCGCCTATATTGACGGATTCAACCTCTATTATGGGCTCCGCGAGAAGAAATGGTATCGGTACTACTGGCTCAATCTGTGGGAACTTGCTTTGAAACTGCTGGAAGCTGATGATGAGCTAAGTCAAGTGAAGTACTTTACTGCTCGGGTTTCTGCAAAGAGCGATGTTGGCAAATCAAGGCGACAGAACATCTATATCGAAGCTCTTGAAACCTTGCCTTGCGTTCGGGTTTTCTACGGCCACTACTTGGCTCAGAAAACGACGTGCGGAAAATGTGGCTCGGTGGCCTGGATTCCAAAAGAGAAAATGACGGACGTCAACATAGCCACTGAACTGCTTGTTGATGCTCACCAAGACAGATTCCGTAAAGCCTTGCTCATTTCAGCGGATAGTGATCTAGTTCCACCCGTCAAAGCAATTCGGAACTTATACCCGCATAAGCGTATTGTCGTTGCGTTTCCACCCAAACGGTTCTCCAAAGCCTTATCCCAAGAATCCTCAGCTTACTTTTCTATCGGACGAGGTAAACTCAAGGATAGCCAGCTTCCTGATGAAGTGGAGAAACCCGGCGGCTTCGTCTTGCGCCGCCCAGCTACTTGGGTTTGATGTCCGTTTCCAGAAGTGCTGTGATCCTGGTTATTGGCTAAAACTGAGCATGCACGCGATGCATTACGTCAAGGCTCTAATGATTTCGATGAGGGGCAGAATCATCGCCTCTCTGTATATCCCGAACGAAACGAACACGAGAGCCAGAGCAACATTGTTCACGGTCAGCGTCGCAACCTTGTTTTTCACGAGGAGTTCTTTCGCGACCAACGCCATGGTGAAGATCGCCATTACGGGAATAAAGACAACCGGTTGGACTAGATTGAGAACAACGAGACTGATCGTCGGGATCTTCGCATCAAAATCCTCCAGCACAGCAACCATCGTGGGGGTATTGCGGAGAACTTGGAGAGAAAAGAAACCCGTGAAAAGAATGGTCAAGAAGAGAAGGCTCCAACTAACGATCGACACCCCCGAGACCGACGGCCCCGGTCCGCTGTTTCCGTTAGTGCTCATGGTGATTTTCGTCCGTTAGAGGCCCCCAGAGAACAACATTCCTTGTAACCGAACACAATCAGTCAAACGGATTGCCGGAAACCGGCGCCGGACTCTCGGGCGCCGGTGCGGGGATGTCTGGAGCCGGTGCCGGAGTGCTCGGGGCGCCGAACGGATCGTCAGGCGCCGGCGCCGGTTTTTTCGGAGCCGGGGCCGGGGTGTCGGGAACCGCTGGCGGAGTGCTCGGGGCACCGGGAACCGCCGGCGGAGTGCCCGGGGCGCCGAACGGATTGTCAGGGGCCGGCGCCGGTTTTTTCGGAGCCGGTGCGGGGGCGCCGGGAACCGCCGGCGGCGTGCTCGGGGCCCCGAACGGACTGTCCGGCTTCGTTGGCATCGGCTTGGGAGTGATTTTCTTTGGAGCCGGTCTCTTTGCCGGCTCGCCGAACGGACTTTCCGGCTCCATTATCTTCGGCTCGGGAGCGATTTCCTTTGGAGTCGGCTTGCCGAACGGACTTTCCGGCTCCATTATCTTCGGCTCGGGAGCGAGTTCCTTTGGAGCCGGTCTCTTTGGAACCGGGCCAGGTCGCCCATAGGATCGACCCGGTCGATCATGCACATACGGCGCCTCCTTGCCGTCGTTGCGCATCAGAAATCTCCCGAGCATCTCCGGATCGATGCTCTCAGGAAGCGACTGGACCGAACCGTCGCACATAGTGGCGTTGCAAACGCCGGGCCGTAAACCGAACAGACCGGCGGCCGGATTCTTGGGGTCGAAGGTCAGGTCCTCCGGCTTGGTCCAGGGTACGGCCTTGGTGGATTCAACGACCATGATGGTATTGGAGGTTCCATCCCGGATATCGCCGAGACCGATTCCCTTTCCGGGCGGAAAGGCGGTATCGGGTCCGCAAATCGCCAGGTAGTGCGTCATTCCGGGCGGAGTTTCAATGCCCGGCGACATGTATTCCAGCGGCATCATCTCGATCAGCTTCTTGTTATGGGGGCTGTCCCAGGGCTCGTCGAGGTGGAACGCCTCGTACAGCGGCTTGTTCTCTATGAACGGCAGGATGCGGACTCGCCAGCTCAACAGCGGTTTGCCCTCCTTGTCGACGGAATAGGAGGCCGGGAAACGCCGGAACACACTGTCGTGGTTTTGCATTGCCAGCCCGATCTGCTTGAGATTGTTCAGCGCGTTCGCGCGTTGTGCAGCCGAACGCGCGGCGACCACGGCGGGCACCATCGCCGCGATCGACGTCGGTACGGCCGAACCGATGCTCAGGACCGGATTCGTCCGGCGGGAAATGACTTCGATTCCGGCGTCGGTTCGCCGCACGGCCATCACGTCGGGCCGCAGGTGCTTGCTGATACACCCGGCCGACGGCAGGATCGAGATGTCGAAGTCGATCCCGTCGCGGGCCATCTCGGCCGACGCCACCTGGCCGACGATCGGGATCATCGGATAGACCAACTCGAACAGCGATTTCGTGTCGATATAGGTCAGGAAGCTCGGGGTCGGGGCGGTTTGCAGAAAACCCGAGACCGCCGGCGACGTGGCCAGCGACTTGTAGTCCGCACCGCGGATCAGATATGCCTTGATGTTCTGCGGATAAGGCGCCACGATCAGCTCCTTCTCGGTCAGGCACCACGACGGGGCAAGCGGAAAGTCGTCGTCCCGGGCGTTGAGCATGTAAACCTCGCTGCCGGCGAACCGGAAATGCTCGATGCGCGGCACCCGACGCCTCGGGGCCTCGCTCATTAAGGAAGGCATCTCGGTCTCGCCTCCCTGCTCCCACACAGGCATCTTCGGTTTGCTTTTTACCTTCGGCCGACTTTTTGGTTGCGCGTCGGCGGCGATCTTTAGCAGCTTCGCTTCGACAGCGGCGAGCTTCGCACGATCGTCGACCTTCACCACGAGGGTCAGGCCGGTGACGACCAGCCCTCCTTCGCGGGGCGAGTTGTACACGCACCAGGTATCGCCCAGCGGCGCGAGAATATCCTCGCGGAGGTTGATGCCCAGCTCTTCCTCCATTTCGCCGAGCCCGCCGAGTATCTCGTCCCCGGTTCCCGGCTCGACCTTGTCGGCCACAGCAAGGATGGTGTTGAAGAGCGTAGCGGCGTCGAGCTTTGCGACCATGGCAATCGTGGCGTCGCCGGGGACGGGTGCGAGGTCGTCGGCCGTGAGCTGCCCGCCGATCAGGGCCGCCAGCAGTCCCTGCGGCTCGCCGGCGATTCCCACCAACGTCCGGCTGACGATGCCCTCCTGGTCCAGGCCGGTCACCGACGCCAATGTGTTGATGTTCTTCAGTCCGAGCGCCTCGATCACCGTCGCGGCCTCTTCTCCACCCATCGGGGCAAAGGTCTTGAGGAGGGTCTCCACGTTGATGTATGTCATCGTCGATTGCCGCGACACCTTCAAGCGGGTCCGGATTCCGGTGAGCCATTGCGGCGGCGGCGTGACGGCGCGGTTGAGCATCCCCTCGACCTCGCCTTCCCCCAGACCGACGATCAGGTACGTTCCCTTGATGCCCCAGGTAACGGGCGGGACCGGCGGCGGCATATTGATACGGTAGCAGGCTGTGCCGCTGATCATCACCTGCTCGCACATATCCTTGAGAAACGTCTTCTGGTATTCCTCGATCTTCGCCTTGAGCTGGGCCACATCGTTCCCGACCTTGACCAACATGCCGCCGCGAACGTCGGGACCCTCTTCAGTCATGTCCGCTTTGGAAACGAAGATCGCCGTGGGGCTCGTCAGCAGGCGTTTGCCCCATTTCGACGCGTCCTTGATGACCGGAGCGGCGTCCGGGTCTTGCCCGGCCGATTCCTGCAATCCGGCCATGATCTTTTGCTCGAGCATGGCCAGGAGGTACTTGATTTCCGGTTCGGCCAGAAGCTGCTCGGTCTGGTTCGTGCTCGCGGGATCGGGCGTGGCGGTGCCGGCCCACGTCGTGTAGAAGACACACTCCTCGGGCGCGATCTTCGACATCAAGGCGTCTTCCGGCTGCGGCGGGATCCCCAGCGGAAGCCCAAAGCTGCCGAGGGCTAAAAGAGCGATGATCGGAGCGAAATTGAAGGCGGCCATTCGGTTTCTCCTTGCTACAAGTGGTAGGCAGGTTCGATTTGGCCGCAATTATAGCCGATTTGCCCAAGAGGAGGGACCCCCCCGAATGGCGTAGCCGCAGGCGGACTGGCATAGAGCCGCAACCGGTGGTCGCGCCAAGCGCTACCGCTACGGCCGGTGATTCGGCGCGACGCGGGTTTTCCCCGGGAAATTGTAGGGAACGGCCTCTGTGCCGTTCCGCGAAACGGCCAGGCAACGTTGGTGGCCGTCGCGCTCGGAACGCCACAGAGGGCGTTCCCTACAGGACTTGCGATTTCCGGCTTTATAGTAATCGCCTGTACCCGCGTCTCTCAAACCGGGTGCTTGGCCTTACGGGGGAATCCAAAGTCCTCCAGGGCCCGATAGACCTCTTCGAGGGTTTTCTCGCCGAAGTTGGGGAAACTCAGCAGCCTCTCCGGTGTGCAATTCAGAAGATCCTCGACGGTCAAGACGCCATGGTCTTCGAGGCAATTGACCGTTCGGACCGCCAGGCCGATTTCGGCCGTACTCATCGACAACTGCTCGTCCACAGTCGTAGTCTGCCTTTCCCAGGCAGGAAGTGGAATGCGCGGCATGGGTTCCCTCCCAACGGAAAAGAATGTACTTGATCGACGCTGCCCAAGTGCGGGGTATTATAGCAGCCTTTCCGGATTCCAAAACAGCATCTTGGGGGGCGGGCAAGCCCGCCCGCTGAACGTTGTATAGTGCCATTGGGTGGTGAGATCCCCTGAAGGCCCTACTCGTCCAGGCGCCACGGTGCGCGGGGCTCGTAGCTCAGCAGGGCGCCAGCCTCCGGGGTCGTCGATAATCCGCTCTTTCTCGCCGTCGAAGCGGATTCTTCGGCCGACCCGCCAGGAGATGTTCGCCAGGTTGACGATTTCGCTCGGGCCAGGCTTCGCATCGGCATCAGCGGCGTAGAGCTTCGCCCCGGCCCAACCGGCGGCCGCCACGCCCGTCGTGCCCAAGAACTCCCGTCGGGTTGGCTTGGTACTCATTTTTTCGCTCCCTTTTCGTCGACGGCCTCGAGTTGCCGGTCGCCGGAGCTGTAGACGATGATCGCTTCCATGGGTTCTTTGAAGGTCCTTGCTTTGTGGGGAATGCCTCGCGGAATTCGTATGACGTCGCCCTTCTTCAACATGACGCTTTTGTTGCCGAGCCAGTGCTCGCACGACCCGGAGAGCACGTAGAGCTGCTCTTCGCAGTTGGGATGGACGTGCATCGGGTTCATCTCGCCGGCGTTGAGCCGGACGATGCCGAAGGTCATTTCGGCCTTCGGGTCGTGCTTCGAACTCATCAGCCAGCGGATCCAGCCCCACGAGAACTCCAGCTTTTCGACCTTGTCGAAGTGTTGGACCATCTTCTCCAGGGCTTTCGCGTCAATCTTGGGAGCCTTGGCCGGCTTCTTGCCGGCGGCAGTCACGGAACTACCGGTCGCAAAAACCAGCAGGCCACCTAAGTTCGAGTTTTGCACTTTTTAGGGCGATTTTGCTATTTCTGAAAATGCGGCCTCCAAGGCACAATGTGGGATCGTTTACAACCACACCCACCAGGCAAGGAGGCCGCTCATGGAGCTTA
>Ga0180431_10000565_pt1 | contig 53069 bp, 40 predicted proteins | sample SS_ome_11_FD_132459 | JGI IMG/M metagenome (GOLD analysis project Ga0180431, IMG submission 132459) | Hypersaline lake sediment archaeal communities from the Salton Sea, California, USA - SS_1_MS_1 metaG | ecosystem: Environmental > Aquatic > Non-marine Saline and Alkaline > Hypersaline >... | reverse complement strand
GGGGTGGGTTACGAATCGGAACATGTCTTCTTCGGCAAGGTGGGAAGCCGGCTTTCACGGATTTTGAGCGCACTCAGCACGGCGCAGGTGAACCTGCCGGCCATGAAAGACCACGGCCTGGCGGGGATGAGCGGCGCGCTGAAGAACTACTTCGGGGCGATTCACAATCCCAACAAATACCACGCCAACAACTGCGATCCGTGGGTGGCGGACGTGAACGCCCTGGCGGCGATCCGCGGCAAGTCGAGGCTTGTGGTCTGCGACGGGCTGTACGCACAGTGCCACGGCGGGCCCGGCTTCAAAGAGAGGTGGGCGTGGAACTTCGGCGGACTGGTGGTGGGCACCGATCCGGTGGCCGTCGATCGGGTGCTGGGCGCCATCATCGAGGCGCGCCGAGAGGATCTGGGCCTGAAGACGCTGGAGAAGGAGGGGCGATCCCCCACCTGGCTGGAAACGGCGGCGGACGATCAACATCGCCTGGGCGTCTCGAGTCTGGAGGAAGTCGAGAGGATGGATGTCTGATCTGCGGGAAACGTGGTTTGAGGCGGCGCTCATTCGGAGGATGCTCCGCCTGACGAGGAGAGAGTTCCTGGAGCGAAGTTCTGCGTGCGCCGGAATGGCGGCACTGGCCTCGAGCGGGCTGCCGGTTGCGGCGGCGGCGATGCAGAATTCCCCGTGGAGCGCGGACGAGCGGAATCTACTCGGTATCTGCGAGGCTTCCTGGTGGGAGAGACTGGACCAGAAGCGGGTCGCGTGCAAACTGTGTCCCCGGGGTTGTGAGGTGGATGATTACGAGCGCGGGTACTGCGGTGTCCGAGAGAATCGCGGAGGAACCTACTACACGCTTGTCTACGGGCGACCCTGCAGTCTCCACGTGGATCCGGTCGAGAAGAAACCCCTGTTTCATTTCCTCCCGGGGAGTCAGGCGTTTTCTCTGGCCACGGCCGGCTGCAACGTCGAGTGCCAGTTCTGCCAGAATTGGCAGATTTCGCAGACGCGCCCCGAAGATCTCCGGAGTATCGATCTGTCGCCTGCGAGGGCGGCTCGTGAAGCGGAACGTTCTTCGGCGCCCGTGATCGCCTACACGTACACCGAGCCGGTGGTCTTCTCCGAGTACATGAGGGACGTCGCCCTTGAAGGAAAGACACGCGGCATCCGGTCCGTCATGATTTCCAACGGGTATATCCAGCCCGAGCCTCTGCGAGAGCTGTGCGGAGTTCTCGACGCCGTGAAGATCGACCTCAAGGCGTATCAGGAGGGATTCTATCGCGATATCTGCGACGGCGAGCTCGGGCCTGTCCTCACGACGCTCGAGGTGCTGAGGGAAGAAGGCGTCTGGTTCGAGATCGTCTATCTGATCGTCCCGACTCTCAACGACGACATGGGCGAGATTCGGGAAATGTGCGAGTGGATTCGGGATCGCCTTGGGCGGCACGTCCCCGTCCACTTCTCGCGTTTTCATCCCACCTACAAGATGCAGAATCTACCTGCGACGCCCCTCACGACACTCGAGAAGGCCCGACGAATGGCCGTCTACGCGGGGCTCGATTTCGTGTACCTGGGGAACGTCGTGGGTCACGAGGGGGAGTCCACCTACTGCCCCTCGTGTGGGAAGAGAATCATCCATCGGGTGGGGTACCATGTCCAGGACAACGCGATGGAGGGCTCGCGCTGCCCGTGCGGGGAAGAGATCCCGGGGGTGTGGTCATAAGGTCCGATCGACTCCCGCCGGGAGGTGAGCGGAAACGAACCCGCTCGTCGAGTTGCCGTGCTCGGGGGGGCGTTGTCCCTTGCCCTGACGGGCCCCGACCGGCGCGCGGGTTCTTCTTCCATTCTGAGTGTCTTTCCGTCAGAATCCTGGATTGGTGAAGGACATCGATGCTCGGGGGGGAGCAAGGAGAGAACCATGGCGGAGGAAGTGGTCGGGGGCGTTGTCGAGAGGATCACGTTCCAGAACCCGGCCAACGCCTACACGGTTGCCCGAGTCCTCTGCGATGAAACCCGGGACCTGGTGACGGTCGTGGGCCATTTGCCGGGGCTGACGGAGGGAGAGCAGGTCTCGCTGACCGGCGGTTGGGGAGAGCACGCCAGGTACGGTCGCCAGTTCAAAGCCACCGGTTTCCACATGGTCACCCCGACCTCAAAGGAGGGAATCACGAAGTTCCTGGCATCGGGGGTCATTCGGGGAGTCGGGCCCGCCATGGCGGACCGCATCATTGGATGTTTCGGAGAGCGGGCCCTCGAGGTCCTCGATCAGGAACCCGATCGTCTACTCGAGATTGCCGGCATCGGTGACAAGCGCCTGGAGAGCATCGTGGAGTCCTGGAGAAAGAAGGCGGATGTCCGGGACTTGATGGTCTTCTTGCACACCCATGGGATCTCGGGAGCTCATGCGGGCAGGATTCGGGAAAGGTACGGATCGCAGGCCATACAGGTGATCCGGCGGAATCCGTACGCGCTGGCGGACGACGTGTGGGGTATCGGATTCCTGACGGCCGACCGCATTGCCCGAAAACTGGGCATCGCCGCGGATTCGCCCGAGAGGATTTCTTCCGGAATTCGTTACGTCCTTGCGCAGGCGGTCGATCAAGGCCACGTGTGGTTGCCTGCAGACGAGCTGGCCGAGTGTGCGGCCGAGACGCTCTCGGTGGATCAGGTCGAGGTGGAAGAGATTCTCCAGACGCTTCCGGCGGCCGGCCAGGTGGTGATCGATGAGGGCCGCGCATATCTTTATGCCTGGCACCGGGCCGAAGCATCGGTGGCGCGGCGGCTGCTCGATCTTACCGCAATTCGCCACCCGGTCGCCGACGACCGCGTGGGTCCCGCAATCCATCAGGTGGAGAGGCGCCGGGGAATTGAGTTTGACGACCGGCAGCGGGACGCCGTGCGCCGCGCACTGGAGGGCGGGCTGTTTGTGCTCACCGGAGGTCCCGGCACGGGAAAGACGACGGTAACCCTGGCCATCATCGATATTCTCGAATCTGCCGGCAAGCGCGTGCTTCTGGCTGCTCCCACGGGGCGGGCTTCGAAAAAACTCTCGGAAGTCACAGGCCGATCGGCCTCTACCATCCACCGGATGCTCGAGTACAATGCGCAAACCCAGACCTTCCTGCGCAATGAATCGCGACCTTTGTCGACGGAGGTCGTGATCATCGATGAGCACTCGATGGTGGACCTCCTTCTTATGGACTGCGTCTTGAGAGCCATGCCGCCCGGTGGCGCCCTGATTCTCGTTGGAGACGCGGACCAGCTCCCCTCCGTGGGAGCAGGCAACGTGCTGCGGGACATCCTGGCTTCGGGAGCCGCCCGAAGTGTGAAGCTGGAGCAGATTTTCCGCCAGCACGAGCAGAGTATGATCATTCTCAATGCCCACCGGATCAATTGTGGGGAGTTCCCCCGACTCAGCCCTCGCCCCGAGGAGTTCGCTTTCATCGAGGAAGAGAATCCCGAGAGGATCGCCGAGATCATTGGAGGGCTGTGTTGCACCCGTCTGCCGGGCCACTTTGGCTTTGACCCCGTGGACGATATCCAGGTCTTGTCTCCCATGCACCGGGGCCCTGCGGGAGTGAGGCGGCTGAACGAGCTCCTCCAGGAGACGTTGAACCCCGACGGGGTGGCCCTGGCCGCGGGCGGCCGACGCTTCAGGCTCGGCGATAAGGTGATGCAGACGAGGAACAATTACGACAAGGAGGTCTTCAACGGGGATCTCGGGCGAATCGTTGGGACGGGCGGGGAATCCGATTCCATCCGGGTGGCCTTCGACGCCCGGATCACGTCCTACGGGCCGGATGAGTTGGACGAGATTGCGCTGGCCTACGCGGCAACCGTTCACAAGGCTCAGGGCAGTGAGTACCGCGCCGTGGTGATTCCGGTGGTGACCCAGCACTACGTGATGCTCCAGCGCAATCTGCTCTATACGGCTGTCACTCGCGCGCGGGAGTTGGTCGTCCTGGTCGGTTCGAAACGAGCCATTGGGATTGCCGTCAGGAACGACCGGGCGCCCCGGCGGTACAGCCATTTGGCCGAGCGATTGCGGATCGGGGCTCGGCGGTAAGCGGCGCGCGCGAGTCCAACGGCCGGCGATCTGAAGAATTCGCTTGCACAGGCCCACTTCATGGTCAGGGAACAATGACGGGTGCGCCGAGGGACGAGCGCTGCCGTAGGAGTCTCCATGCGCCAAGTGTAGAATCCCCGTTTCTTGCTCCACACCCACCTGCCCGCACAGACCCGCTCGTGACAGAGCAACAATGCCCAGAGTGCCAAGAAGCGTAGAAAGTGTGGGTGCTTTCTTGCCGCTGGTCCGTTATCGATCAGGCATGTTGCCGCCGCGGCCGAGGTCCATGGAGTCGTATGCTCCTGCAAGCAAAGGAAGAACCGAGCGGTTGCAGGGTCGTACAATCTGGCACTTGACTTGCTTAAGGAAGACTGCGAAGGCAAAAATCAGCTTAGGATTCCCATCCTGAAGGCCGATGGGAAGAACGTGTCCATCGAATCAGGAGGTGTTCGAAGCCCAAGGGGGCGAGGAAAATGACTCTGGCTATTGTTCTGGTGTGTTTGGGATTGTACCTTGGGTTGGCGGTGGCGGTGGGGAGGTTCTGTGGAATCAACTCGGCCTGGGACCACGTGGTGGAGGGCGCCATGAGGGAGGAATCCCGGGTAGAGCGAGAGAGCACGGACCGGGGCGAGTCACAGGGGCGGGAAGATGCGGAACGGATACTCGACGAAGCCGTAACCCGGTCCGACGAACAGGAGAGCGTAGAACAGCCCGTGTAGAAGGGCGCCGGGGCCTCAGAGGCCCGATACATGAAGAGAGGGACCGGGCGGACGTCTCAACAGCGACGGTTCTCAGGAAACCCAGGGGCGAGATTGCCTGTTTGGTGAAAGGCAGTCGGCGACTGAGAAGACGTCGTGATGGGGAGATGGAACGTGCCGGTCCCCTCCCGCGTTTTGCGGCCACCCGAAAGATCGACCCGCCGGCCGTTCGGCGGACTCCTCCGACCTCGAAACGTTCTTATACAATGGATCTATCTCGCTGCGCGGCCATTAGGTTAGAGCGATCATGATGCCTTCGGCGGAGAGCCGTACTCCGGCGGGAAAGTGGGAGACGAGGGACGAGAGGAGCCGAACGCTCCCACCGAGATGTCCCGCGGGATCTCCCCCGAGAGCCGGGACACGGGAGGGGGACTCGAATGGAGTCACAAGACTTTGACACATCCGGATCGGGTGGGTTATAATAGAGGATTCAGGAACGAGGCGGACCGCTTTCCCGGGGTCCTGCGAAACCGCGGGGCGTCACGGGTTGTGTTGGGGGACTCGCTGTGGAGAAGGCCATCCACGTCGTTGGGGCCCGAGAGAACAACCTCAAGGGAATCGATCTCGATTTTGCGCATGGAAAGATTCACGTTCTTTCGGGTGTCAGCGGTTCGGGGAAATCATCGCTTGCCGTGGATACTCTTTTTGCCGAGGGGCAGCGCCGGTACATCGAGTCCCTCTCTACGTATGCCCGGCAATTCCTCGAGCGGATGAAGCGCGCCGAGGTCGACAAGATCGAGGGACTTCCCCCTGCCGTCCTGATTGAACGCGCAAACCCTGTAGCGTCGTCACGGTCCACGGTTGGGACGGCGACGGAAATCTACGACTACCTCAGACTGCTCTTCGCCCGCGTAGGCCGCGTCTTCTGCCCGTCCTGTGATCGGGAGGTGTCGCTGCAAACGGTTGAGCGGGTGGCCGACTGGGCTCTGACCCGGCGGCAGGGGACACGAATGATGATCCTCTTTCCCGCGGAGGTCGGGGGGGCCCGGGACGACAGTCTTGCCAAATGGAGGATGGCGGGGTTCTCTCGCGCGTTTGCGGACGGTGATCCCGGAACAGGAACCTCGGGCGGGCGGCCGCAAGAGGCTATCGCCGATTTCTCCCGCAACGCTTTGCCCGACGGATGGTTCGGGAAACCCTTCTGGATCGTGGTGGACCGGCTGACGGTCGATCCCGAGAGCCGATCTCGACTAAGCGACTCGGTCGAAACGGCGTTCCGGGAAGGGGGCGACCAGGTGGGCGTGTGGATTGAGGGACAAGGCGTCCGCCGCTTCACGCGAGAGTACGCGTGCCCCGGATGTGGAGTCCGGTACGAGAAACCGTCTCCGGTGTTGTTCTCCTTCAACAGTCCACGGGGAGCCTGTCCCCAATGCCATGGGTTTGGGAACCAACTTCGCTTCCTTCCCGAACTCATCGTTCCGGACGCAACGAAAACGCTCAGGGAGGGGGCCATCGATCCCTGGTTCCGTTCCACGTATCGATACATGCAGCGGCGCGTCGTTGAACTGGCCCCCGAGTTGGATCTTCCCCTGGACGTTCCCTTCGAAGACCTCTCGACCGAACAGCAGAACGCCGTTCTCTACGGGAAGGGACGCTTCCGAGGTGCGGTTCCTTTTCTCGAGAGGCTCTACAAGAAACGCTACAAGATGCACATCCGTTTCTTCCTCAAGCGGTATCTTCGGCCGGTCACGTGCGACGCGTGCGGCGGCAACCGGCTGCGCCCCGAGGCGATGGCGGTACGGATCGGGAGACGCAACATCGCCGAACTCACCCGCCTCCCGGTCTCGTCGTCTCTTGAATTCCTGAGGTCTGTTTCCTTGTCGCCCGGAGAAAAGGAGATCGCACGCCGCCTGATTGCAGAGATCGAGGGGCGGCTCGACTGTCTCGTACAAATCGGTTTGGGGTACCTGACCCTTGACCGCATCACGAAGACGCTCTCCGGGGGCGAGGCGCAGCGAATTACGCTGGCCGCTTCCCTGGGGTCGAACCTCGTCGGTACGCTGTACATTCTGGATGAGCCGACTGTCGGCCTTCACCCGCGCGACGGCGCGCGCCTCATCGAAATTCTGAAGCGGCTCAGGGACCTCGGAAACACACTCGTCGTCGTGGAGCATGACCGGGAGGTGCTCACGGCGGGAGATGTTCTCTACGACATGGGCCCCAAGTCGGGAGAACAGGGCGGGCGGGTCGTTTGCCAGGGTCCTCCCGACGTGGTGGCCAAGGAGGGAGATTCCGTCACGGCCCGGTATCTCCGGGACGATCTGCAGATCTCGATCCCGGGAAAGAGACGCGCTCCGAGCGGCCGATGGCTGGAGATTCTGGGTGCTCAAGAGCACAACCTCAAGAACATCGACGTGTCGATTCCTCTCGGCCTTCTGGTCGCCGTGACGGGCGTTTCGGGTTCCGGCAAGAGCACGCTGGTCTATGACACACTGTACCGTGGACTCAGGAACCTGCTGAACGGAGCGGGAGAGGAGGCCGGACGGCATCGCGAGATTCGGGGCGCCGAGCAGATCCAGGAAGTCATCGTCATCGATCAGAGTCCCATCGGTAAGTCTCCGCGGTCCAATCCCGCAACGTACGTCAAGGCCTTTGATCCGATTCGCGAGGTCTTCGCCGGCACGACGGTGGCCCGGCTTCGGGGGCAGACGGCAAAGGATTTCTCATTCAATGTTCCGGGGGGACGGTGCGAGGTGTGCAAGGGTGAGGGCGCTGTGAGGGTGGAAATGCACTTCCTGGCGGATGTCTTCGTTCCCTGCGAAAGCTGCGAGGGGCGTCGCTTCAAGAAGGAGACGCTGGACACCACGGTTCGCGGAAAGAACATCTGGGACGTGCTTAATCTCACTGTGGACGAGACCTACGTTTTCTTCTCCAAGTTTCCCCGGGTGGGAGCCAGATTGAGACTTCTGAGGCAGGTGGGGCTCGGATATCTGCGGCTTGGCCAGCCGGCGAATAAGCTGTCGGGGGGAGAGGCTCAGCGGCTCAAGATTGCCAGGGAGCTGGGCCGGGCGCGACGGAAGAACGCGCTGTATCTGCTCGATGAGCCGACGACCGGCCTTCACCCGTACGACGTCAACATCCTCGTTCAGGTGTTGAGAAACCTGGTGGAGGAAGGGAATACGGTCGTCGTAATCGAACACAATCTCGATCTTGTAAGAGCCGCCGACTACTGCATCGATCTGGGGCCCGAGGGGGGGGATGCGGGGGGACGAGTCGTCGCCTGCGGGACCCCGGACCAGATTGCCGGAGTGGCAGAATCCCACACGGGGCGCTGGCTGGCCTGCGATTCCCGCGGGGTAGCGGCCGTGGGAAACGAAAGGGGTTGACAGCTGCAATCGCCTTGATATAGTGTGCCTGGACCGGTACGTAACGATGATGACGACTCAGACTTGGAGGAAGAAAACCATGATTCGAGCCCTTCGCATCGGATCGATCGTGGCGGTGCTGGGGATTTCCTTGATAGCGGGTTGTCAGCTGGGTGACCGTGTGGAATCGCCGAACCTCCCGCCGAACACGTTTATCGAGGAGGGATATCCTGAGGACGGCCAGACCTGGTTGAGCGACGCTGTCTCCTTTCGATTCTTCGGAGCGGACCCCGACAACGAAGTCGTTGCTTTCTACACGCGTCTGGAGGCGGCTCTGATCGACACGCTCGCCGGGGGCGTGGTCGATACGCTGTGGCCCGGAGATGAAGGATACTTCGATCCTACGCCGGATACGGCGGCCACGTATGTCGAATGGAACCGGACCGAGAACCTGAACATGGGTTATCAAGGACTCGTGGATGCCTTGTACCGATTCGCCGTGAAGGCGGTTGATGAAGCCGACGGGGAGGATCCGTCGCCGGCACTGCGCCATTTCCTCATACTCGCCGCCACGTGGCCCGAGATTGTGATTGACCGCTGCCCGCCGCCCCGCAATGCCAGCCCGCACGAGTACTTCGAGTATCACGGGGAACTGGGTAGCTTGGAGCCCTATGAGTTCTTGTACTCGTGGATGCTCACGGGAACTCACGACGAGGATCCGCTCTACCACACATGGACGGATTTCCAACAGGGTGTGAACACGGTGGCGTACTCCGGATTCCAGCCCGGTCTCACCTACATCTGGCGCGTGAAGTGCGCCATTCAACGCGCGGGGGTACAGATCGAGAGCAGAGGCTTTGAGGAGTGCACGTTCACGATTCGCCAGAACTAGCGGGTGTTCAGTGCATGCTCTGATGCCGTGAAGACTCGGCAACTCCCCTCCCGGTTGTTCGGGTGGGGAGTTTTGCTTATGGGGCGCCGAGGGAATTGCGGTCGACGGACGAATCGCGTCATGAGCCGAAGGGCGTCGCGGGGGCGGAGAATCCTGTGGTTGAGCCTGGCCGTCTCGCTGGGCATCCATCTCGTTGCGGCTCGGATGGGGCTCATGCCCTCGGTCCTCTCCATCTTCGGAGAGGTGGGTCGGAGGGAACCGGTGCCGAACTCGGAGGGGATGCAGGTTCTTCCCCTGGCCTCGCCGCGGCCGCCGGCCGCGAGTCCCGAGCTGCCTCCCGAGCTCGTCCCGGACGCCACCGGGGAACGGATGCTGGAGGAGCCGAGCCTGGCGGCGCCGGATCTCGATCCCGGCCCCGGTGAGGGACCGATCGTCGAAGCGGGCGGCGGCGCATTCTCTCGGGCGCCCGTTCCGCTGACGGTGCCGTGGCTCCGGTATCCGCCCGACGCCATCGAGGATCGCGTTTCCGGTGTCGTTGTCCTTCGTGTTCGCGTCGGGACGGACGGGCGGGTGGAAGACGTGACGGTCATCAAGGGGCTCCGGCCTGATTGTGACGGCGCTGCGGTGGATGCCGCCAAGCGACTTATCTTTGAGCCAGCCCGGGAAGCGGGAAGGAGCGTGGCGGCCTGGACCGAGGTCGAGATCGAGTTCGATTTGGGGAAGTCGTAGGGCCGGACGAAGTGTTGGACACCCAGAAACCGAGGACGCCACCCGTCGAAAGAGACCGATCGAGGCTGCCGACGGCCAAGCATGCGTTGGTGCTGGTGCTGGTGAGTCTTCTGCTGGGGGCCACCGCCGGCACGGCGTTTCAGCTGGCGGATCTGCTGAAGGGGATCCTGGCGACGGAGGTCGTGTGCCTCCTTGCACCTCTCGCAATCGTCCTGCTCTCGGGACGGTTTTCTTTCGCCGCGACACTCCGGTTGCGCTGGCCCGGCTGGCGGGCGATGGCATGGGCGATTCCGCTGGCCCCGGCGGCCTCGATTCTGGCGGGAGAGCTGTTCTGGCTTCAGAGTCTCGTGGTTCCGGTGCCCGACTGGTATCTATCCATGATGGAAAGCCTGGCGGCCGCCGGGCGCGGTTCGAGCCTCTGGTTAGGTATCCTGGCCCTCTCGGTGTTTCCGGCGCTTGCCGAGGAAGCAGTGTTCCGAGGATTCGTGCTCTCGGGGCTCGGAACGCGGTTTGGGGTCTGGGCAACCGTGTGGTTGACGGCCCTACTCTTCGCACTGATCCACGTTGACCCGTATCGCTTCCTGGCGGTGTTTCTGTTGGGGGGAATCTTGGGATTCATGGTTGTCTCTGTGGAGAGTCTCTATCCCGCCCTCGCAGTTCACGCCCTCAATAATGTGTTTGTGTTGCTGCCTCCCGAGTGGGCCCGCGTTGCAGGAATGGAGTGGCTGGACGGCAATCGGAATGTGCCGGCGGCCTGGCTCGTGGGGAGCGTAGCCGTGTTGTTTCTCGCGTGCTTCTTCTTGAAGAGGGAGGGGGCCTTCGGAAAGCGGCGGCAGGTGTTGCCGGAGATGTCCACAGGGCCGGAGGATCGAGTCGAATGACGTGGCGATTTCTGGATACGGGATCCCACGACGGGCCGTTCAACATGGCGGTTGATGAGGCGCTCGTCGACGCGTGTCGCGTGGGTAACTCCCCGCCCGTCTTTCGTGTGTATCGTTGGGAGCCGTGGACGCTCTCGCTGGGTCGCATGGAAGACGCCGAGCGGCGGGTGGATCTGGCGGCGTGCCGAACGGACGGCGTTCCGATCGTTCGGCGTCCCACAGGCGGACGGGCCGTCCTCCACGCGGACGAGTTGACCTACAGCGTGATCGCCCGTCCCGGGGACGTTCCCGTTCCGGCAACGGTGGGCTCTCTGTATCGGTTCGTAGCGGACGTTCTCGTGGCGGCGCTGAGATCCGTAGGAATCCCTGCGACGATCTGGCCGCCGCAAAGCGACGGTGGGCGGGTGCGGCGGGTCAAGTCGAGCGGGGGGGCAGGCGGGGAGACCCTTCGGAGAAGTCCGTGCTTCGCCACGGTAAGCCAGTATGAGATCTGCGTCGACGGCAAGAAACTCGTGGGTTCGGCTCAACGAATCTGGTCCGATGCGATGCTCCAACACGGATCCATCCTCCTGGGCCCCGCGCATTGCCGTATCGAGGCGTACCTGCGGGGAACCGCCCTCACATCCGGTACACTGGCAATGCGCACCACATCGATCTCCGAGGTGTTGGGAGAGAGAATCGAACCACACGTGCTCGCCCGATCCCTGCGGGATGCCGCAAGCCATATCTGGAAGACCCCGGTGGAAGAGAAAGCGCTGACCCGCCGAGAGCTGGAGGCGGTGCGGAATCTGGTCGACGCCAAATATGGGATCGATGCTTGGACCCTGCAGAAGGGTTCTCCGGAGATGAAGACGGATGCGTCCGGCGCTCATGGACATTGAGAATCTAACGGTCGAATTCCTCACCGCCCGCGGAGCGCTGAGGGCCGTGGACCAGCTTTCCCTGGAGATCGGGGCCGGCGAAAGTGTGGGGCTCGTGGGGGAATCCGGATGTGGGAAGACGGCCACGGCACTGTCCATCCTGCAGCTGCTACCTCGACCGGGAAGGGTGGCGTCCGGGGAAATTCGATTCCTGGGGAAGGATTTGCTCGGGCTCGGCGAGTCGGAAATGCGCGGGATTCGAGGACGGCAAATTGCCATGGTGTTCCAGGAGCCGATGCGATCGATGAATCCCGTGGAGCGCTGCGGCGAGCAGGTCGCCGAGACGCTGAACATCCATCTCCACTTCGGTTCCCACGAATCTCGTTCCCGTGTCCTTGCCCTATTCGGGCAGGTCGGTCTATCGGACCCCGCCGAAGTGTACGAGGCGTATCCGCACCAGCTCTCGGGCGGGATGCGGCAGCGGGTGATGATCGCGATGGCGCTGGCCTGCGATCCGCCGTTGCTCCTGGCCGATGAACCGACGACGGCCCTCGATGTGACCATTCAGGCGCAGATCGTGGCGCTCCTGACCCGCTTGAAACGGACTCGGGGGCTGGCCGTCCTGTTCATCTCCCACAACCTGGCCCTCGTCTCCGGAGCCTGCGAGCGAGTCGCCGTCATGTACGCGGGCCGGCTCGTTGAGGTGGCCCACACGGACGTTCTCTTCGAGAAAGCCCTTCACCCGTACACGCGCGCTCTCATCGCGAGCCTGCCGCACATCGACGGGCCCGTGACGCCGGCGATTCCGATCCCGGGTGAAGTGCCGCATCTGGCGAGTCTGCCTCCGGGGTGCCGGTTCAGCGACCGGTGTTCCCGAGTTCGGCCCGAATGCCGTCTAGAAGATCCTCCCCTTGTGACGCTGGATGACGGGCACTGTGTTGCGTGCTGGTGCACGGGTGGAGGGAGGAGGGAGAACACTTCGTGAAGGCGGCACGCGGTATGGTTACGCTGGATCGCGTATCGAGGGTGTTTGAGTCGCGCAGGGGACTCTTTGGTTCGGTGCGAAGGGTGTGGGCGGTGAAGAGCGTCTCGCTCGGCGTTGGCAGGGCGGAGGCTCTCGGTCTGGTGGGAGAATCGGGTTCGGGCAAGACGACGCTCGCCCGCCTGATGACCGGACTCCTGGAACCGACCTCGGGAAAAGTTCTGGTGCAGGGGGCGGATCTGGCGCTCACGTCGGGATCGACGATCCGAAGACTGAGACGATCTGTTCAGATGATCTTCCAGGATCCGGTGAGCGCTCTGGATCCGCGGCAGACCGTCTTCGAAGCACTCGCGGAGGTCGTAACCATCGGGGGGGAGAAAGGTCGCCGGAATATCCGCGAGCGTATTGAGTCCACCCTGAGCATGGTGGAACTCCGGCCGGAGGACTCGAGCCGATATCCCCACGAGTTGAGCGGGGGACAGTGCCAGAGAGTCGGCATCGCGCGGGCCCTCATCTCGTCTCCGGCCGTGCTCATTGCCGACGAGCCGGTCGCTCATCTGGACGTTTCCACGCAGGCTGCGATTGTGTCCCTGCTGGCCCGTCTCCGCTCCCGACTGGGGTTGACCGTCGTTCTGATCGCGCACGATCTGAGCATGGTTCGGCAGGCTGTCGATCGAGTCGCCGTCATCCTCAACGGCCGGATCGTCGAGGCGGCCCCCGTCGGAGAGATGTTCTCTCGTCCCCTCCATCCTTACACGCAAGCACTTCTGGAAGCGGTCCCGAGACCCGGGCGTCCCCCTCGGGGGGGCGCCGAGGGGGATCCAGGGGGGTGGTCTTCTGGCTCGGGCGACGCCGCGTGTCCTTATGTCCGAAGGTGTCCCGGGCGGCGCGAGGGGTGCGAGAGCGGACCCGTGGATCTGACACCGGCAGGCGGCCCAACTCATTGGGTCCGATGTCCCTATGTCCGGCCCGAATGAAACACAACCTTCACCGGAAAAGGATCCGTTCGTGGGTCAGCCGCCTTTCGGTCCGATCTTCGGGTTTCTTTGCGTGTTTTGGCGGCTTGCAAAGTGGCGGAGGGCATCACGGAACGGCAAGGAAAACCTTCAGCTAGCTCTTGACACATCCGATTCTAAACGTATAGTGTGGTTGGCCCAAGCGCTTGGACTGGAAGAGGTCCGGTCCGGCGCTAGGGTTCTGGAAAATACAACAGATGGCCCCTCGGGCTCCGCTCGTTTGCTGAGCTGAACCCGGCGCTTAACCCTTGTGGCCCGCGTCTTATCGACGCGTGTGCACGCCCCTGTGGTTCTTGTCTTTGGATCCGCGCGGTCGTGAAGGCGACCTGCCGCAGGGAGGTGAGCGTCGTGTCCAACGCAGTTTGCCGGTGGAGCCGTCTTGCGTTCTGCCTGCTGGGCTTCACCCTCGTTCTGACCCACCCGGTCTTCGCAGCCAACGGCAAGCTCTCGGGCTCGGTGATTGACGTCGAATCCGGGGATCCGCTTGCATACGCAAATGTGATGGTCCTGGACACCCAGCTCGGTGCGGCGTCGAAGATGGACGGTACGTTCCTGATCCCCGGGGTCCCCGAGGGTACGTATACCCTGAAGGTGATGATGATGGGGTACCAGGATGGGCTCCTGGAAAACGTCCGCGTCGATGCCAACCGGACGACGGAGATCAGCTTCGAGCTTAGCCCCACGGTGTTTGAGAATCTGATTCCGACGGTCGAGGTTGTGGGGCAGAGCAAGGACATCCATGTGGAGGAGTCCGGGTCGGTCAGGACGATTGACACGGACGACGTCAAGGTGCGGGCCATCGATACGGTGGAAGAAGCCATCGCAACGACGGCCGGGGTGACCTTTCACGGAGGCCAAATCCACGTTCGGGGTGGGCGATCCTCGGAGGTCAAGTACTACGTCGATGGAACGCAGGTGACGAACCCCTTCGTCGTCGGCAACTCGATGGATTTGTCGTTGGCGTCGGTCTCGGACATCAACGTTCTCTCCGGGGGTTTCGACGCCGAGTACGGAAACGCGCAGTCGGGCATCATCAATTTCGTGACCAAGGAGGGAAGCGGCAAGTACTCGGGAATGATGAAATTCGTGACGGATGACTTCGGGGCGCCCGACAAGACCTACTACAACATGGACAACATTCTGCTGGGATTCGGCGGGCCCATGTGGGGCAAGAATCTGTTCTTCTACCTGTCGGGCGAGGCATCCTGGTCCGACTCCTACCTGCCGACCGAGGAGAAACGGACGCGGTACGAACTGGGCCCGATTTCGCTTCATGATCGCCAGCAGAACAGCTACTCGGGGCAGGCGAAGGTCACTTACTTCCTGAGCCCGACCAAGAAAATGGGAGGGGAGTATCTGTTCTCGCGCGACCGCTTCGATCTTTACGATCATGCTTTCAGCCGCGTAGGGTACTGGTCCGCGGCACAAAACGAGTGGTGGCCTTGGGCGAAGGATCCGACCTACACGTACTACTGCGGGCCCGAGCACACGCCCAACGCGACACAGACGCATGAAACCTACAAGATGTCGTGGCGGCACACGGTCAGTGCCGCGACCTTCTACGAGGCCAGGGCCAGCTACTACGTGTCTACCGAAACGCGGAAGGTCGCAGACCAGGAGCCGTGGGAGTACAACTCGGTATATTTCACCAGCGACACGCAGCTGGATCCGATGAACCGCTTCTTCGCGATTCAGGGGGACGCACCGCTCTGGCGGGAGTACGAGACGGGCATGTTGACTCTCCGCGCGGACCTGACCTCGCAGGTTTCCCAGGCGCATCAGGTGCGAACGGGTTTCATGGGGAACTACTACGACCTGGATATGTTCGAGGCCCTCTGGCCGTCGAGCGCCAATCCAACGGGAGTCTACCACGACATCTATCACCTGTATTCCTGGGGGGGGGCTCTCTACATTCAGGACCGGATGCGGTATGAGGGCATGATCGTCAACGCTGGCTTGCGCTGGGACTTCTACGATCCGGGTCGGGCGGCCGTGGTCACCGCCAGCCAGAGGCTGGCCCTTCTCGGAGAGGGGGCGCACAAGGCGACACTCGGTTCCCGACTCGTCAAGCAGTTGAGTCCGCGACTGGGGATGGCCTATCCCATTTCGGATCGCCAGGTGCTCCATTTTCATTACGGGCGTTTCTACGAGATTCCGCCGCTGTCGTATCTTTACTCGTACAACGGGCAGCAGGTAACAGCGGGCAACACGATCGTCGGAAACGTGTTCCTGAGACCGCAGACCACGATCGCCTACGAGATGGGCGTGGAGCACCAATTGACCCGCAACCTGGCGCTGGACGCGACCATTTTCTACAAGGACATCTTCGGGTTGGTGGGGACCGACCTCGAGACGAACCAGGAGAGTTCCAGCTCGAGAATCGCTCACACGTACTTCAACAAGGATTACGGCTCCGTTCGCGGGTTCGAGCTGAGTCTTAACAAGCGTTTCAGTCACCGTTTCGCGGGAAGCCTAGGCTACACGTTTTCGCGAGCGACCGGGTCCAGCTCCAGCGAGCGGCTGGGATACCAGGTGGCGCTGTCCAACTATACTCGCGAACCCATCACCGAGCTTGCGCTCGACTGGGATCAGACGCACATGATCAGCGCCAACCTCTATCTGGCGGAGCCCGGTGTGTGGGGCGTGAACGTGGATCTCAACTGGGCTTCGGGCGTTCCCTACACGCCGACCGATCTGGATCAGAGGGAAATCGAGCCGGAGCAGATCAATGCCGGGCGGTTGCCTGCGACGCTGGAGGTGAATCTGAAGGCAGACAAGCGCTATAAGATCTACGGGCAGGAGTTCATGCTCTTCCTCCAGGGCGACAACATTCTGGACCGGAAGAACATCTGGTTGCTGGCTCCGGGCCGGGAGAACGGGAACTACCAGGCCGCATATACAATGGACGGAATCGTAGGCGGGGCGTACAACGAGGCGGACGTAGTAGAGTCGAGCAACGACCGCCTAATCTCGCTCCACGACCCGGAAGCGTATCAGCCGGGCCGGCGGTTCAAGGTGGGAATCCAGGTGGACTGGTAGGAGTCGAGTCGGGGGCTTGGGAAGGACGAAGGACATGGAGCGGCTTCCCCTCTTGAAGAGAGTGGGGAGAAGGTGATTGTTCTTGGCAATTCTGGAGGATTCTGGCGATGAAGGGTCGGGCGTCCGGAGGACGTGGAAGGAACCGCATCGGGAAGCTGTCGCGCCAGGGCCTGTACGGAGGCTACCGGCGGCGTCAAAAACCCCTTGACAGTTCTCGAGTGCTTTCGTATAGTCCGTTTATCCTAAAGGGTTGCCATTGGCGGGGTTCGCCCACCGGCAGCCCTGGGGAAGACAGTCGTAAGGAAATCGGACAGTTTCCCGCTTCTTGGGCGGGATCCGCCCCGGATGACTGCCCTTTGCGAATACGCGCCCCCTGAGCACTGGCGCGTACTCGCGCCCCTGGCGTTCCCATCCGGAGGGTCGCTAGGCCGCGCGTGCGGTCTATGAAAGGAGATGAGCGTCGTGACCAGAGCAGTTTGCCGGTCAAGCCCCGCGCTATTCCTCTTGTTGGGCTTCACCCTTGTCGTACCCTGCCCGGCTTTGGCTGCCAGCGGCAAGATCTCCGGTACGGTGGTCGATGCCGAGACCGGTGATCCACTTCCCTACGCGAATGTGATTGTGTTGGATACCCAGTTGGGTGCCGCAACCCGGGGGGACGGGAAGTACCTGATACAGGCGGTTCCCGAGGGGACCTACACCCTCAAGGTGATGATGATGGGGTACCAGGACGGACTCAAGGAAGCCGTTCGAGTCGATGCCAACCGGACCACGGTGGCCGACTTCCAATTGAGTGAAACGACCGTCATGGTGATTCCCACGGTTGAGGTCGTCGAGGAGAGGAAGGACATCCATTTGGAGGAGTCCGGCTCGGTCCAAACCATCGACACCGACGACGTGAAAGTGAGAGCCATCGATACGGTGGAGGAGGCGATCGCAACGACGGCCGGAGTGACCTTTCACGGAGGCCAGATTCACGTTCGGGGCGGTCGATCCTCGGAGGTGAAATACTACGTCGATGGAACACAGGTGACGGATCCTTTCGTAGGCGGAACTTCGCTGGATCTGTCGCTGGCGTCCGTGTCGGACATCAACGTTCTGTCCGGAGGATTCGACGCCGAGTACGGAAACGCTCAGTCGGGAATCATCAACTTCGTGACCAAAGAGGGCGGGAACAACTACTCCGGAATGCTCAAGTACATGACGGATGATTTCGGGGCGCCCGATAAGACGTACTACAACTCCGACAACGTGTTGATCGGTTTCGGCGGGCCTCTCTGGGGCCGGAACCTGTTCTTCTACATTTCGGGAGAAGCGTCCTGGTCGGATACGTATCTGAACACGGGGGAGGAGAGATCTCGGTACGAGCTGGGTCCGGTCTCTTTCCACGATCGCCAGCAGAACAGCTATTCGGGCCAGGCGAAGTTCACGTATTTCTTCAGCCCGACCAAGAAGATGGGAGGCGAGTACCTGTTTTCCCGGGATCGCTTCGACACCTATGACCATGCGTTCAGCCGTACGGGGTACTGGTCGGAGTCGATTGACGAATGGTGGCCCTGGGCCAAGGATTCGACCTACACCTACTATGCGGGCCCCGAGCACACGCCCAACGTCAAGCAGGTGCATGAGACCTACAAGATGTCCTGGCGGCATACGTTGAGCGCGGCAACCTTCTACACGGCTCGTGCGAGCTACTATGTTTCGCTCGAGGAACGCAAGGTGAAGAACCAGAATCCGTGGGAGTACGATCCGGTGTTCTTCTCGAGCGACAACTACCTGGATCCGATGAACCGGTTCTTCGTCATTCGCGGCGATTCGCCGTTGTGGCGGCGGTACCGCACGGGCATGCTCACCGTCCGTGGCGACCTGACGTCTCAAGTTTCCAAGTCGCATCAGGTCCGGACCGGGTTCACCGGAAACTACTATGACCTGGACATGTTCGAGGCGCTCTATCCCTCCTCGACGGATCCCGAGGGAATCTACCACGACAAGTACCACCTGTACTCCTGGGGCGGTGCGCTCTACGTTCAGGACAAGATGCGCTATGAGAGCATGATCGTCAATGCGGGGATCCGGTGGGACTTCTACGACCCGGGCCGGAAAGCCGTGATCAACGCCAACCAGCGGCTGGCTCTGCTCGAGGAGGGGGTTCACAAGGCGACATTGGGATCGCGGCTCGTGGCGCAGTTGAGCCCCCGGTTGGGTATGGCCTACCCGATCTCGGACCGGCAGGTACTGCATTTCCACTACGGCCGTTTCTATGAGATTCCTCCGCTGTCGTACCTCTACGAGTACAACGGACAGGCGGTGTCGGCGGGCGGGACAATCGTTGGAAACGTGTTTCTTGAGCCGCAGACGACAATTGCGTACGAGATGGGCGTGGAACACCAGCTCACGCGCAATGTGGCTCTCGATGCCACGATTTTCTATAAGGATATCTTCGGCCTGGTCGGGACGGATCTGGAAACGAACCAGGAGAGTTCCAGTTCCCGAATCGCTCACACGTACTTCAACAAAGACTACGGATCGGTCCGCGGGTTCGAGCTGAGCCTGAACAAGCGGTTCAGTTTCCGCTTTGCCGGAAGCATGAGCTACACGTATTCGAAAGCGACGGGTTCCAGTTCCAGTGAGAGATTGGGATACCAGGTGGCGCTTGAGAACTTCAGCCGAGAGCCCATCACGGAGCTTCCGCTGGACTGGGATCAGCAGCACGTTCTCAGTGCAAACCTTTACGTGGCGGAGCCGGGAGTGTGGGGCGTGAACTTCGACTTTGAATATGCAACGGGGGTTCCGTATACGCCTCAGGAGCTTCAGGACAAGGAGATCGAAGCCGACCAGATCAACTCCGGGCGCTTGCCATCGACCTTCGAAGTCAATCTCAAGGCTGACAAGCGGTACAAGATTTACGGTCAAGAGTTCTCGCTCTTCCTGGAGGGGAAGAACATCCTGGACGAGAAGAACATCTGGCTGCTGGCTCCCGGAAGAGAGAACGGCAACTACCAGGCGGCGTACACGATGGAAGGGATTTCAGGGGGCGCCTACAACCTCGCGGATGTCGTGGAGTCCAGCGAGGATCGTCTCATGCCGCTCTATGATCCGGAAGTGTACTATCCCGGACGCCGGTTCAAAGTCGGGATTTCGGTTGACTGGTAGCTCCGTCCGAATTGAGATTGGCGAGATCGGGTAAGGAGGGAGAGTAGCGTGATAGATCGCAGCTGTGGGTTGTGCGGACGCTCGAGCGCTCCCCCGGGAGCGGTTGCCGGGCTCGTGCTCCTCGTGGTGGTGCTGGGATGGTTTGCCGCCGACGCGGGGTGGGCGATGCCTCCCGTGGACTCGGAGTATTACGTCGCCGGAGGTGAGATTTTCAAATCGCCCCAAGTGAACGACTTTGGGCAGCGTATTCACACCGTGGGTCTTCTGGCCATGCGGATCTCCAACGTAGGGGTCTTCGGGGCGAACTGGATCTCGCCCCTCTCGTACCGGGTGGCGCCGTTTCCCTCCGGGGAATGGCCCTCGGGGTCGGGCAACGATTACCTCTGGGCCGCGGGGCTCTGGGTCGGTGGGATCACATCGCAGGGCGACACGCTGGTGACGGCCGCCGTCTATCAGGGAGAGTTCGTCGCAAATGCCTCCGGCCTGGACTACATTCGGGAATCGGCCGAGGGAAGGGTGGGGGGTGCCCCTGAGGAGGGCGACTGCCGAGCGGGAGACGACGACGGTGACGGGCTTTGCGATGAAGATTTTCTGGACGGCTATGACAACGACGGTGATGGCGTCGTCGATGAGGACTTTGCGGCGTTTTCCCAGCAGATGTTCTCCAGCGTGTACTATGATACGGCGAGCTGGTTCAATGAGTATATCACGAACCCCGAAGATCATCACCACCCGCTGGGCCTCAAGGTTCAACAGTCCAGCTATGCCTGGTCGCAGCCGAGTGTGGACGACTTCGTGGGCATCGATTACGTCGTGACGAATATCGACACGGTGAACACCATTGCGTATGCGTACGTGGGATACATGGTCGATTCCGACTGCGGGCCTAATTCCTTCGGGGCCAACATTGCGAGGGACGACTGGTCGGACTATATCGAATTCGACACGCTGTACACGGCGCCGGGGTCCGAACCGGAATCTCTGCATATCAGCCTGGCCTACATGTGGGACGACCCGGGAGGAGACGACGGCGAGACAGCCCGAGGTATCCTGGGAGTGATGTTCCTGGGCCACAAGACGGACCCCCAAGGTGAGTTTGCACCGGCCCAGGTGGGAATCCACGCGTATCGGAACTGGTCCGGATCCGGGGAGGACCCGGAGAACGATGGGTATCGCTACACGTATCTGATGGGGAATTCCCACTCGGGGACCACGATTGACACGAAGGTGCCGAAGGCCGACGACTGGCGATTCATGGTATCGGCGGGGCCGTTTGCCGAAGTGCGGCCGGGTTCTACGATCACGTTCCAGGTAGCCTTCGTCGCCGGGCAGCGGGATCCCGACATGGACAACTACTCACGCGGCAACGAAGTCGAGCAGAGGCAGTTCCTTGGGACCCTGATTGAAAACGCGATTCAAGCCCAGCGGGTCTATGGAACGAGTCAACCTCACTGGCGGACTTCGGCTCCGCCGCCGCCGCCCAATCTTCGCCTGACTCCGGGCCACGCACACGTGGTGATCGAATGGGACGATTACCCGGAGACCATTGGCGACCCCTTCACCGGGATCATGGACTTCGGCGGCTACCAGGTCTGGAAGAACGTCGGTTGGGACCGGACGTCGTCGCAGCCCATGCCGTCGGGGTGGCGATTGATTGAGGACGTCAACATCTCAGAGCTGGCATCGGTGGCAACGGGCCTGCACGGCGTGGGCAAGTATCGCTATGTGGACAAGGATGTTCATGACGGTTTTCCGTACTGGTATGCCGTGAGCTCCTATGACACGGGCGAAGGCCAGTTTGACTTCATGAATCGGAACGTCAGAATGTACGGGAGCTACAGTCAGTCCTTCGGTCTGGTGTACCCGCGATCGGCGAGCCATGAGACTCTGGACCAGGTTCGAGTGGTACCGAACCCGTTCCGGCTCGAAGCGGAGTGGGATCTGGCGGAGACCGAGTTCGAGTACTCCGGCAAGCGGATCTGCTTCCAGAACCTGCCGGACCGGGCGACGGTTCGGATCTATACGTTGGCCGGAGATCTGGTTGAAGTTCTGGAGCACAGCGCGATCGGGGCGGAGTCCGAAACGTGCTGGAACCTGATTACTAGAAACGACCAGGAGATGGTAAGCGGAATCTATCTGTATCATGTCGATTCTCCGATCGGCTCGAAGGTCGGCAAGTTCGCCGTGATTCGATGAAGACGGGCTGGTGCAGCCATACGGCGCGAACGGCGAATCTTCTCCACGGGGAAGACCGCCCGTGCTTGATCAAGGGAAAGGGGGCTCTGGTGTTGAAGCGTACAGTGGTGGCAGTGGCGGCCTTGATGGTGTTGATGGTCGCAGCGCCTGCCTCGGGGAGCTATATTTTTGAGAAGGTGGGCACCGTGGGGGCGCAGTTCCTCAAGATCGGCGTGGGGGCGAGGGCGACCGCCATGGGAGAGGCGTTTGTGCCGATTGCTGACGATGCCAGCACCATCTACTGGAACCCGGCGGGCATCGCCCGGATTTCGGGGAGTGAAATAACCCTCAACCACAGCAGCTGGCCGGCGGATATCTCCCACCAGTTCGCCGGAGCCGTCTTTTCATACGTCACGATCCCGGGTGTATTCGCCGTGAGTATCGCGGCCCTTCAGATGGATCCGATGCGTGAGCTGACGGCGAATCGCCCGGAAGGCACCGGTAAGATGTTCGACGCCGGCGACATGGCTCTCGGGCTCACGTATGCTCGTTCGCTGACCGACCGTTTCAGCTTCGGAGGAACACTCAAGTGGCTCCACATGGGACTGGCGGATGAAAAGGCCGAGGGATTCGTGGGGGACTTCGGGACCCTGTATGACACCGGGTTCCGCGGCGTGAAGATTGGAATGGTGGTCCAGAGTCTCGGCCCGGGAATGAAATTCGTGGAACAGGAGTTCCCGATGCCCGTGACCTTCAAGTTCGGTGTCTCCACGAACCTGGTTGACCAGCAGTGGCATCTGCTGCAAGGTGCTTTTGAGTTCAACCACCCGAGCGACGGGGCCGAGCGGGTCAATCTGGGCGCCGAGTATTTCCTCAAACAGTTCGAGCCAAAACTGCGGTTGGCGCTGCGCGGCGGCTATAGATTCAACCGAGACGAAGAAGGATTGACGACCGGGTTTGGCGTGGAGTTCCCCTTCGTCCCCATCGGGTTTCAGATGAAACCCTCGCGCTGCAACGTCGACTACTGCTATGCGGACATGGGCCGTCTGGGGGGAAGCCACAAGATTTCGGTCGGGCTGGCATATTAGGACGTGCGCGAACGGGTTGTTCTGTATTGGGACGGTGGTGTACCGCACATGGGGAGGCAGCGCTGCATCGCTTGCGGCGCTGCCTCTATTATGCGTATATATAACAGGTGGTGAAGCACGTCGCGCGAAACGCCGCTCGGAACCGTGCGGCGGGGCACGGTGGTGCGGCCCTGAATCCCCCGGACTTCGACTACGGAGAGGGTGAGGTGTCTATGAAATATACGCTGCAGTGTCTGGCCCTGGTCTCTGCGGTGGGAATCGCCATTGCGCTGCCCGCATCCGGGAGTACTCTTTGCGGAGAGTTCCCCGTGTGGAGTAGCGGGGATCTTGAATTCTCCGTCGACATCCTCAGTTTTCAGGGGGTGAGGGAACAAACCCTGGTACAGATCAGCTGCTCGCTCACCAATGATCAGATTCGATTTGTGGAAGCGGGGACCGGTGAGGCTCGAGGGGCCCTCCGCATGGAAACGGCGTTCGAGGATATGGATGGGCATACGGTTGATGCAGCGGAGCGACGAATTGACGTGGGAGCGCTTTCAATGCTTCAGGGAGAGAATCGCGACGTCATTCAGGTTCTCCAGTTGGAGCGGCAGCTGGACCCGGGACGATACCGGGCCCGAGTCAAACTCTCCGACCTGAATGCGCCCAAGGTTGGGATTTGGTACGCGATTCGAGGGATCAAGCGTTCTGGGGAGGCCGAACAGGTTGTGGATATTCCGGATCTGAGCTTGCCGGCCGTCGCGATTTCGGACATCGCGTTTTCCCGCAGCATCCGCGCGGACTCGAGCAACGGGGAGTTCTCACGTTCCGGTCTCGAGATCATTCCGAATCCGAGCCACATCTACGGGCTCCGTCTCGAGGAGCTGCCCGTATACGTGGAACTCTACGACGGGCGCGACCGCCTTGCGGACACGCTCATGCTCGAGTATTTGCTTCGGGATTCCAGGGCCCAGCGAGTCATGGGGCAGACGAGGGTAGTAACCGGAGGCGCCAGGAAACGGCCCAGCGCCTTCGCCATTCCATTGGTTGGGCTGACGCAGGGCTCCTACAGTCTGGAAGTGAACGTAGCAGATCCCCGGACTTCGGAAGAAGCGTCCTCTTCGTCCTGCTTCGACGTCATGTGGTCGATGCTGTCCTGGGACCGCGGCATACAGGACGGCCTGGAGGAACTCTCACTCATCCTCGACGATGGCCGTCTGAAAGAGGTCGAGCGACTCTCTCCGGGAGAGCGAGAGAACTACATGCGGCAGTATTGGAAGCGCCTCGATCCAACGCCTGAAACGGTACAGAATGAGGCCCTGCAGGAATACTACCGCCGTCTGAAGTTCGCAAATGCGAACTACAGGGCCTATCGGAAAGGGATGTTCACCGATCAGGGGAGGATTTACGTGAAATACGGTCCGCCGAGTGACGTCCGGCGGGACGCGGCATGGGGCGGTGTTCCCGGGGAAAGCGATATTTCTTCTCCGGGAGCCTCCTATGATCCCGGGTCACCCGGCCACCGCAGGGTGGACGAGACCGGCCTACAGTTCCGGGAGATGGGAATCGACGAAACCGAGCGCGAGGCCGCCCGCCTCGGAAACGTGCAGTCTATCGGGAAGACGTATGAGATCTGGATCTACGACGGGGGCGGTGCACCGTTGAGTGGACCGTGGGCCTGGAAGGGATCGGGGAAGAGGATGAAGTTCGTGTTCCTTGACCAGCGGGGGTACGGGGATCTGGATCTGGTGTACAGCTCGGAGGGTGAAGACTACTGACGAGCCTGAATGCCTTTATGGAAGCGCCCGCGGCGCGCGCGGAGAGAGGGCGAAATTTGTGTTGACAACCGGTAGGAGCGTCGGTATGGTGCATGCGGGATTTCTGCCCTGGGTTATCTTCGTGCCATCATCCCCGTAGTCAGGCGAGAGCCTGGTGTCCGCGGGTGCTCCGACAACGGGCTGCTGCAAGCGTGGGAGGTGGGGATAGGGCTGCCAATGGGGTATGAGATCCGATCAAGCATAGACTAGGGAAGTGGGAATCGTCGAGGGCCTTGATCTGAGGAGTAGGGTTCATGGTCAACATGAAGGTGGGTAACGTACGTTTGGTTGCGCTGTTGATGCTCGTGATGGTAGGACTGTGGATCGTTCCTCTCTGGGCACAGGAGATGGAGTCGGACGTTTCTGCCGAGGGGGCTGACTTCGCTTCGAGCGACAGCCTGGGAGAGGCGGTGGAGGATTCCCTCTGGGGCGAGGAACCCGCCGAGGAGGCCGAGGTCCCCATTGAGCAACCCCCGACGTTCATCGACAAGATCAAGAACAGCGGTCTGGTGACGCTTTTTGTTCAAGGTGGACGGTTTATGTGGCTGCTGCTCATCTGTTCGGTTGTCGGTCTGGCCGTCATCATTGAGCGGATGATCACGCTCCAGCGGGCCAAGACGAATGTCGGCAAACTCATGGCGAACATTATCGGAGCGCTCCACAACGACGGTGTCGAGGGGGCCATCTCGGTATGCGAACGGACGCGGGGTCCCATTGCCGCGATTATCCACGCGGGCTTGATGAGACACCATCTGGGAACGGCCGCCGTCGAGAAAGCGATTGAGAGCTCCGGCACCATTGAGATGTCCTTCCTGGAGAGGGGCCTCATCGTGCTCGCCAGTGTGATCAATATCGCGCCCATGCTCGGCTTCCTGGGAACCGTTTCGGGTATGATCAGCGCGTTCAACGCCATTGCTTCCGCCGAACAGGTGAACGCGAAACTCGTCGCGACGGGTATCTCTGAGGCCCTCATTACCACGGCCTCGGGGCTGCTGATTGGTATTGTGGCGCAGGCGTTTTATAACTACTTCGTGTCCCGGATCGACACCTACGTGATTGATATGGAAGAGTCGACAGCGGAGCTGATCGACGTCATGGTCGATCTGGAAGCCAAAGCGGGTGGCGGAATGGCGTAGTCTCTGGAGAGAGACGCGCGTCATCCCCCGAGCCGAAGAGTGTGAGCATGAAAGCACGGAGAAGCAAGGCAACCACGGAAGTGCCAGCGTCGTCCATGGCGGATATTGCCTTCCTGCTGCTGGTGTTCTTCCTTTCGACGACCACCTTCAGCCTGGACCAGGGATTGCTGTTGCAGCTTCCCGGGCAGCAGTCTGAAGTCAAACGAATTTCCCGGAAGAACATCCTGGTCGTCAAGGCGCTGGCGGACGGTTCGGTAACGATTGCGAATGAGTTCGTGACGGTTCCCGAGATTCGGGCTCGCATCACTGAAGAGCTGGAAAAGAACCCGAGGCTGGTCGTCGTGATCGAGACTCATCCGGACGCCACCTATGAAACCTATGTCGATGTTCTGGATGAGCTGCGGATGGCCAAGGCTCCACGAATCACTCTGAAAACCATGGGAGAGAGTTAGCGGGAGGCCGGTGCCCGGTCTCATGCTGGAGAGGCGTGCGATGAAGATTGTACGGAAGAATCGCGCTGCGAGCAAAGTCCCGGCCTCCTCGATGGCCGATATTGCGTTTCTGCTGCTGGTCTTCTTTATGGTGACCACGGTCTTGAAGCTGGAGGAAGGTCTTCCGATCTCAATACCGAAAGCCGAGGCCGCCCAGGACATTCCGAGAGACAAGGTCATGCATATCTGGATTTCGGCGGCCGGCGAAATCATGATGAATGATATGCTGATCGGCATGAACGACGTGGAGCCGATGGTGGTCAAACGGTTGATTGAGAACCCGGCCCTCATCGTGGCGTTCAATTCCGACGGTGCATGCCCGTACGGAGTTCTTTCGGATGTGATGGACCAGCTCAAGCGAGCCAACGCGGTAAGGGTCTCGTTTACAGCAAAACGGGAACTGAAGGAATAGTAGAGCAAGGACCGAGAAACCTAGAGAGGCGAATCTCGTGTCGACTGCAAACAGAGAATTCAAAGCCAGCTACATGAAGGTCATCGAGCTGTCCATCGTTGCGGCCGTTGCGCTTCACGCCGTGGCCTTCGGTGTCTGGCCCGAGTATGTTCCCAAGGTGTACAAGCTTCGGGAAGAGAAAAAGACGGAAGTCATCCAGATGCCCGAGTTCAGCATCCCCCCGCCTCCGAAAGAGATTGAGAGGCCGCAGATTCCTCTTGAGGCGGAATCGGATGAAGAAGTCGACGAAGAAGAGACGATTACCGATACGAGCCTGGACATCGAGAACCTCCCGCCGGCACCGCCGCCGCCCGTGGGGGAATTCGAGGAGTTTCTGCCCTTCGATACGATGCCCGTGCCGCTCCATGTCGAGACGCCCAAATATCCGGATCTTGCGAGAAGGGCGGATCTTGAAGGCTCGGTGGATGTGATGATTAAGATTGACGAAAAGGGACGCGTGGTTCAAGCGCGGGTCGTCAAGTCCACAGCGGAGGTCTTCAACGATGCGGCAATCGAGGCGGCGTACAAGTGCAGATTTAAACCGGCGCTCCAGAGAGACGTGCCCGTCCCGTGCCGAATTTCGATTCCGTTTCGGTTTACGCTCCGGCACTAGGATCGGTCGTCCCAGAAGCAGAAGGGTGGCGCCATGGGGAGGGAGAGCGCCTGGGCTGACGCGGGTGTGAGTGAGGCGGCGTATGGCGAGGCAGGGTGCGAAACGCACCCTGCCTCGTTTTTTCTTGAATGCGTGCGGCGATGTGGGGTAACACAAGAGGGAAACGGCGAGAGAGGCCGGGGCCGGTATTGGACCCCGAGGTCGATGTTTCAAATTGCCGGGAGGCGCTGCTGATGAACTCGGATGAAACCATTAGGCAGGAAAAAGAGTATGTAGAGGAGGAGGGAAGCCTCGGATTCGCGGATCGGGTCCTCTCGGTGTTCATTGCACCCCGCGAGGTTTGCCGAAGCCTGATGAAGCGGCCCGAGTGGCTTCGAGCCCTGGTCGTGGTGGCCGTCGTGATAGGCATCACGGCGATTCTGGTAACTCAGGAGAACGCAACCTTCACGCGCGACATGATGAACCAGGCGGGCCGTGTGGAGCTGACCGAAGAGCAGCTGGCCCGAATGAGTGAGGTATCCACGCGAGCGTACGTTACGCGAGGACTGGGCGGCGTTTTTTGGAGCGTGGTCCAGGCGCTTCTCTTCTCGTTGGTCTTGTTCCTCTGCGGGAAGGGGTTGGGGGCGAAGGCGAAGTTCAAACAGGTGTTTTCGATCGTCGCGTACTCGGGCCTGATCGGGGCTCTGGGAGCCGTCGTGATGGCTGCAGTCGTCAAGCTGACGGGCACCTTTCCGGTCGAAACGTCTCTGGGAGTACTCGCCGGAGACTCCTACTGGTCTCTGACGAGGGTGGCGCTCAGCAATTTCGAGATCTTCTGGGTCTGGCAGCTGGCGTTCCTGACTCTTGGCCTCGCCGTGGTTGAAGGTTTCTCCATGGGCAAGGCAGTGTTCACGACCGTCGTTCTCTTTCTGCTTCGACTTGCGGTTCTCCTGGGGATTACGGCGGCCACGCGCGGGATTCTGGGTATCGCGTGAGTCACGAGTTGCGATGGAAAAAGGGCCAGGAGAAGACCAAGACCTCTGAGGAAGGAGTTCGAGCATGCCGGGTCTTTGCGTGCGGTCAGATCGATTCGGGAGGTGGCGAGGTCGCGTTTCGGCGTGTGTTATTGCCGGGGTGCTGACGTGTCTTGCCTTGGGATCGGCAACGGGGAAGGACTGGAGCGATCTGGAAAGCCGAAATCTTACTCTTCAAGAGTGCATTTCCATTGCCAGAGAGAACAATCCCTCACTGGCCAGATCGGCTGCGGGTGTCCGTAGCGCCGAAGCGGGCGTGATGCAGGCATGGTCGGGGGTTCTGCCGACAATTCGGAACAGTTCGAGCTACTACCGCTTTGACGACGAAAGGCTGTACCTCACGGGACTCCGGCTGGATCAGTCAAAGGTGCGGTACTCAAACATGCTGAGCGTGCAGCAGACACTGTTTGAAGGCGGCGGTAACCTGGCCCGGATCTCGAGTGCCCGATCGGGTCGAGGGGCTGCGCAGAACGACTATCACGACAGTCGGCAGGACCTGGACCTGCAGGTCAAGAGCCGGTACATCGAGTTGCTCCAGGCCAAGGCCCTCCTGAGCGTGCGGCAGGAAACCGTGGACCTCAGCCAGCAGCATGTGAACAGCGCGGAAGCCTTCTACCGAGCGGGAGAGAAGACCCGGGCGGATGTCCTGCGAGCCAGAGTGGAGCTTTCCCAGAACGAGCTGGAGTTGATCTCGGCACGCAACGCAGTGAAAGGCGCCCGGGCCAACCTGGCGTACGTGCTGGGCGTTCCTGTCGGGCTGAACATCGATGTCGATGTGCTGCCCGAACCGGGTGCCCCGGTCCAGGGCGATCCGGATGCGGATCTGGACGAGGCCGTCAAGAACCATCCTCTTCTTCGGGCCCGCCAATGTTCGATCCGGAGCGCAAAGGCGGACATTCGCGACGCCAAGAGCGGCCGCTGGCCTTCGGTCAGTGCCTCCTGGGACTACCAGTGGAACGATTTCGCGTGGCCGCGGTTCAGCGGCCCGGACCACAGGTGGGGGGAGAACGATGAGTGGTGGTTTCGTGTCTCTATGGGGTTCAACATCTTTGACGGCCGCCTGACCAAATCCAACATCCGCCAGGCGGAAGCAGGATTGGAGCTGGCCAGCGAAGACTATCGCCAGGCGTTAAGCGACATCATGATCGGGGTCAAGCAGGCGCACCTGGACCTGATCGAGGCGGAGGAGAGAATCCGCGCGGCCGGGGAAGGCGTTTCGCTGGCCGAAGAGGACCGGCGACTGCAGGAGGAGCGGTACCGCCTGGGCGAGGGCACCCTTCTGGAGCTCAATGACGCCCTGGTGGCATTGACCAATGCGCGCGTTTCAAAGATCACGGCAACGTACGATTATCACTTGGCCGAAGCGCGGCTGGATCGGGCCGTTGGGAGGGATTGATGGCTGCGCAGTCTGCATCTGGAGCGCAGATCACATCTGCGGCGCAAACCCCATCCTCGGGTGGTGGGGGGAGGAGAGCGAAAACACGAAAGCGGGCGCTGTTGTTGATCGCCGGGCTCGTGGTCGTTGTGGTCGGAATCGTCCTCGTGAACAAGAAATACGGTGGACCGGCCGCGGCCAAGGTGTATGCCGCTGAAGTCAAGAGAGGGACGATTGAGGCGACGGTATCCGGCCCGGGCTATGTGGTGCCCGAGAAGCAGGTCAAGATCAGCTCCGGGGTGATGGGGCGAATTGTCCATTTGGCCGTCCGCGAGGGGCAGATGGTCTCGGAGGGGGATCTTCTTCTTCAGATCGACAGCACCCAGTACGCGGCTCGAGTGAGAGAAGTCGAGGGTTCGCTCGAGGGAGCGCAATCGTACGTCCGTCTCCAGGAAGTCCGCCTTAACAAGCTCGAGACGGAACTGCACCGCCAGCGCCAACTGCGCTCCGATCAGCTCGTCTCGGAGAAGGAGATTCAGGCGATCGAGGCCGATGTGAAGGTGGCCCGGGCGGAATTGGCCTCGGCCCGCCATAGAGTCACGGAGACAGAGGCCCGGCTGGCTTCCACCCGGGACGATCTTCGCAAGACCACCATTGTTTCGCCCCTGGCGGGCGTCGTATCCTCGCTGGACGTCGAGGAGGGGGAGATCGCCATCGTCGGTACGATGAACTACGCGGGGACGATTCTGATGGCCATCTCCGATCTCTCGCAGATGGAGGTGGAAGCCGAGATCGACGAGACGGACGTCCTCGACGTCGGGCTCGGCCAGGAAGCCAAGGTCTACGTGGATGCACTCGGGGACAGCGCGCTGGCAGGTACGGTGATCGACATCGCCAGCTCGGCCCATACGAAAGGATCGGGAACCGTTGAGGAGGCCACGAATTTCTGGGTTCGAGTGCGGATTGGCGGTGAACCGAAGACGTTGAAGCCCGGAATGAGCGCGAACGTGGAAATCCGGACCGCCACGAAGACGGATGTTCTGTCGCTGCCGATTCAGGCGGTCGTGAAAAGAGAATTCGCCCATGAGTCGGAGTCGGCGGAACCGGACTCTTTGAGCGATGAGGCGAAGGAGGAAACCGAGGGCGTGTTCGTGGTTGAGGAGGAAAAGGCCGTCTTTCGACCCATCGAGACAGGAATCAGCGACGAGACCGATATTGTGGTCATGTCGGGTGTTCAGGAAGGCGATCGCGTGGTGACGGGGCCCTACAAGGTTCTGGCGAGGCTGGAAACCGACCGCAGGGTGCGGGTTGTGGAAGAAGAGGGAGACACGGACCGTGCTGATCGAGATTAGCGATTTGGCGAAGACATACGAGGTAGGTCTCGAACGAGTCCACGCGCTGCGCGGGATTTCTCTCTCGATCGAAGCAAATGAGTACGTGGCGGTGATGGGGCCTTCGGGTTCGGGCAAGTCGACCCTGATGAACATCCTGGGATGTCTCGACACCCCGACGGGAGGACGGTACCGTCTTGAAAACACCCTCGTCTCTTCGCTCTCGGACGACGAATTGGCCAGGATACGAAACCGCAAGATCGGTTTCGTGTTCCAGACCTTCAACCTTCTGCCCCGGGCCGACGCGCTACACAACGTCGAGCTTCCTCTGGTCTATGCGGGCATGAGTCCGACCGAGAGGCGCGAGCGAGCGCTCGCCGCACTGGAGTCGGTGGGCCTATCCGACCGTTCGCACCATCGACCCAACGAGCTCTCGGGTGGGCAGCGCCAAAGGGTCGCCATCGCCCGGGCGCTCGTCAATCGGCCTTCCATCATCCTCGCCGACGAGCCCACGGGTAACCTGGACAGCACCACGGGAGAAGAGATCCTGACCGTCTTCCGGCGCCTCCATACGATGGGCAACACGATCATCATCGTGACCCACGAGGCCTACATCGCAGAGCAAACGCACCGAATCATCCGTCTCTTGGACGGGCGGATCGAGGAGGATCACACGCTCTCAACTTCATCGACGCCGTCATGATGCTCACCGAACAGGTCAGGATCGGGCTCTCGGCCCTTCGAATGAACCGCGGAAGGGCGGGTCTCACCATGCTCGGCGTGGTGATCGGCCTGGCGGCCGTGATCGCGCTGGTGTCCTTCATGCAGGGTCTGAACCGCTACGTGGAAGGCCTCTTCGGGGAAATGGGGTCTCTCACTTTCGTCGTCCAGAAGGCGGGTATCGTTACCGACCTCGATGCCTACCTGGAGTCCCTCCAGCGCAAAGACTTCACCATCGAAGACGCAAACGCAATCAAGGGGTGCCGGCATGTGGAATTCGTCTCGCCCACCGTCGCCGGCCTCCGCAGTGTGAAACGCGGAAGATACCGGGCGAAGGACGTCTGGGTTACCGGGACGACCTCGGATTTTGGATTGATGGGCGATACGGAGATGGACCAGGGACGCTACATCTCGGAAGTGGACGTCTCGCACCGGCGGGCCATCTGCGTTCTCGGATCGGAGGTGGCGGAAAAGGTGTTCCGAGGCGAGGATCCCCTGGGCGAATGGGTGCGCGTGGGCGCGCATCGGTTCAAGGTCGTCGGCGTAGAGAAGGAGAGGGGCAGCATCCTGGGATTCTCGCAGGACAGCCGCGTGGCGATTCCGATCACCACGTATGAAAAGATCTTTGGCCGGCGTTCCGACTTGAGTATCACCGTCCAGGCTGTCGATCAGGAACAGATGGATCTGGCCATGGAGGAAGTGACGCGTGTCATGAGGAGGAGGCGGGGAGTGGCGGGGGACGAGCCGAATGATTTCGCGATCCTGACCTCGGACGTTCTCGTGAGCGCATGGAAGGCCCTCAGCTCGGGGGCTCTGATCGCCCTCGTCGGGGTGGGCGCGATTGCGCTGGGGGTTGCAGGAATCGGGATCATGAACATCATGTTGGTGTCGGTCCGGGAACGAACGCGAGAAATCGGCCTGCGCAAGGCACTGGGGGCGACGCGGGGCGATATTCTTCGCCAGTTTTTGGTCGAGTCGGGCCTGCTCTGTTTGATCGGCGGGCTGGTGGGAGTGGTCGTGGGGGTAACGCTCGCGCGATTGATCACATGGCGTTTTCACTTCCCGTCGGCGGTGTCGCTGGGAGCCGTGGTCGTGGGGTTGTTTGTGGCCCTGAGTGTGGGCCTCTTCTTCGGCATCTTCCCGGCGGGCAGGGCGGCGAAGATGGATCCCATTCATTGTCTCCGGTACGAGTAGCCGTGGAACAACGCGGAGTGTTCGGATGAATCGGCAGGACGTGTGGGAAAACGCGAAGACGGCCTGGGGATCCTTGGCCTCACACAAGCTCCGGTCCCTGTTGACGACGCTCGGGATCGTGGTCGGGGTGGCGACCGTCGTGGCCATCGTCTCGATCATTCACGGGCTCAATACCGCGATGGCGGGGCAGGTGGAATCGCTCGGAACGGACGTCATCTTCGTGCGTGCGGCGGAGCCCCAGGACAACCGACCCGGAAGTACCGAGCGGGTCCGGAAACTGACCCGCAAGGACGCTGACTTGATTCTGCGGGCCTGCCCCCACGTTGCCAGGGTGGCTCACTACCGTGCGTCGGCGGATCGAATTGCCGTCGGAAGCCGGAAAACAGGATACGTCCAGCTGCTGGGAGTCACCCCGGAATTTGGATATGTCAACAAGTATCAGGTGGATCGCGGTAGGTTCTTGAACGACGTCGACACGGACCGGGGCCGGCGGGTGTGCGTTCTCGGGGAGAGCATCGAGCGGAGTTTGTTCCGGGAGCGATCGGCCGTCGGTGAGCATGTTCAGATCGAGGGTCGAAGGTTCCTGGTGGTGGGGGTCTTGGAGAAGAAGGGCCGCTTCATCACGAACGACATGGACGAGATTGTATTGATTCCCCTTCGGGCCTATGAGAAGCTGAAGGGGACAAGGGGATCGATGCGGATCAATGCGGTGTCTGTCCGTACGGAAGCGCAGGATCTGGCCGTGGATGAAATCCGGCAGCTGCTGAGGCGCAAGGGCAACATCGAGGAGGGAGCGGAAGAGGATTTTCAGATCCTCACCCAGGCGTCATTGATGGAGACCTACCACAGCATCACGCGGATCGGGTACTGGGTCATTCGAGTGGTGGCGTCGATCTCCCTACTGGTGGGAGGCATCGGAATCATGAACATCATGCTTGTCACCGTTACGGAGCGAACGCGAGAAATCGGAATTCGCAAAGCCCTCGGCGCGCGCTCGCGCGACGTACTGCTTCAGTTCCTGATCGAAGCCTTGGCGCTGAGCGCCGCGGGTGGTATTCTGGGCATGGGCCTGGGAGCGCTTCTGGGAGGACTGGTGAGGTTGGCGTCTCCTTTGCCCGCGGCTGTTCCCGCATGGGCATTGGGGCTAGCTTTCGGGGTGTGTTCCGCCGTGGGTCTTTTCTTCGGGGTCTACCCGGCGATGCGAGCCGCGAGGATGAACCCCGTCGAGGCACTGCGTCATGAGTAGGTTTGACCGTCGGAGCGGTTACGTTGGTGGGGTCCTGATGGCAGCCGTATTATGGCTACCCCAGATGGCGGGGGCAGATCTCGGGGCCTGTCCGAAAGAGACCCTGGAGCGTCTCCCGATACACGTGCGCCAGGTGCCCAGATTCGAGGCGGATGCTACGTATGTCGCTGAGGCCGATCAGCGGTACCGTTTGGACGCATGGATCTCGGTCCTGAACGACGACCTGCAGTTTATCCGAAAGGACGAACGCTTTCAGGCCAGGTACGAGGTCACCGTGATCGCCAACGATCGCGGCGGGAGACAGGCCAAGGGAGATCAGATTCGACGACGACGTTGGGTCGAAAGCTATGAGGAAACGAACCGCGCCGGGGGGGCATCTGCGGAGCGGGTGTCGCTTGAACTGGCACCGGGTACGTACACGATCGTGTTTCGAGTAAGGGACGTGAATAGCGGCGTGGAGTCGGAGGGCGAGCAACGCGTTGTCCTGCCGAAGCCCGAATCCGGGCTGTGGCTGAGTAGCCTGAAGTTTCTTGAAGGAGGAAGGGAGCGCGGGGGCCATCTGGGGGACGCGGCGCTCATCGCACGCGCCTATGGAGATTCGCTGCCCGTGATGCGGAGCTACGTCGAGGTCTATGGAGCGGGGACATCGGAACAGGCCGTGAAGGTGGAGTATGAAATCGTGAGCGGCAACAACCGGGTTGCAACAGGTTTCGCTCGGGCCCTGGCGACGCCCGGATTCGGGCGGGGCTACGTGGTTGAAGTCCCCACGGACAGTCTCTCGATCGGGACCTACGGTCTTCGGGTGGCCGCGCGGCGCGACGACGAACCGGAGGCGACGACCTGCGGGCGATTTCGAGTTCTCTCTTCGGAGGCCCTGTGGTGGCGAGATTTCGACGAGATGTTGAATCTGCTGAGTTACATCGCAACGAAGCCCGAGTTGGAGAGGCTCAAGGCGGTTCCGGAGGAAAACCGACGAAACGCCTGGGAGGAGTTCTGGGCGGGAAGGGATCCGACGCCCAACACGGAGCGCAATGAGGTTCGGCGCGTGTTCTTCGAACGGGTGTCGTACGCGAACCAGCATTTTGGGGAGATGATGCTGAAGGGCTGGCAGACGGACCGCGGGCGAATCTACATCATGGAGGGTCCACCCGACAACATCGAGAGTCATCCCATGGATCTTTCGGGCAAGCCCTGGGAGGCCTGGTACTACGAGCGGCGGGGCATCGTCTACATTTTCGTGGATCGCAACGGATTCGGACAATACGTGCTGGTTGAAACACGCTAGCGGGCGGGGCGCCCTTCGGACTGGGTGTGCCGGGTGTGTTGACCGGCCCCCCGCGTTGTGGTAGGCTGCTGCGCGTAGGCGGGGAGACCGGTACCCCGTACCCCTGTGTGGGGAAAGTGGGGAGAGCCATGGCAGATCAAGTGAAGGAAACACAGGAACGGCGCAGACGGTCCGGGGAAGTTCACGGACTTTACAAGGCCCGCGAGGGATTGCTTGTGGACGGCGTCTGTTCGGGTCTTGCACTTTACCTGGGAGTGAAGGCGGCCGCCGTCCGAGTCGGGTTTGTCCTCCTGGCATTGGCCGGATTGTCGGGAGCGCTCCTTTACGTGCTGGCCATGATCTTCATCCCCCGTTTGCCGGCGCAGGAAGGTGTTACGGAAGCAACCAAGGACCCGGAGCGGCCCAGGGGGTGGCTCCGGATCGTCGGATATGCGGTCGTCATCCTTGGGGCCGTGTTGCTCCTGAGTGAAATGGGCCTTTACCAGTGGAGATTCTGGCGCATCTGGGAACTCGGGTTCCACGCCACCTGGCCGCTCTTCGTCATCGTTCTGGGCTGGACCCTGGTTGTTCGAGATGAGTCGCCGGCCTATGCGGGGCTCTCTCGACCCGAGGACGAGCGCATGATTGCGGGAGTCTGCGCGGGAGTTGGACGGCGTCTGAGTGTCGATGTGTCGGCTGTGAGAGTCGTCTGGGCCTTCCTCACGGTAGCGTCATGGGGGGTGGGTGCCGTGGCGTACGGAGCACTGGCGCTTCTGGTGCCGGGAGAGAAGACGGAGGCCGCAGGTGTTGAGACATCCGATCCTCGCCCTTCGGCGCCGGAGAAGGTGGATCCGCTGAGACCCGAGCCGACGGCGGGCCCGGAGAAAACGGATCCACCCGGATCCGGGTCCAGGGCGGACGACGCACGATCCTAGATGACAGACGGGTGATCGACAGGTGTTGATCTTCATGTTCCTACTGAGAGCTCTTCTCGCACTTGCGGCTGTGCTGTTTCTGATCGGCCTGGTCCGAGCCGTTTCGAATCTTCGCTTGGTTCTCTCCGGGCGGGATCGGCAAGGCTCCCCGTCCAAGAAGAAAGGCCCTCCCTTCAATCCTCAGGATGTTGTCGACGGTCAGTGGGAAGAAATCGAAACCAAGGAGTGATGTGGAAGTGGATGTCCGAGGCGGCGCACCTTGGTTTCGCGGGTTCGGTTCACGGGGAACCGGTCGCGGACGGCACCGAACGCCCAGCGAACCGCAGACACGCGAGCGTGAGCAGGGAAGGCGGATGAACGGAACCGGGAAACACACGCTCCATGCAATACGGGGGCTGGCCACACTGCTCGCCGCATTGATTCTGGGAACCGCGGCGGCCGCATCGGGCCCGCCGAGAGCCGCCGGGCCAGCTCGGTATCACCATATGTTGGCGGAGGCAAAGGCGAGAGCGTTCTTGGGCAAGACGCGCATATTGGAGCCGAAGCCCACGCAGGAGAGTTTCGATGTTCTTCATTATGGGCTGGATCTCTCGGTCGATCCCGCGAGCGAGAGCCTTGCGGGCAACGTGAGTATCCACCTGCGGTCGGCGACGGCGTCACTGGATTCCGTAGTGCTGGATTTGACCTCTCGATCGCAGATGCGAGTGGATTCCGTCCATGTGGATGGGGTGCTGGCAACCTATACGTGGATGGACGACGCGCTCGGCGTGGCACTTGCGGAGGGTCTTTCGGAGGGAGAGGAAGTCTACATACGGGTCTGGTATGGGGGTGAACCGGAGACGGGAAGAGAGGGATTCCGGTTCCGCGAGACACCGAGGGGCGGGCCGATCATCTGGACCCTCAGCGAGCCGCAGATGGCTCGCGGTTGGTGGCCGTGCAAGGACGTGCCCGCCGATAAGGCGACCGCTGATATTTCAGTTCGCGTTCCCGAGAGCCTGACCGCCGTTTCCAACGGAACACTCGTCGATATCATCACGCACCTGGATGGAACTCGAACGTGGGTGTGGCAGGAACTCTACCCGATCGCAACGTACCTGGTGTCCCTTGCCATCTGTGAGTATGAGCACTTTGAAGACCGGTATGTCTCAGCGTCGGGCGATACGATGCCGGTTGCATTCTACGTGTACCCGGAACACTTGATGCGGGCGCAGGAGGATTTCGAATATACGGTGGACATGATCGAGTTCTATGCGTCGGTGTTCGGCGAGTACCCGTTCCTCGATGAGAAATACGGCATGGCAGAGGTTCCCTGGGGGGGAGCCATGGAGCACCAGACGATCACAAGCTATGGTGATGGCCTCATCACGGGAACGCATACCTACGATCGAATCATTGCGCACGAGCTGGCCCACCAGTGGTGGGGTGACTCGGTGACCCTGGAAACCTGGGACGACATCTGGTTGAACGAGGGTTTTGCGGTCTACTCGGAGGCGCTCTGGGCGGATCATACGGGTGGAGAGACCGCCTACTTCGATTACATGAGGGATATTGATCTGGAGAACGGCTTCGTCGGAAGCCTGTACGCCCCGAGCGCTGACCCGGACTCCGCGTTCCAGATTCCATACGTGTTCACCGTGTACGACAAAGGAGCCTGGGTTCTGCATATGCTTCGCCACGTACTCGGGGATTCCACGTTCTTCGATATGCTGAGGGCCTACGGGTCATCCGCGTCGCACGCCTACAAGACGGCGAACACGGCACAGTTTCAGAGTTTCGTTGAGAACGAGTGCGGGCGGGACCTCACATGGTTCTTCGATGAGTGGATATACGGCAGCGGCCGTCCCGAGTACGACTACGTCTGGGAGACGAGCGCGGTACCCGGTGGACACCGGCTGTCGCTCCAAATCGACCAGGTTCAAGATGCAGAAAGCGTGTTCAGGATGCCGCTGGATATCCTGGTGAGGACGCTCTCCGGCGAGACCAGCTTTGTTGCGGTGGACTCGTTGAGGTGCCAGGAGTTCAGTTTCATGTTGGACGACTATCCTCTCGACGTCGTCTTGGACGAAGATGGGTGGGTTTTGAAACGCGTGCAGGAACGGCGGCGGCCGGTCGCCCTTCATCGCGGGTTCCCGAACCCCTTCGGGAACCAGACCAGCGTCGTGTTCGATGTTCCGCAGGACGGGCATGTGGATCTCTCGGTGTATGACGTGACCGGGCGTCTCGTGAAACGACTGGTGGACATCTGGATGCCGGCGACTCGGCATTCCGTCGTCTGGTCCGGAGTCAACGATCAGGGGAATCGAGTTGCGCCGGGGGTCTATTTCTGCCGGCTGAAAGTCGGGACGCGATCGGAGGTCGTCCGCCTGGTGGCTCTTCGCTAGCGGCACGGGCGGTGGTTCCTCCCGGGAGAGAAAAAGGTAGCTAATGTCGGCAATGAAAGCATCCGTTGAACCCAGTAGAGACGGGTCCCCTGCGTTTCGGAAAGGCAGGAACCCCCCGCTCGGGAGATGCCATCATGCAACGTCCGCAGAATGACCGGCGCCGGAATCCGAGGGTGGAAGCCGGGCTGGCCGCCCAGTTTTCCAACGAGATGGGAGAGGAGGCGATGGCCGCCGAGACGATGAACCTCTCGATGTCCGGCGTGTGTTGTCAATTGCCGAATCCCATAGAACCCCTGACCAAGGTCAAACTGACACTGCTGGTTCCTGAGGTAAAGGGAAAGAGAAACGCAAGAACCGCCGTGGTCTGCGCGGAAGGGATCGTGGTACGTTGCGAGAACCAGATCTCGGAACAAGATACCGTACGATACGAGATCGCATGTGCGTTTACGTCACTTCGAGACAAGGATCGCAAAACTCTACAGGCTTACGTGGACAACCGGCTGGTCGCATCGAGTCCGCCGGATCGCCCGGTTCGATCGCAGAGTGCGGGGCTTCAGAGCATGGAGTAGGGCATTCTGCAATCCCCCGTTCGCGCCTCGTGCCAAAGCACCGAGAGCTCCGTCGAGCCGTATCCATAACCATTGGCCAATTCATACGATAGGGCCTATGCCTTCTCTCAGCGGGAGCCGACCCTTTTGGCTTGCCTCTTGCTTTATGGGGCTGGCGTGTTCGTGTGCCTTCCGGGGTTAAGGGGTCTGCGCCCCGAAGGGCTCTCAGGGCAAGCGATCCACCTCCGGGGCGTGAAGGGCTGGAGACACGGGCGATGAACATCATTGAACAAATGCGAGGAGAGTTTCTGGCGGAAGCCGGAGAACTCCTGGATGAGATCAACGGCGACTTGGTACACCTCGAGGACGAGGAACCCGGCGGCGTGGCACAGAGGGTCCACAAAGCCATGCGGGCCGCACATTCTCTGAAGGGTTCAAGTGGGATGTTCGGCCTGGACGACCTTTCCGCAGCGAGTCACTCGCTGGAGGGAATGCTGGAGGACTTACACAGGGGCGGGATCGAGGGCGCCGCGGATCTGATCGAGGCCAGTATCGATATGCTCGAAGTGATGCGCCAGTTCCTGCATGAGGCCGTCACCGCCGCCGGTCCGACCCGGAACGAACCAACGCGCGCCGCGCCTGTCTCGGCAATGCCCCACGTTGCACCCCCGCCCGGAGAATGGGATCGTGCTTCCGATCCAACTCGATTCCTCCGCATTGATCTCGCCTACGCGGACCGGGCCCTCAATCTGGTCGGCGATCTGTTTCTTGAGACGGCACTGTTGAAAGAAGTGCAGAAGACACTCGTTCAAGGCCGGGACCAACGCAGCGCGTATCGCGGACAGATCACGGCGGTCCGACAGATCGACCGGCGCCTTACGGATCTTCGGGAGTGTCTTCTGGAAATGCGGATGGTACCGCTGGGACGCGTCTTCCAGCAACTGATCCCGGCCGTCCGCTCGGTGGCGAAGACGAAGCACAAGCAGGTGGACTTGGACATCGAAGGCGGACAGACTCGGCTCGACAAGGTGATGGCCGATCGCCTCTACGATTCCCTGTTGCATCTTGTTCGAAACGCGATCGATCACGGTGTGGAAGAACCGTCCCTGCGAGAAGAGCGCGGTAAGCCGACGCAGGGTCGGATCCTACTCTGCGCGAGACGCGAGGGTGCAGAGGTCGCGATTGAGATTCGGGACGACGGAGGAGGAATCGAGCTGGAAACGGTGCTCGCCAAGGCCAGGGCCCAGGGGCTGCTTCCCGTCGATACCCCCGTTGGAGAGCGCCAGATTCTGGAATGCCTGTTCGCGCCGGGACTCTCTACGGCGAGTCAGGTGGACGCCGTCTCGGGTCGCGGCGTAGGAATGGATGTCGTACGGTCCAACGTTGCCCGGCTGAGTGGCACCGTATCGATTCTCACGGAGGTCGGCCGGGGTACAGCCGTGATCATTCGAGTTCCTCCGACGCTCTCGACCATGGATGGGCTGCTCGTGGGCGTTGGGGGTCAGGCCCTCGTCTTTCCCTTCTACTCGGTTACGGAAGTGGTCCGGATTCCGGCGGACCAGCGCGAAGGGGTGCTCGATCAGGGCGTGCTGAAGATTCGAGACGAGGCCGTTCCCGCGGTGCCGTTGGGGCCGTTTCTCGGACTGGACGGTGCGTCCGGAGACGATCTCTTCGGGGTCGTTGTGGGGAGGGATTCGGACAGATTCGCGATTCTGGTGGATATGCTGGGCGAAAGGACCGAAATCTTGGTGAAGCCTCTGGGGCCCAGACTCGATTCCCTGCCCATCTTGTCCGGCGTGACGGAGCTGGCGGATGGGCGCGCCGCACTTGTGCTGGACGCCGTTTCGCTGGCGAAAGGAGCGATGGAGCTTGATGGATTCGGCGGCTAAGTCCGGCCCGCCGGGGTTGGGGCGCGCGTGCGGCCCGTTGCTGGCCAGAAGCATGTATCTGGTATTGTCGGTGGGCAAGAGGCGATACGCAATCGACAGCGGGGTGGTTCGGGAAATATTGGGGGGACGGCCCCTGGCGACGGTTCCGGTGGCCGGCAGATCGGTGAGCGGGACCGTCTTTCTGAGAGGGACCTGCATTACCGTGTTCGATCTCGGGTGGAAATTGACCGGTCACAGCATCGTCTCGTCTCGAAGATCGCGAGTGGTCGTCCTCAGGGAACCGAAATGGGCCGCGTTCCTGGTGGACGGTGTGATCGCTCTGGCTCGGGATTGCACGGGGCAGACTGCGGACCCGGACCGATCCCCCGGGCGCGATGCCCCCTTCATCGCCGGGAGCGTCGAGTGGAACCAGAGGGCTTTGGCGGTTCTCGACGTGCAGGGTATCCTCGGATCCGAGCGGCCACCGGAGGCGTCGCGTGGCATTCTCGGCTCCGCCGTGGACGGCGAAGCATGAGGGCGGGAGCGTGAAAGCGAAGAACCGAGCGGAGAGCCGAGTTGGGAAACCGCTGAGACCGGGAAAGGGGTCGCCGAGTATGGAGCGGAATCACGGGATCATGGGGCTTTCGACGAGAACCGCGTGTGTGATGGTCACGGCGGGCGGGTTGTTTCTGTATGGTGCCATGCGCGGGTATGATGCGTCCCGTAGCGGGGGCTGGGAGTGGCTCTGGTGGGTCCTGGTGTTGGCGGGGATGGGAGCGTTGTCGGCCGTCGTTGTGCGATGGCAGGTGGTCGGACCGATCGTAGACCTTGCCCGGCGCTCCAGCGTCAACCTCGAAACCTCGGACCGGGAACCGATGCACCACTTGCCCGCCGAGCTCGAACTCCTCGACCTGGCCATGCGGGGGGCGCTCCGCAGCGCGCGCCTGAGCTCGGAGGAACGCGTCGAAGCGGAGAGAGCATTCCAGTCGCTGGCAGGAACCGTCAAAGGTCATTGGCAGACCTTGCGAGAGAAGGCTCAGTTGCAGTCCAAGGTGCTGGAGGACGCCCAGGCCGAACTTCGCGTCATGGAGGATCGTCTCCGCCAGGCCATGGAGGAAATGGAGGACCTCTCCGGGCACTCTGACCGGGCCGAGCGGGGATCCGAGCAGGCGGGCAGGATGCTCGTCGAGAGCTCGGGTGTATCGCGGAAAATCGCCGCTCTGTCCGCGGGACTGGTGGCGCGCGGTCAGGAGATGCTCGACACCCTGGATGCCATGGACGCGGAGGCAAAAGCCTTTGAGCGCATGGCCCAGAGCGCGTCGGGCACGGTGGCCCGCGCCGCTGACATGGCCAAAGGGATGACGTCAAGTTCCGGCGAGCTTGCCCGCTCAACCGCCGAGCTGAACCGCATTGCGTCGGAGGGAGGGCAGGTGGTGAAGGAAGTCAATTCGTGTTCCCGGGACACGAGTCAGGCCGTCCTGGAGAATGCTTCGATCATCCGTGACCTGGGATCTCGATCGGAGGAAATCGGTGCCGTTGTCGAGGTCATCGAGAGTATCGCCGATGAAACGAACCTCCTGGCCCTGAACGCTGCCATCATCGCGGCGCAGGCCGGCGAACACGGGAAAAGTTTTGCCGTCGTCGCCGATGAAATCAGAGAGTTGGCCGAGAGAACGTCATCCTCCACCAAGGAGGTGGCGGACTTGGTGAAAGGAGTTCAGGACGGCATCGGGCGCGCCACCTGGAGTATCGAGCAGAGTGCCGAGAAAGTGCAGCAAAGCGCAAACCTGGCCGAGCAGGCCGGCGTCATTTGGGAAAGTGTCCGCTCGACGTCCGAGACAAACGTGAAATTGGCGGACAGCATCACGCTCTCCTGCTCGGAGCAATCCCAGGGAACGGACAGCCTCGGGCAGGCCGTCGAGAGTATCGCCGGTGCCGTCGAAAGAGCGCAGAAAAGGGTCCGAGATCAGAGGGGCATCCAAGATCGGACCTCACAGGACTTGTGCTCGCTAAAGGGACTCGCCGACGATTGGGGAGAAACGGTGACCCGGGCTGCCGAGCTGGCGGATCTTCTGGATAAGGAAACCCACTCGGCAACCGCACTTCTCCGACGCATCATGGACTCCTGCACGCAGGGGAATCAACTGGCGGGTCAGGCCAGAGGGCGAATCCATGAATCGAGAGATCTTACACTCGGCCAGATAGAAGTCCTGCAGGAACAAGGAGGCGTGCTGAGGGCGTCTGAGGCCCAGAGGGCTACCCGGAAGGATGGGACAGCCGAGGAACGCGTTCTCATACCGGAGGTGGCCTGTGAATAGGGGGTGGCTCTGGGACGTTCTCAAGGGCGCTCTCAAACGCTCGTCGCCCTTGGGGCGGCAGCGACGAGAAGCATCCGCGGTCACGCGTCGTTCCTTCACGCACCGCAAAGTCGTCGAGGCGGCCGGCCGCGCCGCTCCGCGGGGCCGCACGCAGGAGCCGCCGGAGTGCGCCGCTCGGTCTGAAAAGGTACTCTGGGCCTGCCTGGGAAATGACCCTCAATGGAACAAGCAATATCGGGTTCAGTGGATGCAGGGACGAGTTCAGGCGGGCTATTACGATCAGCCGGAGGTGAGGGCCAAGGTCGTGAGAGTCCTCATGGAACATCTCTGCCTTCACTGACCCGGTGATGAGGGCGTCCGGGGGCTGTTGATGAAGTGGTCTTGACAGACGGCGTCGCGAATCAGGGGTTTCTCAACCCGCCCCACAGGATACCCGTGTCATCCAGGGAAAGCCACTGTACCCGCCTACGTAGAGCTTCCAGAGACAGGCCTGCAGAAGACGCTCCATCGCCGGATTTACGGTTGCCGGGGACTCCCCGTTGGTGTAGTATGAACCGGCCCTCGCGTTGCGTGGAGCGGCTGGGCTGGCGATAGTCAACGGGAGTCGACTTCGATGAGAGTGCTGGTCGTCGACGACGACAGAGATCTAAGGGGATCGCTGTGCAGCTCCCTCAAGGAGAGCGGGTTTGCGGTTCTCGAGGCGGAGTCCGGCAGCGGAGCCCTGGAGTTTGTGCGCCTGGAGTCTCCCGAACTCGTTCTCCTGGATGCCGGGCTTCCCGACATGGACGGGATGGAGGCTCTTCGGCAGATCCGCCGGACCGACCGCGAGGCGCTGGTGATCATGATGACGGCGGACGGCCGGGCGGATTTCGGCATTGAAGCCGCCCGTCTCGGCGCGATGGATTGCGTGACCAAACCCTTCGATCTCGACCAGCTTCGGGGAGTGGTGGGCGATGCGTTTGACAGCGTTCGCCTGAGGCAGGAAGCACGGCGCGCCGAACACCTGAAGGTGGGACACCGGGAGTCGGACCGTTTGGTTCTCGGCAAGAGCAAGGGCATGCGCTCCATCGTCGATATCATCGAGAAAGTGTCCGCGAGCAAAGCATCGACGGTTTTGATCGAGGGAGAAAACGGAACCGGCAAGGAGATGGTGGCCAAGGCCATTCACTTCCTGAGTCGTGATCGCAACGGCCCCTGGATCGACGTCAACCTCGCAAATCTCCCGGAAAGTCTCATCGAAAGCGAACTATTCGGTCATGAGAAGGGTGCGTTCACGGATGCCCGATCGCGGAAACTGGGGCTCACGGAAATGGCGGCCGGGGGGACGCTCTTCCTCGACGAAATCGGGGAGATGCCGCCCCAGGTTCAGGCGAAACTGCTCAAGGTGATCGAAACCAAAGTATTTCGGCGGCTTGGAGGTGTTTCGGATCTCCGGGTGGATACTCGCATCATCGCCGCTACGAACCGGGATCTGAGGGCGATGGTGCAGGAGGGAGGCTTCAGGGAAGATCTCTATTTTCGCCTTCGGGTGATTCCCATTCGCGTGCCGCCGCTTCGAGAGCGCTCGGCGGACGTGTCCCTCCTGGCGCAGTTCTTCGTTGAGCAATTCAACCGCGAGCTGTCCAAGAACGTGAAAGGGTTCTCGCCGGAGGCAAGGGCGCTGCTTCTTCGATACCCGTGGCCCGGGAACGTGCGGGAGCTGAGAAACGTGATCGAACGGGTGATGATTCTAGAGGCAAAGGAGGTCATTCTATCCGAGCACCTGCCGAGCGAGATCCTGATGGGAGCGCAGGGACGTTCAGCGGCGGGAGAAGCCGCCACGGTCTCGGCAGAAGCGAATGACGAATTCCTTCCGGTCCCCCTCAGTATCATCGAGAAGAGACATATCCAGGAAACGCTCATATGGGCCAACGGGAACAAAACCCGAGCCGCGAAAGCGCTGGGGATTTCCCGACAAACCTTACGGGAGAAGCTGAAACAGTATCAGAAAGACGAACTCCTTCGGTGATAGCCCGGCGATGTGCACGGTGAGGGCAAAGTTCCCGCTTTCGCCCTCGCGGTGCTGAGAAAGCGGTGGCAGGAAAGTTGCCGCCGCTTGTTTTCTGTCCGGATATTCTCCAACACCGAAGGTCCGCTGGGTGATTCTCGCAGATCTTCAGCGTCGGCTACTGCCCTTTGTCCGCTCCGCGTACCACCCTCTTCATTTCACAAACAAGGTTACCATACGACATCTAACCACTTGTGGCGGAACGCGTTAAAGCTCCGGCACCGTGCTTCCTGTCGCTCTCGAAATCGTAAACCCGGGACGGTGTCGGCCACGTGCGGACAGTCCGGCATCGGGGGTCCGTTTCTTGCGAAGGGATGTGGAGTCTGAGATTTCCGTGGGGAGATCGTGAGACGGACCCACGGATGGGCGGCGTCTCGCTGCTGTGGAAAGGGTCGGTCCTTCTGGGTGCAATCTCTGGATCGTACGTTGGGTCGGAGTCCAACACTTGCCATTCATTCCAAAAGACATCGACGACTGCGAAATCCTGATTGACGAGGCCGAGGATACCGTTCGGCTCGCGGAACGCCATCTGGATGATGCCGAAGCACGGATGGCGGCCCTCGAGGACGACACGCGGGTTCTCTGGGCGTGGATGGCGGCGAGTCTCCCGGGTGTTGTCGTTCAGGATGACGAGCACGGCATATGGAGACGGACAGGGCTCAACTGAGCAGTAGCGTCTGAGGCGGGTCGGCAACGAAACATGCGCCGCCGGTCCCGAAGGCGCTGTCGGCAGGGGGGGGCGACGCACGGTGTTGCCGGGGCGGGCCGAATCGGAACACGCAACCGGCCCCCTCTCGAGGTAAGGAAGTCGGGCGGTCACGTGGCAGGTCTCTTTGAATCGTGCACGGGTTCGAAGAGGCGGCGCAATGGGCGCACTTCGCATGATGAGGTGGTGAACGATGGCGGAATCTCTTCTCAATGTTCAAAACTCCGATCAGCGACTGGCGGGCAGCTGGTCCGGTCCCCCGTTTGAAACCCGAGAGGCGTGGCAGCTCTACAAACACGAGCGTGACCCCCGGGCCAGGGACCATCTGGTTCTTGAGTATGCCCACTTGGCGAAGTACGTGGCGGGCCGGCTGGCGATCGGCCTGCCCCCGACGGTCCAAATCGACGACCTGATCAGCTCGGGGATTCTGGGTCTGATGGATGCCATCGAAAAATACGATCCCAAGAGGGACACGAAGTTCGAGACGTATGCCATGACCCGCATCCGGGGCGCGATGCTCGATGAGCTCCGGGCCCTGGACTGGGTGCCGCGCTCGACACGCAGAAAGGCCCGCTTACTCGAAGACGCCTATGCCACTCTCGAGGCGGAACTCGGCCGCTCGGCGACCGATACCGAAGTGTCCACACACCTGAGGATTTCGCCGAGGTTGCTGCAGGAGATGCTGGCCGAAATCAGCGTGTCCTCGCTTCTCTCGCTGGACGGCTTCATGATGGCCGGGAGTGGCGAAGAGGTTTCCCGCCTGATCGATCACTTCAAGGACGCCGATGCCGCCAGCCCGTCGGCCCAGCTGGAGGTCGAGGAAGTCCGGAGGATCCTCAGTTCGGCGATTCGGAACTTGCCGAAGCGGGAGAGAGAAGTCATCTCCCTGTATTACTTTGAAGAAATCACAATGAAGGAGATCGGGAACATCCTCGGTGTATCCGAGTCGAGAGTCTGCCAGATCCACACGAAAGCCATTTTGAGGCTCAGGGGCAGACTGCGAAAGAACCGCGACGCGCTGGCGAAAGTGTTTGCCGAAGGCTCTCTGGGCAAGGAGTACGCCGGCAAGAGGCAGGGATTCGGAGAGACGTACACCGGAGCCAGAGTTGGAAACGCGTATCCCGTGGCATCCGCACTGTGAACACCGAGACACGTAGAGACAGGCCGAAACCGTAGAGGGCAGACCGCCGGGGGGGCAGAGAATGATGGACCCGGAGAGAGACGATTTCTCGACTGCGATCGCGACGACTGGGGAAGAAGAGGTGGGGGTGGCCGTATCGGAGCAGCCGCAGGAAGAGGAAGTCGGAAGCATCTGGAAAGAGAAGGTCCTGGTCGTTGACGACGAGGAGCGGGTCTGCCAGACCCTTGAGGAGTTTCTGACGTTGAGGGGATACTTGGTGGACGTCGCCTCGGGCGGCCCGGAGGCTCTCAGGATGCTGAGAGAGAACGTCTACGCCCTCCTGCTCACGGACTTGATGATGCAGCGGATGAACGGGATCGAGCTGATGGAGCAGGCCAGAGAGTTGGATCCGGACCTGATGGTGGTGATCATCACGGGGTTCGGGACGATTGAGACGGCCGTGCAGGCGCTCAAGCAAGGGGCCTACGATTACGTTCTGAAACCGTTTTCGTTGATGGAAATCGAACGATCCGTTGAACGGGCGCTCGAGAAGCGCAGGCTGGCGCACGAGAATCTCCAGCTCGGGGAAGTGAACCGCCGCCTGCGGGAGATCGACGCCGTCAAGTCCGATCTGCTCGGAATCGTCTCTCACGAATTCCGGACGCCGCTGACGAGCCTGAAGGGCTATGTTTCGCTACTCGAGAGCGGGGGTCTGGGCGCCGTGTCGGAAACGCAGATCGAAGCGCTCCAGGCCGTGGGGGAGAACACGAGACGCCTGGAGAAATTGGTCGACAACATCCTGGTTCTCGCCGAGATCGGAGGCGGGAGTGGGGAAATCCGGATGCAGGACGTCGATCTGGGGGCGGTTCTGAACCGGGCGCTTCAGGAGATCCGTCCGGAGATGGAAGTGTCGGGAAGCCGGGCCGAGGTATCGGTTGACGCGGATCTTCCGGCCGTGAGCGGCGACTTCGACAAGCTTGTGATGGCCGTCGGCAACTTGATTGACAATGCCGTCAAGTTCAAGTCGGAGGACGGGATCATCCGGACCGCCGTGACTGCTCAAAGCGCAAGGGGGGAGGGGTGGATCGACCTGACGATCTCCGACAAGGGCATCGGGATCAGCGAGCAGGATCTCAACACAATCTTCGATCACTTCGTTCAGGTTGACATGAGCGCCACGCGACGCGTCGGCGGAGTCGGATTGGGATTGTCCGTCGTGAAGGAAATCATCCACCGACATGGCGGGGCCGTGAAAATCCAGAGCAGACCGGGTGAAGGTACGACCGTCAGTGTCTCGCTCCCGACCCGAACGATCTCCTAGTTCGGATGGGTCTGGTGAGTGCAACGCTTGGGAGAAGAAAGCGAGAGCCCCGAGGCCGATTTCTCGGCTCCGGGGCTTCGTGCATCATGTGGTGGGTTTCTCGGCGAGGGCCAGGATCGCCCATCGTGTCTGAGAGCCTGTCTACAAGCGTGCGTACCCACGCACGCGCTATCCCGCCACGCAGAACGGGGTCGTCCCGTACCAGTCCAGAAACCAGCCGGACGAACAGGCCAACACGAAAGCCGTCGCCACCGCAAGGAGCAGCCCCCACAAACAGTTCCTGGCCATGCCATCCACTCCCTTTGCGGACCCCGGTCGGCGGGACGGGGGTCGGCAATAATGGTGCCCCGCTACCACAGCCACCAGAACGGATCGATAAACGTCCCCACAAATCCCCAGACCTCCCCGAGTAACAGCGCGATCATCTGTTGTCGCCTCCCTTCTCGTGGCTCAGCAATGCAGCCCTCGGTGAGTGTCTGAACAGATGACCTGGCACCGCGGGTCTCCGCAGTGTCGGGGGATTGGCCACCCAAGGTGGTCGATCCGGAGATACGAACGTGCAAGACTCGGACCATTCCGGGGGGGCCGGAGGAGGTGTCGGAACGAATCCATCTACCGGTTGTGTTGTCAAGATGTTGTCGCCGTAAGGTGGACGAATTCTTTCTTTGACGTGCGGTTTTGCGGAAAGAGAAGTCGAGGAGTGCAGAATGCACGCTGCATTTTGCAACGGAATTGGCCGGCCGTTTGCAAGAAACCTGACCGGCGGTGGGCCCCGCGGCGTCCAGGGCGGCGCCCGTCCCATGTTTCAGTCGAGCCCGAGGGTCACCAGGGTAACGTCGTCCTGAATGGAGCCCAGCGTGAACTGATGAACGGCATCGTAGATCTTGTTCGCCAGTTCTTCGGGAGACTTGGTCTCCAGTGAACCGAGGAGAGACTGCAGGCGAATGCGGCCGAAGGTCTCCTCATCCTCGTTGAGTTCCTCCGTCACGCCGTCCGTGTACAGCAGGAGGATGTCCCCGCGGTCCAGGGGAATTTCTCGATCGATATACCGGGTTTCGTCGGTCACGCCTAGGAGCATTCCCGTGGAATCCAACGCTTCGATCTGACCGGAAGAACGAAGCAAAAGTGGCGGGTCGTGCCCCGCGCTGGCATAGAGGAGCCGCATCGCCTGCAAGTCGACGATTCCATAGAAAAGGCTGGCAAACCTCTCGGGGCCGAATTTCTCGAGCAGGCGCCGATTTGCCCTTTCCAGCACGACGGCCGGTGGAAGCTGCGTTTCCGCTTCTGCACGGAATGCCGCCTGGAGAGTAGCCATCAGAATCGCCGCCGAAACGCCCTTCCCGCAAACGTCCGCAATGGCCAGGCCCAGGCGATGATCATCGAGAACGATGTAGTCGTAGAAATCGCCTCCGACCTCCTGGCACGGAATGTTCATTCCGCTGACTCTCACGCCCGGAAACCGGGGTGGGGATTTCGGAAGAAGCCGAGTCTGAATTTCTCTGGCGATTTCCAGCTCGTGCTGCATCTTTTCCCGGGCTTCCTTCTCCTCACGCAGACTGGCCGCCTCGATGGTCCGGGCCGTTTGGGAAGCAATCGCCTCCACCAGGGCATGATCCTGGCGCGAGAGCGGCTCGTGGGATTTCCGGTGGCCCACCGAGAGGACGGCGATCAGCCGACCCTCGGAGATCACCGGAACCAGGAGGGCCGAGCCCATCCGTTCGAGCATGGCCCGTTCCTCGTACGGGAGAGCTTCAAGACGAGGATTCCCGCCCAGTTTCTCCAGGGGGAGCGGCAGCTGTTCGTCCTGGAGCCACCGTACGGTTTCCTGCTCTGATCGGAACACCGGATTGCCCGTCGCCAGGTTGGATTCACCGGCTTCGGCGCGAACCACGAAATGCCGGCCGACCGAATCCAGAAGAAGCACAATGACGGTCTCGACCTTCAGAACATCCCCCAGTTGCACGGCGAAGCTCTCTAGAATCTGAGAGAGGTTCATCGGACTCGTAAGCAGCTGCCGGAAGTCACGCAGCGTATCCGGGAAACTGTACCTCCCCATGTAGAATACGCGATCGACCATCCGCTGGATGCGATCCCTGAGGGTGCTGAAAACCAAGGCAATGATGAAAATGGAAACGACGGACAGGAACAGGGTAAGGCGACCCTTCAGATGCAGAAGGTACCCGCCGAGTCCCTGCACCAGTCCAACATAGATGGCGACGAGCGCGGCGGTCAGGAGCGTATAGGCCACCGAGCGCCGCACGATGATATCCAGATCCATGAGACGATACTTCACGATCGCGTGTCCGAAAGAGAATGGGATGAGGAGAAGCGTCAGGAACGCGTATCGGAAGCCCGGAATGTGGGCGGATGGGTCAATGGTGAGAATCAGCGAGAGTGCGACCAGAGGACCGACCCCGAGCAGGGTCCCGGCGAGAACGTATCGAAGGCGGCGCTTCATGGCGGGAGACTGCTGGGCACGAAAGCTGTGGACGAAGGACAGGAAACCGAGCAGGTAGTAGAGCGTAATGACCACGGAGCCGATGTCCTGGAAGACGAGAGCCGTCTGTCCGATACCCCGCCTACGGATGATCATCAGATCGAACATGAGACTCGCCGCGAGCATGATAAGAGCCGGGATGTAGAGCAACGGACCGATACGGGGGTGACGGGCAAGAAGCCGCTTTCGTTGTGGAAATACAAGAAAGAAATGCAGGAAGACGGCCGGCAATAGGAGTACGCAGATGTTGTAGAGCATCTTCGAGGCGAGGAAGAACCGCATCCCCGCCATGGGCGGGCTGGCCGCGAACACCCCCGCAAAGAAGAAGCAAGTCAGGAAGAACAGCGTACCGATCTTGTCGCTTCGCTGAAGGAAGACCACGAGCCCAATGGCTAGAAAGAAGACGCTCACCCCGGTCTGGCTCAGCCGTCGAGCGAGCTCGGATGTCGGCAGCTTGGTGAAGGTCAGGGGAAGATCCATAACACGCCCCTGACGCTCGATCGTATAAACTCTCGTGCCGCCCGGTGTGGGGGGGAGGTGCGAGGGAGCATAGTCGAGAAGACGGTCTCCGGGCTGGAAACCGGCTTCATCGCCGGGCGAGCCCGGGGACACCCGGGCCACAAGCCATTCCTTCTTCACAAGGCCGTCATAGGGAGCTTCGATCGTCTGTCGCGCTGTGAGAACCAGCACAACAAACAGCAGAAAACTCAGAATGACAGCCGCCCAGCGATCGCGGCCACTCGCATGCGTCCATCGAACGGGGGTGGGCAACATAGACGGGCCACCTCCCGGAACCCAGAAGGTCGGTGTTCGCGCAGCCCGAATGCCGGACAAGTTCCGCGCGACAAGAAGCCACTTGCGTGAAGCCTGCGTCCAACCTTTCGTCGACCATTCTCCCGGCGGGAGCGGTTCTTTGTCAAGTGGTATTCCAAGCACCCCGGCTCACAGGGAAAGAGACTTGCATGGGATGCGGACGTGTGGTAGCTTCCTCCCAACATTCTCGATTGTCAAACAGGGGGTGATTGTTGGCTAACGGACGCAGGAAACCTGAACCGGAAGAAGACAAACTCGTCGCAACGTATCTGGCCGTCAGAAATTACGCCGTCCATCACCGTTCGGCGCTTCTTCTCATTGCCGCTGCAGTGCTTGTGGGGGTCGTCGTTTCGGCGCTGGTGGCCAATTCCCGCGCCAAGACGCGCCACGAGATCGAGGTCCAGATCTCAGAAGCCGTATTTCTCATTCAGGCCATGCAGCATGAACGCGGGGCCCTGATGCTGGAATCCATTCTCGAAAGGCATCCCGGGGGAGACCTGGGCGCCGATATTCGGTATCACCTGGCCAGTGCCCAATTTCTCGCAGGAAACACCCGCCGGGCCCTGGAGCTCTATAACGACATGGTCGCCAGGGGGCCTAAGGATCCGCTCCGCAGATTCAGCGCGCGCGAGGCCATTGCTCAGTGCCACGAAGCCGAAGGCCAATTCGCGGTAGCCGCCGAAACCTACGAGAAACTCGTCTCCGAGGCCCCGGACAATGCCGCCGGCCCACTGGCCCTGGCCAATGCGGCCCGCTGCTATGAGAAGGCGGGCAACCTGGCTGCCGCAAAGCGCGTGGCCCACCGTCTGCAGGAGGAATTCCCGGAAAACCAACACTGGCAGCGGGAGGGTACACGCCTGGCCGCTCGTATCGCTGTCCTGGAGGCGTCTGAAGGGGAATTCAGCGCGCAATAGGGATATACGTCGTGACAAAGGGTCTCCTTGCCAGGGAGGCCC
>Ga0180431_10000564_pt1 | contig 53070 bp, 59 predicted proteins | sample SS_ome_11_FD_132459 | JGI IMG/M metagenome (GOLD analysis project Ga0180431, IMG submission 132459) | Hypersaline lake sediment archaeal communities from the Salton Sea, California, USA - SS_1_MS_1 metaG | ecosystem: Environmental > Aquatic > Non-marine Saline and Alkaline > Hypersaline >... | reverse complement strand
GGTGTATGGTATAATCCAATATGCAGATAGTGTAAAGCAACCAAAAGGGGAGCTGTCTTCCCCCATGGGGGAAGAGCTTAAAGAACTTCAATATCAAAGTGCCCAATTATCTTGACACTACTAAAAACCTTGGCTAATCTTTACCTTTACCGAATATATGCTATAATTATAAAAAAAGTTTTACTTACGGTGGGGCAGTAGCTCAGCTGGGAGAGCATCACGTTCGCAACGTGGGGGTCGTGGGTTCGAATCCCATCTGCTCCACCAGTCTGGAAATAGGGCGCTTGAAAGATGCTGACGGAGGGTACCGGTCCTGCGTCAGAAAATGAACAAAAAACCACGCAATTATGGTATAATTAAAACATGGACAAGAAAGTTTTCGAAGTTACTTCTGTAAAAAGCAATGACGATTATAAGTTTTGGAAAAAAAAGACTTATGGCGAAAGAATTGAAGCTTTAGAGAAATTAAGAAGTATTATATTCAGATATGATCCATCTACCGCAAGACTTCAAAGAACTCTTACAATTACTAAACTCAAAGCAGATTGAGTATTTAATTGTTGGAGGTTATGCCGTCGCCTTCTATGGATATCCCCGCACCACCGGAGACATGGACATCTGGATTGCCATCTCCCAAAATAATGCCCGTAAAACCGTCGAAGCCTTAAAAGAGTTCGGCTTTAATACTCCGAAACTAAAAGAGGCGCTTTTTTTAGAAAAAGGGAAAAACATCCGAATGGGGAACCCGCCCCTTCGAATAGAAATTTTAACATCTATAGATGGAGTTGAATTCGCCGAATGTTATAAAAACAGAAAGACAGTGGAAATAGATAATACAAAGATGAATTTTATATCTCTGACGGATCTAAAGAAAAACAAAAAAGCAAGCGGCAGGTATCAAGATCTGGCCGATCTTGAGCATCTAAAATAATAACTTCTTATCGTCTACCGCCCACCCAGAACACAGTTATCAAAATTTCCAGCGTTCATATAAGATAACCATTTCAGCGTTTCAAAAACGGCTCTCTTTTGCCCCAAAAGACGGGGTTACCTCATGTGTTGCTTGTTAAATCTCCCTTGAGTATAAAATATTATTGTGTTATATTTATTATGTCTTCAAAGGGGGCTAGCCCTCTTTGAATGAAAGGAGTAAAGGCTCCACCATTTTCCCCTATAGCGAGGCAGCTTAATACATCTCTTAATAATCCAGGGGGAACGCGCTGTCATATCGCATTATGAGTGAATATATTTGTCCCCACTGCGGGAAGCCTGTCTATGACGATGAAGCGCTTCTCTGCCTTTATTGCGGCGAGAACCTCCGGCGCGGTGCGGGGATCCTCGGCAGGATGAAATATTCCACAAGCTGGCTCGTAGTCGCGTCGGTCGTGATAATAACTATAATCGCATTTTTTGTGCTTATGTGCCTGTAAGTTAAGGGGAAGGATATAGCGGTGAAAAAACGCATTTTTCTGTTTATTATCATTCTTGTTTTTGCCTGGGGCGGGGTATACCTCTGGGCTAAACAGGCGGACCTGGCGGGTTCCTGGTACTCTCCATGGCCGGCTGCGCTAAGAAGCGAGCTTGAGACATACCTGCGTAACGCGCATACAGCTAAAATCGATGGAGACCTTATCGGAGCGATAGCGCCCCATGCGGGCTATAGGTTCTCCGGACCCGTAGCCGCATATACCTATAAAGCGGTGGAGGAGAAGAGCCCGAAAACGGTTATTATCGTCGGGTTTACTCACAGGAGGCATTTCCCGGGACGCATCTCTCTTTTTACTGACGAGGCTTTCGTCACACCGCTTGGCGGGGCCGTGATCGATATGGCTCTTACTGATAAGTTCACCTCTTTTAATAAAAACATCCAGAGTATCCCGGAAGCTTTCGAGGCGGAAAACTCCATCGAGATGCAGATACCTTTCGTCCAGGTAGCGGCAAAAGATGCGAAACTGGTGCTTATTGCGCTTGGGGACCAGGATCTGGCTGCTTCACGTCTTTTAGCGGATGCGCTTTATGACATCCTCAAGGATGAAAAAGATTTCGTGATGATCGCTTCGACTGACCTCTCGCATTATTTCCCATATGAGGATGCGAACGAAAAAGACGCGCGGACGATCGACGAGATAAAGAAGCTTGATCCGGACGCCTTCTACGGTTACAGCAGTAGGACCGGGCATGATGACATGTGCGGCCCCGGGGCGGTTTATGCCGTCATGTCGGCAAGCGCGAAGCTGGGCGCGGATAAAGTCGTGGTTCTTGATTACGCCAATTCCGGAGATACCAGCGGTGATAAAGGGAGGGTCGTCGGCTATGTGAGCGCACTTTTTATTAAGAGCGGCGAAAAAAAAGAAGAGGGCCCGGAGAAGGGGGAAGAAGAGATGTTTACCGATAGCGAGAAAAAGGAACTTTTAAAAATAGCCAGAAGCACTATCCGCTATTACCTCGAGACCGGCAGGAGACCGGAAGTAGAGGTGGAGGATGAAGCCCTTAAACAGGACATGGGTGCTTTTGTTACGCTCCATAAACGCGGGCAGCTCAGGGGCTGTATAGGTCACATGATCGCAACGGGCCCACTCTACCTTACGGTAAGAGACATGGCGATTGCGGCGGCGACGGAAGACCCCAGGTTCCCCCGGGTGACGCTTGGAGAACTTGACGATATCGATATAGAGATATCGGCGCTTTCACCGATGGAGAAGATCGACGATTACGAGATGATAGAGATGGGTAAGCACGGCGTCATGGTAAGGATGGGCGCAAGAAGCGGCGTATATCTGCCGCAGGTCGCCACTGAGACCGGCTGGACGAGAGAAGAGTTCATGAACAGCCTCTGCGGCCAGAAAGCCGGCATTCCGCGCGACGCATGGAAGAGAGGCGAGTGCGACATTTATATCTATACCGCGGAAGTCTTCGGGGAGAAAGAATGAGCAGGTTCTACGCACCAAAAGAAAACATCAAGGGCGGCAGGATACTGATCGAAGGAGAGGAAGCCCATCACGCGCTCGATGTCATGCGTCTTAAAGGTGACGACAAAGTCGTCGTCTTTGACGGCACGGGAGCGGAATACACCGGGTTTATAAAAGAGGCGGACAAAAGAAGAAAAAGGGTGATCGTCGAGATCGTGCGCACCGAAAGGCCTTCGCCTGAAAAGGCGCCTGAGATCACGCTCGCCCAGGCCATCCCCAAAAAAAACAAGATGAACTACATCGTGGAAAAAGCTACGGAGCTCGGCATCAAGAGGATCATGCCGCTCGTTACCGCAAGGACCATTGTAAGAGTCGATACAGAAGCTTCCGGGAAGAAGGTCGCGAAATGGCGCAGGATCGCCACAGAAGCGGCAAAACAGTGCGGCAGGCGGGATGTGCCGGAAGTCTCGGAGGTTTTGTCATATAAGGAGACAGCGGGCATGCTGGAAGCTTACGATCTTGTTCTTTTTGCGTACCTCGCGAAAGAGACAGTTCCCCTGAAGGAAGCGATAGGCGGCTTTACCTCGGGAAAGATACTTGTTTTTATAGGTCCGGAAGGGGATTTTACCCCGGATGAAGCAGCTCTTCTAAAAAACACAAACGCGCGTTTCGTCTCACTTGGCAGAAGAGTCTTAAGAAGCGAGACCGCGGGACTATTCCTCCTTTCAGTGCTTAATTATGAGTTTTCAGGTTAAAAGAGGATAGAAGAATATGAGACTGGTCAAGTTTGCCATAAAAACACTGGGCTGCAAAGTCAACCAGTATGAAGAAGAGGTCTTGAGGGAAAACCTTCTTAAGTCCGGGTTTATCTCTTCCAGCGCGCGGGACGCGGACCTTGTTATCATAAACTCCTGCACTGTTACCGCTAAGGCTGACGAGAAGACAAGACGGCTGATAAAGAGGCTGAAGAGAGAAAACCCGAAAGCGCAGATTTTTGTAACGGGCTGTTACGCGGTACTGGAAGAGGATATAAAAAGTCTTGAGGCGATCAGCGAAGTCGACGTAGTCGTCCCGGGAGGGGATAAGATGAAGCTGCCTCTTGTACTTAGCTCTTTGTTCGCCAGGGGCGAAGGAGAAAAAGAGATAAAAGAAGAAGTCGAGGACTTTAGCGGGCATACGCGGGCGTTTTTGAAGGTACAGGACGGCTGCGACGAAAGATGCACTTACTGCAAAGTCAACATCGTAAGAGGGCCTTCACGCTCCAGGGACGAAGGGAGCATATTGCGCGAAGTGTCCCGTCTTGCCGCAAGGGGATATAAAGAGATAGTCCTTACAGGCATATGCCTGGGTTCATGGAAGGGGGAAGAAGAGACTTTCCCGCGCTTGGTGAAAAAGATATTAGAGGTGCCAGGGGATTTCAGGATCCGCCTTAGTTCCATTGAGCCCAAGTACATCGGCGATTCTTTAATACAAGTTATGGCTTCCTCCGGCAAAATCTCCCGGCATCTGCATGTGCCTCTTCAGAGCGGATCCGACCGCGTGCTTAAACTCATGAACAGAAACTATACCGCCGAAGAGTTCAGGAACCTGATCAGCCGGATCCGTCGGGCGATATCGCTAGTGGGGATCACCATGGATGTCATAGCCGGTTTTCCGGGTGAGAGCGAGGAGGACTTTGAAAAAACGCTTGGATTTGTTAATGAGATAAAACCTTCAAGGCTGCATGTTTTCAGGTACAGTGACCGCAAGGGCACCCCTTCTTTTCTTATGGGGGGAAAAATAGACCCGGCCATTTCCAAAGAGCGGGTAGAGAGGCTCATCAAGGCGGGAGATACCCTCCAGAGGGAGTTTTGCGGAAAGTTTACCGGCAAAGAAGTCGAAGTGCTTCTCGAAAAGCGTTCCAAGGGCGATTTAAGCGGAGAGGTTATACTTGAGGGGTATACAAGCGAGTATCTCAGGGTAAAGTCTTACGGCTTTAATGGTTTTGAAGGCGACATAATCCGGGTAAAAATCGATTGTATAGACGAAAAAACACCCTCTTTAGTGGCAAAGGCGGCAAACTCTTGCGTAAAGATCTGAGAGTATGAAAAGAAAACCACGATATTTGTTAAATAAAAGAAAGCAAGCAGTAATCCCGCGCCCTTTATCCATCCCAGTTTGACAACCTTATTATTATATGATATACTTTGGGTTCCTATGGAAGGGAACGGCTTACCCGCAATCTTACAGCAAATTAACTGGGTTGATATATTTTTTATAATCCTTTTGTTGGGAATGGTTTATAAAGGATCACGTGTTGGTGTAGGTGGTCAGATCATCCCGCTTGCCGGTTGGATTGTATTATTATTCGTTTCAATAGGGTATTATCAGTATTTATCCGAGGCGGTGTTCGGTTTTTCGGTGCAGGCTTGGGCGAAACCGATATCGTTTTTTGCGATCTCGGCGTGTTTGTTCACCGCTATTAAATTCTTTGAAAGAATTTTTAGCGCCATTCATAGCGAGGAAGTCGCCGTGCTTGAAAAAATAGGCGGGGCGATGGTCGCGGCGTTTAGGGCATTTATCTCATTCGGGATTATCGGGATTTTTATGCTGCTCTGCCCGATCGGTTTCCTGCGCGACTCTGCCGCCACGGGATCCAAGACGTGCATGTACTTTGTGAAGATGGACGCGGCGATTTACAGCGGGATAACCAGTCTCATGGGTGAGGGGAAAAAGCGGAGCACGGAGGAACTATTAAAAGAGTTTACCGCCTCTAAATAAAGGAGAGAGAGATGAAACTTAAAACTATTTATGAACTGGCCGTCAAAAAAGGGCTTAAGGAGGATCTTAGGACTAAAAAGGAGATAGAAGAAGTCCTTAAAAAAGCCAGGAGCGAGTACAGGAAGGCCAAAGGCGTGGATAAAAGCACTTTTGACCGGGAGAACCTCAAGCAGCCCTATGCCGACACGCGCCTGCTTTACGGTTCGGATGATCTAGAGGTCAAAAACGTGATGGTGGGCGTTGATATACACGTCTCGGAGATACTTTTGGCTGACCGCCTGAGGGAGAAGGGCATGAAAGTGGACCTGGTGATATCACACCACCCTTCCGGGAAGGGCCTTGCGCAGCTCCACAAGGTCATGGCAATACAGCCGGGTCTCTGGCAGAAGTACGGTTTCGGGAAGGAAGCCGCCGAAGGTTTTATGAAAAGCCGCATGGAAGAGGTCTTCCGCGGCGTTTCCGCGGGAAACAATACGCGGACGGTAGACGCGGCGCGCATCCTGAACATACCATTCATGTGCACGCATACCGTTGCTGACAACTGCGTCACCAGTTACCTCCAGAAACTTTTCGACCAGAGAAAGCCGAAAAAGCTTAAAAACGTCTTAAGCATGCTTAAAAACATACCGGAATACCGGCTATCCATGGAAAACAGCGCTTCTCCCTATATACTCATAGGCGAGGAGAAGAACGAAGCGGGTAAGATATTTGTCGATATGACGGGAGGCACATCGCCCCCCGATAAGATCTACGGCAGGCTTGCGCAGGCGGGCGTCAAGACGATCGTCAGCATGCATTGCAAGGAATCCAATTTCAAAATCGCAAAAACCGAATACATAAATTACATCATAGCGGGGCACATCTCAAGCGATATTTTGGGTCTTAACCTTATGTTCGATGAGATCGAGAAGAGGGGAAAGCTCAACTTTATCGAGTGTTCCGGGTTTAAACGCTTTAGGAGATAATCCGAAAAAGAAGATGGGAAGAATACCTCAGGAGATAATCGATCAGATACTGGACCGGCTGGATATAGTCGAAGTCGTCTCGGAGTATATCCAGCTTAAGAAGGCCGGCAGGAACTTTAAGGCTAACTGCCCCTTCCATAACGAAAAGACCCCTTCCTTTATAGTAAGCGCCGAGAAGCAGATATATCATTGTTTCGGCTGTCATGCCGGCGGGAACGTTATAGGGTTCGTCATGCAGTACGAGAAGATGGAGTTTCCCGAGGCTGTAAAGATGCTGGCCGAGCGCGCCGGCGTGGAACTTCCCAAGTATGAAAAAGCAGATGATGCGGCTACGTCACTTGCCAGCCAGCTTTACGAGCTTAACAATCTGGCCGCTGGGTTCTACCAGGATTATCTAAGAAGCGATAAGGGAAAGAAAGCCCTTGATTACATGAAGAAGCGCGGCTTAAGTAGCGAGAACTTAAGCGAGTTCAGGATAGGGTACGCCCCGGAGGGATGGGAAGTTTTCACCAGCTACGCTACCGCGAGGAAAATAGCGCCTGCTCTATTAAGGAAAGCGGGTCTTACCATTCCCAGCGAAAAGGGCAAGGGCGATTACGACCGTTTCAGGGGCAGGATCACCTTTCCCATTTTCAACGAGAGGGGAAGCATAGTCGCTTTCGGGGCAAGAGTGATGGACTCTTCCCTGCCCAAATACATAAATTCCCCGGAGACGCTTGTATACAACAAAAGCAATATCCTCTACGGGCTCAATTTCGCGAAACGGGGCATACGGGAAAAAGGGTATGCCATCATCGTTGAGGGATATCTTGACGTCATCATCCCCTTCCAGTACGGAGTGACGAATGTCGTCGCCACCAGCGGCACGGCGCTTACCCAGCGGCAGGCAAGCATGCTGAAAAAATATACCGATACCGCCGTTATGGTTTTTGATGCCGACCAGGCGGGTGAAAGCGCCTCGCTTAGAGGGCTTGATATTTTTATAGAGAACGGGATGAAGGTCAAAGTGGCGACTTTGCCTAAAGGGGAAGACCCGGACAGTTTCGTGAGGAAAAACGGCAAAGAAGGTTTCGAAAAGATAACGGAATCAGCCAAGGGACTTTTTGATTATAAGCTGGACCTTCTTATCGGGAAGCTGGGCGCTAAAGAGATAGCCGGGATCGTCGATGAGATGCTCCCCACAATCGCCAGGGTTGAAAACGAAGTCGTCAAATCCGATTACCTCAAGAAACTTTCCGAACGGCTGGGGGTACATGAAGCTTCGCTCAGGTACGAGATGGGGAAAGTTCGGCTTGACTATTCTTACCGGTATGAAGAGCAAGCCAAAGTGGACCGCGCTTCACATAACTGGAGGGGAAGCGAAGTGCACCTTTTGGGGCTTGCCATCACGGACAAAAAGATGTTCCAGCGTATCGAAACGGAACTCGGCCTTGATAAGTTCCGGGACTCAAGCGTCAGAAAAGTCATGATTCTGGTGAGGGATCTTTTTGCCGGCGGCCAGAACCGGATAAACCCGGGCAAGCTTTTAAGCCGTCTGGAAAACGAAAAAACGGCTAAGGCCGCCGCCGTGCAGGCTATCGCCAAGGCGGATATCACGCGGGATCCCGAGAAGGCGCTTGTAGACTGTATGTACTCGCTGCGGAAAGAGAACAGGGAAGAAGAGCTGAAGGGTCTGACCATTAGACTTAAAAAAGCCCAGGCGATGAAGGACGAGATGGAGATGAAGGAACTTCTGGTAAAGATAAATAAGATCCACAAGGAAAAGGTTACCTGATTATGCCGAAGAGGAAGAAGAAGAAGGAAAAAGCGCGGGGCAAAAAAGAGAAGAAGAAAAAAGCTCCGGAGGCGGTTATCCCCAAGGACGAGGCTGCCGAGGATATTGAGAGAACTAAGTCCGCGATCGTCCGCAAGCTTATAAGAGCCGGCAGGGACAAGGGGTACTTAAGCTACGACGAGGTGAACGATATCCTTCCCGATGATGTGGTCTCTTCCGTTGAGATAGACGAAGTGATAACGGCTTTGCATTCGGCGGATATTAAAGTCGTGGAATCCGAGGAAGAGGTGGAAAGGATACCGCTTGCCGTAAAAAGGGACCAGCAGAAGATAAAGTCGCGGAAATTCGTACAGATAGATGATCCGGTCAAGATGTATCTCAAGCAGATGGGGCAGATACCGCTTTTAAGCCGGACCGAAGAGCTGGAACTTGCCAAACGCATCAAGAAAAAAGAGAAAGATTTCAAAGAGATCATCTTTAAGATAAAGATAGGCCGCCAGAGGGTCCTTGATGCTATCGAAGAGGCCATGGATAATGAGTATAACCTCGACGACGTGCTTGATGTGATCCCGGGTTCCGACCCCGAGAGACTTAAGAAGCGTAAAAGAGAGATTGTAAAACGCATGCGGCTTTCCACGAAGGCGGGTACGATCCTCAAGCTCATGGCGAAACTCAAGCCCACGATATCCCTTATCGAAAAGGTTGCTGAGGAGATAAGTCCCATGCTTGAGGAGGCAAGAAAAACGAAGAAGAAAATCGAGAAGCTCAAGACGACCCGCCGCAAGAAGGAACTGAAAGAAGTCCAGAAACAGATGAAGCAGCTTGTCCGCAAGATCGGCCGGCCCGCCGACAGGATCGTGGAGGACCTGGAGGAACTCAGTGAAATAGAACTTAAATACACCAAGGCTAAAAAAGAGCTTGTGGCGGCTAACCTGCGCCTTGTTGTAAGTATAGCCAAGAAATACACCAACAGGGGTCTTTCGTTCCTGGATCTTATACAGGAAGGCAATATGGGCCTTATGAAAGCGGTGGATAAGTTTGAATACGAAAGGGGCTATAAGTTCAGCACTTACGCCACATGGTGGATACGCCAGGCTATAACCCGTTCCATCGCCGACCAGTCGAGGACGATCCGCATACCGGTACATATGACCGAGACGATCAATAAACTGGTCAGGGTCTCAAGGTCCCTCGTCCAGGAAAACGGCAGAGAACCCACGCCGGAGGAGATCGCATCGGCGATGAAAATACCGGTTGAGAAAGTCCGGGGCATCATCAAGATCGCTCAGCACCCGATATCGCTGGAGACTCCCATAGGTGATGAAGGGGATACGAATTTCGGGGATTTTATCGAAGACAAAAGCGCCATCTCTCCGGCCAACGCAACGGCATATGCGATGCTTAAGGAGCAGATGGATGATGTGCTTGAGACTCTTACCGAACGCGAGCAGAAGGTGCTTACTCTCAGGTTCGGGATAGGTGACGGCTACCCCAGGACGCTGGAAGAGGTAGGCAAGATATTCAACGTCACCAGAGAAAGAGTCCGCCAGATAGAAGCAAAAGCGCTCAAGAAACTGCGCCACCCCATACGCGCCAAAAAGCTTAAGAATTTTCTTGATATGGGGTTTACGGGTTAAATATAAAACTTAAATACGCTTTAGCTCTTATGAAAGGAGATGCGATGGACGAGATCAAAGTCGAACTCTTCATTCCGGGTGAACTGAAAAATGAGCCGATTATATGCGATGTGATAAAAAAACATAATATCACACTGAAGATAATAGAAGCGTCGTTTTCCACCGAAAGCGGATGGGCTTACCTTGTCCTGAGCGGCGAGAAGGTCGAGCTGGACAGGGTGTTTGATTATCTCCAGGGTAAAGGCATAAACGTCGAGGTCAGGGGAAGCTGATCTTCCATCCCGCAGGCAAACAGCATGAGACTTGTAAGGTTCCGTCACGGCGGCAAAATATATAGCGGGGTTCTAACAGGCGATGATATAACCGCAGAGAGTCTCGGTGTTATAAAGCTCGATGAGGTTTCACTCTTAGCTCCTGTGGCCCCTTCAAAGATCGTATCGGTCGGGCTAAATTATCGGGATCACGCGCGGGAACTGGGGATGAGCGTGCCGGATGAGCCTATAATCTTCATCAAACCCTCTACCAGCGTTATCGGTCCGGGAGAGCCTATTATTTATCCCGCCTCAAGCGCCAGAGTGGATTACGAGGCGGAACTCGCGGTAGTGATAAAAGAGAAGGTGAAAAACGTCTCAAAGGAAGACGCCCCCGGGTATATACTTGGATACACGTGTTTCAACGATGTGACGGCCAGGGACCTCCAGAAGAAAGACGGTCAATGGACCAGGTCAAAAAGTTTTGATACGTTCGCCCCCGTAGGTCCTTGGATCGAGACCGATATCGATCCGGGAAATCTCTCCATCCGCTCTTATTTAAACGGCGAGCTGAAGCAGGATTCAAAAACGTCCGAGTTTATATTCACGGTTATGGAACTGGTGGAGTTTATATCAAAAGTTATGACGCTTCTTGCCGGCGACGTTATCGCCACGGGCACCCCGGCTAATGTCGGCGAGGTAAAAGCGGGAGATGAAGTGACCGTAGAGATCGAGGGCATCGGGAAACTCACCAACCGTATTGAAAGAGGAAAATGAAAGTAGTTCTTCAGCGCGTTAAAAAGGCTTCTGTCTCTGTCGGAGGAGAAGAAAAAGCGGCTATCGGAGGGGGTCTTTTGCTTCTGGTGGGTGTCGCTAAAGGCGACGGGCCCCAGGCGGCTAAGAAAATGGCGAGAAAGATAGCGGCCTTGCGTGTTTTCGAGGATAAAGCAGGGAAGATGAACCTTTCTGTCAGCGATGCGGTGGGCGAGATCCTGAGCGTGCCGCAGTTCACGCTTTTGGCCTCTACCGGGAAAGGCAATCGACCCGGTTTTGATCTGGCAGCACCGCCCGAAGAGGCCAAGGCTTTGTGGGATGAGTTTAACGGAGAGCTTGCCGCCAGCGGCGTCAATGTCTCAAAAGGCGAGTTTGCTTCTCATATGGAAGTAAGTCTTGTTAATGACGGTCCGGTCACGCTTATACTTGAGTCAAAAGAGGGGGAATAATATGAAGTTCTGCCGGGGAGAAGAAATAGCCGCTTTTACTGAAAAAGTCATATCCAGAAAACACCAGATCAAACCCCACGGTTTTGATCTTACAGTCGGCAAGCTCTTTGCCGTAAAAAAAGAAGGGGCTATAGACTTAGGCGGCAGTGAAGTGAAAGACGCCATGGTCGAAGAACTTGTGCCACAGAAGATAAGAGAGGAAGATAAGTACGGCTGGTGGCTTCTTACGGCGGGGGAGTACATGGTAAAGTTCAATGAAAGCATCGTTATCCCGGAGGGGCATACGGGGATTATCCAGGCGCTTTCAAGGACATTGAAAGCGGGGGTTATCCACCCCACGCTTTTCTTCTCAGCCGGCGAGAAAGTGGAGATGACCGTTCTTAGCGTGGGAAAATCCGGTTTTAACGTCAAGGAGAACGCCCGTATCTCGACGTTACGCGTAATGGGGGATATAAAGGATTAGGCCTGTTATAATAGCAGTATATAAAGGAGGGAGGCAGAAAACATGGGTAGTATAAAAATAGAAAAACCGACGCCGGAAATGCTTGAAGCGCTTGGTGTAGATTCATGGCCGATATGGGAGAAGGAGGTATCTCGTTTCCCGTGGAGCTATGATACGAAAGAGACTTGTTTTATCCTCGAGGGCAAAGCGAAAGTAGAGCCGGAAGGCGGCGAGACGGTTGAGTTTAGTGCAGGGGACCTGGTGATCTTTCCGAAGGGACTGAACTGCACCTGGCAGATAACCAGCCCTATAAGAAAACACTACAAGATGGGATGAGATTGAAGAAGACTCGAAACATAAGCTTTATAATAAGCCTTTTCATCCTTATCGCTTTTATGGCAGGGGACGCGTTTTGCATGCGGGACAAGGAAGAAGAGGAGGGCCTTGTCGCTGTTGAAGGCGGCAACATGTCCATGGGGGTGGCTCTTGGCGGGGCAGGCACCAAGACGGGCTATGACCTCTGCCCTGAAGGCGTGATGGCGATAAGGATTTTTATGTCGGCCTGGCAGAGGAATGATTATGAAACCATGTATGCGCTGCTTGACGAGGAAAGCAGGAAGGACTACCCTTTCAAACGGGCCAGGTTCGATTTCCAGTTTCTGGAATTTAAACCTTATGAGATAAGCCTGGTAAGAAAAGACGGTGAGAACTTCGAGTTCCTTTTAAGCTACGGCGACTGGAAAGACGGGGATAAAGTGGTGGAGAAGATGATCGTAAGCGGGAAGAGCTTCAAGATCATAATGCCCACCAAGAACTCCCCGTTTAAAAAATCGGCGGCAAGCTACTTTTAACCGACGGGAAGAGAAGAAGAGAATTTCCTTCCATTTTTTATTGAGCCGATATAGTATATACCTCTAAGAGGTATTCATTTTTTTCTTTTTTCCGGAGAATAAAAGATAATTGATAAGGAGGAATCGATGTCAGGCATGAAAAAGATCGGGGTGCTTACCAGCGGTGGTGACTGCGGGGGTCTGAACGCGGTCGTGAAGGGTGCGGCGGGAATGGCTAACAGCATGGGAATCAAGTGTTTTGTGATACCCAACGGCTACGCCGGGCTGTATAACCTCGTTGATTTTGAGGCGCTTACTGAGCTTACGGACGACAGGCTCGATCTTATTAACGCCAGCCTCGCCGGTTCCGCAGCCGGGCACTCCCGCGTGAAAGTGAAAAAGATAGAAAACCCGAAAAAATACGAACGCATAAAAGAGGGTCTTAAGAAATTCAGCATAGACGGACTCGTCATAAGCGGCGGCGACGATACCGGCAGCGTCATGGTGGATCTGCATAAAAACGGTGTCGCGTGCGTGCATGTGCCCAAGACGATGGACCTGGACCTCCAGACTTATTCGGTCGGCGGGGATTCCACGATCAACAAGATCGCTGTATATGCGGATGAACTTAAGACCACGGGCCGGACACACAACAGAGTCATCGTGCTGGAAGTCTTTGGCAGGTATGCCGGTCACACCGCGTTCCGCGGCGGTATCGCGGCGGATGTAGACGCGATACTGATACCCGAGATACCCGTTGATTTCAATATACTTTATGAGCATATCAAGTCTAAACTGACGCGCCGGTTCCTGATGAGTGACGTCTTTGAAGGCACTTATCTCATAGTGGTCGCTGAGGGCCTCAGAGACGCTTCCGGCAGCGAGATAGTCGATGAGAGCGCCGGGGTAGATTCTTTCGGCCACAAGAAACTCGCCGGAAGCGGCAAATACGTCTGCCTGGAAGTGACAAAGAGGCTTAAGAAAGACCCGGCCGTTACGGATTTCATGAAACAAACTCACATGTATGTCGACGGTATTTACACGGTCCCTGAGGTAAGGTCGGCAGTCCCGGGGCACTTGGTCCGATGCGGGCGCAGTTCCGCTTATGACGTGAATTTCGGCAAAGAAGTGGGAGCGGCGGCCGTCACACTTCTTTCCAAAGGCATAACTGGCGTTACAATGGTAGACGTCAAAGGCAAAGAAGTCCGTTATATGCCGGCAGAAAAAGCCATAGCAGAAAGGCACGTGGATCTGGATCAGGTAAGTCTTTTTGAACAGCTCGGGGTATGTTTCGGCAGGGAAGCGAAGCCCTTTACCCCAAAGTTCACAAAACTGGAAGGTGTGCCTGAGAGGTACATGTAAAGTGATAACTGACGATCGAAGAGCGTTTAAAAGGTCAAATTGCCGGTTTACCATTACTTACAGGCCGCATGGCGCATCCACAGGCGGCACATCCCTCACCGAAAACATCAGTCCGGGCGGAGTTTATTTCATCAGCCTGGAAAAATTTCAGATAGGACAGCTTTTTGACTGTTCCATCGAGATGCCCGGGAAGGCCGGGGAAGGGCGATGGACCGCAAGAGTCGTCCGCTGCCAGAATCTTTCCGGAGGCATGGTGGAGACTTTCGGCGTCGCGTCAGAGTTTGTAAAAGCCTTCGGTGATTCGGAGAAAAAATTAAAAAACGCATTGAAAAAATAGTTTTTTTTATTTTTCATCCGCGTTTTGCAAAGAAAAAATTTTTTCTCAAAACTTTTTTTAAAAAAATTCCGCCGCCGTCATTCACTCAAAAATTTCCACCTCCCTCCGCGCTAAAAAATCCGAAAACAAACCTCCCCTAAAACCCCTGCAACTACTGGCTTATAGGAGACGCACCGAAACTCGAGTAAAAATTAAGCCTGCGGATAGAAATATTTTATTTTAAGTTTAAGAAAATCTTTATCGCGCTCGGAAAAATAAATAAAAAAATTATATTTTAGCTTGCAAATCGAAAAATATAATGTATATTTAAAACAAATGAAATATTTGGAAACGCAAAAGCAAATTTTTCAAAAGAAGGGGGGAGTAAGATGGCAGTCAAGAAAAAGAAGAAAGCTGCGAAGAAAAAAGTAGCAAAGAAAAAGAAAAAAGTTGCAAAGAAAAAGAAAAAGGTCGCAAAGAAAAAAAAGAAATAGTTACTAAATAATTGATCTTATTCTTGAAAAGAGGCGAATCCGAGTGATTCGCCTCTTTTTTTGTTATCCAGCCTTTGTCCCCGGTTTAACCTGTTTTTAAATTGCATTTACCCGGACTTGCTAATATAATAGACATAATTTACCCATGCACCAGAAGGCCACGCCCGTAAGGGCGTGGATGAATGGCCTTCGGTGCAGGGTTCCGCTTGACGGAAAGACTGACACTGTGGTGCCATGGGCGTTAGCCCATGGAGCTTCACTGAAATGGCATACTGTATTTTTCGGGATATTCGTCCGGCTATGCTTAAGCGCGCCAAGAGGCTCTTATTTGCGGGGTGAACTTTATGGTCATTTTACCGTTTTTGTATTTTTTCGCGTTTTTAATATACCTTTACATGGCGGGCTATGTCATAAGCCGTAATCCCAGGGCTTTACTTAACCAGACCTGCGCCGCGACATTTATCTCCTTTGCCGTATGGAGTTTTGGCATGATTTTCACCCAGGACGTGCGTACTCCATGGTCTCTTGCCGAGACGATGTACCGCATAGCCGCGGTGGGGTGGATTTCCTTTAGCGCTTTCTGCCTGTGGTTCACCGTTATTTTTGTCGAGAAGAGAAGGCTCTTAAAATCAAAGATCTTTTACTTTCTTATTTTCGCTCCGGTCGTCCTCTTCCTTTATAAGGAATGGACCTCCTCGGTCTTCATGGAAACGTATGTCATGAGATACTGGGGGTGGAGCTATGTCTGGGGGGAAACGGTCTGGACGCTTCTTTTTGTAATTTATTATTCTTTATGCATGCTCTTTGAACTTTATATCCTTTTTGATTTCAAGAGGAAGGCCAAGGATAGTTTCAAGCAGAAGCAGGCAGGGATCCTTTTTAATGCCACTCTTTTCACGTTTGTCGCAGCGTCTCTTACGGATGTGGTGCTCCCGTGGCTGGGTATCTATGTAATACCCAATATCGGTGTCCTCTGTGTGCTTGTCTGGGCGACGGGTATGCTTTATGCGTCGCACAAGTATAAACTTTTGATCACCCGGGCGGCAATTGTAGCCGATAAAGTGCTTTCCACCATAACGGATTCTGTGATACTCCTCCTGCCCGGCGGGGATATCGTTAACGTGAATAAGGCAACATGCAGACTTCTCGGCTACAGGGAGGCGGAACTCGCAGGCAAGCGCTTCGACATCGTGCTTTCGAAAGAGCATTCCGGCAGCGGAGTCATCGGTTTTCCCGATGTCGCAAGCCGTCTTGATGAAAACGGTAACCTGCCTAACACCGAGGTGACTTTTGCCGGTAAGAGCGGGGCGAAGGTACCCATGCTTTTTTCCGCCTCCAGCATATACAACAGGGCAGGCGAGATAGAGGGAATAGTCGTTGTGGCAAAAGACATCTCAGAGATCAAAAAAACTGAGCTTGAGATGGAAAGGCTCAACAAGCGCCTCATAGCCGATGAGACTTCTATTCTGCGTATACTCAAGGACCTAAAAAAGGCGCATGAAGACCTCCAGAACTCGCAGGAGCAGCTGGTCGAGTCCGCGAAGCTCGCTTCTGTCGGCAGGCTCGCTTCCGATGTCGCCCATGAAGTGAACAATCCCCTTATGATAATCTCCGGCCGCGCCCAGCTTTCAATGATGGCAAACCCGGATGATACGGCTCTCCAGAGCAACCTTAAGATCATACAGGACCAGTGTGAAAGGGCAAAAGACATCATACAGCGCCTTCTCATGTTCGCAAGTCCCGGCAGGGGCGAGCTGAAAGACGTGAATGTTAACGATATTATTGAGTTTGTGATCAAGATAATCGAACCGCATTTTTCAATAAAAAATATCACGATAACAAGAAATTATTCAAAGAACCTTCCTTCCCTCAAGCTGGACGAGAAGCAGATGCAGGACGTCTTTATGAATATCCTGAAGAACGCCGCTGAAGCCATGCCGGGAGGCGGCACCATAACAATAACCACGCTGGTCGAAGGCAGCGATGTGCGCATAGACTTCACGGACACGGGAGTCGGCATAGAGGCAGAAAACCTGAAGAAGATATTTGACCCGTTTTTCAGCACCAAGGAGCACGGAACAGGGCTGGGACTGTCCATTTGCTACGGCATTTTAAAGGCGCATGGCGGAAGGTTAAAATACTCAAGCGCTCCTAAAAAAGGGACGACCGCGACTGTGTTATTACCGGTTAAAAGTGATGACTAAAGAACTGTCGGAGTAAGTATTGCGTAAGTACGCTTTCCAGAAAGGCAAAAATAATGGCAAAGATATTAGTTGTGGATGATGAGCTGGAGATCCTGTCGCTGCTGGAGACGTTTTTGAAGGCAAAGGGTTTTGACGCGGTAACTACCGATAGCGGCGAAAAAGCGCTTGAGATGATCACGCAGGATGAGTCCCTCGACCTTATAATACTGGACGTGAGGATGCCGAGGGTCAGCGGCGCAGATATTCTTAATGCGATGAAAGAAAAGGGTATCAAAACGCCGGTTATCATCCTTACCGGCTCCCTGGGGGAAGAGACCAAGAGGCTCGTAGCCAATGATTACCTGATGAAGCCCGTTGATCTGAAGGAACTGTATAATAAAGTCAACGAATGGGTTAAAAAGGGCACATAGCGCGAAAAAGTGACTTGTTTAGCTTGAAAAGGTTTTAAAGGCTGTGATATAATACGCATTCCAAAGTTGATCCTTGCGGGTTTGTATTTATATTAGATAAAGGTGGGGGCATAGCTCAAGTGGTTAGAGCAACTGACTCATAATCAGTAGGTTCATGGTTCAAGTCCATGTGCCCCCACCATTAGAAAGAAATCGGACCTTCATTTGGTATTTGCTTGACATACCGTCAGAGACTTACAGAAGAAGCGGATCACGAGTCGTAGGGCGCATAGCTCAGCTGGTTAGAGCGCATGCCTCACATGCATGAGGTCGGAGGTTCGAGCCCCCCTGCGCCCACCATCCATAGAGGGTTGATCACATGGTCCGTTTATACGGAAGGGATTAATGAACATGCCTGAAAACAGCATAAACATAAAAGAGGAGCTTAAGAATCTTATCGAGCTGCAGCGCCTGGACTCGGAAATTTACGATCTGGAGAGCGAGAGGGAAGCGTTTCCTGGAAGACTGGCGGAGATGGATTCTTCCCTTGAGGGCAAAAAGAGCGGGATGAACAGCGCCGAGGAAGAGATGAAGGTACTGCAGGTCAAAAAGAACGAAAAAGAAACCGACATGCAGGAGAAGGAAGCAAAGATCCGCAAATACGAAGCGGACCTTTATCAGATAAAAAACAACAAAGAGTACAAAGCCCTCCAGCAGGAGATAGACAGTATAAAAGCGGACGTCTCGCTAGTCGAAGAGGATATCATCAACCTTTTTGACAAGATAGAAGAGGCCCAGACGAAGTTTAACGAGGAGAAAAGGATCTTTGAGGACGAGAGGAGCCGGGTCGAGGAAGAAAAAGCCCAGATAAAAGACGATGAACAGAAACTTGCCGCAAGACTGGATGAGCTCGGCGCCAGAAGAACGGCATTCGCTGCGAAAATAAATCCGGAAGTGCTCATCCAGTATGAAAAGATACTTAAAAACCGGGGAAGAAGCGCTCTTTCACCCGTAAAGGGCGAGTCCTGCGGCGAATGCAACATGCATCTGCGTCCCCAGGTGATCGACGGCGCAAACCTCAGGAAAGAACTCGTTTTCTGCGAGAACTGCTCCAGGATACTTTATGTCGAAGACTAAAAAACCAGGGTCTCTGATTATATCTGCTGACGGCGGGTCAAGAGGCAACCCGGGACCCGCGGCTGTCGGCGTGATTCTTTCAAACGATAAGGGCGAGAGGGTCGCAGAAGTCTCAAGATATATAGGCCAGGCGACAAACAATGTCGCCGAGTATCTGGCGGTTATTTACGGTCTTTCCGAAGCCATGTACCTGGGGGCCGAAAGAGTCTCTTTGAATCTTGACAGCCAGCTTGTGGCAAGGCAGCTCAAGGGCCAGTACAGGGTAAAAGACAGCAACATACAGAAATTTTTCGATATAGCCTTGAATCTCTTCAGGGGATTTGATAAAGTAGAAGTGAGGGAAGTGCCGCGCGAGGAGAATAAAGAAGCGGACGCCCTTGTAAACAAAGCGCTTAACTTAAGGGCGCTTATTTAGAACATTAAGAGCTCATTGAAGTAGATCGGGTGATTGCTTTCTCTTTTTTTTAAGGGGGAGAGGAAAGTCCGGGCTCCACATAGCGGCGCAGCGGGTAATACCCGTCCACCGTAAGGTGAGGATTAGAGCCACAGAGACGAGTCTTCCCGCTCTTTCGGACCGGGAAGGGTGAAACGAGGTAATCTCTGCGCGGAGCAAGGCCAAATAGGGAAGGAATCAGGAAAGTCCGGTTTCATGCGGACAGGCTGGTACGAGGCTGCTAGTCTTGTTATCACTTCCGGGTAGGCCGCAGGAGGCCGTCAGCGATGACGGTCCCAGATGGATAATCACCGGGCAACTAGTTTGCCTACAGAACCCGGCTTATAGATCTAGTTCAATGGGCTTTTTTTATCCGCGGCTTTCGGAAAAAAACTGCAAGATAATGGAGGAATCCTTTTGAAAACTCATCTGGATTGCATGCCATGTTTTCTGCGCCAGGCGATAGATGCATCCAAGCTGGCCGGTGCGAACGAAGCCTTACAGAAAAAGGTAGTGGATAAAGTCGCCCGTATGCTTCCGGATCTGCCTCTGGAAGCCTCGCCCCCCGAGATCGCAGAGGCGGTCTACGGCGTGGTTGAGCGCTTGACCGGCGGGGAAGATTCATATAAGAGGATAAAACAGAAGAGCAACAAGTGTGCCCTGGAAATTTATCCGCGCCTGAAAAATATAGTGAACTCGGCAGGCGACCGTCTTCTGGCGGCACTGCGGCTCGCTGTTGCCGGCAACGTCATAGATTACGGCCTCCCGAACGTCTTTGACATCGAGGAAGAGATAGAAGACTGTCTTAAGAAGGATTTTGCGGTATTTGATTACGATGATTTTAAAAAAGTGTTTAGCGGGGCGAAAAACATCCTGTATCTATTGGATAACGCCGGGGAGGTAGTCTTCGATAAACTCCTGGTGGAAGAGATGGCCGCAAAAAGCGTCGTATGCGCGGTAAGGGAGAAGCCCATAATAAACGATGTCACGCTCGATGACGCCAAAAAAGTCGGCCTGGACGCGGTAGCGACGGTGATCTCAAGCGGATCCGCTATCCCCGGGACGGTCATTTCGAAATGCAATAAGGAGTTTTTGGAGTGCTATCGCAAGGCGGATATGATCATAAGCAAAGGGCAGGGGAATTTTGAGACGCTAGCTTCTCAAGAGAAGCCCGTCTTCTTTATATTCAAAGCCAAATGTCCCGTTGTCGCCGGAGAGGTAGGCTGCCTGGTCGGGGACATCATCCTCAAGAGGCAGCAGCCAGACTGAAAATAAAAATCTTCCTTCAGACTATTGACTTAAACAGAATAATATGTTAATATATGAACAGTTGTTCACATATAGTTATGACTGAGGTGCTCGCATGGCCAGGAAAAGAATAGTCGAGGATATACGCAGGAAGATGGGCTCGGAAGAGGTCATGGACAAGCTTTCCAGGACTTTTAGCGTGATGGGAGACGCCAACAGGGCCCGCATCATCTTTGCCCTTAGCCAGGCGGAGCTGTGCGTGGAGGAGCTTTCGATTCTTTTGGAGATGCGGCACTCGGCCGTATCGCATCAGCTGCGCTCGCTTAAGGACCTGGACCTTGTCAGGTGCCGCAAGGAAGGGCGCAGGGCCTATTACAAACTTAACGATGAGCATATCGAGAACCTTTTCAATGAAGGGTTGATACACGTTATGGAAAGACTGAAAGAATAGGGGTGGCATAGATGAAGGAGATATATCTGACGCAGCTTAAGACAGGACAGAGCGCCGTAGTGAAAGACACGATCTCCGGCAGCGGTGCCGCAGGGCGTCTGGAGGCCCTGGGTATAAGGCCGGGGAAGAAAGTTACCATGATCAGTACTCATTTCTGGAGGGGGCCGGTCACGGTCATGGTCGATAAGAGCAAGGTCGCCATAGGTCATGGTATGGCCCAGAAGATCATAGTGGAGGTTTGCTGAAAGTGGGAATAGAAGAAAGAAAAATACTCCTTATGGGTAACCCCAATGTGGGGAAAAGCGCTATATTTTCGAGACTTACCGGAGCCAAGGTGACGATTTCCAATTATCCCGGCACGACTATCGGTTTTACCCGGGGGTACATGAAGCTCGGTAAAGACGAGATGGATGTTATCATGGATGTGCCTGGGGTATACAACCTGGAGGTGCGTTCCAAAGCCGATGAAGTCGCCGTCCAGATGCTCCAGAGGGGTGATATCGTCATCAACGTGGTGGATGCCACGAACCTTGAAAGGAACCTTTTCCTGACGCTTGAACTGAGGGAGAGGAATATTCCCATGGTAGTCGCCCTTAACATGTGGGATGAGACGCGTCATAAGGGTATTGAGATCGATGCGGCGAAACTCCAGGAAGAACTCGCCATTCCCGTGATACCGGTGTGCGGGATTACGGGTTTCGGGATAAAGGAGCTTGTGGAGGCGCTTAAGGGACTTAAGAAAGAGAAATTCGAGACTCTTTCACGGGACCGAAAGTGGGAGAGGATAGGGGAGATCGTGACTGGCACCCAGACCCTGCATCATCATCACCACACTCTTCTTGAGAGGTTTGAGGACATGAGTACGCGGCCTCTCACGGGGCTTCCCATAGCTATAGGCGTAATATATTTATCTTTTATGGTTGTAAGATTTATAGGAGAGGGGCTTATAACGAAAATTTTTGAACCACTCTTCGAAAGATTATGGCTGCCCCTTATGGAAAGACTTAGTTCCGCTTTAGGGGGAGCGGGTCTTCTGCATGACATCCTTATCGGCAGACTCGTGGACGGAAGCATAGATTTCGGGCAGTCCTTCGGCCTCTTGACGACGGGACTCTTCGTGCCGATTGCGGCGGTACTGCCGTATATATTGAGTTTTTATCTTGTTTTGGGCATCCTGGAAGATTTCGGATACCTGCCGCGTCTGGCGACTCAGGTGGATAACCTCATGCACAGGCTGGGGCTTCACGGCTATGCGATAATTCCCATGGTGCTTGGACTGGGATGTAACGTGCCGGGTGCCATGGCTTTAAGGCTGCTTGAGAATAGAAGGGAGAAGTTCATAGCGGCGACGCTTATGGCTGTCGCGGTGCCGTGTATGGCCCAGATAGCTATGATCGTGGGCCTCTTGGGAGAGCGGGGCGGCGGGTACGTCGCTTTAGTATTCGGGATACTTCTTACGATCCTTATTACCAAGGGGCTTATAATGAACCGCTTCCTGCCGGGCAAAAGCCCCGAGATACTGTGGGAGATACCGCCTTACCGCATGCCTCAGCCCCTTGCGGTGGTGAAAAAACTCCGGATGAGGGTCTCCGGTTTTGTCGCCGAAGCCGTACCGCTGGTGCTTCTCGGCGTTCTTATAGTGAACATCCTCTATATCCTCAGGGTATTTGATTTTCTCTCTACGGTTTTTGCTCCTGTATTAAACGGTCTCTGGGGGCTTCCCAAAGAGACCATAGGCGCCATGATGATAGGTTTTCTGCGTAAAGATGTTGCGGTAGGTATGCTGGGGCCGCTCGACCTCTCGACCAAGCAGCTTGTCATAGCCTGCACGATCCTGGCGGTATACTTTCCGTGCATGGCGACGTTCGCCGTCATGGTGCGCGAGCTGGGCGGCCGGGACATGGCGAAATCCGCCGGCATAATGATCGTGACGGCAATTATAGTGGGATCGGTCTTAAATATCGTTCTTTAATTTTACGCTTTGGGTTTTCACCCGCTCAAGTAGATGGTAAAATATATTCCGGGGGGAATAGCGATGATGAGACTTATCGATCGGCTTGCAAACGTCTGGCATGAAAAACTTACCCGCCGTGACTTTCTCAAAAAATGCGCCAAGTGCGGAGCCCTGGCAGGCACTTCCTTTTATGCGTTCGATCTGGTTTCGCGCTATAAAGCATATGCCGCCATCGGTGAGAAGCGCGGCATGCATGAAGCTTCTTTTTACGAGAAAATGGGTTCTGAAGCGGTGCGGTGTCTCCTCTGTCCCAATTACTGCATGCTATCTGACGGCCAGAGGGGTTTCTGCAGAGTGCGTGAACCGGTCAAGGGCAAGCTTTACACGCTGGTATACGAGCTCGTATGCGCAAGCCACATAGACCCGATTGAGAAGAAGCCGCTCTTTCATGTGCTGCCCGGATCCAAGGCTTTTTCGATAGCGACAGCAGGATGCAATTCCCGATGCAAGTACTGCCAGAACTGGACGATTTCACAAAGGCCGCCGGAAGAGACCACGAACCAGAAACTGAGTTCACGCAATCTGACGCTAAGCGCGGTGAATAACGGCTGTTCTTCCATCGCTTACACGTATACCGAACCTGTCGTATTTTACGAGTATGTGATGGATGCCTCCAAAGTCGCCAGAGGAAGCGGCCTGCTGAATATTATCATCACCGGCGGCAAGATCAACCCGGAACCTCTACGGGCTCTTTCAAAGGTCATTGACGCGGCAAACGTCGACCTTAAAGGGTTTGACAAGAAATACATGAAAGAGGTCTGCGCGCAGGACCTGGACAATATTCTCCAGACGCTTACCATACTTAAACAGGAAGGGGTCTGGATAGAGATAACTAATCTTATAGTCCCGACCCTGAATGACAATATGGACGACATCCGGCGCATGGCGAGGTGGGTAAAGGCGAATATGGGGGAAGACGTGCCGATGCATTTCTCGCGTTTCTGGCCGCAGTATAAATTAAGGTCGCTCTATCCGACGCCCGTGGAGACGCTTAAAGAAGCAAGAGAGATCGCCATGAGTGAAGGCATGCATTACGTCTATATCGGCAACGTCCCTGAGATAGATACCGAGAGCACGATCTGCCCCGAGTGCGGGAAAGTCGCCGTAAAAAGGATCGGCTACAGAGTCTTGGAGAACAACGTCACCCGTGAAGGAACCTGCAAAGCGTGCGGCGGGAAAATAGCGGGGATATGGAAATAAGTCTCATAAAAAGTCCCAAGCCCATTATGAACTTCAAAAAGGTAATGACACTATCTGTGATACTGGCGGGCGCCTCCGCCATGGCATCACAGATAGTTTTCATGCGCGAGTTCCTGGTGGTTTTCTACGGCAACGAGATCTCTATCGGTATTATTCTTGCCAGCTGGCTTATCTGGGGCGCTTTCGGAAGTGCTTGTCTAGGCCGCCTCTCCGATTCTATACGCGCAAGGGTCCTTCTCTTTGCGCTCTGCCAGTTGTTTTTAGCGGTGATATTCCCACTGACTCTGGTGCTTATAAGACTCTCCAAACCGTTCATGGGGATAGTGGCGGGTGAGATCATAGGGTACTACCCCATGTTTTTAACTACCTTTCTGGTCCTGGCGCTGCCTTGCGCCGTGATGGGGTTCATGTTTTCCCTGGCATGCCGCGTGTACCGCGATCTTACGGAAGATGCCGCCGGCGGCATAGCGCATGTCTATATCATGGAAGCGATAGGATCCTTATCGGGGGGCCTTTTAGCCAGCTATATTATGATCCGCTACATGACGGCTTTCAGTATACTTTTGGTGCTTTCCTTCCTTAATATAATAGCGTCTATGGTCTTGCAGACGTACAGCCAGTCTTCCAGGATGAAAAAAGCCCTTTTTTCTCTTACGCTGGTTTTGTTTGTAGCGGGGGTATTTGCGCTTTCTTCGGGAGGCGCGGGACGCCTCGAGGACTTTTCCCTGAATAGACTCTGGAGCGGGTTTCGTGTTCTTGATTCAAAGAATTCCATCTACGGTAACATCACCGTAACTAAACGGGAGAAGCAGATCTCTTTCTATGAAAACGGACTCCACCTTTATACCGTCCCGGACAGGCTTCAGGCGGAGGAGTCGGTACACTTCGCTCTTTTAGAGACAGAGTCTCCACGCGAGGTTCTTTTGATAGGGGGCGGCGTGGGAGGGCTCCTGAAAGAAATCTTAAAATACCCCGTAACAAAAGTCGACTATGTGGAGCTTGATCCGCTTATCATACGGATGGCGGAGGAGTATCTGGCAAGAAGCGATTCATCCGTCCTGGAAGACGCCAAGGTCGCGATCATCAATGAAGACGGCCGGTTCTTCATAAAGAGGGCCGGGAGCGGAGCGTACGATACCGTCATCATCAGTCTTGGGGATCCCTATACGGCGCAGCTGAACCGGTTCTATACAGTCGGGTTCTTCAGGGAGGTTGCGAGAGTTCTTAAAGATGAAGGGGTGCTTTCTTTCGGGCTTACCTCTTCCATTAACTACATAGGTGAAGAGCTGAGGGATTACCTCAGGTCGATATACCTGAGCGTACGCGAAGTGTTCCCGGAAGTCCTTATCATCCCGGGGGACACCAGCTACTTTATCGCTTCAAAGGCGGCCGCCGCTCTTACCGCCAGCAGTGACGTTCTTACAAGACGCATGGAAGAGCGCGGCGTGGACACATTGTATGTGCGCGACTACTATCTTTTTGACACGCTTTCCGGCGAAAGAGTCGAGTATATAAGAAGACGACTGACCGAACGCGTCCCCATAGAGCTCAATACGGATTTCAGGCCCATCTCTTATTATTATGCGACAGTCTTCTGGGGCACGCAGTTTGATATGCCCTTTTTTAAGCGGGCCTTGCGGTTTGTAACGCCCGAGAATATCTGGCTTCTAGCCGTGTTTTTTTGTCTTTTTATCCTGGTTCTTTTTCTGGTGAGCCCCGGGCGCCGGAAGAGGAGGGCTGTGCTTTTAGCTGTTATGACGACGGGTTTTGCCGAGATAAATTTTCAGATAGCGGTAGTGCTTTCGTTTCAGGTCATATACGGGTATGTCTTTTATAAACTGGGGATTATTTTTACCTCGTTCATGGTGGGTCTTGCTCTTGGGGCATGGGTGGTCTCCAAGAGTATGAAGCATTTTAAGGACAGCCTTGCCGTCTTTTCGTGGACGCAAGTTTCTATTTGCCTGTACCCGCTCATCCTGCCGGTGGTTTTTCTCTGGCTTTCGCGTACGCAATCTGATATAGTCTCAAAAGCCGGAGCGAATATAATCTTCCCGTTTTTGCCTGTCATATCCGGTTTTATAGGGGGAGTGCAGTTTCCTCTTGCCAATAAGATATACCTGGAGGACAGGGAGAAGCTCGGCAGAGTCGCGGGCTTGAGTTACGGCTTGGATCTTTTGGGAGCTTGTCTGGGGTCGTTTTTGGCGGCCGCGTTCCTGGTCCCTATACTGGGCATTTTCCAGACGTGTTTTCTGGTGGCTGTTATTAATGCGACTGTGCTTGCAATTTTATTGTTATAGGCAAGTTGCCGTTATAAAACACTTGTGTTATCATATACACTTATACTTTAATATTTAATCGCGATGACTTACGTCAGTATCAAAGAAAATGTAGTCCGGCTTTTGAAAGAGCTGCCCGAGGGCGTCATGCTTGTCGCTGCCGCCAAGATGAGGACGCCCGGAGAGGTGCGTGAAGCGGTCGAGGCGGGTGTAAAAGCCGTAGGCGAGAATTATGTCCAGGAGGCCATGGCGGCGTACAGAGTCGTCGGGAAAGAGGCGCGCTGGCATTTTATAGGGCACTTGCAGAAGAATAAAGTCAAAAAAGCGGTTGAGATATTTGACATGATAGAGACGGTCGATTCGCTTTCCCTGGCCGAGGAGATCGACAAAAGGTGCCGCGCCCTCTCCAAGGTGATGCCGGTACTCATCGAGGTGAATAGCGCGGGTGAAGCCCGGAAGTTCGGCGTAATGCCCGACCAGGTGCGCCGGCTGGCTGAAGGAATATCGGTCCTGGCCAATATAAAGCTGGTGGGGCTTATGACCATGGGGCCCTTGTCGGATGACTCTTCCCTGGTCAGGCCTCCTTTCGCGCGCACGAGGAAAGTCTTCGAGGAACTTAAAGAGCCGGCTATCAAGAATGTAGAGATGAAATACCTTTCTATGGGGATGACGGGTTCCTACCGCATCGCCATAGAGGAAGGCGCCAATATTGTAAGAGTAGGCACTAAGATATTCGGTGAAAGGAAGTAAAAAAGATGTACGTCAAGGTTTTATTCGACACTGAAGCTAAAAAAGGACTTCTTTCCGGAAGAGGGTTTTCCTGTCTGGTTGACGGCAGGATCCTTTTTGATGCGGGTGAGGGTTCCACCTCTCTGGTGGACAACATGGACCGCATGATGGTATCAGCACGCGACCTGGAAGGCGTGGTCATCTCGCATGAACACTGGGACCATACGGGAGGGCTTTGGGAACTTTTAAAAAGAAAAAAAGGGCTTAAGGTCTACGCGTGTTCCTCCTTCAGCGATACTTTCAAGAATTGCGTGAAAGAGCTGGGGGGAGAACTTATCTTTACGGACAAGTTTACCGAGATCACGGATAATATCTTTGTCACCGGCCAGATCCCGGGAGAGTACAGGGACGAAGAGATCGCGGAACAGGCGCTTGTCGTGAAAGGCGATATGGGGCTTTCTGTCATAACGGGATGCGCGCATCCGGGGATCGTCAAGATACTCAGGTACATCAAGAAAAAATTCAGGGCAAAAAATCTTTATATGGTTTTCGGCGGGTTTCATCTTAACGGCATGGAAAGAGAAGAGATAAGAAAAATCATTGAAAGAATCGAAAAGATAGGCGTCCGAAAGGCGGGGCCGACGCATTGTTCCGGTGAAAAAGCCCGGCGGATGTTCGGGGGCAGATACCTCGATAATTTTATAGCCGTTAAAGCCGGACACATAATACATCTCTAGTTTGAGAGGAAGGGCGATGCGGGAAGAGAAGAATATACCGGCAGGCATGCGTGAGATAATAATAATAGGAGGAGGACCGGCGGGTCTTACGGCGGGTCTCTATGCCTCAAGGGCGAGGATGAATACGCTTCTTCTTGAAAGCGTTTCCGTCATGAGTCAGCTTGCGATGACCGAGGCGATCGAGAATTATCCGGGAGTCACAAAAACCGGAGGGTTTGATCTGGTGGAGACGTTTAAAAAACAGGCTGAGGCGTTCGGTCTGGAATCGAGTCAGGTAACCGTTAAAAGCGTCTCGCTAAAGAAGGAGGGGGACCTTTCCGTATGGCAGGTGGAAGGCGAAGAAGGAAAGACGCATGAAGCGCTTTCGGTGATCGTTGCTACCGGCGCCAGCCCCCGGAAACTCGATATCCCGGGTGAGAAAGAGTTTATCTCGAAAGGCGTTTCCTACTGCGCCACGTGTGATGCCGCTTTTTTCCGGGACAAGGACGTCGTCGTTGTCGGCGGAGGCGATACCGCGGTGGAAGAGGCGCTGTTTCTCACGAAATTCGCCGGGGGGGTGACACTCGTTCACCGCAGAGACCGCCTCAGGGCAACCAAGATCCTGCAGGAGAGGGCGCACGCCAACAAGAAGATGCACTTTGTGTGGGATTCTGTCGCCGAAGAGATAAAAGGAAAAGACAAAGTGGAGAAAATAATCCTCCGCAACATAAAGACGGATAAAAAATCGGAAGTGGCCTGTCACGGCGTTTTCATATTCATAGGATGGAGGCCCAATACGGATTTTCTTAAAGGAACTCTTGCGCTTGATGAAAAAGGCTGCATCGTTGTCGACAGCCAGATGAAAACTTCCGCCGGGGGCCTCTTCGCTGCCGGTGACTGCTGCAGCAAACTCCTCCATCAGGTGGTTACCGCCTGCGGGGACGGAGCCGTCGCGGCGGTTTCGGCTACCAACTATGTGGAAAGAATCAAGGGCACTTTATACGGATAAAAAAGTCAAGGAGGGATTAAATGCGTTCAGATCAGATGAAAAAAGGTCTTGAAAGAGCACCGCATCGTTCTCTTTTTAAAGCTCTTGCTTATACGGATGAGGAGCTTAACCGGCCCATCATAGGGATAGCCAATTCTGCTAATGAACTTATTCCCGGGCACAATCATCTTAAAGACATAGCGGAAGCCGTTAAAACCGGTATCAGGATAGCCGGGGGCACGCCTATGGAGTTTTCGACGATAGGCATCTGTGACGGAATAGCCATGGGGCATAAGGGCATGAAATATTCCCTCCCTTCACGCGAGCTTATCGCGGATTCAGTGGAGACGATGGGTATGGCATACCCGATTGACGGCCTGGTATGTATAGCCGATTGTGACAAGATACTTCCGGGTATGATGATGGCCATGCTCAGGCTGAACATACCCTCTATCCTGGTGAGCGGCGGACCGATGCTGGCAGGCTGCGTAAAAAAGAAACCGGTGGACCTTATCAGCGTTTTTGAGGGGGTAGGCGCGCGTACCTCGGGTAAGATCTCCGATAAGGAACTCTTTGAGCTTGAGGAAGGGGCATGTCCCGGCTCGGGGTCATGTTCCGGGATGTATACGGCTAACTCCATGAACTGTCTTAGTGAAGCTTTGGGTTTGAGCCTGGCGGGTAACGGCACCATTCTGGCCGTAAGCGCAAAAAGACGCAGATTGGCCAAGGTAAGCGGCATGAAGATAATGGAGCTGGTGAGGCGCGATATTAAACCCAGAGACATAGTCACCCGGAAGGCTTTAGAAAACTCCATCACCGTTGAGATGGCGCTGGGAAGCTCCACCAACACCGTCCTGCACCTTCCGGCTATCGCCAACGAAGCGGGGATCAAACTCGATCTACACCTTTTTAACCAGATAAGCGAACGTGTGCCGAATCTCTGCCGCATATCGCCTGCGGGCAGCCAGCACATGGAAGACCTGGATGCGGCCGGCGGGATACCGGCGGTCATGGCGGAACTTGACAAGAAAAAACTCTTGCATACAGAGCTTATTACAGCAAGCGGCATGAAAGTCAAAGAAAACATAAAGGACGCCGTGAACTTGGATCCGGAAGTCATCCGGTCGATAGAGACACCTTACTCCAAGGACGGCGGACTGTGTATACTTTTCGGGAATCTGGCGCCGGATGGCGCGGTCGTCAAAAAATCCGCTGTGGCTGAGAATATGTTCACGCATGAAGGCACCGCAAGGGTATTCGATGCCGAGGAAGACGCCATGAAAGCGATAATGGGAGGCAAGATCAGGAAGGGCGACGTGATTGTTATCCGTTATGAGGGGCCCAAAGGAGGCCCGGGGATGCGGGAGATGCTGGGGCCGACTTCCGCCATAGCGGGTGTGGGGCTCGACAAAGACGTCTCGCTTATAACGGACGGCCGTTTTTCAGGCGGCACGCGTGGCGCCGCGATCGGGCATGTCTCTCCCGAAGCGCAGGAGGGCGGTACGATAGCTCTGGTAAAAGAAGGAGATAAGATCCGTATAGATATACCCAAGAAGTCCCTGGAGCTTGCGGTAGACGCCGGCGAGCTGGAGAAGCGCAAGAAAGGGTGGAAGAAGCCGGACTATAAGATAAAAGAGGGGTATCTTTACAGGTACGCCAAAGAAGTTACCTCGGCTTCAACCGGGGCGATATTCAAAAAAGACTAAAGCGAAAAAACCCTTCAAACCTTTAATCCTTTTTAGGGTTATAAAACTATATGCAGGAATATAAATACTGTCCTATGTGCATGAGCCCGCTTGGGTCGGATTTTATCGAAGGCCGGGAAAGACTCAATTGCCCTAGATGCAAGTGGGTAAATTACCGTAATCCTCTTCCGGTGGTCGCGTGCCTTCTCTTAAACAGGGGGGGAGAGCTTCTTCTCATTAAAAGGGGTATAGAGCCGTGTAAAGGTGCCTGGGCACTCGCGGGTGGGTTTATCGAACTTGATGAGACTTACAGGGAGGCGGCCGAAAGAGAACTTGAGGAAGAGACCGGCCTGTGCGGGAAAGCCGGTCGTCTTGTAGGAGTCCATATGCACGAAAGCCCGCTGTACGGTGCGCTCGTCGTTATCGGCGTGGAAATCACTGCAGAGCGTGAAGAGATTACCGTCGGTGATGATGCGGCAGATGCTCGTTTTTTCCCGAAAGAAGCGCTGCCTGAAGTCCCTTTCCCAAGCCACCGCAACTTGATCGAAGATTTTTTCAGAGTAAACTAATCGCAGGTGTTTCTTTTACAAGAAAAAGGCAAGTCGCTTGAAATTGTAAACCGAAAATGGTAAACTGGTTTACGATATGGACAGAGCAAATATCGAAGAAATTTTGCACTTGCCTCTGGAGGAGGCGCTCGCGATAGCGGGACGGGCGCGGCGTGAAGGCGTGGGGGACAGCCTTGAGACTTGCGGGATTATGAGCGCCAAAAGCGGCGTCTGCGGCGAAGATTGCAAGTTCTGCGCGCAGTCAAGCCGTTATCGCACTTCTATAGATGAGTATTCCTTAAAAAGCGCTTCTGAAATCGTTGAAGCCGCCCATTGCGCTAAAGAGGAAGGGTCAAAACGCTTTGGCATCGTGACAAGCGGCAGGCGCCTTACGGACCGTGAGGTGGAAGTGATCATAGACGCGGTCCGAAGGATCAAAGAAGAAGTGGATATACTGCCGTGTGCGTCGCTGGGTGCGCTGAAAAAAGAATCGTTTATGCGTCTTAAAGAGGCGGGGCTGATGCGCTACCACCATAATATAGAGACTTCGGAACGGTTTTATCCCCGGGTCGTCTCGACCCATGACTATGGGGAGAGAGTAGAGACTATCCGAGAGGCTAAACTCTCCGGCCTTGAGGTCTGCTCGGGCGGCATCTTCGGTCTCGGGGAAAGCTGGCAGGACCGCGTAGACATGGCGCTTTTATTAAAAGAGCTTCAAGTAGATTCAGTGCCGCTCAATTTTCTCGTGCCGATAAAAGGCACTCCCCTCGAAAACAGAAAGCCCCTTACATCGCATGAAGCGTTAAGAATAATCGCGCTTTTCCGTGTCGTGCTTCCCGCCAAGACCATAAGGATCGCCGCCGGCAGGGAATGCGTGTTTGAGGGTTGCCAGGATATGATGTATGAGGCGGGCGCCAACGGCATGATGGTGGGAGGTTACCTGACGATTACGGGAGGCGGAGTAAGAGAGGATCTTGCTTTAGTGGAAAGAATAAGGGACCTATGGAGAAGAGAATAAGGGAGTTTCTTGCAGGAAGAGAGGAAGAGGGGCTTTTGAGGAGCCTTAAGGAGGTCTTCCCGCTGGGTACCAGCCGCATACTTTCCGGGGGAAGGGAGTTTATTAATTTCTCCTCGAACGATTATCTGGCCCTCGCGTCGCATCCAGGGCTTGCCGAAGCGGTGAGAAAGGCAAGCTCCCCCGTAACCGGTTCAACTTCCTCCAGGCTTCTAAGCGGCAGCACGCATCTTCACCACGCGCTTGAGAGAAAAGTATCAGACTTTAAGGGCAAAGAAGCCGCTCTCGTATTTAATTCCGGGTATCAGGCCAATGTCGGCATTATAAGCGCTCTCTCCGCGAGGGATGATGCCGTCTTTTCAGACAGGCTGAATCATGCGAGCATCATTGACGGTATCCGCCTCTCCGGGGCTAAACTTTTCAGGTTCAGGCATAATGACACGGCCCATCTCCGGGAACTCCTGAAGAAAGAGCGGCACAAGTACTCCTCAAGTCTTATCGTGACGGAGACGGTTTTCAGCATGGACGGCGACATTGCTCCGCTTGAGGAAATAGTCACCTTAAAGAAAGAATATGATTCCATGCTCATGGTGGACGAGGCGCATGCAACAGGCATCTTCGGCAGAAACTCATCCGGCATAGTCGAGGAAAAGTCCCTGACAAGTGAAGTGGATATCATCATGGGCACTTTCAGTAAAGCGCTGGGTTCTTTTGGCTCTTACGCGGCCACATCAAGACTAGTGCGGGATTATCTGGTCAACACATCGCGCAGTTTTATATATTCTACGGCGCTGCCTCCGGCGGTCATCGCGGCCGATATCGCGGCTTTGGACCTGGTGAGGAAGGAGTCTTACAGGCGCGAAGTGCTTCTTGCAAACGCCTCTTATTTCAGGACAAAGTTGCAGCAGAACGGTTTTTCCGTCAGGGGGCAGAGTCAGATCATACCGGTAATAACCGGAGAGAACGATAGAGCCGGCAGTTTCAGCCGGCATCTTATGGAGAAGGGGTACTGGGTCTTGCCCCTCAGGCCTCCGACAGTACCCGAGGGTGAGGCTCGGCTCCGCCTCTCGATCACGTTTGACCATACAAAAGAAATCCTGGATGAGTTTTTGGAAGAGCTTATCCGTTTAGAAAATACTTTATAAGGAGCGCATAATGTATAAAAATATCATAAGCGGGAATTTTTCGAAAAGCGCCTCAAGCTATGACGATCATGCCGAGGTCCAGAAGGAATGCGCCAGGAAACTCCTTACCCTTATCAAACGGAAACATTTTCCGCGGATACTAGAGATAGGGTGCGGTACCGGTGTGTACACTCATATGCTGAGTAAAAAGTACAGTGACTCGGAGATCGTTGCCCTCGACATCTCGGATGAGATGATAAAAATAGCCCGGGAGAAGGTGCCCAAAGAGGGTATAGACTTCATCTCCGCCGACGGGGAACAGATAGAGGTGGACGGCAAGTTCGATCTGATAACTTCCAACGCGAGCTTCCAGTGGTTCGAGAATCTAGGCACCGCTTTGAGGCTTTTCGCGGGCTCATTGGCTGAAGACGGACTTTTATGCTTTTCGATGTACGGTCCTGAGACTTTCAAGGAGCTAGAGGAGGTTTTCAAGCATCATTTTGGCAGGCGCCGGTGGCTGAGCTCGGCAAAGTTCAACAGCCGTGAAGAGACGGAAGAAAGGCTTAAAAAACATTTTAAGGATTTTGATATAAAAGAGGAACATTTCACGGTGGATTTCTTCTCGCTGTGGGATTTTCTGCGGAACATAAAGCATACCGGCACCCGCGGGGAAGGTCTTAGCGGAGACATTTTTCTTGGCAAGTATATGATGAGGGAGCTTGAAAGAACCTATATAGACAAGTTCGGCGGGATCAAAGCTACTCATCACGTATATTTTTGCAAGGCAAAGTTATAATGGATAATGCGATTTTCATAACGGGAACGGATACGGCGGTCGGAAAGACCGTTATCACGGGCCTATTGGGGCGGTTCCTTATCGATAGGGGCATGGATGTCGTCACCCAGAAATGGGTCCAGACGGGATCAAGCCGTTTTGCCGGAGACATCACCCGACATATGGAGCTTATGGGGATGAGTGAAGAGAAGATGCGGGAATACCGATCCCATATGGAACCTTATGTCCTTAAATTTGCCTCCTCACCGCACCTGGCAGCTTCCCTTGAAGGTGCGCGTATCGACCCCGCCAGGATAGAGGACTCTTTTCTCCGCCTTAAAGAGAGGTTTGATCTTGTCCTCGTCGAGGGCAGCGGCGGTCTTATGGTCCCCGTAAATGAAGAGAAGTTTATCGTCGATATCGCGGCAAAACTTGGCATGAAAGTCCTCATCGTCTCTAGCAACAAGCTTGGCGCCATTAACCAGACGCTTCTTACGGCAGAAGCCCTTAAGAGAAGGAACGTGTCTATACTGGGGATAGTCTTTAACCGGTTGAGTGATGAGACGGAAGAAGTCATCCTCAGGGACAACATGGATATTATCGCCAGGCTCACCGGCGAAGAGGTTCTCGGAGAGCTTAAATATAACAGAGAGGGAGCGCCGGAAGCTTTTTACCGGGACTTTCTTCCCATCGGCGAACGGATCCTTAAAAGGATTAAAGAGTCATGAAGAAGCTTATAGAAAAAGACTTGAGATATATTTGGCATCCGTACACCCAGATGAAGGACTGCGAAGACTTACCGCCCATCCCGATCGAACGGGCCGAAGGCATTAAATTGTACGGTTACGACGGTAATTTTTATTACGACACGATTTCAAGCTGGTGGTGCAACGTCCATGGGCACAACCACCCGCGGATAAAAGCTGCCATCAAGGAGCAGCTGGAAAGGCTTGAACACGTCCTTTTCGCGGGGTTTACCCACCGTCCGGCGGTAGAGCTTGCCGAGAAACTGGTCGCAATAACCCCGGAGGCGCTTACCAAAGTGTTTTATTCCGATAACGGGTCGACTGCTGTAGAGGCGGCGATGAAGATGTCTTTCCAGTACTGGCAGAATACCGGCCGTAAGAGAAAAGTGAAGTTCCTCTCGCTTGACATGGGATATCACGGCGACACCCTCGGCAGCATGAGCGTTAGCGGAGTGGATCTTTTCAGCGAAAAGTTCAGGCCGGTACTCCTCGATTCTTTTAAAGCGCCTACACCGTACTGTTACCGCTGTCCGCTGGAGATGAAAGAAAACGAGTGCAGCCTGGAATGCCTTGGAGAGATGGAAAAGATACTTAAGGATAATGCTGATGAAGTTTGCGCTATAGTCATAGAGCCGATCCTGATGGGGGCGGGAGGGATGATCGTTTATCCGGCTGAGTATTTAAGGGGCGTAAAGGAGCTTTCCGGGAAATACAATGTGCATTTAATAGCCGATGAGGTCGCTACGGGTTTCGGAAGGACCGCCAAGATGTTTGCCTGCGAACATGCCCAGGTGAGCCCCGACTTCATGTGTCTTTCGAAAGGCGTCACTTCCGGGTATCTCCCCATGGGGGTGACGCTTACCACGGATGAGATATTCAATGCTTTTTATGACGACTATGACAAGCATAGGACTTTTTATCACGGACACACCTTTACCGCAAACCCATTATCCTGCGCTGCGGCCATCGCAAGTCTTGATCTTTTTAAAGAAGAGGGGACTTTAGAGAAAGTACCCGCAGTAAATAAAAAACTTCGTTCTTTCCTCGTGGAGATGTCGTCTCTTCCCGTTGTGGGAGATACCAGGTCTATCGGCGTAGTCGGTGCCATGGAACTGGTTAAGGATAAGAAAACGAAAGAACCTTTTACCATGGCTGAGAGGATAGGCCTCACCGTCTACAAGAAGGGGCTAGAGGAGAGCCTGCTTTTAAGGCCCCTTGGTAATATAATCTATTTTTTTCTTCCTTTGTGCATGAGGGAGGACGAGCTGGATGATATTTTTAAAAGGGCATCAGGAGTCATCCGTTCCGCAATAGGGTAATTTTAAGAGGCATTTTTGCTTTTTCGCCACTTTTACTGTACAATATTCGCATATCACAGTTTTTTCCGCGGGAGGTATAATATGGGGGTAAGATCCGGTAAGGGGGACAGGGGTTATACGGAACTCTCCTTCCACAGGCGTGTGCGTAAAGACAGCGCCGAAATCCAGGCGATGGGGGATCTTGATGAACTTAGTTCGCATCTGGGGCTTTTAAAAAGCAAGACAAGATCAAAAAGCGAAAAAGCCGTGCTCGAGGCTATCCAGAGAGCGCTTTCCGCGATAGTTACAGAGATTACAGTCGGCGATGAGAAGATGGGGCCCCTCCTCAGGATGGAAGATGCCGAATGGATCAGTGGTATGGTCTACCAGCTTGAGAAAGAAGTGGATTTAAAGAGCTGCTTTCATTTCCCGGGGGGAGGCGAGCTTTCTTCACTGTATGATATCGCCCGGTCTGTTGCCAGGCGAGCTGAACGCAGCGTCGTGGCGCTCTTCAAGAAAGAAAAGATGAAGAACGACGATATCCTTGCTTACCTCAACTGCGTCTCCGATGTGCTTTTCATACTGGCAAGGAAGGAGACCCGGAGGAAAAAGGGCAAAAGAAAAAGCCGTCTTAAATAAACCGGAAGGGACTAGGAAGCGTGGAGAAAAAATATGATTATCTTGTGATCGGATCGGGCCCGGCGGGGCACGTATCGGCCATCAGGGCGGCGCAGCTCGGCATGAAAGTCGCATTGGTCGAGAAGGACGAATCCATGCTCGGAGGCGTCTGCCTCAACGAGGGATGCATCCCCGCAAAATCTTTGTTTACGAGCGCCAAGATAGTCGACCTTGCCAGAAAAAACAAGGATATCCTTGCCCTTGAAGAGGCCTCTATTTCCGGAAGCATCTCAAAGATCGTGGAGAGAAGCCTCTTGCACACCGAGACCCTGCGCAAGGGTCTGGCCTTTCTTCTCAAGAAGAACAAGATCGATTATATAAACGGGTTCGCCCGTTTTATAGATAATTATACGGTGAGCGTATCCTCTGGCGGAGAAGCTTACGAGATTAAGAGCGATAAATTTCTGGTAGCTGCGGGATCTACTTCAGCTCAGCTTGACGGCATGCCTTTTGACGGCAAGACTATCATAACCAGCCGCGAAGCGATACGTCTTAAAGACCTGCCCCGGAGCATATTGATAGTGGGCGGCGGGTCTATCGGTACGGAGTTTGCCTCTTACTTTAATCTTCTGGGCTCTAAAGTGACTGTGGCGGAGCTCGAGGATGCGCTTCTGCCGGGCGAGGACTGGGAGATTTCCAGGAGGCTTCATAGCATATTCAGGCAAAAAGATATAGAAGTGTTTACCTCAAGCCGGGTGAAGGGGATAAAAGGGGGTGGATCTTCCCAGGAGGTGGCGGTTGAAACCAAAGACGGGGAAACTATGGGCGAGTACGATCTTGTCCTCATCTCTGTGGGGCGCATCCCTTCGACTGGCGGTATAGGGCTTGAGGATGTCGGCGTCGAGACGGATGATAAGGGGTTCATCCGCGTGAACGGGAAGATGGAGACAACGGTTTCGAATATATTTGCAGCCGGTGACGTAGTGCGCACGCCGATGCTTGCGCATATGGCGTATGCCGAAGGGGAAATAGCCGCGGAAGTCGCCGGCGGGGCCTCTCCCGAGGCGATCGATCACAGCTCGGTGCCGAATGCCGTTTACATGGATATAGAGGTCGCCAGTGTCGGCATGACCGAGAAGGAAGCAAAAGCGGGCGGCGAGGAAGTCTGCATCGGCAAACAGTTTTTTAAAGCTAACGGAAGAGCTGTTGTTACTTCCGAGACGGAAGGCTTTATCAAGATCGTTGCCTCACCCGGCAGTTTCCGTTTGCTTGGCGTACATATTATCGCACATGGCGCTTCCGAACTTATCCATGAGTTTGCAGTCGCCAAGCGGAACGGTCTTACCGCGAAAGACATCGCCCGAAGCGTGCATGCCCATCCCACGTTCAGCGAGACGGCAGTCGATGCGGCTAAAGCGGTTTTCAGCCAGCCCATACACGGGTAAACTCTGACGGGATAAATCCTTTCATTTAAAAAATCTTGCCATAGTTGTTTCATATATAGTAATATATACCTAAATAAGCCGGTAAGGACGCTTATTTTATAGTTAAATCAGCAGTATAAAAGCGAGACTCTTATGGAAAGCACCATAATAATATTACTAGCATTTCTCCTCGTTCTTGTAACCTTCCTTATATGGCGGGTGAGTTTTTCATCCGGAGGCAAAGAGAGACTGGAAGCTATTTTAAACGAGAAGTTTATTGCTTTCTCCGACAGCATCCGCCAGACCATGGATACTACGCGGCAGGAAGTGGAAAAGTCAAAAGACTTCCTCTCGGAGAACGCGCGCAAGACGCTGGAACACATCAGCGTCATGAATAAAGCCGTGGGCAGCCTCCTCAGCCAGCAGGAAAAGGCGGAAAAACTCGGCCAGTCCCTCGAGTATCTTCTTCAGGCGCCTAAACTGAGGGGCAGTTACGGCGAGACCGTCCTGGAAGAGATGCTTGAGAGGATACTTCCCAATAAGGCCATGTGGGAGAGACAATACACCATAGAAGGCGGCGAGAAAGTCGATTGCGTGGTCAAGTACAAGGATGTGGTCATACCCATAGATTCAAAGTTCCCCAAAGAAGATTACCAGAAGTATATCTCTTCGACGAGCGACGAGGAGAGGAAGCGTCACTGGTCCAACTACGAGAAGGCCCTGAAGACGGAAATAAACTCCATAAAAGAGAAATATATAAAACCCGAGAGGGGGACGACGGAATTCGCTCTTTTATTCATCCCCTCCGAATCCATCTATTACGAGACGATAGCGGAGAAGAACTATCTGGGGGATCCCTGCCAGATATATGAATATGCGACGGAACGGAAAGTGGTGCCCGTAAGCCCCAATACTTTTTATGCGTTTCTGCATGTCGTTATGCTAGGGGTACGCAATATCGAAATCGCCCGGGAGGCAAAAAAACTGCAGGAGGCGCTTTCTAAGGTTGAGAAGGATTTCGGCCAGTTTTACGGTCAATTCGAGAGAATAGGTAAAGCTCTTGATGCCGCATCAAAAGCCTACCAGACGGGAAGCGGGCACGTACAGCGTTTCAAGAAGAACTTGGACTCGACTCTTAAGCTGGATACGGACTTCCAGCTTGAGGCAGAAGCCGGGTCCAAAGAGCGGATAGGCGAAAGTGCCCTTAGATAAAAGAGATGCATATGCGTAAAAAAGCGATGCTCTGGGAGAAGCTGGAGGCGGATGCGGTACATTGCTATCTCTGCAGCCACCACTGTAAGATAAAAGCGGATGAATTCGGGTTCTGCGGTATGCGGGAAAATAAGGGAGGGGAACTGGTAACCTACGCATACGGCAGGGTCATCGCCAACCATATCGACCCGATCGAGAAAAAACCCTTATATCATTTCCTGCCGGCAAGCTACGCGTATTCCATAGCGACAATCGGGTGCAATTTCCGATGTCCTTTCTGCCAGAACTGGACTATATCGCAGCTTTCGGCGAAAAGCGGCGACATGGAAGGCATTGAACTTTCCCCGGAAGAGATCGTCCGGGAAGCCCTGGCGGGAGGATGCAAGAGCATCTCGTATACTTATACCGAGCCCACGATATTCTATGAATATGCGTATGACACGGCGAAGCTTGCCAGGGAGAAGAACCTGGCGAACACGTTCGTCACCAACGGATTCATGACAAAAGAAGCTATTGACGGGATAAAACCGTATCTTGATGCCGCAAACGTGGATCTGAAATTTTTCAGCGACGATTCGTATAAAAAGATATGCAAGGGACGCCTCCAGCCGGTTCTGGACTCCATACGCTACATGAAAGACTGCGGGATATGGGTGGAGGTGACTACCCTCATCGTGCCCGGGGAGAACGATTCGCCCGGGGAGCTGAAGGGGATGGCTGATTTTCTGGTTTCCGTCGACAGCCAGATACCATGGCATATAAGCCGCTTTCATCCTGATTACAAATACACGGATTCTTACCCCACGCCGATCGAGACCATGGAAAGGGCCGCGCAAATCGGCAAGGACGCCGGGCTTAAATACGTATACATGGGTAATATCTATTCGCGCGGCGAGACCGTCTGTCCCTCCTGCGGGAAGGTTCTTATAGAGAGGGGCGGTTTCAGGGCGAATCTTTCCGAAGACTTTCTTGAAGGAGGGGTATGCCGCTCCTGCGGCGTAAAAATAGCGGGAGTGTGGTGAAGCTCCATGGGCTAACGCCCATGGCATCCACAGTTTCAGTCGTTCCGTCAAGCGGAACCCTGCACCGAAGGCCATTCATCCACGCCCTTACGTGCGTGGCCTTCTGGTGCATGGGTAAAAGTTTTATTCTAATTAGAGATTAAGGAGGAGCATGAAAAAAGTTATTATCTTTATCGCACTTTTTCTGGTAGGAGCCATCGCGATACTTTATCCCTACCGGTACGAGATATTCCAGTTTTCCGCCGAATCTATAATAAAGAAGAATTTGCCTGCGTATGTGACGGTCAAAGCCATCATCTTTGACCTGAAGAATAGTACGGTTAAGGTGGAGGACCTCAGGATAAAGAACCCCCCGGGCTATAAAAGCAAGTTTCTTGCCAAGCTGGAGTCGGTCACCTGCCGGTACGAGATGAAGGGCAAAAACATTCTTGACGGTATAAGGGTGACTAAGATCGTGGCGAATAATCCCCTCATAGAGATAGAACGCCTGCCTGACGGCAGGATCAATACCAATGAGATGGATAAAGTCATGGGTTCACCCAAGAAGCCGGCTGAGCCCAAAGCGAAAGAAGAGGAAAAGCCGAAAGATAAGTCCGCCAGAAAAATATCCGATCTTATAGAACTGCCTCCAAGCGTGGACATCAAGGGCGGCAGGATAAATTTTCTGGACAGGTTCATCACGCGCCAGCCCTACTCACTGACGTTCGAGGACGTCAGCGGCACCATCGATATGGGTCTAAGCGATGATTATACAAGCGTCCTTTCCGTGGGCAGCCAGGGCAGCGGTTTCATCAACGGCGACAGGACAGAGAGGATCGACTGGGTCACTTCGCTTGACCCCACGGCAAAAGCCCTTACCATGGCCAACAAATGCGATGTAAACAACATCGATATCACCCTTTTCAAGCCTTATTACGATGAATATTCGCCCGTTGTGATCCAGAAAGGCAAGTGCTCCGGTACTCTTATCTTTAACTTCGATAACGGCAGTATCGGTTCGACCAATACCGTCCGCTTAAAGGATTTCGTTTTCGAGGAGAAAAAAAGCTCCAGGGCCTCCCAGTACTGGGCAGGCACGATCTCGGAAGTCATAAAGTACCTTGAGTCTTCTTCGGGGGAGATAATCTTCGATTTCAAAATAAAGGGCGACATGAAAAGCCCGCAGTTTTATCCCGGGCCTCACGTGAAGGCGGCCATGCAGAACATGGTAGTGGACAAGATAACGGAGACGATAAAGAGTTTCGATCAGAAAGAGGGTGCGCAACAGGCGGCTCCCGGCGAGAAAAGCGATGTTGACAAGGTTGCTGATTTCATTAAAGGTCTTATGAAAGACTAAAAGTAAAGGAGGATAAGCATGGTTCTGATAGTAAAGATTTTATCGATCGCTATCATTGTTTACGGATGCGTGATAGTCCTGCGTCCGCAGGCTCTGAAAAAGATGTTCGCTTATTTTGAGAAGGATAACAGGCTCAATATAGGCAGCGTCTGCAAGGCTTTATTTGGAATACTTTTTATCATTGCCGCCAGAGACTGCCGTGTCAGCTGGGTGATCTTCTTTTTCGGGGCACTTGCGGTCCTGGGAGGCGTAGTGGGGCTCATCATGAAAAGGGAATCCCTTATTAAAATGATAAAATGGTGGGAAAAGCGGCCCAACCGCCAGGTATCCATGATGGGGTTAGTGGTAGTAGTCATGGGAGTCTTGATGGTACTTGCGATATAACGGAGTATTTTCTGCTGATTGTGAAAGATTAGGAGTAGAAATGCGCTTTTCTGTCTTTCTTTGCGTTATATTCCTGTCGGTTTTCTTTATGACGGGAGAATCTTACTCCCTTATACTAGAAAGCGATGCTTTTAAAGACGGGGAAGAGATACCTCTTCGCTATACCGGGGACGGGGATGATATGTCCCCTGCACTCAGGTGGAGTGACGTGCCGGAGGGGACGGAAAGCTTTGCTCTTATTATGGACGATCCTGACGCCCCTTTTGGGGTCTGGGTGCACTGGGTGGTTTACGACATCCCGGATGATAAAGAGAGCTTGGAAGAAAATATGCCCAAAGAGACTTTGCTAACCGGCGGTATCAGGCAGGGTGTGAACAGCTTCCGGCGTGTGGGGTATAACGGGCCTCATCCGCCCAAGGGGACCAGCCACAGATATGTTTTTACTTTGTATGCGCTTTCCGCGAAAACCGGGATAGGCCCTGCCGGGACTAAAGAGGCTGTTATGGATGCCGTCAAGGGTGACGTGCTGGCTGAAGCCAGTCTTACAGGGGTATACTCAAGATAAAAGGGACGAAAGAGCATTATGAAACTGTACGGCAAGAATCCCGTAGTTGAACGCATTAAGGCTAAACCCCAGTCGATAAAGAAGTTATATCTTCAGAAAAAGACGGATCTTTCTCTTCTCGTCAAAGAAGCCAAAAAAGCTCATCTAACCTTTGAGTCGGTGGATAGAACCTGGTTTAAGGACCGCTGCGGCGACCTTCATACCCAGGGAGTCATGGCCGAAGTGGACGAGTTCGAGTACGCGCCGTTTCCGGATATTTTGGAAGTATGTTTTAAGGGAGACTCCACTCTGATCTTTCTCGACGGGGTAGAGGACCCGCAGAACCTTGGTTCAATCATAAGGAACCTGGCGTGTCTTGGCAGTTTCTCATTGGTTCTCAGCCAGCACGGCGCGGTGCATGTCACCGAGACAGTCCTGCGCGTGGCAAACGGCGGCGAGAATTACGTTAAGGTCGCCAAGGTCGCAAGCACTTCAAACGCGGTCAGAAAAGCCAAAGAAAAAGGATTTACGGTTTTGGGGGCTTCGGTTTGCGGGGAAGACATCACTCAGGCGGATTTTACTCCACCGGTATGCATCATTATCGGTTCCGAAGGCAAGGGCATACGCCCCGCGCTTAAAAAACTCATTGATGCGGAACTTACCCTCCCGATGAAAGGGGCGGCTTTATCTTATAATGTGGCGAGCGCGGCACTGCTTTTCTGCTACGAGCTGGAGAGACGGAAATAACCTACTTACGTAAAAGAAAGGGATTAAACATATGGCCAAGAGAGCGATGCTTGATTTTCTTGCCGAGGCGGGTGTTTTAAAACGGATCAAAAGAAGCGGATGGTGGATGGTAGGCGTGGGGCACGCCGAAAGCGTCGCAGACCACAGTTTCCGGTGCGCTTTGGTCGGATACGTCCTGGCCAGGATGGAGGGCGCCGATTCTTTTAAAGTGCTTTTGATGACGCTTTTCAACGATCTGCATGAGGCCAGGATCAATGATATGCACAAGGTCGCGCACAGGTACCTGAACGTGCGTGAAGCGGAGAAAAAAGCCTTCAGTGAGCAGATAGAACTGTTAGATAAAGGTACCAAAAAAGAGCTTAAGAGCCTCAGGGAAGAGTATGATGCCCAACAGACGCCTGAAAGCCTCCTTGCCAGGGATGCCGACATCCTGGAATGCCTTATTCAGGCCAAGGAATATTCGGATGCGGGGTTTAAGGCGGCGGAGAAGTTTTATAAAAGCGGACCCGGACACCTGAAGACTGAGAGTGCCCGTCAGCTGTGGGAGAGTATGCAGTCCTGGGACAGTAACGAGTGGTGGAGCCGGCTCGGGAAGTTCGAGCGTTAGGCCGCGGAATAAAGAAGCGAGAGATAACCATGAAGAAAATAAGCAAAGGCGAGCTAAAGAAACTCCGGACGCTCTTAAAAGAAAAAAAGGCCCGTGACGAAAGCGGCCAGTTTGTGGCCGAGGGGATAAAGATAGTAAGCGATATGGCGGCAAAAGGGCATGTTATAGATTTTGTGCTCGTCTCGTCCGGTTTCGTGCGCCGTGAGTATAATAAGAAGATCATGGAAGATATGGAAGGGCGCCTTGTTCCGGTATACACTGCGCCGAACTGCGATTTCCAGAAACTCTCAAGCCTGCAGAATTCACAAGGGATACTTGCTCTGGTTAAAAAATGCGAGTTTCCGGCGCTTGAGGCGGTCGGGGAGGAAGAAGCTCTTTTTATCCTCTGCGACGGAGTGCAGGATCCGGGCAACCTCGGTGCGATAATAAGGACTTCCGTAGCTTTCGGTGTGGATGCAGTTCTCCTTACGGGTGAGACCGTTGACGTTTACAACCCCAAGGTCGTAAGGGCTTCAAGCGGGATGGTGCTTGATGTTCCCGTTTATGACGGCTGCAGCGCCGGGAAACTGAAAAGCCTTAAAGAAAAAGGATATCGTCTTCTGGTCAGCTCCCCTCTAAAGGAGGCGAGTAAGGATATCCTTAAGGTAAAGAGGCCGAAGGCGCCGCTCATCATCGCTTTTGGCAGTGAAGGAAGAGGCGTATCCCGTCAGATAACGGATATCGCCGATGATTTTTTTCATATACCTATCGCAGGAGGCGTCGACTCTCTCAACGTCGCGGCAGCGGCAGCGATTACGATCTATGTATTCAAGGAAGGCCGCTCTCTTCTTATATAACTCATTTTATTATAATAAGTTACGTTACTTTGCAGGAAGAGGGGGTGAAGAGGAAAGTGGAAGAGCTTTGCATGGTTTACATGACGGCTTCCGGTTATGAGGAAGCAAGAAAAATCGCCGATGAACTTATTTCCATGAAACTTGCAGCATGCGCCAATATCATAGGCGATGTTGAGTCAATTTACTGGTGGCAGGGTGAAAAAGAGACCAGCGTGGAAGCGGCGGTTCTGTTAAAAACAAAAAAATCTTTGTTCCCCGAAATCGAAGAGACCATCAAAAAGCTTCACAGTTATTCCTGTCCTTGTATTCTGGCTTATCCTGTAGCCGCCTCAAGCAAAGACTACGCGGAGTGGATAGAGAGCCAGACGAAATAAAATTTTTTATCCCGGGGTGAAGATGGCGACTGGATCAAGCCGGATCAGTGTAGACGCAAAAAACAGGCTCATAGTGGAAGAGACTTACCGTGAAAGTTTTTCCGGGGGGAAGGGTAAGATTTCCGCTTGTACGGATATGCGCACTTCTTGCGGGAAGAAAGACATCTCCAGGGTCACGCTTGACGGCAGGTGGGCTCTTACGCAGGAGCATGAGCTCACCCTGCACGTACTTGCGTCACAGTCACATCTTTACGGCAAGACTATCATACTGCGCGGTGATATAGAACGCGTGGATTCAGGGGGTCTTGCTTTCAGGGTGCGAAGAGGCGAAGGGATAAGCGGCCTCCGTTCCTCTACGATTGAATTTAAAGGATGGTGGTGCGCCGATAACGATAACCGGATAACCTTTAATGTCTCCAAGGCGAGGGGGGAGTACGATGTCCTGCGTTTTCAGGGAGACTGGAAAGTCAATAAATATAACGAGATAGAATACAGGTATACGCAGACCAGCCTACGCACAAAGACCAAGAGGGAACGGGTCCTCATTTTTAAAGGGCACTGGGACGTGCTCGAAAAAAGGCGCATTGTATATCGTCTTGAAGGGGGAAGCGATTCGTTCTTCTCTTTCAAGGCGGCACTGGAGTCCCCGAGCCTCAGTGCTTCAAGCGGCAGGATAAAGTATCAGATCGGCGTGGGATACACAAGGGATAAAGTATATGAATCGGTGAGAAAGACCATAACGATAAGCGGCTTTTGGAAACTCTGCGATGATTTGAAAGTAGCTTTTGAGGTCGGCTATTCAGGCGGGAGGCATAGCGAGGTGACCTTTTCTGCCGAGAAGGTCGTCTTCCGCGGCGGCACCCTCAGGCTGGCTCTTAAAAGCGCAAGGGATGAGAAGTTGGCTTTTGAGGTGAGCTTCCGCAAAGCCTTTACCAGCGACGCGGAACTTTTTCTTGCGCTGGCAAGGTCAGCTTACGAAAGCCGTATCGAAGGGGGCCTTTCTGTAAGGTTCTGAAAAACAAGGAGAGTCAGCATGAAGTCATATCGCCGGGAACTGTGGTTTTCTACACCCACGAGGCGTGATTACATCAATATCACACCGAAGGTCGAGGAGATCGTTAGTAAAAGCGGGGTCAAGGAAGGACTTTGTCTGGTAAACGCGATGCATATAACGGCAAGTGTTTACATAAACGATGATGAGTCGGGTTTGATCCGGGATTACGACGACTGGCTTGAGGGTCTGGCGCCGCATGAGCCGGTGGGGCACTACCGCCATAATGTCGGCGAGGATAACGCTGACGCGCATCTCAAGCGGCAGATCATGGGCAGGGAATGCGTCGTCGCCATAACAAAGGGCAAACTCGATTTCGGGCCCTGGGAACAGATATTTTACGGGGAGTTTGACGGCCGCAGGAAGAAACGTGTGCTGGTCAAGGTCATCGGCGAGTAAAAAAGTTAGGATTTTCCTCACAAAATTAGCATTTTTTTACTCATATGATATACTTTTTGTGTGGAAAACATTGAAGGATTATCAAAGAAGGAACTCAAGGCGTTTATCCTGCATCAGCTGGATGAGGCGGGAGTGGACCATGAGATGGTGGAGATAAAAGTCTCTGACGGTCCCAAAGTCATCCTTATAGGCGAAGTCCCCTCAAGAGACGTACAGCAGGCGATCAGGAAGATTATAACCACGGAAGTCGGGATAGAGGATATAGTTGACGGTCTTATCGTGGTCGAAGGCATGGATGGCGATTTTGAGTACGAGGATAGCTACGGTGCGAACGACCTGGCCGATCCGGATGAAGACTTTATCGGCACTGAAGACATCTTCCGTTCAATAGAGGACGGGATACCGTATATCCCACCAACGACTTCTTCGTTTGGAGAAGATTCCAGCTCATCAAAATGGAAGAAGAGAAGAAAGAAAAAACGTTAGATGCAAGCAGGGCTTTTCCGTGGTATTATAAAAGCTGGACTGTCGTGCTTGCTATTATAGGTTTCGGGCCGCTCGGACTTATACTTTTATGGTTCAGGCCCCGGACAAACCTTTCTGTAAAAGTACTGGTTTCGGTCCTGGTATTTATTCTGACCGGCTGGATGATAGTCGGGACTGCCAGGTATTATGAGACTATGCAGCTTCATTTCCGCGAGTTGCAAGAAGCTATCAAAAGCGTCTAGAGAAAGGAGACCTCGTTATGTTCGGACTGGGACTGCCTGAAATACTGCTTATACTTGTAATCGCGCTTCTTATTTTCGGGGCGGCTAAACTGCCTGAGATAGGAAGGTCTCTCGGGAGGGCTTTGAGCGAGTTCAAGAAGGGTACACAGGAGTTTACAGAAAAAGGTGAAGATAAAAAGCAAGGATGAGCCCTTTTTACCCTGAAGAGACAAAAAAGCTTGATATAATCAGCCACCTCGATGAGCTTAGAAGACGAATATTGTACTGCCTCTTAGCCCTTGTAATCGCCACCGCGGCGGCGTTCTGGCAGGGGAGCCTGACCTTCGCTTTTGTTAAAAGACCCATTTCCGCACTCGTAGATGAGCTTATCTTCATAGGCCCCACCGAGGCGTTTGTCGCCTCGATAAAGATCGCGCTGCTTGCAGGTTTTATCTTAAGTTTTCCCGTCGTGCTTTACCACGTGTGGAGCTTCCTGGCGCCTGCCTTCCCCGGGAAGGTAAGGAAGCGCGTCGTTTTCTGGATGAGCCTTGCGCTTCTACTCTTTTTCGGCGGGGTTGCTTTTTCTTACTTTCTGGCGATCCCGGCGGCGCTTAACTTTCTTATAGGGTTCAGCAAGGGTATCGCTTCCCCCAAGATAGCGCTCGGCAAATACGTCTCTTTCTTTACGGCCCTCATACTGGTCGGCGGTATAGTTTTCGAGATACCGGTTGCGCTGGGCCTCTTGACCGACGCCGGGATCTTAGAGCCCGGCACGCTAAAGAAGAAGCGGCATTACGCGATAATAGTGATCATGATCTTCGCGGCTGTTATCACGCCGACCCAGGACATACTGAACATGCTTTTATTCGCCCTTCCCATGATCGTGCTGTATGAGGCAGGCATTATTATTTCCACGATTATCGTGCGCCGCAGGGAATAAGGGTCTTTTTTGCCAGAAAAAATTTGTTTTTTCTCTTTGTAGACATTATAATTAGGGTGACTAATCACCGGAGATATAGATGAATTCAAGAAACAAGAAGATTTATGTGTGTAGCGTGTGTATCTTGATCGCGGGGGTGCTGTCCTCCTGCAGTACGACTCCCGTCACGGCTCCAACGCCTGGCGGGGATACTGTTAGTTACGGTCCCCCGGCCTCATTCAGGCAGGACGTATACCATTCTGTGGCTCCCGGCGAGACTCTTTGGCGCATCTCCCAGATGTATGAAGTGGATATTGAGGTGATAAAAAAGGTCAACCGCATAGGTGACGTAAGGGACCTGGATATCGGCCAGCGTTTATACGTCCCGAATGCCGCCCAGAGGAAGAACGTGATCACGCTTTATCCGTCAAACAAGTGGGATTATATTATCATACACCACAGCGCCACCGAAAGCGGCAATTCCATGGAGTTCAATAAAGCGCATCTAAACCGCGGGTGGCAGGGCGTGGGGTACCATTTTATCATCGATAACGGCACCTGCGGTAAGGACGACGGCCAGATAGAGACAAGCCCGCGGTGGATAAAGCAGATGGACGGGGCCCATTGCAAGGCCGGCGGGATGAACGAAAACGGTATCGGGATATGCCTGGTAGGGAATTTTTCAGAGGAGAAAGTGTCGGAAAGGCAGATGGATACCCTGGTGTATCTTGTAAACCGGCTCCGTAAGTATTACCATATACCCAGAAGGAATATACTCGGTCACGGGAAAGTTCCGGGTGCCAACACTGAATGCCCGGGCACGAAATTCCCGTGGAAGGAGTTTTGGTACAAGCTAGACAGAGGTTAAGTTTTTTAAGCCCACCCCCAGAGCTTTCTTCAAATTAGAAAAGGTTTACCCATGCACCAGAAGGCCGCGCCCGTAAGGGCGTGGATGAATGGCCTTCGGTGCAGGGTTCCGCTTGACGGAAAGACTGAAACTGTGGATGCCATGGGCGTTAGCCCATGGAGCTTCACTTAAAATCCCTTGACATTTTTTTAAAAGTGAATATCATGGAAGCGTCTGGCATTACGAGTACGTACTCACAATTTACGGCACAAACCATGAAACAAAAAGGTAGACCCAGGAAGAAAAAGATCATACATCAGCAGCCGAGCATCGACCATTTCAGCCCCAAGGGCAGGCCCGGCCGTCCCGATGAAGCGGTCGTGGCGATGGAAGAGTACGAGGCAATACGCCTCTACGATTATCTCGGCATGCACCAGAAACGGGCGGCCGAGATGATGGGCATTTCCCAGCAGTCGTTCAGCCGGATTGTCCGCAAGGCCCGCAAGAAGGTCTCTGACGCGCTTGTTAACGCGAAGATAATACGTATTGACGGCGGCGATTTTGTCGATAAAAGGTCTTTGGATATAGCGAATAAGCTGAGAAGAAGCGCCCCGGTGGCGTAGAAAAAAAGCGGGAGAAAAAATGAAAATACATGAAGAACTCAACGGCAGGCGTTTGGTGCTTTTTCTTAAGGGAAACTTCGACGAGACGAGTAGTCCCGTCGTGGAGGAAAAGCTCCAGGAGGCTCTTTCCAGGGACATAGACAGTATCACGTTTAATCTAAAAGGAGTCGAGTACATATCAAGCGCCGGTATACGCGTGCTTATTATGGCGTACAAGAAGATGGTTAAAAGCGGCAAAAGCGTCCATATGGCGGAGATGTCAGGTAAAGTGCGTGACATGCTTGAAGTTGTCGGCATCCTTCCGTTATTCGCTGAGACCGGGAGGGTAGATACCGGTGCCTAAAAAGCCTGAAGTCTATATGCGGCGCGCCACCCTGGTGAGCCTTTCCTGCAACATCGTGCTTGTCATGCTGAAGGCGACGGCTCTTATCCTGGTCAACTCTCTTGCGATAGCGGTGGACCTCGGGATATCTTTCGTGGGGCTTACGGTCTCTGTCATACTATACTATTCGATTAAACTTGCCAACCGCCCGGCGGACCTTATCCATAATTACGGCTACGGAAAAATAGAGCACGTCTGTGAGGCTTTGGAAGGCGTGGTTCTTATCGGTATCGCGCTTGCGATGTCTTCCCAGGCTGTCATGCGCCTCTTGCATCCGGGGGAGGTGAACGTGCCATGGGTCGGTCTCCTCTCATGTACGACAGCTGCTTTTATTAATTTCGGGGGGTCATACTATATTTTTAAGATGGCAAAAAAGAGCTCTTCACCCGCGATATACGCTGAAGGGCTTCACTGGCGGATGGAAGGTTTTATCTCCGTCATGATCGGCTTTTCCTTTGTCGTATTTATGCTTCTTGTGGCAGGCGGCCGGTACGTAGCAGCCGGTTATGTCGACCCGCTCGTGGCGCTTTTTGTAAGCATCGTCTTGATAGTCCCTTCCTTTAAACTCGCAAAATCCGCTTTTTTTAATCTCTTAGACGCTTCTGTCGAAGAAGGAAGCCAGATGGAGATATTGAAGCAGCTGGGCAAGTACATAAACCAGTACTGTGAATTTCAGGATTTAAAGACGCGTAGCGCCGGGCGGAACAAATTCGTGGAATTCAAACTGGTAGTGCCGGAAGACGTCTCCTTTAAAAAAGGCCATGATATGGTCAGCCTCCTGGAAGATGAGATAAAAGGAGCTATACCTAATTGCGAGGTCACGATAAAAATGAAACCCTGCAAGAAAGACTGCGAGTACGCCAGAAAAGACCAGAAGTGCCCTTATCTTTAACTAGCCCTCTAAAAAGTGTAGCCACTACTTTTCATTTCAGCGGTAGACTTTGAGTTTTGGTGTTTAAAGGGTATCGCTTATAGTGAAATACGAGCTTAATAAGCAATTTCGAAAAAAAATTCATTATTCTGAACAATAGGTATAAAATAATGAATAGTGAAGCAACAAAAAATAGCCTCCTTCCACAAGTTTGTATCTTGTAGCACAAGGGTTACCCATGCACCAGAAGGCCACGCACGTAAGGGCGTGGATGAATGGCCTTCGGTGCAGGGTTTCGCTTGACGGAAAGACTGAAACTGTGGATGCCATGGGCGTTAGCCCATGGAGCTTCACTTAAAGGGTAGATTTAGGAAAGCTAAGATTGAAAAATGGATCTAGAATGGCAATAATAAGGAAGGCGAAATATAAATTAGTATTCAGAAAAACGGCAGATACTACAAAATACTATTTAATTAAAAAATAGTACTTGCATAACACTTTATAAATACACGATTTATATATTGCGTTGCAAACTACTACCAAATACTATTATATACAAAAATAGTATTTATTGACAGGAGTGGAAAAGTAGTGTAACATTAAGATACATGTTGTTATGCAAATATTAACAAAAATAGTATTTAGGCGGGGATATGAAAATACCGGAAAAAGCTCCAAATTGGCATGGTAAAATTAGGGATTTGCTAAGCTTCGGAGACATTGATGAGCTTAACGCATTTGTTTTTAAGGTTGAGCAAAGGGATGAGTATGCATATTGGGATAAGGTGAAACATTTTCCAATGCCTGAGGGAATAACACCGGAGCTAGCTTGGGCATATGTGAAATTTTCGCGACAATCAAAAATAAGAAAAACCCCTTTACTGGATAAAAATGACTTGCCCTTTGGATATTGGATACCTGATACTTTTTTAGAAAGTATTTCATACATAGATCAGCACGCAGGTGGGGAAATTTTAGTCGATGACGCAGGTATTCATAAATCTGAACGCAGGAAATACGTAGTTAACTCTTTGATGGAGGAAGCTATTGCATCGAGCTTGCTGGAAGGAGCTGCTACGACCCGTAAAAAGGCTAAAGAATTGCTGAGATCGGGAAGAAAACCTAAAAGCCATCCAGAGCAGATGGTATTTAACAATTATCAGACAATTATCAAGATTAAAAATTTGACAAAACATAAGTTAAGTGAAAGATTAATTTTGGAACTGCATGAATCAATGACAGTCGACACCTTGGATAAACCCGATGAATGCGGACGTTTTAGGACTGGGGATGACGAGCCAATACATGTTAGGGATAAAGAAGGACATATTTTATTCGAACCTCCTCCTCCCAAAAAAATTCCAATTATGATGAAAGTGCTTTATGATTATGCCAATGAAACAGATGAGAAAGAGTTTACGCATCCGATTATTAAGGCGATTAATCTTCATTTCTACCTGTCGTATATTCATCCTTTTATGGACGGGAATGGCCGGACTGCACGGGCCTTATTCTATTGGTATATGCTTAAGCATGGGTATTGGATGTTTGAATACTTAACAATTTCACGGGTGTTTTTGTCTGCACCTTCGAGTTATGCGCGGGCTTTTCTTTACACCGAAATTGATGATTTAGACTTAACTTATTTTATATCTTTTCATTTGCGGGTTATCAATATAGCGATCAGTAAGCTTATTGAATATATTAAAAATAAACAGCAAGAGACAAAAAAGGCAGCCCAATATCTTCGCAAGTATCCGGATCTTAATGATAGGCAGAAGGATATTCTGAGAAATGCGCTTGAAAATCCCGACAAAATCTATACAATTGCATATCACGCTTCGGTACACAATGTGACTTATGAATCCGCTAGAAGAGATTTAGTGACACTTTCCCAGAAGGGGTTTCTTGTTCAGAGTAAGCGGGGTAAGGAATTTACCTTTGTATCCTCGGAAAGTTTACGCAGAGAAATAAAGAACAATTAATTTAGAATTTTCGCAAGCTGTTCCATACACATCTTAAACCATCACCGAAGAAAGAAAAACCACTGCTGCTAGTTCACCCCCAAGGGGTAACAATGGAATTATGACCAATTAACAATTAGAGCATACTAAAGTTAGCATAGTTATAGAATATCATAAACCCTGTGTTTATGCAAGTTACCCTATAGATTACAGTCTGTATTCTACGTAATCTTCTTTTTCGTCCAAGTCAAAGAACGCGTGCCC